>Ga0180429_10000977_pt1 | contig 24627 bp, 19 predicted proteins | sample SS_ome_FD_132428 | JGI IMG/M metagenome (GOLD analysis project Ga0180429, IMG submission 132428) | Hypersaline lake sediment archaeal communities from the Salton Sea, California, USA - SS_1_S_1 metaG | ecosystem: Environmental > Aquatic > Non-marine Saline and Alkaline > Hypersaline > Sediment ...
CCGACGGTATCGAGCAGCCGCGATACCAGCGGCAGGCTGTCCTCGCTGAAGACGAGGATCGACTGCTCATTCTGCTCCTCAGCCTCGCGGATCCGCCCGATGATCACGCCCAGTTCGCGGCTGGTCAGATAGACGTCGACGGGCGGGAACAGCATCAGGACCGCCCGGGCGAGGCCGTCTTCCTTAACGCTCAGCTTGATGACGAACGGGAGATGGTCTTCCTCGGGCACCGACTCGATCTCGAAGTCCATGCCGAGCGCCGCCACGTGGCTCTCCACCGCTACGACCAACCCGACATACTTGTTCGCCAAGTCCATACCTCCAACCTCGCGCTTACCTGCGGTTTGCCTTTTGACCAGCCATGCTGCCGGCTGGTTCGCAGGTTGATTACTGAGTAGGTGCCTTCAGCGCAGACAATTATACTCACCCGCCCCGCGCGCTCAGCCCGTCCGGACCTTGAGCCTGGGGTCCAGCACGTCGCGCAGCCCATCGCCGAACAGGTTGAACCCCAGCACGGTGACCGCCAGCGCCAGGCCGGGAAACACGCCCCACCACCAGGCCGTCTCCATGTACGGCCGGCCCTCGGAGAGCATTCCGCCCCAGCTGGCGTCCGGCGGCTGGATGCCCAGTCCGAGGAAGCTGAGGCCGGCCTCGGACAGAATGTTGTAGGCCACCTGCATGGTGCCCAGCACGATCAGCGGCGCCAGGCAGTTGGGCACCAGATGCACCAGGATGATCCGCACGTGGCCGCAACCGACGGCGCGCGCCGCCTCGATGAACTCCTGCTCCTTGAGCGCCAGCACCTGGCCGCGGATCACCCGCGCGATGCCCGTCCAGCCCGTCAGCCCCAGCGCGATGAACAGGCCCCACAGGCCCGGATCGACACGCCCGGCGGCGCTGACCAGCACCTCGCGCACCGCCGGCTGATTGAGGGTGGCGAGGATGATGATCGCCAGCAGCATCCCCGGAAACGCGAAGAACGTGTCCGTCAAACGCATCAGCACCACGTCCAGCCAGCGGCCGAAGTAGCCCGCCAGCGTGCCGATGAGCAGCCCGATGATCACGTTGAGCGCCGTCGCCACCAGCCCGACCAGCAGCGAGACGCGCGCGCCGTAGAGAACGCGGCTGAGGATGTCGCGGCCGTTGACGTCCGTGCCCAGCACGAAGCGCCGTCCCTCCTCGCCGGCGATCACCGCGCCGTCCGCCGCGATCGCGGTGCCGGGCGGCGCCGTGGTGTAGCTCCGGTGCTGGGCAACCGGGTTGAACGGCGCCAGCCACTGGCAGGTCAGGGCAATCAGCACCGCCAGCGCCACGATCACCAGCCCGACCGCCGCCGACCGGTTGCGAAGCAGTGCTGTCAGCGTCTCGCCCATCAGCCGTACCTCACCCGCGGGTCGATCAGGCCGTAGGTCAGGTCCACCAGCAGGTTGACCGCCACGAAGACCACCGCCATCAGCATCACGCCGCCCAGCACGATCGGATAGTCGTACTGGTTGATCGCCAGCACCATCGCGCGGCCCAGCCCCGGCCAGGCGAAGACCGTCTCCGTCAGCACCGCGCCGGTCAGCAGGATCGCGAAGTTGTTGCCGATCACCGTCACGATCGGGATCAATGCATTCCTGAGGCCGTGGACCAGCACCACCCGGCGGTAGCTGAGCCCCTTGGCGCGGGCGGTGCGGATGTAGTCGAGGTTCATCACCTCCAGCATCGAGCTGCGCGTGAGGCGCGCGATGATCGCCATCGGCACGGTGGCCAGCGTGATCGCGGGCAGCACGTAGTGGCGCCCGGTCGCCTGCCACCAGTAGGCCAGGTAGTTGCCGCCGGTCTGGTCCCAGAGCACGCGCAGGCTGACGGCGGACTTCATGTCCGAAACCGGCAGCCAGTCCAGATAGCTGGCAAAGACCAGCTGCAGCATCAGGCCCAGCCAGAAGACCGGAATCGAGATGCCGGCCACGGCCAGCAGCATCAGCGCGTAGTCGGCGAAGCTGCGCGGCCGCGCGGCGCTGACGATGCCGGCGACCATGCCGACGAGGATTGCGATCAGCATCGCGGCCAGCGTCAGCAGCAGCGTGTTCAGGAAGCGCACCGCCAGATAGGGCCCGACGTCCAGGCCGCCCTTGACGTAGCTCTTGCCCAGGTCGCCCCGGGCGACGCGGCCGAGGAAGCGGCCGTACTGCACCAGAAACGGCTGGTCGAGGCCCCACTCGGCACGCAGGCTGTCGGCGATCTCGGCGTTGTAGTGCTGGCCCATCACGATCCGCACGGGGTCGCCCGGCGCCGCCATCAGGATCGCGAAGCAGATGAAGGTCACGCCAACCAGCACCGGGACGGCCGCCAGGATGCGCATCAGGATGTATCTGAGCAGCGGCGGCAGTCTCAGCCGGAACCCGCGGCTGCCAGCGGCAGGCCGTGGCTCGCTGTCCGGACTGCTGGCGGCGCCGTCAGTCACCTGGCTAGGGCTCCTCGAACCAGACCTGCTCCAGCGGGGCGTTGTTGAGCTGCGGGGTGCGGTCCATCCTGGCGATCTCGAGGCCGCGCACGTAGGGCTGCACCAGGGTGGCGCTGTTCTTCCAGAACAGCATCAGCCACGGCGCCTCGTCGTAGGCCAGCTTCTCGGCATTGAGGTAAAGCTCGGCGCGCCGCGCCTGGTCCTGCTCCACCTGGGCCATCCCCACCAGCCGGTCGAACTGGCTGTTGCCCCAGCGCGTGATGTTGCCCAGCTCGCCGAAGTTATCGCTGTGCAGCAGCTGATAGAGCCACGTATCCGGGTCCGGATAGTCGCCCAGCCACGTATTCTGGAAGAACAGCGACTCGCCGGCATAGACCTTGGGCAGGAACGAGCCCCAGTCCGTGACCTCGATCCGCACGGTGACGCCGATCTGCCGCAGGTCCTCCTGCACCGCCTGGGCTACCAGCTTGTTGGTCAGCGGGGTGTCGATGTTGAGCACCAGTTCCTCAAGGCCCTCGCCGCCGGGGTAGCCCGCCTGCTCCAGCAGCTGTGCCGCCTTCTCCGGGTCGTAGGGATAGCCCGGCGAGTCGTCCCAGAAGTAGAACATGCCCTCCGGCACGAAGGTCTGCTGCAGGCTGACCAGGCCGCCCCAGATGTTGTCGATGATGTTCTGCTTGTCGACGGCGTAGTTCAGCGCGCGCCTCAGAGCGGTGTTGTCCTTGAACGGCGGCTGCTCGCAATTGAAGCCGTAGCAGTACATGTCCATCGCCGGCTCGCCCTGCACCAGCGCGTTGAGCGCCGGATCGCCGCGCACCTCCTGAATCTGACTCGGCGGGATATCGCAGTGCTCCAGCGCGCCAGCCTTGAAGTTCTCGAAGCGGGTCTTCTCGTCCTCGAAGACCATGAACGTCACGCGCTCAAGCTTCGGCGCGCCCTTGAAGTAGTCCGGATTGGCCACCAGCGTGATCCGCTCCCCGCGCTCCCAGGAGTCGAACATGAACGGCCCGCTGCCGATCGGATGCGCGCCGAAGCCCTCGGGATCGTCCTCGACCACGCTCTCAGGCACCACGCAGAAGTTGGCCATGCACAGCACCTGGATGAACGGCGCGTAGGGCCCGCTCAGGGTCAGCACTATGTTGTGGTCGTCCTCGACGATGATCCCCCGAACCTGGTCCACCTCGCCGGCGTAGAACTCCATCGCGCCGTTGACATAGGTCATCAGGCTGTGGCGCTTAGTCGGCTGCTCGGAGTCCACCAGCCGCGTATAGCTGTAAGCCACGTCATGGGCGGTCAGCGGCTCGCCGTTGTGGAAGGTGACACCCTCGCGCAGCTTGAAGTGGTACTCCAGCCCGTCCTCGCTGATCCACCAGTCCTCGGCGAGGTCATTGATCACCGTGCCGTCCGTCGCGAACTTGACCAGCGTGGAGAAGATGCGCTTGGCGACGGTGTCACTGACGGTATCGGTGATCTGGATCGGGTCCAGCGTCGGCGCATCGGCGTGCAGCGGCCAGCGGTACTCGGCGGGCAGCTCAGCCGGCTGGTCGCCGCCCGCACCGGCGGTCGTACCACCACTGCCCCCGGCAGTCCCGGTGCCGTCGGGCGGCTTGACGCAGCCCGCGCACAGCACGGCAAAGATGATCAGAGTCGCGAGGATGAAACGCATCGAGCACCTCCACAGGCCCCACTGCCAGACTGGGCTGATTATAGTAGGGGGCATCCGGGGTGGCGCAAGCGTCTCGCTTGTGATTTGCCGGGAGCACCTGCAACCTGCCGGCATCCCGATTCGTAGGGGCGCACAGCTGTGCGCCCCTACCCCCGATCCTGCCACTGCTGGTTCCCCCGCCGGTATACTCCCAGCAGATGGCGACCAGACCGCGCCGACGCTTCCCGCTGCTGGCCCTGCTGGCTGTGGTTGTGGCGGCTGGTGTCTTGCTGTATAGCGCTCTTGCCCTTGGCCAGCAGCTCACCGCTGATGAAGTTCGCATCGAGCGGTACTCAGGTACGGTGGAATTTCGCCGCTACGTGTGCGGGGCGCTATGCAGCTCCCGCCGCCCAGCGTCGTATAACGAACTGGCCAGTAGGTACGCGAAGCTTGGAAGAACAATGCGCGGCCGTGAGCAATGGCAACGAACGTATATGCAGTGGTATTGGCACGGACAGCGTATCGGCAACTGCCGTCACGAGGACATCGGTACTGCGGTTTACACCACTAGCCTGCTCCTTGGGGGTGGCAAGGGGCTGCCCAATACTGATGTGAAATGGACTGATGCAGCTGCGGACAAGCTGACACTAGATTTCATGGGGCTGCTCCGTCCGAAGAAGAACGCTGCTACGGAGAATCACACTCCACATGATGAACTGGTGGACAACTACTCGTATGCAACCTGGAAACGTCTAGCTGACATCGACGGCGACATCACGCCAGAGGATCTGATCCCCCTTGACACCTGGCTCGCCGATCCGGTGCCCGAGCACTACTTCGGCCCGGACCGGATTCACTGACGCGCCCGCGCGCACTTGCCATGTCCGCGGAATCGCAGGCAGGGCTGCCTGCCTGCCATCAGATAATCGCGGGCGGGATGCCCGCGTTACCAGATCAACGGTAGCCGCGAATCCTATTCGCGGCGGATCAGCAGGCGCGAAGAGGCTTCGCGCCTACCCCACTGACAGCTGATCGCTGACAGCTGACGGCTGCCTCAGATAAACTCGAACTTGGTCCCCACCCCGCGCTCGACGGCCTGGCTGTACACGTGGTACGCCGTGCTCATGTCCTGGATCGCCAGGCCGACGCTCTTGAACAGCGTGATCTCCTCGTCGCTGCGCCGACCGGCCACGTCGCCGCGAATCACCTGGCCCAGGTCGCCCTGCACTTCCTTCCAGTTCCACTGGTCGTTGTCCGCCGGGATCATCAGGTCGCCGGCCTCGGCCATGCACGCGCTGGTCAGGTCGCAGAACACCCGGCTCTTGCTCACCGTATCCGTGTCGAGCTCGCGCATCGCCGGCGCGTGGCTGCCGATGCCGTTGATGTGCGTGCCGGCCTTGACCCACTCGCCCTTGATGATCGGGTCCTTGGCGCTGGTCGCCAGCGTCAGGATGTCACAGGCCGCCACCGCCTCGGCCGGATCGCCGGCCACCTCCGTCGGCACACCGGTCACCTCGGCAACCCAGTCGCAGAAGACCTGCTGCTGGTCGGGCGGATCGAGGCTGAAGACCAGGCACTTCGTGAGCTCGGCCGCCTCGGCCACCGCCCAGGCCTGGGTCTTGGCCTGCACCCCGCTGCCGAACAGCGTGTGCACCTTCGCGTCGCGCCGCGCCAGGAAGCGGGTCGCCACCCCGCTGACCCCGCCCGTGCGCATCGCCGTCAGATAGCCGCCCTCCATCACGCACAGCGTGTTGCCCGTCGCGCTGTCGAGCAGGATGATGGTGCCCAGCACTGCCGGCAGGTCGTGCTCGGCCGGGTTCTTGCCGAACACCGTGACCACCTTGGCCCCCAGCGCACCCAGCGCCGGCAGGAACGCCGGCATGAACAGCGCCACGCCCGGCGCCTGCTCCACCTTGATCGGCGTGCGCTGGGGCATGTCGACCGCGCCGGCCGCCAGCTCCGCGAACGCCTTGCTCAGAATGTCGATGGTGGATTTCATGTCCAGCAGTTCGTGGACGTTCTCTCTTGTCAGCAGCAGTGCCATCGCCCGCCTCCCTAACCAGTGAATTCTGCGATAACCATATTATTGCAGGCGTCGAAAGGCCCCGCCCATCCCCCTGTCTCAATTGCGTGAATGCGCATCCTGCAGCACAGCGCTGGCATTGCAGGCTGTCTCATTTGTGGATAATCGGTGGATAATGGCCACGGCGGCAGTTGCGCGGGGGCCATAGCAGTTATAATGGTCACGGCGGCGGGAGCGAGCGGGCGACCTCCGCTTTTTTTGGCGGGAGAGCCGGGGTACGGACGTGTAATCATTGCGCCACGCGGCGCGCCTGGGTCGAGGGAGTAGCCAGCGGCGCCCCGCCGAGCGGCGGGCACCGCGGGATGAGACGGGAGCATAAACGTAGCCGTGCCTGACTTCGTGCACCTGCACAATCACAGCGAATACTCGCTGCTGGACGCCATCGCGCGCTGCCGGGACATCGCCGAGCGGTGCAAGGAACTGGGCTTCGACGCCTACGCGCTGACGGACCACGGGGTGATGTACGGCGCGATGGAGTTCTACCTCGCGATGCGCAAGGCCCACCTCAAGCCGATCATCGGCTGCGAGCTTTACGTCGCACCGCGCACCATGGCCGATAAGGATCACGAACTGGACCGCCGCGCCCGGCATCTGGTGCTGCTGGCGATGAACCACCGCGGCTACCAGAACCTGATGAAGCTCTGCTCGCTGGCGGCGACGAAGGGCTTCTACTACAACCCGCGCATCGACGTGCCGGCGATCATGGAGCACAACGAGGGGCTGATCGCGCTGACCGCCTGCCCCGGCGGCGTGCTGGCCGGCGCCTTCCACCGCGAGGGCGAGCAGTCGGCGCGCGCCGAACTGGAGCGCTATCTGCGAATCTTCGGCGAGGAGCGGCTGTTCGTTGAGATCCAGAACCACGGCCTGGAGATCGAGGAGCGCTTCCGCCCCTGGGCGATGAGCGTCGCGCGCCAGTACGGCCTGCGCGTGGTGGCGACCAACGACTGCCACTACGTGCACAAGGAAGACGCCCGACCCCACGACATCGCGCTCTGCCTGCGGGACAAGAAGCTGCTGACCGACACGGACCGCAAGAAATACTCCGGCCCGGACTACTACATCCGCAGCGCCGAGGAGATGGCGGCGCTGTTCCCCGGCTGCCCGGAGGCGCTGAGCAACACCCGCGTCGTCGCCGAGCTGTGCAACCTGGAGCTGGACCTGGAGGCGGTGCACTTCCCGCGCTTCACCATCAGCGACGACGAGCTGTCCGAGCTGAAGTCGTGGGCCGCCGCGCACCCGGAGGACGCCGGCAACGGCTCCCCGGCAGTCGACACCGGCGGCGCGGGCAGCCCTCCCACCGCGGGCAATGGCCATGCCGCGGAATCGAGCGCGATGACCGACACGGCCGCCGCGTTCGAGGCGCAGCTGCGCCGGCTGAGCTACGAGGGCGCGCGGCGGCGCTACGGCGAGGTCACGCCGGAGCTCCGGGAGCGCATCGAGTACGAGCTGTCGGTGATCATCTCCAAGGGCTTCACCACCTACTTTCTGATCTGCGCCGAATTCTGCGGATTCGCCCGCGGCCAGAACATCCCGGTCGGCCCCGGGCGCGGCAGCGCGGCGGGCAGCGTGGTGGCCTACTCCCTCGAGATCACGGACCTCGACCCGATCAAGTACGGGCTGTACTTCGAGCGCTTCCTCAACCCGGAGCGGATCGAGCTGCCCGACTTTGACATCGACTTCTGCTACCGGCGGCGCGACGAGGTGATCGAGCACGTCCGCCAGCTCTATGGCGAGGACCGCACCGCGCAGATCATCACCTACAGCCGGCTCAAGGCGCGGGCCGTGATCAAGGCCGTCGGGCGCACCAAGGGGCTGGAATTCCAGCGCACGGACCGCGTCACCAAGGAGATCCACGGGCTCAACCCGACGATCGGCGAGGCGCTGCAGGCCAGCGCGCCCCTGCGTCAGATGTACGACAGCGATCCGGAGATCAGGGAGTTGATCGACGACGCGCAGCGGCTGGAGGGCATCGCCGCCCACCACAGCGTCCACGCCGCCGGCCTGGTGATCGCCCCCGACGAGCTGTGCTGCTTCGTGCCCGTCCAGGCCCAGAAGGACAGCGACTGGCTGGTGACGCAGTACGCGATGGACACCGTGCCCAAGACCGGCCTGGTCAAGTTCGACTTCCTCGGGCTGCGCAACCTGACGATGATCCAGGACACGGTGGAGTTCATCCGCGAGTACGAGGGCCTCGAGATCGATCCGCGGGCGCTCCCCGACGACGACGCCGAGACCTTCGCGATGCTGCAGCGCGGGGACGCCTACGGCGTTTTCCAGTTCGAGGCGCCGCAGGTCAAGCGGATGCTGCACGACGGCCGGCCCGAGACCGTCGCCGATCTGGCCGCGATCAACGCCGCCAACCGTCCCGGCCCGCTGCAGTCGGGCAACACCGAGCGCTACCTGCTCAGCCGCCGCAATCGCGCCGCGAGCGTCTCGACCTACCCCGCGATCGCGGAGATCCTGGAATCGACCGGCGGGGTGCTGCTGTTCCAGGAGCAGGTGCTGGAGATCGCGCGCAAGCTGGGCGGCTTCACCCTCGGTGAGGCCGACATGCTGCGCAAGGCGATGGGCAAGAAGAAGCTGGACGTGATGGAGGCCCAGCGCCAGCAGTTCATCAGCGGCGCCCGGGAGCACAACGTCGGCCAGCGGGAAGCCGAGGAAATCTGGTCGATGATGGAGAAGTTCGCCGGCTACGGCTTCAACAAGGCGCACTCCGCCTGCTACTCCTGGATCAGCTACCAGACCGCCTGGCTCAAATGCCACTGGCCGCACTACTTCATGTGCGCGATGCTCAACAGCTACATGGGCCACGCCGACAAGCTGGCCGAAATCCTGGTGCAGTGCCGCAAGATGAAGATCGAAGTGCTGCCGCCCTCGGTCAACGCCGGCGAGTTCTGCTTCACCCCGACCAGCGACGGCCGCATCATCTTCGGCCTCGGCGGGATCAAGGGCATCGGTGCGGGCGCGGTGCGCGGCATCGTCGAGGAGCGCAAGCGCGGCGGGCCGTTCGTCTCGACGGCCGGGTTCATCAAACGCACCCGCGGCAAAGGCGTCAACAAGAAGGTGCTGCAGTCGCTGTCCGTCGCCGGCGCCTTCGACTGCCTGGAAGCCGACCGCGTCGAGCTGATCAGGAACATCGACGACATCGAGAACTTCCTGCGCGGACCGTCCCGGCAGGAGGCGCTGTTTGGCGAGTTCGACGACGGCGGCGAGGGCGGGGCGACGCCGACGCGCGAGGTCACGCCGCTGGACGTCGCCCTGCTGGAGAAGGGCGCCGTCGGGGTGTTCCTGACCAACCACCCCTTCGAGGACCACCCGATGTTCAGCGACGATTCGCGGGTGCAGCTGGCCAAACTCCAGGAGTCGATCGAGTACGACCCGGCCCGCTGGCAGGGCAGCTCGCTGCCGACCGGCGGGCTGACCGGCCTGCTGACCGACGTATCGACGCGCTTCTCACGCGGCAACAAGCTCTACGCCCACGCGCGGCTGGAGGACCCGGAGCGCTCCGTGCGGCTGCTGATCTGGCCGAACACCTACGCCGAGGCCACCGCGCACATCAAGGACAACACGCCGGTGGTGATCTGGGGCAAGGTCGAGTTTCCGGACGTGGTCGAGGAAGGCGACGAGGTCTGGAACAGCCTGGAGGTGATCGTTGACCGGCTGGAACCCTACACCGCCGCTGACCAGCCGCCCGCGGCCGCCAGCGGGAAGGTGAACCCGTCCTACGAGGGCGGCGAGACGGATGCTTTCGCGCCGCTGCCCGTCACCGTCGAGGTCGATCTGGGGGCGACCACCAAACACCAGCTGGAGCTGTTCGCCGCCGCGCTGGAGCGCACCCATGGTGACTGCGAGGTGCGGATGGTGCTGCGCGAGGTATCGGGGGACGTGCGGCGGGTCAAGCTCGATCAGCGCTTCGCCATCGACATCGCCGCCACCGGCCAGCTGGAGAGCGAATTCCCATTCATCACCTTCATGGAGGACGCGCCCGGCGACGAGGCCCACCCACCGGGCTGATTGGTGTAGAATCTATCCGGCGAGTGGGCCAAGCGGCCGCGGCGGGCCTTCGGGTTCGTCGAGGAAAGTCCGGGCACCACAGGGCAGGGCGCCGGGTAATTCCCGGAGGCTGTGAAGCCATGGAACGCGCTACAGAAAAGAACAGCCCGGTCTAGGCATGTGCGGCGGCAGGGACCCTCGGGTACCCGCACCGCCCGCCTAAATTCCGGTAAGGGAGTCCACGGGTAACGGTGAAACGGTGGGGTAAGAGCCCACCAGCGGCGTGGTAACACGTCGGCTCAGGCAAACCCGCCTGGTGCAAGGCTGAAAGCGGGGAGCGCAAGCAACGGCTGGCCCGGCCGCCCCGCGAGCGAGCCGCGAGACCCGCATGGCAACATGCGGGCCAGACAGATGGCCGCATAGACAGAACCCGGCTTACGGCCCACTCGCCCCTCAGTACCGCATGCGCTCTTCCGGGATCGCGTCGGGGTCCTGAGGCACCTCGATGCCCAGTTCCTGCTTGCATTTGTCGCGATAGAACTCGGCGTCAAAGCGTTCGTTGCGGTAGCTGGCGCGGACCCGCTCCGACAGTGTCAGGAACTGCTCGAACAGCGGCAGCGCCTCGTCGTAGCGCTTGAGTTCGTACAGGCAGCGCGCCTTGCCGAACAGCGCCAGCTTGCTCTCGGGATCGACGGCCAGCACCAGCTCGAACTTCTCCAGCCCCTCGGCATACTCCTGAGCCTGCAGATGGTGCAGCCCCTGCTGGTAGTTGTACCGCGTCTTGCTGCAGCCCGCGAGCACCAGCAGCAGGCCCAGCGCGGCCGCCGCCAGCAGCATCCTGGTCAGTATTGCCTCATCCACATTAGCCATGACCGGCCTCCAACAGCTCCGGTTCCCGCTCGAATACGTCCAGGGTTGCCTCGATATCGCACAGAATCTGGTCGTGCAGCGCCGCCGGCGTCTCGAAGTCGATCCAGGCTCGCAGATACTCGATGAAGTCGATCCGCAGCGCCTGGCCGTAGAGCTTGCCCTCGAAGCCGACCAGATGGGCCTCGACGACGGTACGGCGGTCTCCCATTACCTCGTCGCCCGGCAACTCGCCACGCTCCAGCACGGTGCTCTGGTGCAGGATCGCGGTCATGACGCAGACGGCGGCGGGGTAGCGGCGGCCGGCCACCTCGCCGCGGCAGGCATATATGCCTGTCGGCGGCGCCAGCTTGCGCGGCGGCAATTCCAGATTGGCCGTCGCGACGCTTAGGGCCCGCGCGCCCTTGCCCTTGCCGTGCACCACCGGACCGAGCACGAAGTACGGGTGATCCAGGAACGCCCGCGCCTCGGCCACGCGCCCGCGGCGCACCAGCTCCCGTGCGCGGCGCGACTTGACCGGCTGACCGTCCTCGGCCAGCGCCGCGACGAAGATCAGCTCGATGCCCAGTTCTGCCGCCAGCTGCTCAAAGCCCTCGCGCCCCGCGATCTGGTCGTTGCCCAGTTTGCTGTCATAGCCGCTGCAGAGGCCCGCCAGCTCGATCCGCTCGCCGAGCCCACGCAGGAATTGCGCCGCGCTCTGGGCCGCGATCGAGGCGTCGTACTCCACCATCAGCACGGCGTCGATGTCCGTGCTGGCCAGCAGCCACAGCTTCTCCTCGGGCATCGTCAGGTAGGGGTACTGCTTGTCGGGGTAGTGGAAGCCGCGCGGCGAGTTGGTGAAGGTGATCGCCAGCGAGCGAGCGCCCAGCCGGCGGGCACTCGTGGCCAGCAGGTCCAGCAGCAGGCGGTGGCCGCGGTGCAGCCCGTCGAAGAAGCCGACGGTCAGCACCACCGGGCCGGCCAGGCCGGTGCCCAGTTCATCCATGCTGCGGAAAACATCCATCGTGGTTCCCGACGGGACTCAGTCTAACCGATGCTGAGAATCGATCCTACTTGCGCAGGCGGGCCTGATCGCGGTCGATGTCGCGGCGCTTGATCGTCTCGCGTTTGTCGTACTGCCGCTTGCCGCGCGCCAAGCCGATCTTCAGCTTGACCCGGCCGCGCACGAAGTAGGCCTTGAGCGGCACCACGGTGAAGCCCTTCTCGATCACCCGCCGTCGGAGGCGCCGCAGCTCGTGGCGATTGAGCAGCAGCTTGCGGCGGCGCAGCGGGTCGACCGCGACGTGGCTCGAGGCCTGGGGGTACTCCGGTATGTGGCTGCCGACCAGCCACAGCTCGCCGTCGCGGATCTCGCAGTAAGCCTCGCGCAGGCTGAACGAGCCCTGGCGCACCATCTTGACCTCGCAGCCACTGAGCACGATGCCGGCCTCGAACTCCTCGTCGATCGAGTAGTTGCGATAGGCCTTGCGGTTGCTGATCACCGGCGTGCCGGCGGGCTGTTTGGGTTTCGCCATCGCCCGCGATTATAGCCGGGCGGATAGCCCTGGTGTAAAATCAGCGGTCATCATACGCGTGCCGCGGTGGATGCCCCCCACGCGGCGCCGCCTTGAGGAGGATGGCATGCCTGACACCGGTCTACCGGGCACTGTCGACTGGACGCGCGAGACGATTCTGGACTACGTTCACCAGCACAACATCGAAGCCATCTGGCACTGGTTTGTCGATATCGAGGGCTCGCTGAAGGGCTTCGCGATCACGCCCAGCGAGCTGGAGCGCAGCCTCGACGACGGAATGCACTTCGACGGTTCCAGCATCAGCGGCTTCAACGCCATCGAGGAGAGCGATCTGCTGGCCCGGCCCGACCTGGCGACCTTCGCCCCGCTGCCGGACAACAGTGACTCGCCGCGCTCGGCGCGTTTCTTCTGCGACATCGTCAACACCAACGGCGACCCCTATCTGCGGGATCCGCGCCAGACGCTGAAGCGCGTCATCGGGGCCGCCAAAGAGAAGGGCTTCGCGAGCTTCATGGGCCCGGAGATCGAGTTCTTCATCTTCAAGAGCATGGACAGCCCGGAGCCGACGGACTACGGCGGCTACTTCACCGGCCCGCCGGTGGACCGCGGCAACCGCATCCGCACCGAGATCATCACGGCGCTGCAGGCGTTGGGGATCACCGCGGAGTACCACCACCATGAAGTTGCGGAGAGCCAGCATGAGATCGACCTGCGCTACGACGAGGTGCTGCGGATTGCGGACGCCGCCGTCACCTACAAGTACGTGGTCAAGCAGGTGGCCTACAACCACGGCGTCTACGCCACCTTCATGCCCAAACCGATCTTCGGCGTCAACGGCAGCGGGATGCACGTCCATCAGTCGCTGTTCAGCGGGGACACTAACGTGTTTGCCGACCTCAGCGATCCCCAGGGGCTGAGCAAGACGGCGCGCCACTACATCGCCGGGCTGCTGAAGTACGCCGAACCGTGCTGCAGCTTCTGGGCCCCGACCGTCAACAGCTACAAGCGGCTGGTGCCGGGCTACGAGGCGCCGGTCTACATCGCCTGGTCGCTGCAGAACCGCAGCGCGCTGGTGCGCGTGCCGGCGATCGTGCCGGGCCGCGACAAGAGCGTGCGCTGCGAGCTCAGATGCCCCGACCCGTCCGCGAATCCCTATCTGGCCTTCGCCACCATGCTGGGCGCCGGGCTGAAGGGCATCGATGACGAACTGGAGCTGGAGGATCAGCACGAGGAGAACCTCTACGACCTGACCGAGCTGGAGCGCCACCAGCAGGGGGTCAAGAGCCTGCCTGGCAACCTGAGCGAGGCGCTGCACCACACCAAGAAGAACAGGTTCGTGCGCGAGCTGCTGGGCGATGACCTGGTCGAGAACTTCGTGCAGGTCAAGTACCGTGAGTTCGACGACTACCGCATGCGCGTCACGCAGTGGGAGCTGGACCGTTACTACGCCGTGCTGTAGCACGCCCGACGGACCGACTGAACCGGACGCGAACTGGCGCCGTCAGGCCGGTGTGGTGTAGAGTTGGCTCATCACTGCACTGGCAACCACGAAAAGCGGAGGCGTGTATGCGGCTAGCTAGTCTGACACTGATCGTCGCGGCGGCGCTGCTGGTGTCGTGCGGCAACAGCGGGCTGCCCACCAGTTCACTGACGATCCGCAACGCGGCGACGAACGCGCTGATCTCGGCCCCGACCGCCCAGGGCGTGCTGAGCATCACCGTCGGCGGCGGCGAGCAGGTCAAGGTGATGCGTACCTGGACCAACGAGTTCGGCAACACCCTGACGGACGACGTCACCCAATTCACCAACTTCAAGTGGGAGAGCGGCACCAGCTTCGCCGCCTTCGATCAGCTGGGCAACATCACCGGCCTGGCCGCCGGCATCGCCGTGCTGGAGGCCAAGTTCCGCACCGATGCATTCGAGCCCTGGGACATCTGCCGGCTGACTGTCGAGGTCATCTAGCGCCGACTCAGCTCTCGTCATCCGGCGGCGCGGCCCGCAGCCGCCAGGTCTGGGCGCGGGCGAGGTTCTCCAGCGTCTGCACCAGCGACAGCGTCGCCTCGATCCCCTGCCCCGCCACCACCGGCCCGTGACCGCCGATCAGCACCGCTCCGCGCTGACAGCCCTTGAATGTAGCCAGCATGGCCTCGGCCACCTGCTCCCCCAGCTCCGCCGTGCCGACCGGAATCTGCGGCACCAGCGGGATCTCGTGCGGGCGGGCGGGCCTTAGCAGTTCGGCGTGGCTGTGGGGCACAGGCAGCGGCTGTTTGGCCACGCAGAAGCTAAGCAGGCCCCAGGGGTGGCCGTGCCAGGAGAAGTCCCAGTCGGGCTGGGCCGCCAGAACCGCGCGATGCACGCGGTTGTCGCGGCTGGGCCGCCGGCCGGCCCGGGCCATCGAGGCCTCGCCGCCGCCCGGAAACAGGATGAAGTCATCCGGCTCCAGCCGCCAGCGCAGCTGCTCGGCGGCCTGGGTGGGCGTGATCATCACGCCCTCCTCGACGCGCAGCGCCAGGTTGCCGCCGCTGACGTCCAGCAGGCCCGCGGCCAGCAGGTCGGGGATCAGCTTCAGTACGCGCTCGATGCTCTCCACGCAGTCATTATACGCAGCAGCGCGTACAATTGGCCGATGGAGCGCCTACTTGTCACTGGCGGGCTGGGCTTCATCGGCAGCGCCTTCATCCGGCTGCTGCTGGAGACCGAGTCCGATACGGAAATCGTCAACTACGACCTGCTGAGCTACGCCGGCAATCCACTGAACCTGGCGGACATGGAGGATGACCCGCGCTATCAGCTGATCGTCGGCGACGTCGCGGACGTGGAGCACGTCGACTGGCTGCTCGGCGAGCACGGCTTCGACGCGATCGTGCACTTCGCGGCGGAGAGCTTCGTGGACAGGAGCATCCGGTCCAGCGCGCCGTTCATCCACGCCAACGTCTTCGGCACACAGGTGCTGCTGGACGCCGCCGTGAAGCACAAGCTGCCACGCTACCTGCAGGTCAGCACGGACGAGGTTTACGGCAGCCTCGGACCGCAGGGCGAGTTCACCGAGGACTCGCCGTACCAGCCGAACAACCCCTACAGCGCCAGCAAGGCGGGCGGCGACCTGCTCTGCCGCAGCTACTTCGTGACCCACAAGCTGCCGGTGCTGATCACGCGCTGCTCAAACAACTACGGCCCGCGCCAGTTTCCGGAGAAGCTGATCCCGCTGATGATCGCCAAGGCGCTGAAGGACGAGCGGCTGCCCGTGTTCGGCGACGGGCTGCACGTCCGCGACTGGCTGTATGTCGACGATCACTGCCGGGCCATCCTGGCCGTGCTGCGCGGCGGAACACCCGGCGAGGTCTACAACATCGGCGGGGGCCGCGAGATGCCCAACCTGGAACTGGTCAAGCTGCTGCTGGGCAGGCTGGGCAAGCCCGAGAGCCTGATCGAGTTCGTCCCCGACCGGCCCGGCCACGACCGCCGCTACGCGATCAGCTACCAGAAGCTGAAGCGTGAACTGGGCTGGGAGCCTGAGGTAATCTTCGAGGACGGCATCGCGATGACGATCGACTGGTACCTGGGCAACCAAGCCTGGCTGGACGCCATCGCCGACGGGACGTACCAGGAAGGGTACGGGTAGCACGACCCCGAACCAGCTGGCAACGAAATCGCGGTTCGCCTAGTCTCAAGGTACAGAGGCGCGTCATGATATGGAGAAAGCCAGTGTTCTGGTTACTGCTGCTCCTTGCCGCAATCCTTGGCAGCTTGGCTACGTATGCGGTGCGGCTATGGCTAGCAGAAAGAACCATCCTCGATCGTGAGGAGGTTGCTTCCGTCCTGCTCGACGCCATTGACAGCTACTACGCGGACCACAGTGAGTACCCACCGCTGCTTCACGGAGACCTCGACACTCCCATGCATCGATTCACCGACAATCCCAGACAAGCGGCTGACTGGCTATGGTACGAGAGCGGTGGCTCCTTCCCCCTGAGCGCACGCGTCTCGGGTTTCATGTCTCTGTCGCCTGATCCGCTGCTGGACGGAGGTTACCTTCGTCACTACCCGTTGGCGATTGCAGATTACGGTTGTGGGCCCGCCAACTGGCGATGGCAGGTCCGCTGGCGCTGTGCCGTGTCAACGCCTAATACGTACGTGATTGAGTTGGAGAATGGTGAGCAGGTTGATTGGGGCGCGCTGTACAACGCAGTCCGCCGCAATGAGTGGAACGAGCGACAGCGGCGGTTGTCCTTGAAGGCAGAGGATCTGCCACCGGTGGGCGAAGTCATCAATCCGCGGCTCTACTCGTTGGCAGCCTACGAGTGGAGCACGGTTGACAGTGCTACGCCGACGGCCAGCCAGCTAGACGTCGCCTACACGTTCCATCCGCTTCCAGTTCCAAGCAGCATGCCCGTCGAGAGCCTGCCCTACTTCGGCTACCAGCGCGGTGAATGGCTCGGCACAGACCCACAAGAGGCCTGGCTGTGGTTCTATGGATTGGCAAAGCACTACGAGGGCGACGGCTCCGCCGGGAAGCCTATGGCACGCTGGAAACCAATGGGGCTGGATCTCATCAGCTGCGACACTGGCGAGATTCAGCCTGATGGTACTGCGGACGGCATCTGCCTGCTCTACAAACTGAAGAACGGCGAGATCGCGGAGGTTATCAGGGCTGGCGACCTTGGCCCGTCACCCTCCAAACGCGGGCGCGACTAACTGCCGCGGTCCACTAGCCGCAGACCTACCCCCGGGCCAGCATAACCAGCGCCGCGCCGCCGCAGACCAGGATCGCCGCCAGCCAGCGCCAGTGCAGCTTCTCACGGTAGATCCAGGCGCCCGCCAGCGTGGTGATCACGATCGCCAGCTGCGAGAACGGCTCGATCACGCTCGGCGCGAAGTAGTCGAAGCAGCTCAGCAGCGCCACATAGCCGAAGACGCCCACCAGGCCAGTGGCGATCGCGATCCATCGGCGCTCGCGCCACAGCTGCGCCAGCCGCGCGGTGCGTCGGCGCGCCAGCAGCAGCCCGATGCAGACCAGGCCGACCACGATGTTGCTGCTGGTGGCGTACAGCAGCGGCTGCGCCACGTCGGCGACCCGGCTGTCGACCATCCGCGTGCCCGCGATCGCGAAGGCGTAGTAGATCGCGCCCAGCGCCCCCGGCTGCCTGAGCACGCCGAGCGGATTCAGCGCCTGCCAGAGGTTGACGCCGGGCTGCATGTTCAGCAACGTCACGCCGGCGGTGACCAGCGCGATGCCCGCCGGTGCGCACCAGCAGAAGCCGACGTTGCCCGCCAGCAGATCGAAGACGTAGAGAATGATGAAGGTCAGCGAGGTCAGCGGGGCCAGCAGGCTGACTTCGCCGCGGCCCAGCGCCCACATGAACAGGATCATCCCGGAGGTGAAGATCAGCGCGCTGAGCATCGAGCTCCCGATCCACTGCGGTACCGCCGCGAGCACGCTCGGATCGCCGGCGATCAGCACGCCGGCCAGCGGCAGGATGAAGGCTCCGCCGATCAGCACGAACAGCGCCGTGGACGCGATGCTGCTCTGATTGCGGTTGAGGGCCTTGATCAGCGGGAAGCTGGCGGCCAGCAGCAGGACGCGCAGCGTCAGGATCAGATACCCGGTGGATGAAACGTCCCCCATCAGGCCGCGCCCATCCTAGCAGGCGCGCGGCCGATACCGCTGCTAAAATACTCGTTCGCCCGCGCCGGACACGCGAACGCGGGCGGATTGATCCGGCTAACTACGACCCCAGGGGAGGAAGAGCATGGGCGACAGTGTTGCTGCCAAGATACTGAAGGCGCATCTGGTCGAGGGCGAGCTCAAGCCCGGCCAGGAGATCGCGCTCAGGATCGACCAGACGCTGACCCAGGACGCCACCGGCACGCTGGCGTTCCTGCAGTTCGAGGCGATGGGCATCCCGCGCGTCAAGACGGAGTTGAGCGTCAGCTATGTCGACCACAACATGCTGCAGAGCGACTTCCGCAACGCCGACGACCACCTCTACCTGCAGACGGTGGCTGCCAAGCACGGCGTCTACTTCAGTCGCCCCGGCAACGGCATCTGCCACCAGGTGCACCTGGAGCGCTTCGGCGCGCCGGGCAAGACCCACCTCGGCAGCGACAGCCACACCCCGACCGGCGGCGGGCTGGGCATGGTCAGCATCGGCGCGGGCGGCCTCGACGTCGCGGTGGCGATGGGCGGCGGGCCGTTCTACACGCCCTGCCCCAGGATCGTCGGGGTGAAACTAACCGGCAAGCTCCAGCCCTGGGTCGCCAGCAAGGACATCATCCTCGAGATGCTCAGGCGCCTGACCGCCAAAGGCGGTTTCGGCAAGATCATTGAGTACTACGGTCCCGGCATCGAGTGCCTGGACGTGCCGGCGCGCGCCACGGTCTGCAACATGGGCGCCGAACTGGGCGCCACCTGCAGCCTGTTCCCCAGCGACCACCATACCAAGGCCTATCTGGAGGCGATGGGGCGCGGCAAGGCCTGGACGGAGCTGCTGCCCGACGCCGACGCTCACTACGACGAGCACGTCGAGATCAACCTCGACGAACTGGAACCACTGATCGCCAAGCCGCACAATCCGGACAAGGTGGTGCCGGTCAGCGAGGTCGCGGGGCTGAAGCTGAACCAGGTTTGCATCGGCAGCTGCACCAACTCCAGCTATCACGACCTGGCGGTCAGCGCAGCGGTGCTCAGGGGCCAGATCGTGGCGCCCAACGTAAGCATGACGCTGACGCCGGGCAGCAAGAACGTCTTCAACCAGATCGCGGCCGACGGGTATCTGACCGACATCATCGCGGCCGGCGCGCGCATCCTGGAGAGCGCCTGCGGGCCGTGCATCGGCATGGGCCAGGCGCCGCCGAGCAAGGGCGTCAGCCTCCGAACCTTCAACCGCAACTTCGTGGGGCGCAGCGGCACCAAGGACGCCGACGTCTATCTCTGCAGCCCGGAGGTGGCCGCCGTCAGCGCGATCCGCGGCGTGATCACCGACCCGCGCGAGTTCGGCGAGTATCCGCACGTGGCGATGCCTGAGACCTACCTGATCGACGACCGCATGATCATCCCGCCCGCCGAGAACCCCGACGACGTAGAGGTGGTGCGCGGACCGAACATCATCCCGCTGGAGCCGCTGGAGCCGCTGCCCGACGAGCTGAGTTGCGAGGTGATCCTCAAGACGGAGGACAACATCAGCACCGACCACATCATGCCCGCGGGCGCGAAGGTGCTGCCCTTCCGCAGCAACATCCCCAAGATCAGCGAGTTCGTCTACGCCACCGTCGACGAAAGCTTCCACGACCGGGCGCTCGGCCTCAAGGCCGCGGGCGGCAGCGCGGTGGTCGGCGGATCCAACTACGGCCAGGGCTCCAGCCGCGAACACGCCGGACTGGCGCCGCGCTTCCTTGGCACGCGCTTCAAGATCGTCAAGGACTTCGCGCGGATTCACAAGGCGAATCTGATCAACTTCGGCATCCTGCCGCTGCTGTTCAAGGACGCCGCGGACTACGACCGCATCAAGCAGGGCGACCGGCTGGCAATCAGAAACGTGCGCGAGCAGGTGAAGACCCAGGACGAAATCACCGTCCACAACGATACGCAGGGCTACGAGTTCCAGGCGATCGCGACGCTCAGCCAGCGCGATCGCGCGATCCTGCTGGCCGGCGGCAAACTGAATTTCACACGGGAGCAGGCGCAGGGCTAGCGTCTAAGTCACATGCAGATACTCAGAGCAGTCACCGCGGGGCTGGCGGGCCTCGTGCTCCTCAGCCAGACCGCTGCCTGCGATCAGCGGGGCGCCCAGTCACCCGGCGGTGGCACCGGCAGTGTGCCGATGGCGGATTCCACCGCGCCGGGCATCGACTTCGCCAAGACCAGCGTCGGTCTGCCCGCGCACACCCTGGACTTCATCACCGACCGTCCCGTGGCCCTGGCCGGGGCCCGCGGGGCGGGCAAGGTGTTCTTCGGCGCGGCAAACGAGGATGTAACCAGGGTGTACTGCCGCGACCTGGCGACCAGGCAGCGCACGCTGGTGGCCGAGCTGTCAGACCTGGTGCCGGCCTCGCTGGTCAGCAGCCGCGACGGTGAGGTGCTGATCTACAGCCGGCTCCGCGAGATCGACCGCTACATCGACGACCCGTTCTATCAGTTCCCGGCGCGGCTGTCGATCCTCTACCGCCGGGAGGTGAGCAGCGGCCAGACCGAAGAGCTGTTCGACTTCAGCGTCGAGCCCTGGCGCACCTACCGCGACGACCAGCAGATGCCGTTCATCAGCCCGGACGGTAGCCGGGCCTACGTGCTGGCCTACGACATCGACCGGCTGTCGCTCAACCGGCAGGTAACAGACTGGCTCGCGGTGGCAGCCGACCTCAAGCAGCGCGGCGAGGAGATGGAGGAGCAGGAGTACAGCGACACGCTGACCGGACTGCGCGACTACCTGGTATCCGGCTACATCGCACCGCGTTTCGAGGAGCTCGGCATCGAGCCGGAAGCGGAGGGCATGATCACGGACGCTGAGCAGGGGGCGATGGCGGAGATTGAGCGCCAGACCAGTGACCCGCAGGCTGCGCTGCTCATCTGGGACAACGGCGAGACGCAGCTGCTGCCGCTCGAATTCGCCGAGGGCCGTGACTACCTCTACCACTACATCGTGGCCACCGGCAGTCGGACCGTGCTGCTGGTCGCGCCCGACACGGCGGCCGACCCCATCCTGCCGCAGCCGATCTACACGGTTGACCTCGTCACCGGTGAGGTGACGGAGGCGGTGGCCGCCGAGGGATCACTGAGCACCATCGAGCTTGACCCAACCGAGCGAAACCTGCAGCTGATCGTCAATCCGGTGGATACGGAGAGCCGCGAGGTACTGACCAGAACGGAGCTGCAGGTTGTCCCGCTGGACGGGGGCGCGCCCGAGGTGACCGGCCTGCTTGGTGACTACCTCGGCTTCGCCAATCTGACCACCGATGGCAGCATCGTCGTCGGCCAGGACCGCGACGATCTGGATCTCTATCGGGTCGATCTCGCAGCCGGCAGCCGCACGCGGCTGAAGAAACTGATGAGCGAGATCGGCAGCATCTTCGTCTCCGACGACGCCAGGCACCTGATCTACTCCGACAGCGGCGTGCTGTTCCAGCTCGATCTGCCCGAGGATCCGGCGGCTGATCCAGCCTGGATCACCGACGAATACGCAGCCGGGCACCTGCAGGAAGCCATCGCGTTCTTCCGCGCGCTGGGGCTCGAAGTCCCGGAGGCGCTGGAAAGCGACTGGGAGGAACGGCAAGGGCTCGGGGCCCACGAGTACGCCTTCGAACTGCGCAACCCCGAGCGGCCCGAAGCGACGGCGCTCGTTCGCTACATGGCGGACGAGGGCCGGGTAGCCTCGGTGTGGTTTCCCTCCGGTTATCCGTTCGAGATCGACGCGGAGCTGCAGGGCAGCGACCTGGACTACTACGGCGTCGAATCCCTCGCCGAGCTGGCGCTGGATCGCGTCGGCTGGCTGCAGGGAGGCACTCGCTCCATCTACCAGCCCGGGCCGAATCCGCTGTACGACGCCCGCAGCGGCTCCTATGTCGTGATCTTCCGCGACGGCTACTGGATAGGATCGGGCGCCGACGAGGAGTGGGCCTACAATCGCGAAGCCACGCTGCGCATTCGGGCCAGTGACGGCATGATCGCGGAGATGACCCTTTCCGAACTGGAGCCGGTGATGAGTCAGCCCCGCGAGATTCCGATGGACCGCGCCGCGTACAACATCCGCAACTTCGAGGACCGCCCGATTCCGGAGGAAGCACCGATCCGGATCGACACCGAGAACCGACGGCTGGTGGTCCACCAGCAGCGGCTGGATCACTGGACGGACCAGGGTTACGAGCTGGCGCTGGTCAATCGGCTGTGCTACGAGATCGACACATTCATCATGCCGGAGGACGCCCTGATCTACACCACACTCATCGACACGGAGACAGGCAAGGTGCTGGGCGAGATCTCGTTCCAGCCAACGGGCGTACGGTGACGGCCGTGGCCGAAGAGAGCGCGATGCTACGCGTCCTGCTGACCAACGACGACGGCATTCAGGCCGAAGGGCTGCAGGCGCTGGCAGCCCAGCTGGCGCCGCGTTGCGAGGTGCTGGTGGTCGCCCCCGGTTCACCCCAGGGCGCCAAGAGCCACAGTGTCACGCTGCACAAGCCCGTGCGCCTCGATCCCATGCCCGGTTACGTTGCCGGCGCCGATCCCGAGCGGCTGACGGCCTACGCCTGCAGCGGCACTCCGGCGGACTGCGTGATGCTCGGCGCGCTGCATCTCTGGAAGGACCATCAGCCGCACCTGGTGCTCAGCGGAATCAACGACGGGGAAAACGTGGCCCAGGATCTGAGCTACAGCGGTACGGTCGGCGGCGCGATCGAGGGAGTCTGCTGCGGCGTGCCCGCCGTGGCGTTGAGCAGCGAGGGCTACCTGACCATCAGCCCGGCGGACGCGGCGCGGGCGGCCGAGCTGGTGCTCAGCATCCTGCTCTATGACAGCGTGCCGCCGCATCTGGCCGAGCTGGCGGCGGCCTGGCGCCGCAACGGCGAGCCGGACGGCGATGCGCTCTGGCGAATCCCGCAGCCGGCCGATCCGCGGCAGGCCGCCACTTATCCGGTGCCGGCCGACTGGTATCCCGCGGGCCTCGCCACACTGCCCTGCCTGAACGTCAATCTGCCGGCGAGAACCGTCGACGAGATCAAGGGTATCCGCTGGACCCGGTCCGGACGCCGCGAGTACCACGACGTGGTGCAGCCCGCCATCGACCCGCGGGGCCGTGAGCTGTACTGGGTGGCCGGTGACAAGGTGCTGCTGGAGGACGAGCACGCGGGCACCGATACCCACGGGCTGGCCCACGGCTACATCACCGTCACGCCCATGAGCTACGATAGAACCAACCACGAGGACCTCAGGCGGCTGCGGGCCTGGTCGCTGGAACGCGGATAAGGCAGCGGCAGTCAAAGGAAGCGTCATGAGCGACGACAGCACGCGCATCCTGGATGAAGGCACGGAGGATTACCCCCTCGATCCCGCCGCCGCGGCGGCCGCCGAGCCCTGTCCCCACTGCCAGACCTCGATCCCGGCCGGCGAGCAGTTCTGCCCGTCCTGCGGCTACCAGCGCGGCACCTGGGCTGCGGGCGACGAGGACACCGCCACTGAGCCGGCCGCCGAGGCCCGCTTCTGGCTGGTCGGCGCAGGTGAGGCCCGCTATCCGCTGCCTGACGGTGAGACGATCGCCGGCCGCGGCGACGTGGCCCTGCGCATCACTGACGGCTACATCAGCCGCAGCCACGCGCGCTTCACCGTTACCGACTCCGGCGTAACGGTGACGGATCTGGGCAGCGCCAACGGCACGTTCGTCGCCGGCGAGCGTTTGGAGGCGAACGAGCCCGCGGAGCTTGCGGTAGGCACCGCCTTCAAGCTGGGCCAGACCGAACTGGTGCTCGAGGCCGCAGAGGCCGCTTCGGCCGAGGAGGGCGACGCTGAAGCCGCGCCCGCCGCCGAGGCTGCTGCAGGTGAAGCCGCGGACGAGGACACGGCGGATGCCGAGGACAAGCCGGAGCTGCTGGCCGAAGCACACCTGGAGATGAAGCCGGCTGGCTCGCCGTGGTCGCTGGCGCGTACCGGCACGGACGAGGTGCTCTATCTGCCGTTCGGCGAGACGCAGCTCGGCCGCAAGCCCGACAAATGCGACATGGTGGTGCGCGGCGACAGCTACATCTCGGGTCTGCACTGCCGGGTCGTCGCCAGCCTGGAGCATCTGGAGGTCACCGATCTGGGCAGCACCAACGGCACCCACGCCAACGGCGAGCGCGTCGCGCCGGATCAGACGGTCGGGCTGGCTGCGGGAGACACGCTCAGGATCGGCAGCACGGACCTGACAGTGGTCTTTGAGGCTCCGGCCGAGGAGGAGGATGCGCCGCCCGCCGAAGAAGAGACGGAGCCCCGGGAAGGCGAGCAGGCCGAAGGCTAGCTCTTCAGCGCCTCGACCATCCGCTCCTTGAGCACCGGCACCACGTCGAACAGGTTGTCCACGATCCCGTAGTCGGCCAGCTTGAAGATCGGCGCGTC
>Ga0180429_10000978_pt1 | contig 24623 bp, 28 predicted proteins | sample SS_ome_FD_132428 | JGI IMG/M metagenome (GOLD analysis project Ga0180429, IMG submission 132428) | Hypersaline lake sediment archaeal communities from the Salton Sea, California, USA - SS_1_S_1 metaG | ecosystem: Environmental > Aquatic > Non-marine Saline and Alkaline > Hypersaline > Sediment ...
GCATCACAAGGCAGGCCTGACGTGGGCCGAGGCTCTCTGTGAGGGGCAGCGTCAGCTGCTCACCGCCGACGCCTTCGCCGACGTCTGGTTCTGGGCGCCGTACCAGCTGATCGGAGCGTGGCGCTAGGTCGCTCGTCACCGTTGACCCGCCGGAGCGAAGTGCGTAGAGTCCGCTCGGGAGGGGATTCGATGGACGTTCTGACGCTGCAATCCAGCCCGCGACCGGACGGGAACACGAGCGCGATTCTCGGCTGGGTCGAGGGCGCGCTCCGCGACCTCGGACACGCCACGGAGCGGATCGACCTGGCGAGCCTCCGGATCGCGCCGTGCAAGTCGTGCTACGCGTGCGCCGAATCGGCCGATGCGCCCGGCTGCGTCGTGATGGACGACGCCCAGGGCGTGCTCGAGCGGATGCTCGCGGCCGACGCGATCCTGTTCGCCACCCCGCTCTACATGTGGAGCTACGCCGGCCAGCTGAAGCCGCTCCTTGATCGGACGCTTTGCCTGGCGCGCGAGTACGGAACGCCTCAGCATCGGTCGTTCGTCGACGGGAAGCGGACGGCGCTCCTTGTCAGCTGCGGAGGCGGGATCGAAGGGAACGCCGACGCCGTCCAGCTGGTCTTCCCCCGCCTGGCCGACTACCTGCGGCTCGACGATCGCGGTGTGTGGGTCTTCCCCAACTGCACCGAACCGAAGCGTCTTCCGAACACGCACGGGAACAAGGCACGCGAACTCGCCGAGGCGGTCGTTGTCTGATCGCAGTCGCGGGAAGGAGTTTGATGAAGCGGATCGAATGGCATCAGGAGACCGAGTGGCTGAACGCGGTGCTCACTGGCGGCGGCGCGTTTCTTCTCGCCAACGCCGCCGGTGGCAGGACGAACCTAATGACGATCGGCTGGGGGCAGGTCGGCGTGGTCTGGTCGATGCCGGTCCTGACGGTCCTCGTTCGCGAGAGCCGATACACGCACGGATGCATCACGGCCGCGGACACGTTTGCCGTCTGCGTGCCTCGGCCGGGAGAGCTTGCCGAGGCGTTGGCCCTCTGCGGGACCAAGTCCGGGCGAGATCTTGACAAGGCGTCCGAAGCGGGCCTGACCCTCGTTCCGGCTCAGACGATCGAGACACCGGTCATCGACGAGTGCGGCCAGCACTACGAGTGCGAGGTCGTCGCCCGCTCGCAGCAGGTGCGGGCGGACTTCGGCGCGAAGGCCGAGCGCGTCCTCGAGACGCACTACCCACAGGGGGATCACCATCTCATCGTCTTCGGTAAGATCCTGGACGCGTACACCACCACGTGAAGGGAGGACGATCCACGATGAAGACAACCAAGGTTCTGGCGGTCCTGGCGACGGTCCTCGTCACAGGGTTCACACTCTCGGCGCAGGATGAGGCGACGTGTCCGCTCGCCCCCGAGTACACCTTCAACGGGCTGTCGGCCGGGCTCTGGCACGCGGACTTGGCCGGCCTCAACGACGCACTCGCGGACGCGGGGTACGCGCCGCTCCCGGCGGCGGTGTTGACGTACGGTCAGGAGTCGACGTTCGGTGATCTGGCGGGACTGCGGATCGGGTTCCACGCGACGTACGGCGCTGCGGACTCGGTCGCAGCCGAGCGCCGCGCCGAGTTTGCGTTCACGCTCTTCGGCGGGTCCGCGGAGTGGGCCGCGCCGCGCGGCGAAGGGGCGTCGATCTCGTTCGGTCTGTCCCTCGGGACGGGGATCTCCGTTCTCCGCCTCGTCGACCATCGTCCGGCGACGTTCGAGGATGCGCTCTCGGTCCCGTTTCGAGCCCAACTCGACCGGTGGCTCTACACCGCCGAGCCGGCGATCGCGAGCGAATCGAAGCCGTTCGGCTGGCTCGATCTGAAGCTCCGGCTCGGGTATCTGTTCGCGTTCGGCCGGTGCTGGACGATCGAAGGGGAACGCCTCGATCCGTCGCCGGCCCTGTTCGGCGGCCCGATCGCGCGCGTGTCGTTCGCGATCGACGTCGACAAGCTCTTCCCGGAGCCGCTCGACGACGAGACGTCCTCCGAGGTGTCGCCCGGCTGACGTTTGTCGTCGTACGATCAGTCGTCTGCAACGAGCGACGCGCGAATTCCGTCGAGCGTCGCTCGGTGCGCTGTGCCTGACGAGGCAAACCCGTCGACCGTGTCGCACGGGTAGTCGGCGCAGTGCGCGCAGTTGACGACGTGCTTCCGGACGGCGCACATCCGGATCGCACACTCGTGACAGTACGGGATTCGCCGGCCGGTCGTCGCGGTGCACCCGTCGCACATCGCGTCGGCGACCGTCATCTCGACGCCGAGCTGCGCGGACGCTTCCTTCGCCATCCGCTCCAGAGCTTCCATGTTCTCGGCCTGCGTCGCGACGTACGCGTCGCAGTCTGTACAGATCAGCCCGCAGTGGGCGATCATCCGCTCGCTCATCGGAACCTGCCTCTCTTCCCTTTCCGCCACCCTAGGGGCGTGCCCGGGCGACGTCAACCCGGACGGCGCACCTGCGGTTGCTGATCGGGCATCGACCAGGGTATAAGTGCGCGAGGAGGAAGGAGAAGATGCTCAAACGCACCGGTAAGTGCCTGTTGGTCGCTCTCGTCGTCGCGATGCCGTGCGTCGCCCAGACAGGCGATGTCTTCTTCGGGCGCGACCCGTTTCGCGTCCGGATCCCGTGGGGAAGCCCCGTCTCGTACCTGAGCTGCGATCAGTCCGAGGAGGCCCTGCGCTTCATCGTCTTCGCCACCAGTGCGGACCGCGAGGTGTTCGGTGCGATGGTCGAAGGCTACAACTTCGCGGATGCATTCGAGAGCCAGGACGACCACGAGATCTTGCGTTCGCTCTTCGCGCTCAAGCGAAGTGAGCACATCGAGGACACGATCGCCGACTACGAGGTGATCTCGTCGCGGGAGGCGGAGATCGGCGGCTGCTACGCGATTCTCGAAGAGTTCACCGAGGAGACGGAGACCGGCCTTCGGATGCGAGGCTATCTCGCCGTCTTCGGGGATCGCCGGGTCTGCTACTGGCTGCAGATCTCGTCCGGGGAGTCGGACTTCCCCTACGCACGTGCGCGCTTCGACCGAATCTTCGACGCGATCTCCGTCGAGGACGCCTATCCTGCATTCGTCGCCGGGCTCCCGTCGTCGGTCGAGCTGCTCGACGAGGCGATTCCGCTCGTGTTGACGAATGTCTCTGACGATCCTCCGTACGCGTCCGTCGGATGGGATGGGACCGGGCTGTCACTCCGAGTGACCGCGCACGCGGTGGAGACCGCGGCCGAGGCGGGCCGTCTCGTCGCGTCCCTCGCCGAGGAGACGAGGCAAGCGGTTGACGAGAGCGCTGACTGGTCCTGGTCTTCGCGCGAGGTTTGCGATGCGTTGGTCGAGGTGCACGCGTCCGAGTCGACTCGGGAGGACGGCGACTGGACGCAGGTCGTCTTCTCGTGGGTCACGGGCTCCATCGCCTTCGTCGCCGACTACCAGCGATTCCGGTTCGAGTACGACGATCGCGACGTCAAGCAGATCGTGCGTGCGTTCCTCGACGATGGCTAGCGGTCGCCGGGGAATCGGCAGACACGAGCGATCTTCGGCAAACCCTGTTCTGTCTTGGATTCCCACGGCGATGATCGCGATCGCGTTGTGTGCCGCGAGCGCTTCGGCGGCCGAGTCCGACCTCCGAGACCTCGTTCCGACGCAGTTCGCCGGACTTCGATTCCAGGTGACGCCCGACTTCCTTCCCGCGGGGGTTGTGCCCGACCTGGTCGCGTCGATCGCGAGCAAGTGGGAAGACGACATGCACAAGCTCGTCTTCTACGTCGTGCGGGCGAGTTCGGAGGAGACGATCGGGTCGATCGCCGAGGCTGTCGCCAGTGTCACGGCGAGCGTTCTCGCCGACTCGGCATGGCTCCCCGAATGGAGCTGGATTCCGAGTACGGAGTCCGTCAAAGCCCGCCGCGTGGAGATCCGACTCGCCGAGGGGATGGGGTACGGCGCTCCCACGTTCGCCGCCGTTGCATCCTGGACCGACGGGAATCTCGCCTTCGGCCTGTCCTTGTCCGGCCCGGCCGACGAGTATTCGCGCGACGTGCTCCTGACCTGCGTGGCGGCGTGGATCTCCGGTCGTGAGGTCGCCCGGATGCCGACCCGCGACGACGACCCCAAGTCGCCGTACGCCCTGTTTCGCAACAGCCGCGACCTTGCGTTCTTCCGGCCGGCGGCGAGCGCCGACTACGCGCGGGAAGCTTTGGAGGGCTTCCGCCGCGCCGATCTTCCCCTCTGGATTGCGGCGGCGGAACTGCAGCTCGGCCGCATGCTTCTCGAGTCGAGCCGCCTCGACGAAGCGGAAGAGCACCTGACCGCCGCCCGCGAGAGCTTCGCGGACCTCGAATCCGGGATGGGCGAAGCAACGGCGCTGATCGCGCTGGCAACGGCCGATCACCTCCGCGGGAACCCGGCGCGCGCGCTGGAGCGAGCCGACGCAGCGTACGCGTTAGCGATAGGCCTTCGTGAAGAACCGAGCATGCTCACGTCCGACATTCGCGCCCTCCAAGGGTGCGTCTACTTCGGCGCAACGCTCTGGCACAAGGCGCGTGAGTTCTTCGAGCAGGCGTTGGCGCAGGACGAGGAGATGGACGATCGGACTCGTGCTGCCCGTGACGAGAGCAACCTCGCCGTCTTCTCGCTCGCCACGGAAGACTACCCTGGGGCGTTCGATCGGCTCCGTCGCGCGGTCGCGATTCGGCCGTACGTCACAAGTTCTGTCCGAGTCCCGACGTGGAGCGAGGTCCAGGATCGGCTGCGAGACGTCGTCCCCCCGGCGGCGGCCACGTGGTGGGTGGCGCCTCCGCTCTCGTTGATCCCCGCCTCGGCTCAGGGATACGAGATGGAGATGAACCTCGCCTCCGCCTACGTACAGCTCGGCCTCCTCGATGACGCACACTCGCTCCTCGAGCACCTCCTCCAGGCCGAGGAGGCGGCAGCGGCCGTGCGCGGAGGGGCCTCGTCGTGGATCGGGCTCGCCAACCTGTCGTACGCCACGAGCGCGACCGAGTACCTGTCGGGGGAGCTCGACGATTCGATCCGATCCGCTGAGCGTGCCCTCCACTACGCGAACCGGTGGGGACGCGAGGTGCCGGTCCTGTACACCGAGCTTCTTCTCGGCCATCTTCGCCTCGAAGCGGGTGCGGTCGAAGACGTGCTCGCCATCGTTGCCGATGCGCTGGCACGCTGCTTCACCGACGACGAGGCTGCACAGGAGAAGGTCGCACTCCTTCTCGAGGGGGCGTGTCCTGCGATCGTGGATAGCGACGTCGACCACTGGACGTACGCGTGGCAGTTCGCGTCGCTCCTTGCCAGCACGCTCGACACCACCGGCGATCCAGTGGCGGCCCTTCAGGCGGCGGAGTGCGCGCTCGGCCTGCTTGAGGAGGCGTTCGAGCGGAGCCAGGCGGGCACGCAGGACCTCACCTCCGTCTGGCCGCTGCCCTGGCGGCAGCCGTTCGAGACCTGCGTCCGGCTGCAGATGGACGCAGGCGAAACGACGGCGGCGCTGCAGACGGCCGAGTCGGCGAAGGCCCGAAGCTTCCTCAACACGATCCGGGCGACGTCGATCCTCGGCGACCCGGGGTGGGTCTCGGCGGCCGACATCGACGTCGGCAGCCGGACAGCGATCGACTCGCTGCAGGAACGGGAGGCCGTGTTCGAGTACTTCGCGACCGATGATGCGCTCTTCCTGTGGGTCGTCACCGCCGACGAGACGATCGGCCTGCATCTTCCCTACCCGCGAGCCGACGTGCTGCGGGACACGCTCACGTTCCGCCAGTTGATCGAGAGCCCGGGCGACACGATTGCCGATCGTGCCCGCCTTCAGACGCTCGGTCGCACGCTGTACGATCGCCTCGTCCAACCCGGCGTCGAGCACCTCGCCAGCCGGAACACCAACACGCTGATCCTGATCCCGAGCGGGCCGCTCTGGTACCTCCCGTTCGCCGCGCTTCCCGTCCCGATCGACGCGTCGGCGGACGACACGCTCGGAACCTCGTCCGCGTCGGGCTGCCTCGTCGACGAGTACACCCTCGCCTACCTTCCGAGCTTGTCGTCCGCTCCACATCTCGGAGCCGGGGCCGCCGCGCCGAGCGACTGGGATCTCCTCGGTCTGGCGAACCCGGTTCTGTCCGAGGATCAGATCGGGCGACTCGGAACTGCGAGCCCGCAGTTCGCTCAGCTCGAAGACGCGGCCCGGGGATTCGCCGCCGCCCTCGGCGTCGCCGGGGACGATATCGTCGTCGGCGACGCGGCGACCGAACGCCTTGCGAAGAGCGGGCTTGCCACGCATCAGGCGATCCTGTTCGCCTGCCATGGAAGCTTCGACGCGCTGAACCCGCTCTACTCGACGCTCTACCTCTCGGCAGGAGGTCAGGATGACGGGGACTACCACGCATGGGAGGTACTAAGCGAGGAGCCGCTCGACGCGGACCTCGTCATTCTCGCCGCCTGCGAGACGCTCCTCCCTGCACTGAAGCACGCCGCGGGAATGCAGGGCGAGGAGGACGCGGATCCTGCCACGCTCAACCCTTGGCTGCTCGAACGACTCACGACCGGAGACGAGGTTGTCGGCTTCTCGCAGGCGTTCCTTAGCCGCGGAGCGGACACCGTCGTCGGAACGCTCTGGCAAGCGAACCCCGATGCCGTTGAGCAGCTCCTTCAAGCGTTCGCCGAGAACTTGAGCGCCGGACTCCCGCGTGCGAAGGCGCTGCAGAAGGCGCAGCATCGCCTGATCGGCGACGGGCAGGGACCGTTCTCCCATCCGTGGTTGTGGGCCCCGTTCCAGTCGATTGGCGCGTGGCGGTAGTCGTGCTGTCGAGGGACCGATCCGGACCAGGACGGCTTCGCCTACGGACGGCACTGCGATGACGGACGAGTCGGCGGCCGTCCGCCGTCGGATCCGCCTCGGCGAGTGGACCGGGCCGACGGCCGGCCTCGCGCCCGGCTTTGCCCAGGCAAACCTGGTCGTCGTCTCGGATGCGCTCGCCGACGACTTCGAGACGTTCTGCCGCCGGAATCCACACGCCCTCCCCCTGCTCGAGCGAACGCCGTCAGGCTCGCCGATCCCGACGGCGCTCGCCCCGACGGCCGATCTACGAACTGACCTCCCCCGATACCGCCTCTACCGCGACGGGCGGTTGCTCGAAGAGCCGACCGACATCGTCACGCTCTGGCGCCGCGATTCGGTCGCCTTCCTCATCGGCTGCAGCTTCTCGTTCGACGCGCTCCTTCGCGAGCACGGCATCCGGGTCCGGCATCTCGACGTGGGGTGCAACGTGCCGATGTACGAGACGAACAGACCGGCACGCCCCGCCGGGCCGTTTGCCGGCCCGCTCGTCGTCTCGATGCGCCCGCTTCGCGCAGCCGACGTCGATCGGGTCGTCGAGCTGACGAGCGAGTTGCCCGACGCCCACGGCGGGCCGATCCACGTCGGGCCTCCCGTCGAGCTGGGGATCACCGACCTCGCGTTCCCCGACTACGGCGATCCAGTCCCGATCGATTCGGGCGAGGTTCCCGCCTTCTGGGCGTGTGGCGTCACCGCGTTGGCGTCAGCCGTGCACGGACGGATTTCGCGAATGATCACCCACGCCCCGGGGCACATGTTCGTCACCGACCGACGGGTCGATCCGACGGTCAGCCGAACAGAGGAACGCAAGTGACCGACGTAGGGGTGTAACGAGGTCTTCTCGGCGCAGCCCGCGTCCGCATTGGCGCCTGAGCTTCGTGCGTGGCACCATCGGGGAAACGTCGGAGAGAGGGAGAGCGATGCGCAGGATCCTTGTCATCACGGCTGTGTCCGTCGTTCTCTTCTCGCTCGCTCCGGACGCCGTCGACGAACCGCTGGGCGGCCTCGGCGTCCCTGGTGGAGCCATCGCCGTCCGCAACGAAACGGGGGGCGACGCCCTGGGGTTCCGCGTTCGATTTGACCAGCGGGTTCGCATTGCCGACTACGACAAGGGGATCTTCCCATCGGTCAGCCCAGGCGTGACCTCTTGGTACTACGTCTTCTCCGGTGGGCGGCTTCGGCCGGACGAGGCCTTCGAGCTTTCGTGGCGCCCGTCGACGGCGACTATCCGGACCTGTGAGTGGATCACCGAGGACGGCATCAGTACGGTGGGCGGGTTCGCGTGCACGTACACGATGCACCCGAGCCTCTCTCGCCTCGATACCCTGCTCCGCCAGGCGTACGACGGGCTCGTCCTGTGCCTCGTTCCGGGCGTGTACGAGCTGCCGAGCGCGATCACGCTCGGCCGTCACGTGACGCTGCGGGGGACGGGATCGTCGATAACCGACGTCGTCATTGCCACACCGACAGGGGCTGTGCTTCGCGTCGACGGCGGGGGACGTCTGAGCTTTGAGAACCTCTCGATCGACGGCGCCGTGTTTGAGGCGGCTGACGGCGCGCACCTCACGTTGCGCCGAGCATCCCTCGCGGGCTCAGTCTGCCTGGAGGGCAACGCAGGAGCGACGATCGACGACTCGTCCCTCCTCGGAAGCGTGACGGCCGCGGGCGATGGCAGTCTTGCTATCCGGCGGTCGACGATCGAGGGGGACGCCACCGATGCGGCGCTCACCGTGGAAGGCGCGGCTCGCGTCACGGTTGCGGACTCCCGGATTCGCGGGGCGGCATCCGGGATCCGGGCAAGCGGGACGGGCTCGATCCACATCGAGACCTCGGACTTCGCGAAGAACATGCCGGTAGCCGTCGATCTCGCCGGCTTCACGGGCGCGTTGACGGGGGAAGGCAACGTCGTCTCCCGAGATGCGCTCGTTCCCCACGACTTCGACTGGCCCGACGGGTTCGTCGCCAACTCCGAACCGTAGGGCCGCCGCGCTCGCCTGTTTCTCCTTGCGCAGGAGATCTGGTACTCTCGCCGGGCCATGGCCGATCGAACGGCGCAGCGTCGAACCACCTGGGTCTGGACGAGCCTATACGCTGTCTGGGGGGTCGCGCTGGCGGCCGTTCTCGTTCTCCTGTTTCTCCTTCCTCCTGGCGGCGTTGGGTGGCTCGTCCACGTCGGCTGGGGGGTGTTCGCAATCTCTGCCCTGCTCGGGTGGTTGCCGATCTTCGTCTTCCGCCGTCGCGGGGGCATTCCCAAGCGCAAGAGCTACATCCACACGACGCGGCTCGTGACGTCGGGCCCGTACGCGGTCGTTCGGCATCCGCAGTATCTGGCCGGCGACTTCATCGCCGTGGCGGTGATGTGCATCACACAGCACTGGGGCGCGATCGTCGCGGGCGCCCTCGCCGTCGTGACGAATCGCCTCTCGATGCGCAAGGCGGATCGAGATCTCGTCGAGCGGTTCGGCGACCCGTATCGCGAGTACATGGATCGCGTTCCGCGAGCGAGTCTCGTCGTCGGCGTCTGCCGCTGGATCCGGAATCGCAGCCGGCGGTCCTGACTTCCGACCCTCGTACAGCCCCGCATCGCTCCCTCGAGCCGACGGCGCTGAGCGTCTACACTGAAGGTGGGAGGTCCATCACGTGAAGATCGGCATCATCATCTGCGACCGCTACCGCTCCTGCGGCGGCGGGAAGTGCTTCCGCGCGATGCGAGAGCGGGTCGGAGGATTCGAGCGCTACTCGAAGGACGAGCCGCTGGAGGTCGTCGGCTACTCGTCGTGCGGCGGATGCCCCGGCGGGAACGTCGAATACGTCCCCGAGGAGATGGTGCGCAACGGCGCCGAGGCGATCCATCTGGCGACTGGCCTCGTCGTCGGCTACCCGCCCTGTCCCCGACAGGCGTACTTCAAGGAGTACATCGAATCCCGATTCGGGATCCCCGTCGTCGTCGGAACCCATCCCATCCCCCAGAAGTACGTGGCCGTGCACGAGAAGCTGCCGTCCTGGAATGGGATGAAGGGGATGGAGGCGCTGCTGGCGACCGACGCGATCCGTGCCGACTACGACTGATCCGTCGGCTTCGCCCGCTTGGCGTAGACGGCGTCGAAGACCGGGCCGACGGCGAACACCTTCCCCTCGCGCGATCGGACCTCGGTGAGTCCCGCGTCGGTCAGGAGGTCGCGGTACGCGGCAGCCGGCATCCCGTGCGACGGCTTCGTCGGTTCGCGCAGGTGGAGGCGTCCGTCGACGCGGAGGAGTCGGACGAGCTCCGCCAGCGTCGGTGCGCGGTCGTCGTCGGGCACGTCGTGGAGCGCGTTGTGAATGACGACCACATCGAACGCAGCGTCGGCGAACGCGAGATCCTCGATTCGCCCGACGCGACAGCTGACGTGCGAATGCCTCTTCATCCGTCGCGCGGCGATCTTCATCATCGGCGGGGAGATGTCGACGCACGTGAGTGACCCGTTGGCCAGGCGCGGAGCCAGTCGCTCGCTGATCCCACCGCTCCCGCAGCCGAACTCGAGCACGTCCTCATCTCCCTGCAATTCCACCGTGTCGGCGTAGCCCCGGTAGATCGATCCGAGCAGCCGCGGCGCGAGGATGCCGTCGACGAGGACGAACGCGTACGGCGGATTGACGAAGTCCATGGAGCCTCCCTTTCGAAGCGCCGAAGTCTGTCCGAGATCGGGCCGGTTCGCAACCCGACGCGTCATCGAGACTCGCTCTCTCCGCGGTTGCGGGCTCGCCCGGCTCGGACTAACCTCCGCGTGATCGAACGGAGGCCTCATGAGCGAATCCACCAACCTTGTCATCCTCATCGGAAGCCCGCGCAAGAACGGCAACAGTGCCTTCCTGTCGGCCCGCGCCGCCGACGCGGCCCGCGATGCCGGCGCGTCGGTCGAGACGGTTTTCTTGCACGATCTCGACGTCCGTCCGTGCGTGGGGTGCCACGTCTGTCGGGAATCGGTTGACGCCGAGTGCATCCTCGACGACGGCATGACCGACCTCTACCCGAAGCTTCGCGCGGCCGACGCGATTCTGATTGCGACGCCGATCTACAGCTACGACATGACCGCGCAGACGAAGCTCTTGATCGACCGTCTCTACGCCCTCGGTAGCAAGAGCGGGAACGCCCTGTCCGGCAAGCGATTCGGGTTCATCGTCGTCTACGGCGACCGCGAGCCGTTCGGCGCCGGCGCGGCAACGGCGATGCGTTGCTTCCGTGACACGTTTGCGCGGAAGGCGAGCTGGATCCGTACCGTCCATGGCACGGCCTACGACGAGGGAGACGCAGCGAAGAACGCACGCCTCGTTCGCGACGCGACCGACCTCGGTGCCGATCTCGTCGGCACGACGAGCTACTAGGGCACCAGAGAAGAGAGTCATCGTGTCATCGGCGTTCAAGTGGGGGATCTTGGCTGTCGCATCGGCTGCCATTCTCGGGTTTGGACTCCTCTCGAGCCCGGGCGGACCGTCGCCGGCCTCCGGCTGCGGGTCCACGCGGTCGATCGCCTCACCCGACTCCGTCGCGTCGCTCGAGTTCGTCGAACTCGGTGGAATGCCTCAGTGGATCCTTGTGCGAGGACAGGATCGCTCGAATCCTGTCCTTCTCTGGCTTCACGGAGGACCGGGCACCGCGGAGATGCCGATCGTTCCACGGCTCCTCGGGCGGCTCGAGGAGCGATTCGTCGTCGTCCACTGGGACCAACGGGGCGCCGGGAAGTCGAATCCCCGCGACTTCGACGAGAGCACAATGACGTTCGAGAGGTTTCTTCGCGACGCTCACGAGCTGACGCAGGCCCTCAAGGCTCGGTTCGGTGCCGATTCGATCTACCTCGTCGGCACGTCGTGGGGAACGCAGCTGGGCGCGCATCTCGTGCATCGCTGGCCCGAGGACTACACGGCGTACGTCGCCGTCGGACAGGTCGTCAACAGCACCCGCGCCGAACGACTGGGACGCGACTGGCTCCTCGAGCGAGCGGTCGAGACCGGCAATCCGAGCGAGATCCGCCGGATCGAGACGCTCGGCCCGGCCCCGTACCTCGATCACGGGGCGTACGTGCGCTATGCGAAGACGATCGAGTCCTACGGCGGCGGGATGGACCTCAGCATCCTGAGACTCCTTCCGATCGCCCTGTTGGCCCCCGAGTACTGTGTTGCAGACTACATCGCTTGGTTCAACGGCAGCTCGCGTGGGAGCGGACCTATGTGGGATGAAGTGCATCCCAACGATCTGTTCGCAGACGTTCCGCGGCTCGACGTGCCTGTCTTCTTCCTCTCCGGCGAGCGCGACATGAACACGCCCGTCGAACTCGTCCTGGAATACTTCGATGCCCTCGACGCGCCGCGCGGGAAGAGGTTGATTGTCTTCGACGATGCGGCTCACACCCCGCACCTCTCCCAGCCGGACGCCTTCTGCGACGTGCTGCTCGAGATCCTCGACGAAGTCAGCCCGTAGGCCATCGCAGTGAGGCCCGTCGCCACTCGATCTACGTCGACCGCCTCGCGGCGAAACAGGGGCCGCCGCCGGAATCGCCCAGATCGGGATCGGAACGGAATCGTAAGGGCGGTGGCAGCGTTTGGTCGTCAGGTCGTCGCTGGCGGCTCGCCGAACGCCGACAGCGGCGGGTGCTCGAATCCCCGCACGTACCGCTCGTCGCGGTAGCAGGTGTCGCAGCAGGTCCCGCCGTTCATCAGGGTCTGCGTTCTGGTGAGGGCGAAGCTTTCGTGGATCTTGCGGAGCATCGCGAAGTCGGGATAGCAGGCGACGACTTCCATCAGCTTGGGATCGTACCCCGCAAGCACTCTTTGGATCCGACAGACGGTCACCCGGTTCAAGTACTGGTGCTCGCCGACGACGATCTGCGTCCAATCCATCCCCTGCTCCTCGAGATTGAACGCTACCTGCCGCTCGCGGAATTCGGACAGGTTCTCGGGAGCGTCGGGCGGTGACGGCATCTCGCCGACGATTCGATCGAGATAGGTCTTCATGAAGGCGATCGCCCGCTCCCGCCCGATCGCCTCCACCAGTGCAACGAGCTTGACGTAGTTGGGCACGTAGCGCGCGCGAATGAAGCGCTGCTGGCTGAGCTCGACGTCCTCGCCGCGGACGAGCGTCTCCTCGTCGATGTCGAGCAGCCCGCGGATCAACGCGCCGTGCGCCGCATGCAGCTGCGGATACCGATCGGCGCAGATGGACCGCGACGGTGCCTGCGCGTCGAGCGTTGCCGGGCGTGGAGGCGCTTCGGGAGGCGTCTCGGACCGCGTGAGCTCTGTCAGACGTGCGACAACGTCCTCGGCAGCATCTGGGAACTCCTCGCAGACACCCGCGACGAACCGATCGATCGAGCCGATCAGCCGCGGGGCGAGTCGTGCCAGGGGAGCACGAAGCGTGGAGTCCTCGGTGTACGATTGATACGTTGCTGCCTTGATTCCGTTCTCCTCTCGGTCGCCGCCCGCCCCCGCGCCTGATGGTACGCGACGCTGTCCCGAGCGAGGTAGTGCAACCTCCCCGCCGTCCGCCGCTCCTGGCGACGCCCCGCGGAGCGGGATACCATGCGGCCTCCGACAACACTTCCCCTGGTCGACATCAAAGGAGAACGGAATCGAATGGCGCTTCGCTGTGGATTGGTTGGTGTGCCCGGCTGCGGCAAGACGACGGTGTTCAATGCGCTGACTGCCGCAGGCGCGTCGGTCTTCGACGGTGCCGAGATGCATCGGGCAACGGTCGAGGTCCCCGATCCGCGCGTCGAGCAACTCGTCAATCTCTACCAGCCGAAGAAGGTCGTCCCGGCGACGCTCGACATCGTCGACATTCCGGGCCTCGAGGAGGGCGCTACAGCCGACGGAGGGCGCGGCTCGCGTCTGCTGACGCACGTCAAGGAAGCCGACGTTCTCGTTCACATCGTCCGGTGCTTCGAGTTGCCGTCCGGTGCTGCGCCCGACCCAATCCACGACATCGAGCTCCTCGATCTCGAACTGATGGCCGCCGATGCGCAGACCCTCGAGAAGAAGATCGGTCGGCTCGCCAAGCGCGTCCGTGCTGGCGAGAAGGACGCGATTCGCGAGACCGCCGACTGCGAGCGGGTGCTCGAGCGTCTGCACGAAGGAATCCCGGCGCGAAGGCAGGCTCTGACCGCGGCGGAGCGGGCGAGCGTTCGCGAGTGCACGCTCGTCTCCCTCAAGCCGGTCTTGTACGTCGCGAACGTAGGACCGGCCGATGCGCCCGTCGACTCCTTCGCCCAGCTCCTCGCCGGTCATGCGGCGCAGGAGGCGGCCGAGATCGTCACCATCAGCGGACGTGACGAAGCGGAGATCAGCGAGCTTCCGCCGGAGGATCGGCTCCCGTTCCTCGCCGAACTCGGACTCGACGGACCGTCCGCGGCGCGTGTCATCCGCGCGGCGTATCGCGAGCTCGACCTCGTCGACTTCTTCACCGCCGGGGAACGCGAAGTTCACGTCTGGACATGCCGGGCGGGAGACCGCGCGCCCGCTGCCGCGGGCAAGATTCACACCGAGATGGAGAAGAGCTTCATCCGTCTCGAGGTCATCCCGTGCGAGGCGATGATCGAGCACCGCGGCGAGCAGCCTGCCATCCAGGCCGGCGCTCGTCGTCTCGAAGGGAAGGACTACGCCGTTCAAGATGGCGACGTCGTCGTCGTGCGGTTCGCGCCGCCGCGCTAGGCAGTTCCCGCTCACCCCCCGCTCCTCGCGCGCGCTCTGCCCGGAAACGCGCGCTTCAGAGCCCTGGATCCTCGTAGAGGATGTCGTTCGGGGTGTTGTCGATGAACTCGTTGTCCCCCAGCTGGATGCGAACGCCGAGTCCGACGTGGATCGCTCCTCCGCGGAGGGCGGCCGTCGCCGGAGAGCCGAGTGCGCGGTTGGACTCGAAGATGTTGCCGCTGATCGATGAGAGCTTCGCATCCGCTGCGATGGCTGTCCCATCGAGCGCCCGGAGGCAGATTGCGCCGCCGGCGTCAGCGAAGTTTCCGGCGAACTCGTTGTCGACGAAGTCCGGGAACGTGCTTGCACCGATCACATAGACCGCTCCGCCGTCGACGGTCGCTTGGTTGTTGAGGAATCGATTTCCCTCGAACAGCGCAGCCGACTCACGGACCGACACCGCGCCACCGAAGGTCGCCCCATGCGATGAGATGATGCACCCGCGGATAATCGGGGATGCGTCGACGATCCGGATGGCGCCGGCCTCGAAGAAGCTCCACGCTCCCCCCTGGATCGTGAGGTTCTCCAGGACGGATCCGCGTGCCTCGCCGGCGTCGAACGTGACGATCGCCGTCGGGTCAGCACCGGAGTCGATCGGCGGCGGATGGAGCGTTGTCTCCGTCTGCCCTTCGCCACGGATCGTGATCGCCTTTCTTCCGTACCGGATCTGCTCGTTGAACGACTGACCGGCCAGTGTGATCACGTCTCCATCCGTCGCGGCATCAATCGCTGCCTGGATCGTCGCGTAATCGCGGGGAACGAGGATCTCGCGGTGAGCCGTGATCAGATGCTCGGCCGTCGCTGTCAAGCCGTCGTCATCAGTGATCTCGACGACCACCGTGTAGTCGCCCGGCTCCGCGTAGGTGTGAACCTCGACCGGACCTGCGGCGGTCGCTCCATCGCCGAAGCTCCAGACGATGGCGACGATCGCACCATCGGGATCGCTCGAATCGAGTGCTGAGAAACGGAACGTCGCCCCGTCAATCTGCTCCGCGAGAAGAACGGCCTGTGGCGGCTTGCGCAAGAAGACGCAACCGGCCAGCGTCAACGTGAGGAAAGCGACACTGACTCGCGCCATCGTACCTCGTGTGCGCATGACCTCGGGAGTATAGCTCGACCATCCACCCGCCCCGCTCTGACGGGCAACTCTCGCGGGGCGTCGGGGATGACGCGAGCTGGACCGCGCGTGGGGGCTGCGGTTCGCGGCGACCTCGCTCAGTACACGTCGACCGTGAACTCGAGAACCCCCAGCGGCTGCACCGACTCCCACGGGCGCTGGTAGACGAAGCGGAACGCCTGCGGGCCGACATCGACCGCCTCGTAGCGGAACAGGAAGACGCCGCCGGAGCCGACGAGGTCGGAGTCGGATCGGAACTCGCGCTTTGCGCTCTCTCGGAGAACCGCGTACTCGTAGAGGGCCGCGTTGCTCCACTCGTACCCGGTTGTCGGGTTCCCCTCGAGGGCAACGAGGAGCCGATCGCCGACGCGCATCGCCAGGTGCGCACCGCCGTCCGCCTCGGTGACGAGGCGGTAGACGCGGAGCGACAGGCCGCAGACCGAGGCCGCCGCTGACGACCGCCCGAGCGCGCCGAAACCCGTTGCGTCGACGATCTCGATCTCGACGGCGAACGATCCGACGCCGGTCGTAACCTCAAGCTGGTAGGCGCCTGGCGGAAGCGGGAGGCCGTCCGCGTCGCGCAGGGCGATCCTCCCGAGCCAGACGTTCGCGTCGACCGGCGTCTCGTAGACGGCCTCGTACACCGGATCGCCGACGTAGTCAGTCAGCGCGAGCCGCTCGACGAGGACGTCGCCGTCGAAGCAATCGGCGTCGGGATCCCGCGCGAACTCCAACGCCACGTCGGCACCGATCTCGAAGACGAGGCCGCCGAGCCGCACATCGACGCCGCCGTCCGCGAACGATGTGGGCGACGTCGTGCTGGATGACGCTCCCGCGGCGAACGCTCCGGAGACCAGTCCGACGACGAGCAGGGCGAGAACCGCGAGCCGGATGAATCGTCTTGTCACCGTGATCACCTCACCAGACCGTACTCCGATCCGCTGCGGATGTGTCAGCGAGGGCCGAAGAAACGGCGGATCTTCTCGCCTATCGCGCCACGAGCCACGCACCGAGGGCGAGGAGCACGGCGCCGGCGAGACGAGGAAGATCGAGCGTTCGTACCTCGCTTGCCAGGAAGCCGAGCCAGTCGAGCAGGAGCCCGACGATCAGCTGGGCGGCGATGCTCAACACCAGGGTCGGCGCGATCCCGATCCGCGGGATGGCGAACGCGAGCGCGGCCATCGCGCCCATCCCGAGCGGCCCGGCGACGAGCGCCCACGGCGGGATCGTCCGCCACCCTTCGAGCATCGGCGTTCCGCGACAGACGAGGACCAGAGCGACGGAGACGAGTCCGACGGAGTTGACGACAAGCAGGCTCTGCGCCAGGCCGACGCGCTGCGCGACGAGCGCCGTCATCGGCATCTGAAACGCGATCCCCGTTCCTGCACCCAACACCACAAGAGCAATCCACAACGACATCTCGAGCCTCCGGATGGTCGTGAGCGAACCGCTCAGGATGAGTCGGAACCGGGTCCTACCCAGGCACTGGCCGGTTTGCCCGGCCGCCTCCTCACGTAGATGCCGCGAGTATCCGGCTCAAGGTGGTGTCGGTCAAGACGAGACGTCTTCACAAGACCGCTCGTTGCTGGAACCCACGTCGCGCTCCGGGCTCACGTGGCGGGCTCGCGCCGCTTGAGCCACTCCATGAGCTCGTCGCGCAACACCCACGCCTCTTCACACGCTTCTTCCGCCTGCTGAACGCTGGCGCGGGTCCCGCCGGTGTACAGATCCTTGTTGCGGAGATCCCGGAGCGTCTGGAAGTAGTCGACGCGCTGAGGATCGGTCCCGAGGGTGTCGGTCAGCGACTCCAGGATCACGATGTGGTGCCCGCGACGGTCGGAAGGCCGTAGGTCGAGAGCCCTCAGCCCGACGAGCGCGCAGTTGAGGATCGCGTGGTACGCCTGATCGAGTCGCGTCTCGGGATGGTTCGTCTCGTTCCCTGCGTCGTCGAGTCGTCGCCCGATTGCATCGAGCAACCTTTCGATCTCCCCCGACGTCGTGTTCTCGCTCCGGAGCTCGTCTCGGAGGAGCATCTCTTCCAGACTCATGGTTGCCTCCGCCCCAGGACGTCAATGCGAAGCCCGGTGGCGACTCTCTCCACGAAGGAGTTCGCCGTGGCACACTCCTTCGCGTAGTCGGCGGGGGAGTAGAGCGTCGGGTTGACGACGCGACGAAGCGCACGTCCTGCATCCCGGACTGCTGAGCTGATCTCACGCAGCGACACGTCGCCCACGATCATCAGGTCGACGTCGCTCTCTTCTTCCTCCTCGCCGCGCGCGTGGCTTCCGTACACGAACGCCTCCTCGATCCGGCTCTCGAACGGCGCGAGCGCATCGCGCAGAACGCCGGCAAGGCCGACCGTCTTGCGCACGATCGACCGGAGCTCCTCGTAGATCGGGCAGTGCGTGTTGAAGCGGTAGATGACCTGATTCCCGACACGCTCCGACGCGAGAATCCCCGCGTCACGGAGGGCATGGAGCTCGCGCATCACGGTCTTCGAGTTGAGTCCCGTACGGCGCGCGATCTCGCGCAGGTGAAGACCGCTCTCCCCGAGGGACGAGAGCTCGGAGAGGACCGCGGTGCGCGCCCGCGGGAAGAGAACCTGAGCGAGCTTCCCCGTAGGCTGATCGCCTTCGTTCGTAGGCATGTCGCCAACGATTGTAGGCTCATTGCCCTCGATGTCAAGTGGCCTCCCGCTGTCTAAACGGTGTCCCGCGGCACGTGATCCGCCTCACGAATCGATAGCTCCGTGGGCTATCTTGATGTAGCTGGGCATCCGAGGATCGTTGAATCTGTAGATTCCCTTCGCCGCTCTGCAGAGAATCGTCGCTGATCCGTCTGACACGAGCCGTTGGTAGTAGTTGTTCAGGGTATTCTGGAGGAAGTCCTGTCCGGTAAGTCGATACAGCGACTCTCGGAGGTCGCGTGCGGTGAACTCCGGCTTGTCGAGATTCGCTGCCGCCAGCAGGATGATCCCATACATGTCTGTGCTGTGGGATCGCGTCGCCTGCTTGTAGGTTCTCACCAAAGTTCCTTCTGCATCACGAACCGCGCTCTCCATTGCTGTCTTCAGGTTGCGGACGGAGATCTTGCTATACCCTTCAGCGATAGCATCCTCTGCGCACTTCAGACCAAGAAGGTGTGTGAAGTGCGGGTACCCCGCGCTCAGATACACAATTGAGCGGATGGCAGGACTCTCGAACTCCAGTTCGACGACGCGCGCACCTTCTGTCAGAACCAGCGAGAGCTCGTCATCGGGCATGCGTCCAAGATGGGTCTCCCGAAGACATCGCGAGACCGAGGGATGACCAGCGACCAGGTCACCGCCCGTTGTGGACACGCCCACGATTAGCACCTTGAACTTGGCGCGGAAGTCGCTAAGGAGCTTCACGAACTCGGCGAGACGGCTGCGGTCTTCGGAATCTCGTATCGCGTCAGCCTCATCCACAAGCAGAAGAGCTTGCACATCCGACAGAGCCTCGGCGGCTGAGCTGGGCGACACACTACTGCCAGGCCCCATTCGGGTCTTGGTTGTTGACCGATCTCCGCCTGCAGTAGCCTCGGCAAACGGCAATCGAACCCCAGCTCTCCCTCCTACGCGAGTAGTTGTATCAGTGCCCTGAACGTCGATCTCGATGCCAACATCCAGCAAAGGCTGACGGAGCAGCGATGCGAAGGAAGACTTGGAGTCGCACCGCGTGACATACAGCTTCCCGACCAAGAGCCTGAGAAGTAGCTTCGATGCCACATTCGCCAAGGAACTCTTCCCAACTCCCCGCTCACCATAGAGTAGCGAATGCTGCCCAGGCGTGTTTATCTGCTCAACGATGTTCTGGACTTCTCGCTGTCGACCGAAGAAGAAGTCGAGACTATCGATGGGTTGGTGAGGTGTGAATGCATCTCTCACTCCCGACTCCAGAATGCGTTGCTCACGTTGTAGACCGAACAGGTCATCTTCTACGTTCACAGCGATCACACCCCGTCATCATCGTATCAGCTGATGTCACGCTATCCAACCAGCGGATGTCACAGATACTTCATCGGAGGGCGCGCGAGAGCTTGACGATGCCAGTGTGTATTAGTACACTAGCGCACCATGACGAAGAAGGGCGACTGGTCCCTCGACATGAGCGCGGGGCCGATCTTCGAGCAGATCGCGAGAAACGTGCGCCGGATGCTTGCGCGGGGCGCGCTGCGACCTGGGGAGAAACTCCCGTCGTCGCGCGATCTGGCGGGGACGTTGAACGTCAATCCGAACACGGTTGTGCACGCGTACGGCGCGCTCGAAGCGATGGGGATCATCGAGAAGCGGCGCGGACTGGGAACGTTCGTCCGGGAGGATGCACCGGTGGTGACGATGAAACAGGAGATGCTGGAGGAGATCGCCGTGCGGTTCGCCGCGGAGGCGCGCGGGCTCGGCGTCGGCGCGGACGAGGCGGTGGCGGCGCTCAGGGAGGCGTGGGATGCTCGCTAGGCTGGAGAAGGTGACGAAGCGCTACGCCAAGACCGAGGGCGTGCGCGACTTGACGCTCGACTTCCCCGTTGGCGAGGTCGTCGGGGTTCTCGGGCTGAACGGGAGCGGGAAGTCGACGATGCTGAAGCTCCTCGCTGGTCTCCTCTTCCCGACGAGCGGCTCGGTCACCGTCTTCGGCGCGTCGCCGCGGCGGAGCCGGGCGAATCTGGTCTTCCTCGGCGAGACCGACGCCCTCTGGCCGTGGATGACGCCGGCGGACGCGGAGCGGCTGATGTCCGGTCTGTACGCCGACTTCGATCCGGCGCGGTTCGACGAGCTCCTCGACGGGCTCGAAGTCCCGCGACGGAAGACGAAGGCGATGTCGAAGGGCGAGCGCGGCCGGCTGCGCCTGGCGATGGCGCTCGCGCGGAGCGCGAAGCTCTACCTCCTCGACGAGCCGCTCGCCGGCATCGACCTGATCAGCCGGGAGAAGATCATGACCTCGCTCGTCCGCGAATGGCACACCGACGAGACGATCCTCCTGTCGACCCACGAGGTCGCCGAGGCGGAGGGGCTGTTCGACCGCGCGATCTACCTGCGCGAAGGCCGCCTGGCGCTCGACGCGCGCGCCGAGGCGCTCCGCGAGCGCGGGAAGAGCGTCGTCGAGACGTTCAAGGAGGTGCTCGCATGAGAAGCCTGAAGACGCTCCTCTGGCTCGAGCATCGGCGAAGCTGGGTCTGGACGGTCTCGCTTCTCGGCTCGCTCGCGTTCTGGGCGTGGGGGATCAAGCAGGTGCGCGTGATGGAGGTCGCCGAGCGTCTCGGAATCCGCAGCGGCCTGCTGGCGGTCGCCGCCGGGATCGGCGCGCTCGTGCTCTGCCTGATGATCGGCCGGATCCGGGCCGAGACGCGGCACGGGCAGTACCAGGTGCTCCTGTTGACCCCGCCGTCCGGCAACGCGCACATCGCCGCCCGGTTCCTGTACGCTGCCGCGGTGGCGTTCGTCTACGCGATCACGATCGGCTTCCTCTACTGGTGGATCATGGCCCTCGCCGGAATCCACCTCGATCCGACCTCGCTCGTCGAGCTGACCCTCGCGGTGCCGTTCTACGCGATCGCGGTAACCGTCCTCCCGCTTCTGGCGTGGACGCTCCTGTTGATGGTCTTCGTCAGCGCACACCGGATCTCCGGTCCGGGCTGGATTCCGGGGACGGTGATGATCGTCGGGACCCCGTTCGCGGTCCGCTGGCTGGTCACCGGGATCGGCCGGATCGCGTATTCGCTCCCCGGATGGCGTCTGTTCGCCCGCGCGCCGGCGGCGCTGATCGAGCGATTCGGTCAGCCGGATCCGGAGGCGACCGCGCAGATCAACGAGATCGCCTATCACGGCGTTCCGATCGAGCCGCTTCTCGTCATGTTGGCGGTGACGGTGGTCCTGCTCGTGATCGCGGGACGGATCTGGCAGGAGGTGGAGGCATGACCCAGGCATTCCTGATCGTCGTGCGGATTCTCTTGGTCGGACTGGTCGGGTATTGGGCCTACCGGCTCTGGGTCGGAACGACGAGCCTCACCTCGCGGGGGCTCGGGATCTTCTTCTCCGCCGTCCTGATCTGGCAGATCATCGGCGGGCGGCTGTAGCGGGCGGCGACGAGACCGGAGGAGCTCTGCTGCGGTTCGATTCGAGATCGCGCAGTTGCGCGGGCGATGCAATGTGTAGAGGTTCTTGACGGAGACTGCGCCGACGGCGGGCTCGCCTCGGCGATTGCGTGAGAGGATTGGGCGGCGAGAGGCCGCTGACGGAGGAATCATGAGACGACGTGTACTGGGAATCGGTATCTTGATCGGCGCCTTGGCCCTGCTCTTGCTGGCGGGGTGCGTTCCGATGGAGGAGGCAACACTCGAGCAGACGGAGAGCTTCGCCGTCGGCGAGGGCGCGGTCGACCTGGAGATCGAAAGCAGCAACGGGCGGGTCTCGGTTGTCGGGATCGACGGGGCGACGGCGGTCGAGGTGACCGCGACCCTCCGTTCGCGTGGAGACACGCTCGCCGAAGCGACCGCCCGCGTCGTGCAGATCGATGTCGAGATGAGTCAGGACGGCAACCGAATCATCCTTCGCTACGATGCGAGCGCGCACGCGCTCGACGTTCGCCGCTACAGCGGGGTCGACTTCGAGGTGACCGTGCCGACGCTGACCGACGTCGAAGCGACAACCTCGAACGGGCGAATCGAGCTCGCCGAGCTGTCGGGGATCCTCCGCCTCGACACGTCGAACGCTCGGATCGACGTAACCGACGCGATCGCCGACCTCCGAGCGGAGACGAGCAACAACCGCATCCGTGTCGAACGCGTCGAGGGGATCCTCGAACTTGCGACGAGCAACGGGCGAATCGAGATGGAGGACATCGACGGCGTCGTCAATGCCGAGACGTCGAACGGCACGATCACCTTCTCGGGGATGATGATCCCCGGCGTCGATCATCGGATGGTGACGAGCAACGGCGGGATCCACCTGGCGATCCGATCCGACGCGTCGCTTGTCATCGACGCCGAGACGTCAAACGCCTCGATCGTCTCCAGCCTTCCGCTCGTCGGCGACACCGACGGGCGAGAGTGGTACGCGACACTCAACCCGCCGGCGGCCGGGACGCTCACGCTTCGAACGAGCAACGGCCAGATCACGATGCACGGAGTCTTCTAGGGAGACGACGGACGAACCGAAGGAGAGCGTGATGAGAGCAAGACCGTGGAGAGCGTGGTTGGGAGTCGCGTGCGGTGTCGCGGGTCTCCTCCTTCTCGCCGGGTGCGAGGAGGAGAACGTCGGTGGTGTGTTCGGCTCGTCGAACGTGTCCGCGTCGGCGACCGAGACGTTCGACCTGACCGTCGAGACGCCCCTTTCGCTCGATGTGGAAACGGTGAACGGCGAGGTGAGCGTCCGCGGGGTGCCGGGCATTCAGACGGCGTCGGTCGTCGTCCATCGGCGGAGTCGTGGGGAGACGCTCGACGAAGCGCAGGATCGTCTCGATCGGATCGTGGTCCTCGTTGAGGCGCAGGGATCGGAGCTTCGCCTCGCCTATCGGAGCAGCGAGCAGGAGAGCGACGTACGCCGCGTCAGCAGCGTCGCGTTCGAGGTCCTCGTTCCGGAGGAGGCGCGCGTCGAGATCGAGACGTCGAACGGCGCGATCGACGTGGTAGCCATTCGAGGGGCGATCCGCCTGGATACCTCGAACGGCGCGGTCGACGTTCGACGGAGCGCGGGGTCGCTTCGCGCCGAGACGTCGAACGGACGGGTCGAGGTCGTCGGATTCGACGGAGACGTCTTCGTCGACACGTCGAACGGCGAGGTCTGGCTCGAGAACGTGGTCGGCGCGATCGACGCCGAGACGTCGAACGGGAGCGTCCGCTACTCGGGCGTCCCGGCGGAAGCCGCGGCGAATCGCCTGCGGACGAGCAACGGCAGCATCACCGCGCGGGTGCCGGCGGACCTGTCGATTGCGTTCGACGTTCGCACCCGAGGCGGACGGATCCGCTCGGATCTCCCGCTCGTCGGCGACACGGAGGGCGAGGACTGGCTCGCGACCCTCAACCCGCCGGCGACGGTCGACTTCGAGCTGCGCACGAGCAACGGCTCCGTGCGAATCGAGGAGGCGTTCTAGACAGCGAAAGGCAATCAGCAGCACGGACGTCTCAGGCATCAAGATGCGTGCCTCTTGCTGGGATGCGCTTCCTCGGTGATGATCGCGTGGTGTCCTCCACGACGAGAAGAGACGCGACGGAGTGCCCGCGCCGCCTGATCATCGTCGGAACGTCCGGGTCGGGGAAGACGACCGTCGCCCGCGCCGTCGCCGAGCGCCTGCAAATCCCGCACATCGAGCTCGACGCGCTGTTCTGGAAGCCGAACTGGGGCGAGACGCCGGACGAGGAGCTGTTCGCACGCGTCGACGAGGCGACCGACGCTCCGACGTGGGTTCTCGACGGAAACTATAGCCGGACACGGCCGATCACCTGGCCGAAGGCGGACACGATCGTCTGGCTCGACTACCCGTTTCCGCGCGTCTTCGGCCAGCTGCTCCGACGAACGATCGCCCGCGCGATCACGAAGGAGCCGATGTGGGGCGGATGCGTCGAGAACTGGCGAATGGCGTTCCTCTCCACCGACTCGATCCTCATCTGGTGCCTGCAGACGTACTGGAAGCGCTGGTGGAACTACCCCAACGTCCTCGCGCGACCTGAGCACGCGCATCTCCGCGTCGTCCGGTTGCGGACCCGTCGGCAGACGAATCGATGGCTGGCGTCGCTCGGCACGTCGTCCTCGCCGCTCGCATGACGCACTGATCCTCGCCGACTATGATCTGGCGACATCGATTCGCACGAGGAGGCACGAGCGATGAGCATCTGCATCCCCGCCGCCGACGCCCGCGGCCTGGACGGGATCGTCCACGGGCACTTCGGGTCC
>Ga0180429_10000979_pt1 | contig 24614 bp, 27 predicted proteins | sample SS_ome_FD_132428 | JGI IMG/M metagenome (GOLD analysis project Ga0180429, IMG submission 132428) | Hypersaline lake sediment archaeal communities from the Salton Sea, California, USA - SS_1_S_1 metaG | ecosystem: Environmental > Aquatic > Non-marine Saline and Alkaline > Hypersaline > Sediment ...
CCCTGTTTCTCAGCCTCATCAAGCGCATAAAATACCTGCTTGCCAACATCAATTCTGAATAATGGCGGCATCGCTACGTACACATGACCTTCTGTGACCAGCCTACGGAAATGCCTTACAAACAGCGCACATAACAATGTAGCGATATGCATGCCGTCAGAGTCGGCATCGGCAAGGATGCAGACTTTACCGAAACGCAACTTCGAAAGATCATCGCTGCCGGGTTCTACACCGATGGCTACGGCTATATCGTGGACCTCCTGAGAAGCTGAGACATCAACAGACTCCACTTCCCATGAATTCAGAATCTTGCCGCGCAAGGGCATAATGGCCTGAAACTCACGATCTCGAGCCTGCTTGGCTGAACCACCGGCAGAATCCCCTTCTACCAGAAACAGTTCAGAACGGCTTGGATCAACACTGGCACAGTCAGCCAGTTTGCCCGGTAACGCAGGTCCCTGGGTCACCTTTTTTCGCTGCACTTTGCGACCGGCGCGCATTCGGTTCTGCGCAGAACTGATTGCCATTTCGGCAATCGCTTCACCGATATCCGTATGCTGGTTGAGCCAGAGCCCGAAAGAGTCTTTGACAATGCCTGAAACAAACGCAGCGCATTCGCGAGATGACAAGCGTTCTTTTGTCTGCCCTGAAAACTGCGGATCGACCAGTTTGACCGAAAGAATAAAGGCCACACCATTCCAGACATCATCTGGCGTGAGTTTTACACCACGTGGCAACAGATTGCGAAACTCACAGAATTCACGAACCGCATCGGTCAGCCCGGTTCTCAGGCCATTTACATGAGTACCTCCCTGCGCGGTCGGAATCAGGTTGACATAACTTTCATTGACGCTCTCGCCACCTTCAGGCAACCAGGCTACAGCCCAGCTGGCGGCTTCATTCTCAGCCGACATTTCGCCAACAAATGGCTCTTCAGGTAACAACTTGAGACCACTTAGCGCATCCAGCAGATAGTCCTTGAGTCCATCTTCGTAATACCATTCGTATTTTTCACCACTGACTTCCTCATTGAAGATCACCTTCAAACCCGGGCATAGCACCGCCTTGGCACGCAGCACATGCAGAAGCTGCCTGACAGAGAACCTGGGTGAATCAAAAAACTGCGGATCCGGCCAGAAACGAATGCGGGTACCGGTATTGGCCCTGCCAACCTTTCCTATCGGTTCCAGCTCTGAGACCTTTTCGCCATTGGCAAAAGCGATATTGTGTTCCTGGCCGTCGCGCTTGATCCAGATTTCAATATGACGCGACAGTGCATTAACGACGGATACCCCCACGCCGTGCAGTCCACCGGAAAACTGGTAGTTTTTATTGGAGAATTTTCCGCCGGCGTGCAGTTTGCTTAGAATCACCTCAACACCGGGAATGCCTTCTTCGGGATGCAGGTCAACCGGCATGCCACGACCGTCGTCAATGACTTCCAGGGAAGCATCCTTGTACAAGGTGACTTCAATGGTTTTGGCATGTCCGGCTATGGCTTCATCGACACTGTTGTCGATGACTTCCTGTGCCAGGTGATTGGGCCTGGTGGTATCAGTGTACATTCCGGGGCGCTTGCGCACCGGCTCAAGGCCACTGAGAACTTCAATGGCCGATGCATCGTAATTACTGGGCATGGTGATAGGTAGGATCGTAATCGGAGGTTGTACTTTTATAGCCGGCTATAAGGTCCTGTATATCGTCAACAGGTCTGGGCAATACGTCACTGCAGAAATAATATTTTTTCAGTTCATAACGAAACGCATTATGGCCGTGCGATTCAACAGGTAACCATTTGGCCACTTTGGAGATATTCACCTTGCCTTTTTTCCATTTGTTTTCGTAGGCATAGGTTTTGTACTCGTTACTGTTACATTTGATACCTTCATACATGGCATTGCGTGATTTCCCGGCCTTTAGCACCAGCCAGTAGCGCACTACACTATCGGTATTACTGACAGTAATACTGCTGGTATCGATGTAAACCCTGAAGCCAACCGGCGGGTGATCGATATCGAGCTGCTTGAGGTTGTCATTCTCCGGTGGAGTCAGGTCGTTGAGCCTGTCTTCTTTCCAGGGCACATCACCACTGTCGTCATAATCAAAATCTGCCGTATCATCGAGTTGTTTCAGGTATTCCTCATTGGCGAGCAATCCCGACGGGACCAGCATCACCATACACAGCATAAAAAACCGCTGTAAAAACTTTATCATCATGTTGTATTCACATTTGACCGGGATCAATCAGCCATGTAGTTTAGCATCGCAACAGATCAGAAATCATCATCAACAAGGCATTAATTGTGACAAAAAAATCAAATCCTGCAGACACATTAACATTCGAGGATGCTCTCGGGCAGCTGGAAAAGCTGGTTGATTCGATGGAACAAGGTGAAATGTCGCTTGACGATTCACTCAAGGCTTTTGAAGAAGGCATTAAACTCACCAGGCAATGCCAGAAATCACTTGATGAAGCCGAGCAAAAAGTCAAAATACTTCTGCAAAATACCCCTGATGCCGAGCTGGAGCCATTCGAAAATGAGCAATGATCAGCAATTCAAGGAATTCCTGGTCTTCAGTCAACATCGTGTTGAAAATTCCCTGCAAGAATATTTACCTTCCACTGAGCGTCCTCCCGTTCGTTTGCATGAAGCCATGCACTACGCGGCAATGGGGCCTGGAAAGCGCATACGCCCGATGCTGGTTTATGCTGTTGGGCAGGCACTTGATATTCCTCTTGAACGGCTTTGTGCACCAGCCTGTGCAGTTGAACTGATTCATGCCTACTCTCTGGTTCATGATGATATGCCAGCCATGGACAATGATGACCTTCGTCGCGGACGTCCTACCTGCCATGTCAAATACGATGAAGCCACGGCCATGCTGGTAGGTGATGCCCTGCAGACACTCGCTTTTCATATACTTGCAAAAGATGAAGCAGGAGATTTTTCAGCAGAAACCAAACTGAAAATGATTGAGCAACTGGCCTTTGCCAGCGGCTCGCGCGGCATGTGTGGAGGACAGGCCATCGACCTTGAAGCAACCGGAAAAAACCTCGACCTGGTGGAACTGGAGAACATGCATATCCACAAAACCGGCGCCCTGATCAGGGCCTCGGTAAAACTCGGAGCTTTTGCTGATGAACAGCTTGACAGTGGTCTACTGAAAAAACTCGATCATTATGCAAAATGTATTGGTCTGGCCTTCCAGATACGCGATGACATACTTGATATTGAGGGCGAAACATCCACACTCGGTAAAACCAGCGGTAAAGACGCTGCCAATGACAAACCCACCTACCCTGGTTTGCTTGGACTCGAGGGTGCCAGGGAAAAGGCCTCGGAACTCATTGAGGATGCCTTGGCGCAACTCGACGGTTTCGATCACCGCGCAGATCCGCTACGGGGACTGGCCGAATATATCGTTAAACGCCAGCATTAAGGCCTCATTTCAGCAGGAAAACCCTGTAAACATTACTGTAAATTAAATGCCGGTCCGCTCATTTTCTGTTAATATCACTGGCTTTTGCGGGCAATCAGAATGTCCGAACAGTTGATTTTTTGCCTCCCTGGAGCATTGCATGACAGAAACAGCCAGTACCGATTCGACCATTGAAGACGTACAAAGTAGCGCAGATACCCGTAAAATTGCCATCAACAAGGTTGGCATAAAGGATATCAAACACCCGGTAAAAGTTGGTGATCGCTCCGAAGGTGAGCAGCACACGATTGCCAACTTCAACATGTACGTGTTTCTGCCACACAACTTCAAGGGCACCCACATGTCCCGATTCGTGGAAATTCTTAACAATCACGAACGCGAGATCACTGTAAAGTCCTTCAAGGATATGCTGGTGGAGATGGCTGAAAGACTGGAGTCTTCGGCGGGTCATATTGAAATGAATTTCCCCTATTTCATCAACAAAACCGCACCTGTTTCCGGCGTGCAAAGCCTGCTGGACTACAATGTCACCCTGATCGGCGACATCAAGGATGGCCAGCCGGAAATGTCTATCAAGGTGGTTGTTCCTGTTACCAGTTTGTGTCCCTGTTCCAAATCGATCTCGGACTACGGAGCACACAACCAGCGTTCACATGTGACTGTAACCGTCACAACCAGCGATTTTGTCTGGATCGAAGAAGTTATCGACCTGGTTGAAAATGAAGCTTCATGCCAGTTGTATGGTCTGCTCAAGCGTCCGGATGAAAAATATGTGACCGAGCATGCTTACGACAATCCAAAGTTTGTTGAGGATATGGTCAGGGATGTCGCCGGGCGACTGAATAGTGACAAGCGTATTGTTGCCTATACGGTAGAATCAGAGAATTTCGAATCGATTCATAATCACTCTGCCTACGCACTGATTGAGAAAACCCCAGACTAATACTTTTTGCGCAATACCATCAGGTTCTGTTTCTGTTCGATTTCAAGCTGACTCAGGAAGGACATACCAAGGAGTGTCACTGCAGGGCTGCTTCCGGATATAACAATTCCCTCAACATTATTGAGGGCAATTCCCCCCACGCTCACCTCACGCAGAACCACCTGGTAACCTATCTGGTTACCGCCAGCCGTGGAAACCATGACCTTTTTAGTGTCATCAAGGTAGTCCAGGCCAAGTCGCTGGGCGATGTTTTCATTCATGGCAACAGATGAAGCGCCGGTATCAACCAGAAAGTTCATGGATCGTCCATTGATCTGCCCGTTACTGAAATAACTTCCTTTGCGATCGGCACTGATCATAATCTCGCTGGCTTTGGGTTGCGCATAACCTCCACCAATATGACGCCCCAGGTCATAACTATCACTCTGCCCATCGATTTCAATCAACGCCACCTGCTTGTAAGTATCTGTAGAAAGCAGCGTCAGGCCATTTTTTTCCTGGCCCGCCTTGAGCAGCACACGCTTACCGTCGATATTGATCATCGCCTTGTCTTTGAACAAGGCTTCGACGGTAAAATCCATTGCCGATAAATTTCCTGTAGTCAGCAGGAAAACTGTGCTCACAACAATCAGTATGGCTCTTAGCATCGGCAGGCCCCGTTACATCGGTATCAAATCAAATCTTAAAAGTAAATGAAGTATAGCCAATGCAAAAGCACCGGCAACCAGGTCATCCAGCATAATTCCCATGCCACCGCTGATTTTTTTATCCAGCCAGCTGATTGGCCAGGGTTTGAGGATATCGAACAGCCGGAACAGGATAAATCCGGCCACCACAGTCCCCCAGGTAAACGGCACGGCAATCATGGCGACAAACAGACCGGCAAATTCATCCCACACGATACCTGGATGGTCATGTACACCCAGCAGTTTGGAGGATTGCCCGCAAAGCCAGATACCGGCAATAATTATTACTGTTAATACAATTAGATACTGTATATTTGTAAGAAATGACATTAAGTAAAGCAGAGGGATTGCAGCGACTGTTCCCGCGGTTCCCGGCGCTTTGGGAAACAACCCGCTGCCGAAGCCAAAAGCAAGAAAATGTATCGGGTGTTTCAAATCTGGTCTGGGCAGTGAACTCATGAGAAATGCATGTACCCCTGTTGTTCTGGCATATCCATCCTCGTTCCATTTTCATCAAAAATTTCAATGCCCTGTCCCTCAGTCATTCTACCAATCACACTGATGGAGACTTCAGTTTGTTGTGCGATCTCTGGCAACCTGTCTTTGAATTTTTCAGGAACAGTAAAGCAAAGTTCGTAATCATCCCCGCCTGTAAGCGCAAAATCCAGCAATATCTCATGATTCAAAGTAGCTTCAGAGCCCGGCACTGCAACTTTCTCCAACTCAGCTTTCAGTTTAGATGCCGAGCAGATATGACCCAAATCGGCCAACAGCCCATCGGAAATATCGATACAGGCAGTTGCCAGCCCCTTCAAGGCGACACCGGTTGCCACACGGGGCTGCGGACGTTCCAGTGCCAATCTGGCATCCTCATCTACAGCATCTCCATCCAGGAGTTTTTTTAGAACCAGCGCTGCTTCTCCCAGCTTACCTGTCACACAAATGAGATCACCCGAGCGGGCTCCACTGCGCGTAAGCGCAGCATCTGCCTCAACCTGCCCATGTACAGTGATGGTAATAGTCAAAGGTCCCCTGGTGGTATCTCCTCCGACCAGTTGCAGCCCATGCTTTTCAGCCAGCTGAGCAAAACCGCGGGTAAATTTTTTCAGCCAGTTTTCATCCACATCCGGTAATGTCAAAGCGAGGCTCACCCAGCAGGGCTCTGCTCCCATCGCAGCCAGATCACTGAGATTGACGGCCAGACATTTATGTCCCAGCGAAGCCGGGTCAACATCCGCCAGAAAGTGCCTGCCTGCAACCAGGGTATCGGTACTGACAGCCAGGATTTTTCCTGGTTCGGGCACCAGCAAGGCACAATCATCTCCTATGCCGGTCATGACATCGTTACGCGGTGTGGTTATTTTGGAGAAATACTGCTGGATAATGTCGAATTCGTTTAACGACATACTACAAGAAACTAGCGGGAAGACTGTTGACGGGCCTTGACCTCGATAGCCCTGACTTTCTGGGCCAGTTTATCAATGACCCCGTTAACATACTTGTGTCCCTGTTCAGCCCCGAACAGCTTGGCCATCTCTACAGCCTCATTGATGACGACACGATAAGGAATTTCCATATGATGCTGCAATTCGTAGGCCCCCAGTCGCAAAATAGCTCTTTCAACCGGATCAATTTTTTCCACTTCACGATCCACCAGCGGTGCCAGCATCTGGTCAAGTTCAGTCAGATGGGTAACCACGCCGCGCAGCAAATCCTGAAAGTATTCCGCTTCGTAGGTTTTGGGCTTCTTGTCTTCGGCAAACTGGCGCAGGATATCGGCCAGCTCGTTTCCGGACATCTGCCATTGATAAACTGCCTGCACGGCAAATTCTCTGGCTTTACTGCGTTTTTTGCTCATGTAAATAAACTTGTCCGGTTAAAATAAATCCTGGCAAGCTGCTTCCAATCGTGCTTTACAGAAGACGCTGTAAATACATCCCTGTACGCTTCGACGCCGCATCCTTGCGGCCTCAGACTTCTGTAAAGCACGATTGAAACCAGCTATCAGCAGAATATTTGGCTAACCAATTTCGCTCAACAAATTAACCATCTCAATCGTTGAAGCTGCTGCTTCCGCGCCCTTGTTACCCATCTTGGTACCTGCTCGTTCTATCGACTGCTCAATGGAATCAACTGTCAAAACACCAAAGGCAATTGGCACACCACGATTCAGTGTAACCTGGGCCATGCCTTTGACACATTCACCGGCAACATAATCGAAATGCGGTGTACCGCCACGAATCACTGCACCCAATGCAATAATGCCATCGTAATCACCCGAAGCCGCCAGTTTGTCCAGGATCAGGGGCATTTCGAACGCACCCGGTACTCTGACAATGGTGATTTCCTCTTCGCTGGCACCATGACGCTTAAGAGTATCAATCGCCCCTTCTTCAAGATGTGAAACCACAAAACTGTTCCATCTGGCAGAGACAACGCAGAAACGTTTATTGCTGACAGTCAGTTTACCTTCGATTGTTTTAATTGCCATGCTGTTAACCTGTTATTAATGATTTAAACCAACAAACTCTGTAACTTCAAGATCAAAACCGGCCAGACCATGCATATTGGTCGGCGCGCTCATCACTTTCATCTTGTGCACGCCAAGGTCAGCCAGTATCTGTGCACCTACACCGTAGGTTCTTAATTCCTTTTCAGTCTGAGTCTGTTCCTTGGAAAACTTTTTTTGCTGCTTGCTTTCAGAATCCTGCCACTTGTAATCCTGGATCTTCTGCACAATTTCACGGGCGCTGTCATGGTTTCTTAAAACAATGACCACTCCGTTTCCATCATCAGCTATCTGCTTGATGGCAGAATCCAGTGGCCAGCCGCAATTTTCGCGTTTGGCCTGCAACAGATCACACAAGGTGTGCTGCACATGCACCCTGACCAGCACAGGTTCGTCTGCTTTAACTTCACCTTTGACCATAGCCAGGTGCACTTCGTTGTCGATACAGTCCTGATAAGCCAGCAACCGGAAATCACCATGCTCAGTCGGCAGCTTGCACTCGCTGACGCGTTCAACCGTCTTCTCATTTTTGACACGGTAATGAATCAGGTCGGCAATAGTGCCTATTTTCAGGTCGTGTTCTTTAGCAAATATCTCGAGATCGGGACGGCGTGCCATGGTGCCGTCTTCATTCAAAATTTCTACAATGACAGAAGATGGACTCAAACCTGCCAGTCTGGCGAGGTCACAACCTGCCTCGGTATGACCCGCGCGAACCAGCACACCACCGGGTTGTGCCATCAAGGGAAAAATATGGCCCGGCTGAACAATATCAGTAGGTTTGGCATCAGGCTTCATCGCAGCCAGTACGGTGGTGGCACGATCTGCTGCAGAAATGCCCGTGGTAACACCCTCGGCAGCTTCAATCGAAACGGTGAAATTGGTTGACTGTACCTGGTCATTGGAGTTAACCATCAGAGGCAAACGCAAGCGCTGGCAATGTTCCTTGGTCATGGTCATGCAGATCAGTCCACGACCGTAACGCGCCATGAAATTGATTGCCTCCGGGGTAATTTTCTCGGAAGCCATTACCAGATCGCCTTCGTTTTCACGATCCTCATCATCCATGATAATGACCATCTTGCCCTGTTTCAGGTCTTCGATAATTTCTTCTGTGGTGTTGAGTTCCATGCCAGTCCCGTTAACGTTTGAGGCTGAAAAATACAAGCAGTCGATTGTAACAGAATTTTGACGGTTTGAATAAAGTGATGAAACAACAGGCGGTGGGATAAATATAATCTCACCGCCTGTAACAACAGCTTTAAAGCCGGATCGCCTACTCGTTAATCTTGAAATGATCCATTTCGAGCTTCAATTCTTCTGACATGCGCTTCAGGCTGGAAATCGTGATCTGAAAATCGCTGGTCTGCGTAGCCGTCGCTTCTGCCATGTTTGCAATGGATTGAACGTTTTGGTTCATATCCTCCGTGGCATTGCGCTGTTCTTCTGATGCAGTGGCAACCTGTGTGCTCAAGTGAGAAATGTCCGAGATCTTCTGACTGATGGAATCGAATGCTTCATTAATCTGCGAAGATTGTTCGGTGACCTCATGAGCCTGGTGCGCACTTTCCTCCATGACCTCAACAACCAGGGTAACACCGGTTTGTACGGCCTTGATAATTTCTTCAATTTCAGTAGTTGAATCCTGTGTTCTGGCTGCCAGTGTACGCACTTCATCAGCCACCACGGCAAAACCCCGCCCACTTTCTCCAGCGCGAGCAGCTTCAATGGCTGCATTCAACGCCAGCAGATTAGTCTGTTCGGCAATATTTTTGATGACCTCAAGGACAACACCGATGCTCTTGCTCTTTTCTTCGAGATCTTTAATTGTTGCTCCACCATCACGAATACGATCAGTCAGGGTTGAAATATTATTGACCGAGGTTTTCACCAACTCATCACCTTCGCGGGTAACCCGCAAGGACTCATCAGCTGACACTGCCAGTTGGGTGATAATCATGTTGACTTCATTGGCAGTCTGCGACATTTCTTCGAGAGCTGTGGCCACCGCTTCCAGTTCAACCTGCTGTGTGGAAACGTTGGCATTTGTCTGTTCAGAAGCACTTTGAACCTGGGTTACGGTAGTCGCAACTTCATCGACAGCAGAGGCGACATTGCCTACCAGCTTGCGTAAATCAAGATTCATTTTATTCATGGCATCCAGCAGACGCCTGAACTCATCATTTCTGTCACACTCAATATCAATGGTCAGATCACCGTCGGCAATACATTCCATGTAATGCACTCCCTTGTTGAGGGGAGACAGCATTTTTCTCATGAGAAAGTACATTGCTACCGAAATGACAACCAGAAGCACCAACACGATCGCTCCTGCTATCAGGTAGGTTACCTGCCTGGCACTGGCTTGCTCGGTCACATCAACCGCGGACAGCAGTGTCGCCACCTGCTGACCGGAAAGATCTTGCAGTGGAGTGCTGGCGATGGCGAGCGTCATGCCATCCTGGTCCATTTCCCGGTACTGACTGCTGGTAAAATCCATATCTGCGCTGATTTCGATGGCTGTTTCAAGGGTAGTGGCATGTACCTTGCCATTGAGATCCCGGACAAAGATATCCCTGCCATTAGACAATTTAATTTGGTTTGCGATCTTGTCGAGTTTGTTTTCAAACACGCCGACCCCGACCAGGTCAGCGCGGTCAAGAATCGGGAATGCCACGATATTAACGAGGCGCCCATCAGCAGTGAGCTCAAGCCCGGTAGTAATCTTGGATGTTTTTATTGTCTCAAGGGCGACTTTTGGCGCACTGCTCGCTGCGGTGATTTCACTGAAACCGACACTGCCATCTTTCATGATAATCATCGTATTACTGGCAACATCCATGGCTTTCATGCGGGTTGCCGATGGACCAACAATTTCGGCAAGCTTGTCACTCTGGTTTTTAAAAAGCGCCGTGGTCAGCTTTCGATTGCGGGTAAAGGTTTTGTAGTTGGATGACATCGCGGTAATTTCATTGCTGCTGATGGCATTCCAGATATTCTGCTGTGACTGGGTATAGGTATCGATAAAGTCCTGATTACGCTGATTGTAAAGATGTTGGCCAATCAACATTGTTAACAGGGTGACAAGCAATATAACTATCGCCGTAGCCAGGCTTAATCTGAGCCTTAACGGCATATTACTAATATTCATAACCGGTCCTTCTACTTAGAGCAAATGCGAACTGGCCAGCGAACTGACCAGTCCAGTATCTAACGGTCAATACCGGGTTATTCGACAGGATAACCCGCTTTGCTCCAGGCTGGATAACCCATGCGGAAGTAATAAACTTTCTCCCAGCCCCATTCAGCGGCCAACGCTGCTGCCCAACTGGAACGGTCACAGGATTCAGCATTGCAGTAGAACACGACTGGTTCATTCTTGGGCACTTCAGCTTCCAGGCTTGCAGCGGTCAGAGCCTGGTCAGGCAGGCCGGAAGATTGCCCGGGATCCGGATCGTATTCGATATTCAAGGCACCGGGAATACGCCCTTCTTCATATTGACCAGGTTTTCTTGGATCAACAAACCAGGCCCTGTCCTGCCAAAGCTGATGGGCTTTAGCGGCATCCACAGTTTCTGCACCGGGGACAGATTCAGGGGAAGCATAACTGCTGCCCTTGGTTTTAACTGGTAGATCGACCGCCATTACGGGCATGGAAAGCGCAACTGAAACAGCAACACTGGATAACAACGTTGAAATCTTCATATTAACTCCTCTGGTAAGAAACAAACTTGATTGTTATGTTTCTCAAAATATCGGAACACGAGAAAAATACTTGAGGAATTTATTTGCCTCTGAAGAAACAGGTTATTTCAAACCATAAAACTCGGGGAATAACAGAATGCTGATGACGATAGCTACCTGCATGGAAATAAAAGGAATCACGCCCTTGTAAATGTCCGTGGTACGAACCGAGGCCGGTGCTACCCCTTTGAGATAAAACAGGCTGAATCCAAATGGCGGTGTCAGGAAAGAAGTTTGCAGGTTCATGGCAATGAGTATGGCAAACCATAACGGCGCTATTCCAAGTGCGTCAGCAACTGGTGCCAATATAGGGACAATGATGAATGAAATTTCAACAAAATCGATAAAGAAGCCAAGGATGAGTATGACCACCATCGACAGGATCAAAAAGCCCATTTCCTCACCGGGCAAACCCAGCATAAGCTCCTCAATAATCGCATCACCACCCGTGTAAGTGAAAGCCATCGAAAATGCCGTGGCTCCCAGCAGAATCGCAAATACCATGGCAGTGATTTTTACCGTTTCGGACGCTGACTCATACACCAGCTTCCAGTTCAACTGCCGGTACATCATGGCAAGAATTAATGCGCCAACTCCACCCAGGGCCGAAGACTCAGTTGGTGTGGCGATACCTGCAAAAATTGAACCCAGTACCACAAGAATAAGGATTAAGGGCGGTAATACGGCCTTGATAGCCTGAAAAACCTGTTGCTGGCGCGAACCCCTGTTTTCATCAACAGGCATGGCAGGAGCAGCCTCAGGACTGAAGTAAGACTTGATGAGGATATAGGCAACGTAAACACCAATCAGTACCAGGCCGGGTGCGACAGCGGCCTTAAACAAGTCACCAACAGGAATCCCCATCACATCACCGAGGATAATCAGAATAATGGAGGGTGGAATGATTTGTCCCAGTGTGCCTGATGCGCAGATGGTACCGCAGGCCAGTTTCTTATCGTAGTTATACTTGAGCATGACGGGCAAGGAGATCAGTCCCATGGCAACCACGGATGCCCCCACCACGCCGGTGGATGCAGCCAGCAAGGCACCGACCAGAATGGTCGAGATTGCCAGACCACCTCGTACGTGACCAAACAAGGTTCCCATAGACTCCAGCAGTTGTTCCGCCAGCCGGGTTTTCTGTAGAACGATACCCATGAAAATGAACAACGGAATAGCCATCAGCACGGTGTTTTCCATGATGCTGTAAATGCGGTAAGGCATGAAGGCAAACATGTCTACCCCTTCTGCATAGACACCGAACAGCAGGGCCACACCACCAAAGGTAAAGGCAACCGGAAAGCCGACCAGCAGCATCAGCAGCGCAGCGAAAAACATGATAATACCGATCATTGGCTTTGCCTCTAGGGAATAAATTTCTCAGTGGGTTCGTCGACGTGAATACCGCGAATCACATTCACAGCATGCAGCAACATACCCAGCCCGCTAACTGCAACCGAGAAAAATGCAAAAGGTATCAGTGATTTGATAATCCAGCGGTATGGCAAACCACCCGGATCGCCGGATTGTTCATTCAGCTCATAGGATTCCAGGGCGAAGCCAATGCCGTAATAACCAACCAGAATAGTAAACGGCATAAGAAAAAGCAGGACACCAAAGATATCGATCCAGGCTCTTGTTTGGGGAGATAGTCTTTCGTAAAACAGATCAACTCGTACATGACCATTGTGTCTCAGACTGTAGGAAACACCCAGCAGGAACATGGTTGAATAAAGGTGCCATTCAAGCTCCTGCATGCCAATCGATACATCGTTAAAGACATAGCGCATGATCACGTCATAGAAAACATTAAACAACAACATAACCAGCAGAACTGCCGCGATAACACCAAGCAGATCGGAAAAACGGTTAATCAGGTTTTCAAGTTTTAGAAGCATGGATTCAACTATAAACCACTTCAACAGTTAAATCATTGTCATCCCCGCTTTCGCAGGGATGACAAATCAAACATAGCATGCGAAGCCAGCTGTTAATCAGACTGACTGTTCAGATAGGCATTATCAGAAATTTCCGTCCAGACTCGTGCCTTCTTCAGATAAGCGGCCTGCGAATCAATGATTTTCTTGGCCATGGGATCACTGGCTGCGGCCTCGGCAATCAGCTCTTCATTGGCTTTACGTAAAGCGTCCATTACCTCTTTGGGGAAAGTCTTGACCTTGATATCAGGATACTCGCTTTTCATAGTTACCCAGTTTTCAGCACTTTCATGGTAGGACTGAATGTACATGTTATAGGCTGCTTCACGCATGCCTACGCGCAAAATCTCCTGTAAATCAGCAGGTAACTTGTCCCAGGAACGCTTGTTGATCATGAACTGCAGTTCGGTGGCGGGTTCATGCCAGCCGGTATAGTAATAAGGCGCGATTTTATGAAATCCCATGCGCAGATCCAGTGAAGGGCCGACCCACTCAAGCGCGTCAATGGTATTACGTTCCAGCGCAGTATAAAGCTCACCAGGTGGAATATTGGTTGGCTTGGCTCCGAGCTTGGCCAGAACCTCACCGGCAAATCCCGGAATACGCATTTTCAGACCTTGCAGGTCATCAAGTGAGTTGATTTCCTTACGGAACCAGCCGCCCATCTGGTTGCTGGTATTACCGCCAGGAAAAGACAGAATTCCATGCCTGTCATAAACCTCTTTCATCAGCTCCATGCCACCACCGTAATAAAACCATGCATACTGCTCAGGTGCAGTCATACCAAAGGGCATGCTGGTAAAAAACAGGGTATTAGGATCCTTGCCTTTCCAGTAGTACGAGGCTGAGTGCCCCATGTCATATTGTCCGGCCTTCACCATATCAAACACACCAAAAGGTGATTTGTGCTTGTTTGAAGAGTCGACGGTGATTTTCAGGCGTCCATTCGACATTTTATCGACCATCTCGGCCAGGTTCTTTGTAGTATCACCGAAAACCGGGAAATTAGGCCCCCAGGTTTCAGCCAGTTTGAGTTTATAGACCTTGTCGGCTGCGAAAGCCGGTGAGATAAGCGCAGCGGATAATGCGACAGCTGCCAACAGTTTGCTAGCAAGTTTCATTTTCAAGATGAATCCCTCGTGGTTAGTGGTTTTTTATTTTACAAAATGATTTAAGCATAGCTGCAGCGGCTTTCAAAGTAGACGGAAGTCTAATTTTCCTTAGACAAATCCGGCTTTTTGCAGCAGTTCCATATCCACGCCGCTACCTATAACTCCTTTTTCTGCAGCTTTTTCTCCCAGCAGCAGGCGCTCGAGATAGCGGCCTATAATGTCGACCTCCAGATTGATTTCGGTTCCCGGCTGGTAACCGCTCATGATGGTTTCCTGCGCAGTATGCGGAACGATATTCAGTTCGAATTCATTACCATCTACCGCATTGACAGTCAGGCTGGTGCCATCCACTGTAATTGATCCTTTATGGACGATGTATTTGGCAAGAGTTGCCGGAGCTTCCACCCTGAACCAGATAGAGCGGGCATCGTCACGGCGTTCAAGAATCTTGCCCAGCGCATCGACGTGGCCGCTGACCATGTGGCCACCGAGTCGTGTTTGCAAGGTCAGGGCTTTTTCGAGATTCACCGGGCTACTCGTCCCCAGTTTACCCAGTGAAGTCAGTCTCAGGGTTTCCGCCGATACATCGGCTGAAAAACTGCTACTGGTCATTTCAATGACGGTAAGGCATACACCATTTACGGCGATACTGTCACCGAGAGCTACATCACTCATATCCAGCTTGCCGACATCCAGCGTAAGACGCAGGTCCCCGCCCTTGTCCTGCATTTGTGAGACTGAGCCTATTGCTTCAATGATTCCTGTAAACATACTTACTCCTGGAATTCGTAATTCGTCATGAATATCTGATTATCGGAAGAATGCCCGTCTCAGATCAAGTTTTCCCGAGACGCGTGAATACTTCCCTGTAGCTTTTTGCAGCATCCCTGCTGCAAACACTCTGGAAAACTGATTCTGACACAGGCTCTGACAGTACTTCGGTTTCATTGTCTTCGTAGAAAGCCTTCGCGGTCAGGACGATCGTGAAGAGCGGCCATGGATGGCTTTACAGCGTCTTTCGGAGAAGACATGGAACCGGAGTAAACGGATGATTAAATTCGGGAATTTGAAAAAGTATACGTCAATCGCTGATCCTGTCCGATGAGCCTCTGGTCAGCCAATTTCAGAACAATGCGGTCAGACATGTTTTCAAGCCCTGGTATATTAACCAGTGCCCGGGCTTCATGTCCCATCAAATGCGGCGCCTGGTAGATAACCAGTTCATCAACCAGTCCCGCCTGAATCGCACTGCCAGCTAAAGTAGCACCAGTCTCCAGCAACACATCGTTGATCTGTCGTTCAGCCAGTGCCTGCAAGACCTGCTTAAAGTCCAGCAATTCGTCATTGGCCTCAACAGCAATGACCGAGACATTACCCTGGGTATATTTTGCAGCTTCAGCAATAGCCTGATCTGAACAGAAAATAACCACTTTTCCGGGCAGAGAAAGGATCCTGGCATTAACAGGAGTTTGCAGCCTGGCATCAAGAATGACACGTAAGGGTTGTAACACTTCAAGATCATCATCGAGGGATAAGTCCTGATGATTCAGGCGGACATTCAGGGAGGGGTTGTCTGCCAATACCGTGCCTGCACCAGTGATAATGGCTGATGATTCTGCACGCAGTATCTGTACATCATGACGTGATTGCTCTGAAGTGATCCACACACTTTCACCAGAGGCCATGGCGGTACGGCCATCAATACTACACGCCAGTTTGCAGCGAACGAATGGGCGCTTTTCGGTCATGCGCTTGATAAAACCACGATTCAGAGCAACAGCCTGCGATTCCAGCAACCCGGTGCGCACAGTAATACCTGCATTTTCAAGTTTTTCGACACCCTGCCCGGCCACCAGCGGATTGGGGTCCTGCATGGCAATAACCACTTCAACAACGCCTGCCTCGATCAGTGCATCAGTACAGGGAGGGGTTTTACCATGGTGACAGCAGGGCTCCAGGGTGACATAAGCTGTTGCGCCTGCCGGGTCTTCACAACAGTTAGCCAGCGCATTTCGTTCGGCATGCAGCTCACCGGCCCTGCGGTGAAAACCTTCTCCGATAATCCGAACACCATTTACAATGACGCAGCCGACCCGCGGGTTGGGATGAGCAGAGTACCAGCCCTTTTTGGCCAGTTGAATGGCACGAGCCATAAAACGAAAATCTTCAGCTGAGAAGGACATGAAGCTGGAACAGTTTACTCGTCTTCACCACCGAGCAGATCCAGCTGCTTACGGCGCACTTCCGGCGTAGGCTGTTTTTCGAGCTTGTCGATTTCCTCACGGAACGCATTGACGTCTTCAAAACTGCGGTAAACAGAAGCGAATCGCACATAGGCAACGTGGTCAAGTTTGCGGAGTTCCTCCATGACCAGTTTTCCAATCTCTTTTGACGGCACCTCGCTTTCACCGCTGGCCACCAGTTTACGGGTGATATGATTAATCGCTATTTCAACCTGGTCAGTACTCACGGGACGTTTTTCCAGCGAACGTTCGATACCTGAGCGCAACTTGCGCCCGTCAAACGGTACGCGACTGTCATCTGATTTGACCACGCGAGGCAAATTCAATTCGACCGTCTCATAGGTGGTAAATCGTTCATTGCAAACCGAGCAGGCTCGACGCCTCCTGACCTGGTCACCTTCGCTGGCAAGTCGGGAATCTACGACCTTGGTATCCTGTGCTCCGCAAAACGGACAGCGCATTTAGTATCAGCCTCTAATCAGTCTGCATAAACCGGATACTGATGACAGATATCCAGAACTTTAGCCTTCACAGTTTCAATAATATCCTCATCACCACGAGCATCGATCACATCACACATCCAGTTGGCCAGATCCCTGCAATGGTTTTCATCAAAACCGCGAGTGGTGATCGCAGGTGTTCCCACACGAATACCTGAAGTCACAAATGGTGACTGAGGATCATTCGGAACTGCATTCTTGTTAACTGTAATATTAGACGCTCCCAGCCAGGCATCCACATCTTTTCCTGTCAGGCCGGCTTCAATGAAACTGACGAGAAACAGGTGGTCGTCGGTACCTTTGGAAACCACATCATAGCCTCTTTCCAGAAAAACCTCAGCCATGGCCTGGGCATTGGCTTTAACCTGTTTCTGGTAGCTGACAAATTCAGACTCCATGGCCTCTTTGAAAGCCACTGCCTTTGCTGCAATCACATGCATTAGCGGACCACCCTGGGTACCCGGGAAAACCAGAGAATTCAGTTTCTTTTCGATAGCTTCATTCGACTTTGCCAGGATCAGCCCACCACGCGGGCCGCGCAGGGTTTTGTGAGTCGTGGTGGTGGTAACGTCAGCAATAGACACGGGGCTGGGATACTCACCAGCAGCAATAAGACCTGCTACATGTGCCATGTCGACAAACAGGTAAGCCCCCACTTCATCGGCAATATCACGGAAACGCTGCCAGTCAACCACGCGGGAATAGGCAGAAAAACCCGCAATAACCATTTTAGGTTTGTGTTCTTTAGCCAGGCGCTCCACTTCATCATAGTCAATTTCGCCAGTCTCCGGATTCAGACCGTACTGCACTGCGTTGTAGATTTTGCCGGAAAAATTGGGTTTGGCCCCGTGAGTGAGATGTCCGCCATGCGCCAGGCTCATTCCCAGAATGGTATCCCCCGGCTCACACAAAGCCATAAAAACGGCCGCATTGGCCTGTGAGCCGGAATGTGGTTGCACGTTGGCATAGTCAGCTCCAAAAAGCTTTTTGGCACGGTCAATTGCCAGTTGCTCTGCCACATCTACGTTTTCACAGCCACCATAATAACGTTTGTGCGGGTAGCCTTCAGCGTATTTATTAGTCAATACCGATCCCTGAGCCTGCATTACCCGGGGACTGGTATAATTTTCAGATGCAATCAATTCGATATGCTCTTCCTGACGTTTTTCCTCAGCCTGAATCGCAGCCCACAACTCATCATCATAACCACTGATCTGCATCGATTTATTAAACATTTGCTGAAACTCTCCCGCCATCACGACTAAATATTAATCCGCTTATTCTAAACGCAAGACCTGCTTTGCGCATAGAAAAAACGCGTTTTGTGTTTACGTAGATGAACCAAATAAATAAGTGTAATATCGACGCATCTGCAAAATAATAACGAATCCTCACAATTCATGGCTGAAATGGAAATATCAACGGATTTATCACAGGATCAACTGGAAAAGGTATTCAAGGGCATCAAGATTCCTCCACAGCCCCAGATTCTGGTCGATATCCAGATGGAAACAGCAATGCCGGATTGTTCGCTGGATGACATTGCTGCACTGATAGCCAAGGACGTCAGCCTCTCCGGCTGGGTCTTGAAAACGGTAAACTCCTCATTCTTTGGTTTACCGAATAAAGTCACATCCATCGGACAGGCCATTAAACTGCTGGGCGTCAGCAGCGTAATCAATATTGTCAATGCGGTCTCCATCACCGAAGCCCTGGCTATCGATGATATCGATGCTTTGAATGATTTCTGGGACAACGCCAATGACGTGGCATCAGCCTGCTCTGTGATTGCCAAGAAACTCGATCTGCAGCTTGCTGATTCTGCCTATACGCTGGGACTGTTTCATGACTGCGGCATCCCTTTACTGCGAATGAAGCATGAAAATTATTTCGATATCCTCAAACAGGCTTATGCACAGGATGGAGTCAGAATCACCGAAATTGAAAATCGCGCCATTCAGACCAACCATGCTGTAATTGGTTACTATGTGGCCAAATCCTGGAAATTGCCCACTGATATCTGCCAGGCTATTGCGGATCACCATAAAGTTGAAGAAATCATCGGCCTGAACCAGGGAGCAGAAACTACCAAGAAAAATCTGCTTGTCACCTTGAAAATTGCCGAACACCTGTGTGGCACTTTTTCCACGCTGGGTGACGCCGAGGTCGATCATGAATTTGAACGCATCAAACCGATGGTCTTAGGATACCTCGGTATCAGTGAAATCGAACTGGATGACATCAGGGATGACTTGTACGATCAGGGAATCCTGCATCTTTAATTGAATATCAATCCCATATAAAATACTAATCATTATGTTCTTGCGCGATTTCTACAAACTCGAAAATAACAAAACGCTGGTATCGCCGGACCAGGCAAGTAACTTTGCCAAACAGGTCGCCGAAGATTTCAACCCGATCCACGATCCGGATGCCAAACGTTTCTGTGTGCCTGGTGACCTGCTTTTTTCCCTGACCCTTGAAAAATACGGTTTAAGCCAGGAAATGTGTTTCACCTTTGCAGGCATGGTCGGCAGGGATGTTCTTCTTAATTTCCCCGACTCTGACGAAAACCGTATCGCTATCACTGATGATAATGGCAAGGAGTATCTGTATATCGACCGCAGGGGTAAAACCTCGTATGACAAGGGTCTGATTGAGCGGTTTGTGAAAAGTTACGTCGCTTTTTCCGGTCATACCTTCCCTCACCTGCTGGTACCCTTAATGGCTGAACACAATGTTATGATCAATCCTGCAAGACCACTGGTGATGTATGAAAGCATGTCGGTAGATCTCAAGTCTGTTGATATCTCCGCGCCTTCACTCGAACTATCTGAAACTTCTCTTAAAGTGAATGGCAAGCGTGGTGATGCGGCGATTACCTTTTTAGTTAAATGCGATGATGAAGTGGTTGGCAAGGGAGTAAAAAAGCTGGTACTCAGTGGTCTGCGTGAATTTGACCAGTCACAGATTGACCAGGTCGTTGAAACCTATAGTGACAACAAGAAAAAGTATCAGCAACAAGCCTGATAACGACTCAATCTTTCAATAATTCCCTTAACACGACAGTGGCATAGGCACCTGATGTCAGTTCGAATGACATCGTCAGACTATTCCCGTTAAACTGCCAGTCAAGATGACGCACTGCAAGTCGCAATGCCCTGCGGGCATGTTCAAGGCCGAATTTTTTCAGGCCCGCAAACCATGCCTGATACTGATCCAGAACCTCTGTTTCGACCTTCCCCGCTGTTCCTTCAGGCCTGAGGGCACGGGAATCGATACCAGGCAATGGCCCGGTAGGATGTACATCAAGCTGTGATGCGCGCCTGATCAATACCTCATCAACAGCTTCCTGAAAATGCCGTTCTGTACCATCAAGATTGATGACTTCACCATCCAGTAATTCTGACCAGTTTCCCTGTTCAACCCTTGCATTCAAAACCGCGTTAAACAGCATGGAACGTGCTGTTGAAAACAGGATTCCGCGCTCATCCTTCTTAACCCGCAGCTCTGGCTCGTTAAAAAAACGCCAGGCTTTTTCGATATTTGAAGCTTCATTACCAAAGCGCTGCACGCCAAAATAATTCGGCACACCATGCTCACTTATCTGTTGCAGGCGATCTGCGACACAATTCAGGTCACCTTCGATATCCCTGACCACAAGTTTAAAGCGGTTTCCCTTTAACACGCCGCGTTTGAGTTTACGGGGATGACGTGAAGTCTTAATAATTCTGATTGAGTCCGATTCGATACCCGCCCATTCAGGCTCTTGCTTTCCTGACAGATTGATGGAGAAAGTCTGCGTGGTAACGGCATATTTATCTTTCATGCCGGCGTAACCAATATCCCGCAAATGAGCCTTGCAAAAATCAGCTAACTGCCGTACTACAGCATTGGTCGTCAAGCCGGTCTTGCGAATCGTAAGGTAGACATGGTCACCTTTACCATCCGGGGTAAAACCCGGGATTTCATCAACCTGAAAATCTTCCGGGGTACTTCTGATATTACCGGTAATACAGGGTCCACCAAATGCGTAGGCCAGTTGATCAGGATAGAGTGCGTTATACGGTTTCATTCAATAGCACCACTGCATAACTTGCGATGCCTTCCTTGCGACCAACAAAACCCATGTGTTCAGTGGTGGTCGCCTTGACATTCATGGCATCCGCCTCAATGTTTAAATCTTCTGCCATCTTTTCTTTCATTAGCTCAATATAGGCAGCAAGCCTTGGTGTTTGAGCAACAATAGTAATATCAGCATTTTGCACGCTGTAGTTTTTTGTTTGAAGAAGTTTAACGACGTTGCGCAACAGAATACGGCTATCAATGTTTTTAAAATCGGCCGAACTGTCAGGAAAGTGTTTGCCAATATCACCAAGTGCCGCAGCACCCAACAGTGCATCACATAGTGCATGGACAGCCACATCACCATCTGAATGAGCCTTCAAACCCAGATCAGTTTCAATTTCCACGCCACATAAAACCAGCTTGCGACCCTGTTCAAACTGATGGGCATCGTAGCCGTGTCCTATTCTCATTCCTGATATATCCTTTTAGATTCAAAACCTATAATTAAATTATGAAACTAATTGATACCCATTGTCATCTCGACTTTGACGCTTTTGACAAAGATCGGCAACTTGTCATCAACAGGGCCATGGAAGCTGGAGTAGAACAATTTATCGTACCGGGAGTTACCGCAGATAAGTGGACTGCTCTTATGAATTATGCCGACGAGTATCACAACGTTGAATATGCTCTTGGCCTGCACCCCTATTTTGTCAACCAGCATCAACATGCAGACCTGCTGGTACTTCGCGAGCTGCTTACAAAAGCCCATGCGATTGCGGTCGGTGAAATCGGTCTGGATTTTTTTGATAAAACCCTGGACAGGTTAAAACAGCTTTATTTTTTTGAAGCTCAAATCATAATCGCCCAGGAATTTTCACTTCCCATTATTGTTCATGCAAGAAAATCCCATGATGATGTCATTCGCCTGCTAAAAAGCATCAATTTTACTCATGGGGGAATAATGCATGCTTTCAATGGCAGCATGCAGCAGGCAGAACAATTTATGAAGTTAGGCTTCAAGCTGGGTTTTGGAGGCATGCTGACTTATGAAAAATCATCAAAACTGCGCGCTCTTGCCAAAGAACTGCCTGTCGAAGCCATTGTTCTGGAAACTGATGCCCCGGACATGACCGGCGCCAGCCATCAGGGTGAAAGAAACAGCCCCGCATATCTGCCAGAAGTATTGCAGGTTCTCGCCAGTCTGCGTGAGCAATCAGCTGTGTCTCTGGCGGAAAAAATTTATGATAATTCAGTTACCGTTCTTGGCCTCAGAAAAACCGGCTAATCACACTGGATAACGCATTGTCATCACTTTTACCTTCATTTTCTGCCAGGTTCTTTTTCACCACTGGCGCATAGCTTCTGTCATCTTCCTTGATATGATTCAGTAACCAGTGTTTTAGCAACTCACCCAGTTCCTCATTAACGCTTTCACCTTCACAAAAACGGTGGTGCAGTTCTTTGACCCGCTTGGTAAAGGCTTCATGTGATTGCAGATGGGCACTGAGGTTTTCGTACTCCACTTCTTCCATCAAAGCTTCTTCAAAGGCAAAGTGTGAATAGGTGTAATCCACCAATGAGTCCACCACTTCGGAGAGTTCTTCTGAGGTGATATCAGGTCCTGCATCTGCCAGCTTATTGATGTAATCAACGATTCTTTTATGCTGGTCATCGATTACATCAATACCCAACTCATACTCTTCTGTCCAATCAACTCTTTGCATATTCTGCTCGCTATCATTCGTTGCCAGTTAATATTTTAAGCATACCTGCATAAGGTGTCTGAAAAACTTGACCCAGATCAGGAGAGTGCTTTTTGTATTAGCGGCACCAGCGGTTCGGGTAATTTCACGTTACCATCGAGTACAAACTGATGTGCCTGCTCTGACATTTTTTTCCAGGTTTTCTGGATAATCTCTATCCACTTTTCTTCAGTGTACTCAGGGTGCTTGTCTGCAAAAGGCTGCATGTAGTATTCGAGAAACACCATACTGGCGAGATCTTCCAGCATTTGAGAGTCCGGATTGACTTTTACCGCACGCTTGCCAACCGCTTTTTTGACCCTTTCAATCGTTGCTTCATCATAGCCGGCTTCTGCCATAAAACCGCCAGCAGTTTCTGCATGATACTTGTAAAGGTTGGTGCGCCATTGCAGATAGCCCTGTCTGCCTTCCGGATAATCCTGCCTGGATGACTTCCAGCGTTCAACATGCTGGGCACGCGCACCAATTTTGATGGCATCATCAGCATCTGGTTTATAACGCTCGAGCATGTCTGACATACGCTGAGAATAGAGCGATTCTTTCGGCCAGCTTTTTCCGTCACTATCCGTTTCCTGGTTGGGGTCCTTGCTGTTAGCTTCATCAATCAGCCTGATTGCAGTTTCAAGTTTACTCATCATGGTTTCCTGATTATGTAATAAGATGCGATAAAAGAAAAAACGATTACTGATTTTTCAAATAATATTCAGCCAGTGACAGGTCTTCCGGACGGGTAATTTTAAGATTGTCTGCCTTACCTTCAACCATCACCGGTTTATAACCAGCGAGTTCCATGGCACTGGCCTCATCAGTGACCGGCCGTCCACTTTTCTGCGCAGACTGTAGTGCCCGTTGCAGCAAATCGAGCCTGAATATTTGGGGGGTAAAAGCATGCCACAGGTGGTCACGTTCAACTGTTCCGCTAATGCGTCGGTCTGCTGTAGTCCGCTTCATGGTATCTCTGACAGGCATGCCCAGCAGGCCGCCATCATCTGAATACCCCGCAGTCTGAATCAGTTTGCTTATATCTTCATGACGCACACAGGGTCGTGCGGCATCATGGACAACAACACGGGTTTCTCCGTCAATTTCTGATTGAAGACTTGCCAGCTCATTAAGCGCATTAAGCACGGAATCACTACGTTCCTTACCGCCATCAGCCTTAATGATGTGTGGATGAGAGGCATACTCAGAATCAGGCCACCATTCATCGGATGACGAAATGGCAACCACTATACCTATTATATCCGGATGATGTAGTAATCGCCCGAGCGTAACATCCAGCACGGTCTGGTCTGCCAGGGGCAGATATTGTTTGGGAATAGCTGCTCCCATGCGCTTACCGACACCTGCAGCAGGAACCACAGCCCAGCAGGATAAGCGTTCAGTCATCTTCCTGCGGCTCCGGTTCAACAATCTGGAAGTAAGTTTCACCTTCCTTGATCATGCCCAATTCACTGCGGGCGCGTTCCTGAATAGCCTCAAGACCTTTTTTCAGATCCTCGATCTCGGCACGCAGTTCCTGGTTTTCCTTTTCCATGCGCACAAGGTCAGCTTTTTTATTTGCGATTTCCTGCTGTAAATGCCTGACTTCAGCATAACTGCCCTCGCCCACCCACAGGCGATATTGCAGGGCAAGAAAAATCAGCAGAAGCAGTGCCAGCAGAA
>Ga0180429_10000980_pt1 | contig 24608 bp, 25 predicted proteins | sample SS_ome_FD_132428 | JGI IMG/M metagenome (GOLD analysis project Ga0180429, IMG submission 132428) | Hypersaline lake sediment archaeal communities from the Salton Sea, California, USA - SS_1_S_1 metaG | ecosystem: Environmental > Aquatic > Non-marine Saline and Alkaline > Hypersaline > Sediment ...
CCCGTCATTCGGGAAGCGTTGTCAAAACTGAAGCATCGGGGCCTTGTTGCGTCAAAACAGGGGGCGCGAACGCGTGTGGCGAATGATATCGGCATTTTTTATGAGATCGATATCCAGAATATGAGCAAAGCCGAGCATACTGCCGGCGTTTATGAGCTTAAAGTCTTGTTCGAGGGCGATGCGGCAGCCCTGGCCGCTTCCCGCTGCAGCCCAAAGGAGATTGCTTACCTGAAAACGATTCTGCAGCGATTGTCCGATAGTTTACAAAAGGCGGAAGGCGGAACAAGTGCAAATTATGATTTTCATGAAACAATAATCAAAGCCGGCCGCAACGACCTGCTGGCCCATCTGATCCGCTACATTAATGAAAAACTGTGGGAGGTGTTTGATCGTGACCCCCGGCATATGAAAAATCTGCCGTTAACCAGCGAATCGCTGCAAGAGCATGTTGATATCTACAGTGCCATTTCAGCCGGAGATCCTGATCGCGCAAGAAGCGCCGTTTACCAACATCTCATAAAGGCAGCCCACCGAAGGGGGATAAAAATTGACGCGCACTCCGACCCGAGTTTTTCACGAACACCCGATACGCGCGACATGTAAGCCGTTGCAATTCTGCAGAACAAACGCAAAACAGTGTCGGTACCAAACCGACCGGATTTAATCCTGGAACAGCCGGAAAACAACGGCCAGCAGCTGCATGTGCTTTTTTTCAATCTGGGCGATGGCGGAGAAGGCCTTGCGGATTTCAGCATTTTCGCTGCAGTCCGCCATTGTACGATAGAGATCATAAGCCTCCACCTCGATGTTGAGCGCGAACTCGAGCACCTGCACTCCGTCGCCGGCATTCAGGGCGTCGAGGTCGGCCAGAGCATCCTGCAGATGCCGGCCGCCTTCCAGAATGTCGCCGCTCAAGCTGTCAAACAGCGTGTCAAAGGGCTGGGGCGCTTTTGCCAGCGGACGCCAGAATTCGTAGACTGCTCCGGCGTGCGCTTTTTCGGCGCGCTGCAGTTTCTCCAGCACGCCGGCCCAAGGCGTTGCGGCGTGCCGCTGCGCGAGATGCTGGTAAAAGCGCAGCGCGGCTTTTTCCATGTCCATAGACATCAGCATCAGTTCCGGCAAAGGCGCGTTTTTATCAAAAACCTGCAGCCGGGGGAAGCCGTCCAGTGCGTGCCCGTCCCATCCCAGCATGCCGCCCTTGAGATTGTAGACCTTCTGCCCGGATTTACGGCCGCTGTCCAGGTAGATCACGGCCGCCGCCTGCGAGCGGGCCCCGCTGCGGCAGTAAAAGAACACATCACGGTCTTGGGGTACCGCCGCAGGATTTGATTCCAGCTGATCCAGCGGCATCAACTGCGCGCCGGGTATGTGGCCATTGGCATATTCCGCCGGCTGGCGCACATCGATGACCAGGTAGTCGTCCTCCCGATGCTGCTGCACATAGCGGCGCATGGCTTCCGGTGTCAGGTTTTCGAAATCGAGCATGTGACCTCCCATCATTTTTTTTCGGACGTTTGCGGCGGTTGGCTGTCTTCTTCGCCGGCGGCGTGGCCGCGGGGATCGAGAGCGCTGATGACCGGCGAGGTTTTGGGAATAGGGACGAAGGGTACCTGGTTTTCCTTGTTGCAGGCCATTTTACGGCGGCCGATCCAGGTCGCCAGGCCCAGGAAGCCGCCCAGGACGGCGGTGAAGTAATACAGGCCCCAGGGTCCGACCATTTTGATCACGGATGAGGCCGTCACCGGTCCGACACAGGCCCCCATACCGAAAAAAAGAATCAGGGCTGCGCTCACCGGCACGATGTCTTTTTTGTCGATGTTGTCCTGGGCGCGTGCCATGGCCACCGGGTACACCGTGAAGATGATGCCGAATAAAATGGTGATGGTCAAAAGCGGCGCCAGGCCGGCGGGGCCGAACAGAACCATGGCCGCACTGATGAGCATGACCAGAAAACCCAGGGTCGACAGCATCATGAGACGGTCGATGCGGTCGGAAAGCAGTCCGACCGGCCATTGGAACAGCAGCCCGGACCAGACGGTCAATCCCATAAACCAGGATATCTGATAAATTTCAAGCCCGATTCGCAGGGCGAACATGGGGCCCAGGGCATAAAACGAACTGCTGAAGAGACCGGATACGAAGCTGCCGACCATGCTGAAGGGGGCCAGGCGGTACAGTTTCACCAGGTTGTAGCGCGGCACTTCCAGGGGCTGGGGGTAAACCGCCCGACTGACGGAAATGGGCAGCAGACACATGGCGAAAAGGATGCCGGTGATCATGAAAATGCGGCTGCCCTGCACGTCGCTGGCGTTCAGCAGAAACTGGCCGCAGCCGTTTCCAAAATAGACCAGAATCATGTACACTGACAACACCCGGCCGCGGTAGCCCGGCTCAACCCGTTCGTTGAGCCAGCTTTCGATTACCATGAAAAGGCCGGTCACGCAAAGGCCGCTTGACAGACGCAGCAGAGCCCAGAACCAGGCCGCCATATACAATCCGTGCATCAGGGCGATGGCCGTGGCGCCGGCGGAAAAAACGGCGAAGGCCCGAATGTGGCCGACCCGGCCGACAATGGGCTGACCCAGAAAAATACCCAGCATGACGCCGGCATAATTGCAGGACATGATGAGGCCGATCAATTGCTCGGAGTACCCGCTGAGGCTCATGTTGACGCTGAGTAGGCTGTTCAGGAGTCCGCCGCCGCCGGTGAGGATGGTGGTGGTGAGCAGCAGGGCCAGAAATGATTTGAGGGCGCTGAACATTACGAATGGCTTTCCAGGGTGATTTTCAATCCCAGTATGGCCGCCAGAGCCATTAAAAACCCGGCGGTTAAAAAAGCGATGGTGTAAGCACCGGTGATATCGAAAATCAACCCGGCCAAAAAAGGCCCGGCCGCCGATCCCATTCCCCAGGCCACCATCAATAGGCCCATGATGGAACCCAGGCGGGTCAGGCCGAAGGCGTCACCGACCAGTGCGATGACCGGCGGGTCGATGGCGCCGTAGGAAATGCCGTAGCAGACGGCGAAAACAAAAATCATCCAGGGACGGTCGGCGGCGGCAAGCCATCCCAGCACGACCAGCTGCACCAGAGCCAGCACGATGAACAGGCGTCGTTTGTCGAGTTGATCAGCGAAAAAACCGGATAAAAGACGCGCCGGAATAACGGCGATGGTCAACGCACTCAAAAGGGCGGCCGCGCGGATCGGGGACATGCCGATATCTTCGGCCCGGGGAACGGTATGGGCCATCACCAGGTGAAGGCAGAAAGAGTAGCAGAACCAAATACAGAAAAATAGACGGAAATTGGTTGTGGCGACCACCTGGTGCAGGGTGTAACCACCGGATTCTCCGGGCGGCGGCCGCTGCTGCGGTTGGGGGTCGGCGGTCTGCTGTTCCCGGGGTTCGTCCGCCGCGCCGGGCGCATATCGCAGCAGCAGACCGGCCGGCACGATCATCGCCATGGCGATCATTCCGATCGCCAGATAGGCCTGCCGCCAGTGAAACGTGGTGATCATCCAGGCGCTGAACGGAGAGAAAATGACCGTGCCCAGTCCGGCGCTGGCGCCGATGATGCCCAGGGCCAGGCCGCGCTTTTTCGTGAACCAGCGCGAGGCCGTACCCATGGCCATGATGTACATGGGGCCTGTGCCCAGGGCCAGCAGCACGCTGTAAAATAAATACATCTGCCACGCTGCCGTAACGCGTGAAATGCACAGCAGGCTCAAACCGGTGATAATCCCCATGAGGATAACGACCCACCGGGGACCGAAGCGGTCCAGGGCCTGGCCGCAGATAATGGAAAACATGCCGGAACAGATGAGATAGACAGAAAAAAGGCTGGATGTTCTGGCCCGTGTCCACATGAACTCTGTCTGCAGGGAGCTGAAAAAGACACTGAAGGAATAGTAAATGCCAAAGGATGCCAGCAGGATGAGCGAGCAGGCGCCGACAATGATCCAGCCGTAATAGATGGTTGCGGCTGCGTTGCCGCCGTTCACCGGCCGCCCCGGTCCGCCGTGGTGCTGCGCCATGTCCGCCTTCACCGCGTGCCGTTTCCGCCCATAAGGGCATCGCTCAGTTGGGCCGGGCTCGCACACAGGCGATCGGCGCCGGCCTGCTCGAGTTCGGTCCGGCCGCCGTATCCCCAAAGGACGCCGATGCCCGTCAAACGGTTTTCGTGGGCCGCACGAATATCATGCCACCGGTCGCCCACCATAACGGCGTTGCCGTCCGGCTTCACGCCCATCGCATCCAGCGCGTACCGCAAAAGGTCGATCTTGTTTTTGCGGGTGCCGTCCAGTTCCGGGCCATAGACGGATGTGAAGAAAGACCGCATTCGAAAGTGGTCCACGATTTTATCAGCAAAAACCCACGGTTTGGATGTGACCACCGCCAGCGTCCGCCCGTCGGAAAGCAGGTGCTGCAACAGCGGAAAGACGCCGTTGTAAACCCGGTTTTCGAAAATGCCTTTGGCTTTATAGTACTGCCGATACAATGCCACCGCTTTGTCGATCCGTCGGGGATCGTCCGTTTCGAGGATGTCGGCGAATATGTCCTGCAGCGGTGGCCCGATGATAGACCGCAGCTTTTCTTTCGGCGGCCCGGGCAGCGATAGTGCTTTAAGCGCATACAATAGAGAATTCCGTATGCCGCTGTAGGAGTCGGTCAACGTGCCGTCGAGATCGAAAAAGATGTATTCGGGGTTCATGGTCGCTAAATCGCAATAGGATTGATGCTGCTGTTGCGCAAGGGACTTTATCAGATGCCGCTTGATTTTTTCAATGGATAATCGCAGCTGCTTGAAAAAACGAGGGGGTTTGGGTTATAGGGTTGGTTGGATTGGTTAAATTGGCTAAATTGGTTTTATTGGTTTTATTGGTTAAATTGGTTGGGGGCGGGCAATCCGTCCGGTTGCGTATCGACGAGAGGAGGGAAAATGAACGACAGCATGCAGGCTGTTCAGCTGGTAAAGATCGGTCAACCGCTGGAACAGCGGAGGATCCCGGTGCCCGACATCGGAGAAAAAGATGTTCTGGTGAACATCAAAGCAGCGGGGATTTGCCACTCAGACGTCCATTATCGGGCGGGGACCTCTCCTGTCGGTCCGTTGCCGCAGACGCTCGGACATGAGGTGGCCGGTATTGTGGAACGGGTGGGATCCAGCGTCTTGAATGTGTCTCCAGGGGACCGGGTGTGCCTTCATTATTTATTGACCTGCGGCCGGTGCGCCCAGTGCGTGCGGGGCAGAGAGCAGTTTTGCAGCCAGGGCGCCATGATCGGCAAGGATCTGGACGGCGGCTATGCCCAATACATCGCCGTGCCGGCCAAGAATGCGGTCCCGTTACCCGCTTCCGTCGGTTTCGAAGCGGGAGCGGTGCTGATGTGTTCATCCGCGACGTCCTTTCACGCTCTCAGAAAAGCCGATCTACGTGCCGGTGAGACCGCGGCGGTGTTCGGCGTGGGCGGGCTGGGGGTCTCCGCGATTCAACTGGCGCTGGCATTCGGTGCGCGCCGGGTCTACGCGGTCGACATCAACGCGGCGAAGCTGGCACTGTCAGAAAAGATCGGGGCGGTTCCCATTGACGCCGCCGCCACGGATCCGGTTGCTGAAATCATGCGCCTGACCCGCAATGCCGGTGTGGACGTGTCGCTGGAGGTCATCGGCCTGCCCAAGACGATGCGCCAGGCGCTCCGGGTGCTGGGCATTTCCGGTCGAGCGGCGCTGGCGGGCATTACGGACGCATCCTTTGAAGTCTATCCCTACAAGGAGCTGCTCGGGAAGGAGGCCACGGTCGTGGGCTGCGCTGACCACCGGCTGCATGAACTGCCCCTGCTGCTCGATTTTGTGCAGCAGGGGCGCCTCGACCTTTCAGCGGCTCTGACTCGGACCATCCCCCTCGACGCGGTTGCCGTCAATCAGGCCATGGATGACCTGGAGGGCTACGGCGGCGGTGTGAGGACGGTCATCCTACCCTGATAATTATCAGAAAACATCCGGCCTTGTCGGCGGTCAATGAACCAAACCGGCGATCTAATCCGGGAAAGGCGCCTTATGTTCAGACAACGGAGATCCAAAAAAATCGGCATGTCGCCCGGGACTCTTCTCTATGTCGGCGACAGGGTCGACGGGAAGATCCGCATTACCGTCATGGACTACACCGAAAAGGGCGTCATCGAAAAAACGCTGACGGACATCGCCGACTGCCGGACGTATCGCGACAGCCCCTCGGTTACGTGGATCAACATATCCGGCGTCCATGATGTATCGCTGATCGAACGCCTCGGCCGGCAGTTCGATCTGCACGCCCTGATACTGGAAGATGTTTTGAACACCGAACAGCGACCCAAGCTGGATGATTACGACGACTGCCTGTTCCTCGTGCTGAAAATGGTCACACCCGACGCGTCTCGGGGCACCGTGGATTATGAACAGATCAGCATCATCCTGGGCCACAATTATGTCATTTCGCTGCAGGAGGTGGAGACAGACGTTTTCAATCCGGTGCGGGAGCGCATCCGCAAGGGCAAGGGGCGTATCCGCAAACAGGGCGCCGATTATCTGACCTACGCACTGGTGGACATGGTGGTGGATCACTACTTCAGCGCACTCGAGATCTTCGGCGAACACATAGAAGACCTGCAGGCGGATGTGGTGGCCGCCCTGGATCCCCAGATGCCTCAGATCATTCAGCAGTTGAAAAAAGAAGTGCTGTTTCTGCGCAAATCCGTCTGGCCGATGCGCGAAGCCGTCAACGCGCTCACCCGATCGGAGTCCCCGCTTTTGCAGGAAGAAACCGCGCTGTATCTGAGAGACGTGCACGACCACAGCGTACAGGTCATCGACACAATCGAAACCTACCGCGACATGCTGTCGAGCACGCTGGACATTTATCTGTCCAGTGTAAGCAACCGCATGAACGAGGTCATGAAAGTGTTGACGATCATCGCCACCATTTTTATCCCCATGACCTTTATCGCCGGCATCTACGGCATGAATTTCAAATACATGCCCGAGCTGGAGTGGACCTGGTCCTATCCGGTGCTGTGGATCGTGCTGATCGTTGTTTTCATTCTCATGGTGGTGTGGTTCAAGCGCAAGAAGTGGCTGTAAATTATCATGGATGCGGTTTAAGATGTGCCAATGCCCTGCAATCTCAGGCTGTATTTTTCTTCCCGGTTGGGGTATCGGGGCCTGAAAATTTATGTGGGTAGCGGCACAGGCGGTTCAGGGGACACTCCGGACAAGCGGGCTTTCTGGCCCGGCATATTTCCCGTCCGAAATAGATCAGGTGCAGTGAAAAGCCGCTCCAGGCGGATCTGGGCATTTGGGCCATCAGGTCGAATTCGATTTTGACAGGGTCCGTGTTCCGCGTCAAATCCAGGCGGCGGCTGATGCGCGCCACGTGCGTGTCAACCACGATGCCGGGCGTGCCGAAAGCGGCGCCGAGGACGACATTGGCCGTTTTGCGCCCCACGCCCGGCAGCTTGACCAGCTCCTCCAGCGTGCGGGGCACCTGTGCGTTGTGGCGTTTTAAAAGAACCGCCGTACACTTTTTAATGTTGCGCGCCTTGTTGCGAAAGAAACCGGTGGAGCGGATCATTTTTTCGAGTTCGGCAACGGGCACGGCGGCAAAGGCATCCGGGTCCGGCAGGGCGCCGAAAAGCGGTTTGGTCACCGCATTGACCTGCCGGTCCGTACACTGGGCGGACAGGATGGTGGCCACCAGCAGTTGAAACGGCGTCTCATAATCAAGCTGGGTCTTGACTTGGGGGTAGCGGGTTCTTAGTATGCGGCGAATGCTGTCGGTGCGCCGGCGGTCGGTTTTCGTCATGGGGCTCCTTCACATCAGCAAGCCGCTGTGGAGGCTGGATGCCGCAAAACGCCATAGGCGGCTGTGGTTTGGTGCGCTGGTGTCTTCATCGTCGGTTCGACCGCTGTTTCTAACCAAGTGTGGACAGAATATCAATTGAAAAAACGGCCCATGCTGTGATGGGCTTGAACAGGCTTCCAAAGGATCCGGGGCGGCGAAGATGCAGGCGGAATTTTCATCCACCAAAGCGATAAGGGCGCTGGGGTTGTGCTCCGGAGGTCTGGACAGCATTCTCTCCGCCTGCATTCTTCGGGATCAGGGCATCCAGGTGGCCTGGATCACCTTTGAAACGCCGTTTTTTTCCGCGGCCAAGGCCCGCGCGGCTGCGGCCGCCACCGGCATTCCCCTGCATGTCGCCAACATCACCGAGGCCTATCTGGATATGCTGATGCAGCCCAACTGCGGCTACGGAAAGCATATGAATCCCTGTCTCGACTGCCATGCGCTGATGTTTCGCCTGGCCGGCGGCAGCATGCGCCGCGAAGGCTTCGATTTTTTATTCAGCGGCGAAGTGCTGGGACAGCGGCCCATGTCCCAGACCCGGCCTTCGCTGCGTTACGTTGAAAAACATTCCGGGTACGACGGCTACATTCTGCGGCCCTTGAGCGCCCAAAAACTGGCGGAAACCATTCCGGAACAAAGGGGGTGGGTGGACCGGAGCCGTTTGGGCGACATCGCCGGCCGGTCCCGCAAGCCACAAATCGCCATGGCGCAGCGGTTCGGCATCAGGGATTACCCTGCGCCGGCCGGCGGGTGCCTTTTGACGGATAAAGGCTATTCAAGGCGTTTGCAGGACCTGTTTGACGCCGCCGGCCGGCCGGCGGAACGCGACCTGCTGCTGTTGAAATACGGCCGCCATTTTCGAATCGATCGTGCCACCAAAATCGTTGCCGGACGGACTAAATCCGAAAACGAGGCGATCGCTCAGCTGATTCGCGTCGGAGACCGTATTCTGAAAACAAGGGATTGGCCGGGGCCGCTGGTGCTGATGCCCGGGGGCGGATCCGAAGAAAAGACGCTGCTGGCAGCCGCCGTCTGCGCCGGCTACAGCAAGGCGCCCAACGATTCCCCCGCCGCCGTCACCGTCACCGCCGGACGCCGCCGGCAAACCGTTGCGGTACTGCCGCTGGGACCGGATGCCGTCAAACAGTATCTGGTATAAGGCGTACGGCAGCCCTGCTATCCCCCCACCGCTTGCGCTGCCCTGAGCTGGCCGCAGGCGGCGGAAATGTCGCGTCCTTTGCTCTTGCGGATCATGACGGTGAAGTGTTTTTGAATCAGGATTTCCTGGAAGCGGACTACGGCGGTTTCAGAAGGTGTTTTAAAGGGGCTCCCCGGGTGCGGATTAAAAGGGATCAGGTTGATTTTCACGCGCAGCGGCGTGAGGAGCTTTCCCAGCCGGCGCGCATCTTCAGGCGTGTCGTTGACATCCTGCATCAGGACGTATTCGATAGTGATGCGGCGCCGGTGGTTCAAGGGAAAGCGGGCGCAGGCATCCAGCAGGGATTCGATGGGATAGCGGCGGTTGATGGGCATCAGCCGGTCGCGGGTCCGGTTGTCCGTGGCATTCAACGAAACCGCCAGATTGACGTCTGTATCCCGACCGAGGGCCGGAATACCCGGAACCATGCCGGCGGTGGAAAGAGTGACGCGCCGGTTTGAATACAGCATGCCCGCGCCGGCGTGGGTGATGACGCCCAGGGCCGCAGCGACATGATGGTAGTTTGCCAGCGGTTCTCCCATGCCCATCAGCACGATGTTGGTCAGGGGCATGTCGTCCGGTAAAAGCCGGTGTTGTACATCCCGGATTTGGGAAACGATTTCACCGCATGAAAGGTTGCGCACCAAGCCCCCGCGTGCGGTGAGACAGAATCGACAACCCTGGGCGCACCCGACCTGGCTGGAAATGCAGAGCGTGTAGTGCGCCTTTTCCGGGATCAAGACGGTTTCAACCGTGTGGCCGTCCTTTAATCCGAAAAGGAACTTGCGGGTGCCGTCGGCCGCCGCCGCCGTCCGCACCAGTGCCAGACGATCGTTGTGAAAGTGATCCTGAAGCAGATCCCGCGTTTTCTTGGACAGGTCGCTCATGTCCTGAAAACCTTCCGCCTGCCGCTGATAGATCCAGCGCAGACACTGGTCCGCATGAAAGGACGCAATTGCGTTTTGTGCAAACCACTCCCTGACCTGCCGCACCCCCAAATCTTTAATATCCATTTCCGGCACCATAACAAAAGCGGCCTTCAAACGCGCAGTTCCTGAACAATAAAATTGCGCCAGCAATTTTATTTGACATATCATTAAAATAATATTATTTTCAAGGTTTTAAAATTATCAAATCAGGTGGCCACTCATGTTCGACAATTTAAGCGACAAACTGGAAGGTGTTTTTAAAAAATTACGGGGCCACGGCAAGCTGTCGGAAAAAAATATCACGGACGGCCTCAAAGAAGTCCGGATAGCCCTGCTCGAAGCCGATGTTCACTACCGGGTGGTCAAACGGTTCATTGCCGACATCCGGGAAAGGGCCCTCGGCCAGGAAGTGATGGGCAGCCTCACACCCGGCCAGCAGGTGGTCAAGATCGTCCATGAGCAGCTGACTGATCTGATGGGTCGGCAGCATCAGGAGCTGGATCTTTCCGGAACGCGACCTGTGAGCGTTATGCTGGTGGGATTGCAGGGGTCGGGCAAGACGACCACGGCCGGAAAACTGGCCGTGTATATCCGCAAAAAAGGCCGCAACCCTTTTCTGGTGCCGGCGGATGTCTATCGCCCTGCCGCCATTGATCAACTCAAGAAACTGGGGCAGCAGCTCGATGTGCCCGTGTACCCCTCCGAAGCGCAAATGGATCCGGTGGATATCTGTCAGGATGCACGGCTGGCGGCGCAGAAAAGCGGCTGCGACACACTGCTGCTCGACACGGCGGGCCGGCTGCATATCAATGAGAAGCTGATGGAGGAGCTGCGGCGGATCAAGGCCGCTACGGCCCCTTCCGACATTCTGCTGGTGGCGGATGCCATGACCGGTCAGGATGCCGTCAACATTGCGGAAACCTTTGACAAGACACTCGACATCGGTGGCGTGGTTCTCACGAAAATGGATGGTGACGCCCGGGGCGGCGCGGCCCTCTCCATCAATGCCGTCACCGGTAAGCCCATTAAGTTCGTGGGCGTCGGAGAAAAGCTGAACGACCTGGAACAGTTTCATCCCGATCGCATGTCTTCCCGGGTGCTGGGCATGGGAGATGTGCTGACGATGATCGAAAAGGCGCAGTCGGTCATTGATGAGAAAAAAGCCCGGGAGCTTGAAAAAAAGCTTCGAAAACAGCAGTTCACCCTGGAGGATTTTCGTGACCAGATGGCGCAGATCCGCAAAATGGGATCGTTGTCGGATATCATCGGCATGATACCGGGAATGCGCAAGGCCAAACAGCTGCAAAACATGGAAGTGGACGAGGGCGAGCTGGTAAAGATCGAAGCCATGATCAATTCCATGACCCACCAGGAAAGACGTTATCATCACATAATTAACGGCAGCCGCCGGAAAAGGATTGCAAAAGGAAGCGGAACTCGTGTACAAGATGTGAATAACCTATTAAAAAATTACACGCAAATTTTGAAAATGATGAAAAAAATAAACAAGGGCGGCATGCGCGGCCTCGGACGCGGCATGCTGCCGTTCTAAAGGAGAAATGTAAATGGCAGTGAGAATTCGACTGGCAAGGCACGGAGCGAAAAAGAGACCTTTTTACCGCATTGTGGTGGCGGACAAGGAGAATCCCAGAGACGGCCGCTTCCTGGAAGCGGTGGGAACCTATAATCCATTGCGGGATCCGGTGGAAGTCAATTTGAAATCAGACAGAGTCAAGTACTGGCTGGATCAGGGGGCCCATCCGTCCGACACCGTCAAGAGTATTTTGAAAAAAGAAGGCCTGTTGCTGAATACGGCTTAATATTCGATCCTTGCACCAACGCGCATAAGCCAACAAAAGGGGGATGGAGCGATGAAAGATCTGATTGATTACATTGCAAAGGCGCTGGTAGATCATCCCGAGCAGGTGTCGGTGGAAGAAGTGGAAGGCAACCAAACTTCGGTGTTGGAGCTGAAGGTGGCCAAAGAAGATTTGGGGAAGGTGATCGGTAAACAGGGAAGAACAGCCAGAGCCATGCGCACCATTTTGAGCGCTGCTTCGGCGAAAATCAAGAAGAGAACCGTTCTCGAAATTATCGAATAGGCCTGTGGACAAGCCCCGGTTTTTTACCATCGGCAGGGTTGTTGGTGCGCACGGCATCCATGGAACCCTCAAGGTGTTTTCATACGCGGAATCCATTGACAGCTTCCCTACCAGCGGATCGGTACGTCTCAAAGAAAAAAACGGTGTGACAAAAGACACCACGGTCCGATGGGTCAAACCGCACGGAAAAACGTTGCTGCTGTCGCTTAAGGGAATAACCGACCGGGAGCAGGCCGAATGCCTCAAGGATGCAGAGCTGATTATCCGGGAACCGTCGGGCACTGTGCCGGAAGCGGATGCGTATTACTGGTCGGATCTGATCGGCATGTCCGTTTTGACGGAAAACGATGACGATCTGGGCCGGATTACATCGATCATCGAGACCGGCAGCAACGACGTTTACGTGGTGCAGCAACAAGTGAAGGGAACGTGTCGTGAAATCCTGGTTCCGGCCCTGGCCCGGGTGGTCGTAAACGTCGATGTCGATCGAAAAACCATGCATGTCAATCTGCCGGAAGGCTTGTAGCGGCCGGCCGATGCATTTTTCGGTGTTAACGATCTTTCCCGTCCTGTTCCAGGCCTTTGGGGCTGTCGGCATCATCGGCAGGGCGGTCAAACAGGGCCATATTTCGATTCAGGCGTTCAACATCCGGGATTTTGCCGCCGACAAACACCATGTGACCGATGATCGGCCTTATGGCGGCGGTTCGGGCATGGTCATGAAAGCGGAGCCGCTGGCCGATGCCGTCCGAGCGGCAAAAGGCAGATGTCCTCAGGCCCGAACGATCCTGATGACGCCGCAGGGAAGACCCTTTTGTCAGAAAACGGCCCGCTCCCTGGTTTCCGCCGCCGGCCTCATTTTAATCTGCGGGCGCTACGAAGGGATTGACGAGCGCATTTTAGAGGGCTACGTGGACCTTGAATTGTCGGTCGGCGACTACGTACTCAGCGGCGGAGAACTGGCGGCCATGATCGTGATGGATGCGGTCACGCGGCTGATACCCGGCGTGCTGGGCAACAGGGATTCCGCGGCCGGGGACAGTTTTGCGGAGCAGCGCCTGGCACACCCCCAGTACACCAGACCGGCTGTGTTCGAAGAACAGGCGGTTCCCGATGTGCTCTTGTCCGGGGATCACCAAAAGATCGAAAACTGGCGTTTTGAGACATCCATCATCCGCACACTGTTGAAGCGTCCGGATTTATTAAAAAACAGACGGCTGGAACCGCGGGAGATCCGCATCCTGAAAAAATGGCACAGTGAAATCGAAGCCATCATCGATGCCCAACATCCATCTGGCGCTGATGCATTATCCGGTGCTCGGAAAACGTGGTGAAGAAATTGCGGCGGCAATCACCAATCTCGACGTACACGATATCGCCCGAACCGCCCGAACCTATGCGGTGAAGGCGGTTTATATCGTCACCCCGTTGACGGATCAACTGGAAATGGTTGACAAGATACGCCGTTATTGGATATCAGGAGCCGGTTCCGTCTATAATCCGAAAAGGAAAGAGGCCTTTTCAATTTTGCACCTTCGGGATTCTCTGGATGCGGTAACGGCGGACATGGAAAGGGACGGCCGGGGGGCTCCAGCGCTTGTGGCGACCAGCGCCAGAGGACGGGACGGCGTTTTACCATTTGAGCGGTTCAAATCCATGTTGGCGGACGGCAGACCCTATCTTCTGCTGTTCGGAACGGCCTGGGGGCTTTCCGAAACCGTTTTTCAGCGGGCGGACTACACCCTGGCGCCTGTCGCCGGCCCCGGTGCTTACAATCATCTGCCGGTGCGTGCGGCTGTGGCCGTCGTGCTGGACAGGCTTCAGGGGCGATGACCGAACCGCATGGATTGTCGCACGCTTTTGTGATTCATAACTTTACGGAGTCTAAAATGGAAAAGATCGAACAGCTGGAAAAAGAAATGATGCGCCTGGATCTGCCGCGCTTTTCACCGGGGGATACGGTAAAAGTCCATGTCAAGATCAAGGAGGGCGAAAAAGAGCGCATTCAGGTATTTCAAGGGGTGGTCATCAGCAAACGCAACGGTAATTCCAACGCTTCGTTTACAGTGCGCAAGGTGTCCTACGGCATCGGGGTGGAGCGGATTTTTCCGATGCACTCACCCATCATCGACAAAATCGAAGTGGTGACCAAGGGTAAAGTCCGTCGCGCGAAGATCTATTATTTAAGGAAGCTGCGCGGCAAAGCGGCCCGCATCAAGGAAAAGCGTGTTTAGCCGGTTTTCCGTTTGATGACGGTTGACCTGTGGTTTTTCGAGAAGGCAGCCCGACAAAACGGCTGCCGCCGTATCGCCGGTGTGGATGAAGCCGGACGGGGTCCCTTGGCGGGGCCGGTGGTCGCGGCGGCCGTCATTCTACCGGAAGCCTGCTGTATTGACGGGATCAACGATTCCAAGAAACTGAGCCCCCGTCGACGGGAACACCTCTACCGCCGGATCGGTGAAGACGCCCTGGGATTGGCCGTCGCCATTGTGGGATCCGCCCGTATTGATCGACTCAATATACGCCAGGCGGCACGCCTGGCGATGGCGATTGCGGTGGAGTGCCTTGATCCGGCCCCTGATATCGTCCTGATCGACGGCAATTGCGGCATTCGAACGCCCATTCCCCAAACCCTGATTACCAGAGGGGATGCCCAAAGCATTTCCATCGCGGCCGCCTCCATTGTGGCCAAGGTCACCCGGGATCGCATCATGGCACGCTACGACCGGCGCTATCCGCAATACGGTTTTGGACGGCACAAGGGATATCCGACCAAGGCACACCGCGAGGCCATCCATTGCCATGGATGCTCCCCGATTCACCGGCGGACTTTCAGAGGCGTCCGGGAGCTGTTCGAAGCGCCGCTTTTTTCCTGGAGGGCGCGGCCGTGACAATCCATCGCCAGCACTTCGGCCGGTCGGGTGAAGATCTGGCGGTGGCCTACCTGAAAAAGAGGGGCTACCGTATCGTTGAACGCAATTACCGCACGCCGCTGGGCGAGATCGACATCATTGCCAGAGATCATCGCACCATCACCTTCATTGAAGTCAAAACGCGGTCCACGCGGGCCTTCGGCGACGCCAAAACCGCCATCACCTCCCGTAAAAAACAGCATCTGTCCCGGGCGGCCCTGTGTTATCTAAAGCGTACGGACCAGATGGACCGTAAAGCCCGGTTTGATGTTTTGGCCATCCACTTCGACCGGGACCAGCCCCATCTGGAGTTGATCCAAAACGCCTTTGAACTGGCCTATGGATAAGTGTGTCGGATGTCGCCCTGCCGGCGGTGGATCGGCCGGTTTATGATCAATAAAAGAAACTGGTTGGGAACGTTGGGATCGTTAAGAGCGTTCGGAGCGCTGGAATGATGCCGGCCATTGGAACGTAAATGCCGCAAAACGAACCTAACGATCTCAACGATCCCAACCAATTTTGGATGTCCCGCCGACCAATCAATCCCAGCCGCCATAAAAAAAGGATTTTCCCGCCGTCTTTCCGGCGGGAAAACCCTTTTTTAAAACCCCATGAAATTGCCGCAAGGCAATTTCATTTTTATTGCGCTTCCAGCTCTTCCAACTCGCCATGCATTTTTTCCGCGTTCTTGCGGACGTAGTCGCGCACCTGGGCATCCAGCTCCTTGTAGTTGTCCAGCGCCTCCTTGAAGGTGAACATGTCCAGCTCACAAAGGGCATACATGGTTTTGTCTTCCGGATCCTGCCAGTGGTCGACAATGGTGGCGCCGTGCAGCGTGGTTTTGGAAAAAGTCTTCAGGGCCTGTTCCACATGCTGCTCTTCAGAGGATGCCGAAAAGTCTCCGGCCGTGGTGGATGCCATGTAGTCCTTGGCCAGAACAGCCACATAGGTTTCGAGGGTTTTGGCGATTTCGGCGCGTGCCCGGTTGTCGGCGGTGGATATGAGCAGGGCCTTGTTTTTGATACCGGAGGCGACGCCGACCCCATAGAAAACCTTGCCCTTTTCAACATCAAAGGCGCCGCTGCCCTTGTATATCCATTCGGGTCCCTGGGCGAAGTCACCTTCGGGCGTGCGGCTGCAGCCGCTTACCAGAAAGAGAGCGCTCAATACAAGTGCACACACTACCAAGAGATGCTTCGTTTTCATAATTTGCTCCTTTCTTTAAAGTCCTTCATCATATCCTTCATTTCATCCATCAGATCTTCCATTTCCTGCATGCCCTCTAGAAGATCATCCATGCGGTAGGGTTTCTTTTCGGTCAGAATTTTGCCCCCTTTGGGGGGTTTTTGTGCCAGGAGCTTGTCTTTGTCTTTGGTCGCATCCGGTTCCGGCGCCGCCGCCGGCGCTTCTTCTTCATCCGTCGGCGGGGAAGCGGGTGCGGCCGGTGCTTCCGTCACCGCGGGCGGAGACGCCTTTTCTTCAACCGCGGGCGGCTCTGTGTCCGGGCTTTCCAGGGCGGGTTCTTCGACCGCCGGTTTTTCGATTTTCTCTGTTTCGGACGGTGCCGCGGCGATGGCATCTTCTTCGGGCGGTGTTTCTTCGGGTGGACTTTCCGCCGTTTTCGGGGCGGCCGGCGCCGGTTCGAGCATGGGTTGAACCGCAGTAAAATGATAGCCGTTCTTGTCCAACCAGTCCAGGGCGACCTTTGAGCGGATCGAGAAGTTGACGTCGGTGATGGTGAGGCCGTCCGCCGCTTTTCTGGCGATCATTGAGTTGATGCCGATCATGGTTCCCTGCTGGTCCAGCAGCGGTCCACCGGAGTTGCCCCGATTGATGGAGGCGTCGGTCTGGAACAGATGCTTGCCGGGAACACCCCCGTAGTTGCGCCAGTGTGCACTGATGACCCCGGTGGTCAGGCTCCACAGCCCGCCTTGTTCCGGGTGCCCGATGGCGAAGACCGCATCACCGATTTCCGCGGTTTCGGAGTCGGCGAAATCAATTGTGGTCAGGGGCCGGTCAATCCCGGTGATTTTCACAAGCGCCAGGTCCAGGGCCAGGTCGTGGGCCAGCAGTTTGCCCCGGTAGCCCTGGGACAAATCCGCCCTGTGGTCACCGGTGACGCGGTCGGGCTTTAGAAAGACCGAGATGTCGGTCAGCAGTTGAGATGCGTCTTTTTGCGTGAAAAGATGGGCATTGGTGATCACCAGGCCGTCTCTGCTGATGATGGAGCCGGTGCCGCCGCTGCCCTTGTTGGAACCCTGGGACGCAAAGATGAATACCACGCCCGGGCCGGCTTTGCGGTAAATCTGTTTCGGTGTGACGGCCTGGACGGTGGCAGCGATACAGCCGATGAGGCACAGGAAAAGAATGGTTGCCATTGAGGCGGATCGCATGGTTTTCACTTGTGATCACCTCCTCTCCATGGGATTGTCCACTTGATAAACAACGTCAATGATGGTCTGTCTCGGTTCATGTACGGCAGGTCCTTGAACAACGATAAGGATAGGTTAAAAAGCAGCTGAAGTCAATTGAAAAGGCACAGGATGGATAAAATATTGACGGCCCGGATGGTTGTGATATGAATTCCACATATGTAAATCCCACTGAAAGGAGGCGCCCGTGAAAGTTGTTGCGACTGTTTCGGCTGTTGTTCTATTGCTGTGCTTTTTGGGGTGTGCTTCGCGAACGCCGGATCAAACGGCGGCTTATGATACCGCCGCACCGGCGGTGAAGCAAAAAACACCGCGTTTTTCAGATCTGGATGCCTGCCTTGCATATCTGTGGACCGCCGTGGATGAAGAAATTTACCATTTGCGCAGTGGCGAGGGCTTTTCAGCGGTCGTGTCCGAATCTCCGTCTGAACCGGCGTCGTCTTTGTCCGCCGAGGATGAGACGCGGTTGCACGCGCAGCAGGCGATGGACGAGCTGGATGAGGAAATCGCCCGCCAGGAGGGCCGTTCCGGCGGATCTTCCGTTACTGTCAGCGCCGGCGAGCAGTATACATCCGGCGAGTCCACACAGGACGGCGGAAAGCCGCCCTCCGACCGGCCGATGGTCATCGCCGTCGCTGATTTTGTGAATGACGATGGGACGGTTTCCAAGCTGGGGCGTTATATCGCCGACCGGATTACACCCTATTTTGCACGCTCCAGGCAGTTTTCCGTCCTGGAACGGCATCTGATCAATAAAGTGGTGGAAGAACAGGCTTTTCAGGTGTCGGCGCTGGTAAACGAATCCTCGGGTCAGGCTTTCGGCGCGCTTCTGGGTGCGGAAGCCGTTGTTGCGGGGAAAGTTTCTGAACTCAGCGATCGTTTTTACCTGCTTGTAAGAGCCGTCAGCGTTTCCCGCGGTGATATTCTGGTTTCAGTGGATGCGGAGGTGGACAAGGACGGCCGGCTGGCGGCCCTTTACCAGGCGGTACTGCCCAAGCCGGTCAAGTCCGCAAAATCCAGGATTTTCCGCGCTAAGGGCGTCGGTGTGCCCTCACAGCAGCAGCAAAACCCCACTCTGGCCCGCACCCTGGCGGCAAGAGCCGCCCAGGCGGATGCCATGCGAAATCTGGCCCAGGAAATCCAGGGGGCCCAGGTGGATTCCCAGACGACCGTCAAGGATTTTATGACCCAAAGTGATGTCATCAACGTCCAGGTCAACACCTTCCTGCGCGGTGCCCGGGTCATCGACAAACGGGAACTCCCCGACGGAGCGGTTGAAGTGACGATGGAAGTGGAAGTCCCCGGCGAATTTTTCGACGGCCTATATTAGTGCGTTGGGTCTTTTAAATGTGTTGACGGCACGCAATAAAGGATATTCGTTATCGAGACTGTTTTCAGTGAGTCGATCCCAACACGCTAATATATAATCCGGCGCTTGTCACGGCCTTTGCAGACGAGGAGGGCTGTCATCGCCTGCTTCGAAATTATTAGAACCCGGCACTGTATCGGTAGGTGACAAGCGCCGGATTATTCTCCCAAAAAGATCCGTTTAATCTCTTTTTCCACTTGTTGGGCCGCGGCGCCGGCGACCTGCCGCAGATTCCGCCGGCCGGCTTCGTCTCTGGAGGGGCCGGCGGCCTTTAAAGATATATCCACGTTTCCCATTTCGCGGCCTGTGGCCAGTTCCAGGAATTTGACAACGGCGCGGGCCCGGGTCACCACCAGGCCCGAAGCGCTGCTGCTGTCCAGCAGGGTCGACCGCACCTCGCCCACGAGCGCGATGTCGGCCACCGCCGTCAGCGCCTTCAGCTTTTCGGCCAGGCGCGGGCCGCCGGCCACATCGTAGTCATCAAGCTGATACGCCGGCGGAATGTCCTTGACCAGGGCCAGTTTGTAATCGCTGATGGTTTGTCGGACCTGATTCTGGGTGTAAGAATCGGCCTGGCGATATCCCAGATTATAGTCATTGATGATGACGGCCACACGGATTTCCTCCAGCGGCGGCAGTTGATAGGTGAAACGATCGGATACGGGCGGTATGACTTGCGCCAGTTCGCGGCGGATTTCGCTGCTGGAGGGATAGATGTCGATGGCGGCGATGATTTTGTTTACTTTTTGTCCGGTGGGTCCCAGATGGGTGACACGGGTGGCGGCGATGCCGGCGGCGTTGGAGCGGGCACGGCTGTCGATGGCGCCGGATCCCTTGGCAAAATCGAAATACACGGGCACGGAAGGCGCCGGTTGGCGCTGATAGGTGATTTTGACTTCGAGAGGTTCGGCCAGGTGGCCGCCGACCCGGCCGTGCTGGTGATCACCACCGATGATCATCAGCTGAAAACGCGACATGAATGCGGTGACGTCGGCCTGCAGGGACGCCAGCGCCCCGGTGATATCGGTGTGGACCATCTGCGGGGCGATGACACCCAGGTACTGGTTCTTGCGCAACGCCAGGATCAGTTTCTGGATGGCCAGTCCGTAGGCGGTGGCCGCGCGGTAAACGGTTTCCGGGCTGTGCTGCTGTCTTTCTGCTTCCGCTGTCAGGGCGGCGGCGTTGGATTTGAGGGCCGTGATTTCCTGGGAAACGATCTGCCCCTGGGCCGCCCGGTCAAAAAGCGCCAGTGAATACATCCGCTTGCCGGTTTGATTCAGATGTCGCTTTTCTATACGGACGCCCTCGATTTTTATTTGGACGTAGGCGGCGGTTTTTTCCCAGATGTCACGCTGATTGAGCGGTTGGCCGCCGGATGAAACTTCACGCTCAAAGCTCGATGTCTGCTGCTGGATGACCACTTCTATCTGCTTGGCGACCTGCGCCATGGCCCGCGAGTCCGCTTTGGACTGAGCGGCGGCCGTGTCGCCATAGCGCACCTGGGCGCTGCCGACACCGGTGATATAGAATTCGGACGGATATCGGCTGGTGTCGCCGGTAGCGGCCCATTCCGGCATGGCCCGGGAATCGGTTTTAACGGCCGGAGCGGCACAGGAAATCAGCAGCATCAGCATGCCGATGAGAGCTGAAACGGAAAATACGCGGTTCATCATTACCTCCGGGTTGTAAGGGTGAAGGGTTCATTGGGTTTATTGGGTTCGTTGGGTTTGTTGGGTTTGTTGGGATTCACATCAATCGGCAATCATTTTCTTCATGTTCTTGAACTTCATGGTGCCGGCTCGTCAAAGCCCTTCTGACTTCCGACCTCCGATCTCTGACTTTTACCCCCCGATCGCTTCTATGAACGGCTGATCGCTATATTATCCCCCGTGCGGTCGGTTGTCCATCAAATTTGAGGATGCGTTGATGTTCGGATTGAAAGCGGTTGCAAAAAGACGCCGGCCTGGCGTAAGATGGCGTGCCATGGCGGCGGAAGGCAATCAAAAACAGCAGCGGACCCAAGACGGCATTCTGTACGTCGTGGCAACGCCCATCGGTCATATGGGGGACATCACGCTCAGAGCGCTGGAAACCTTGAAAAATGCACAGTGCGTTGCGGCCGAGGACACGCGCAAAACCGGTCGACTGCTGGCGCGGTACGGCATTAAAAACCGCCTGGTTTCCTTTCACGAACACAATGAAGAGACCCGTACGGTCGAGCTGATGCGCCGGCTCCAGTCCGGGTTGTCCATCGCGCTGGTTTCGAACGCCGGGACGCCGACATTGTCGGATCCCGGCTATCGTCTGGTCTCTGCCGCTGTCAACGCCGGAATAAAAATTGTCCCCATCCCCGGTGCGTCGGCGATGGTCGCCGCGTTAAGCGCTTCCGGTCTGCCGACGGATGCGTTTGTTTTTGTGGGTTTTTTGAATCGACGAAAAAACAGACGCCGACGGGAGCTGATGCGTCTCGCCGCCGAGAATCGAACGCTTGTCATCTATGAGTCGCCGAACCGCCTGCCGGACCTGATGCAGGACATCGCTGAAATTCTGGGCGAGCGCCGCGTGGTGTTGTCGCGCGAGATGACCAAGCAGCACGAAGAATTTTTGCGGGGCACCGCGAGGGCGGTTGCCGCCGTCCTGAAGGACAGAGGGGAGATAAAAGGGGAGTGTACGCTGCTGGTGTCCGGGCGGTCGGAAACCGAGGCGGCGACGCCTGGTGATGTGCGTCGTTTCATCCGAGAGGCGTTGACGGCGGGAAACCCCCGTCTGACGGAGCTGGCCAAAGTGGTGGCCGATCGCTTCGCCTGGTCGCGGCAGACGGCTTACCGGGAAATACTGGCAGTGAAAAATGAAGAATCGTCCTGGTGAAACACCGCCGCGGACCGTCATTTATCCCGTCATTTTAGCGGTGCCCCCTGCGGACGCTGCATGCCGGCCCGGGGATCGGGCCGCCGCCCTGAGCCGCCACGCCCGGCGTGCTCTCGCGGTTTCCGCGCAAAAAAGCGGTCTGCGTCTCTGCAAACTGCAAAAAGACCAAAACGGCGCGCCTCTGCCCGACGGCGGCTGCTACTGGTCGTTGACCCACAAGCGCTGCTACGTGGGCGCGGTGGCGGCTGATTTTGCCGTCGGCATAGACATTGAAGCCGTAAAAAACGTATCCGACGGGCTGTGCCGCAAAGTGGCCGCGGAAAGTGAATGGCGGCTGGGGCGCGCGGATGACCCGATGCTCTTTTTCCGCTACTGGACGGCCAAGGAGGCCGTGTTGAAAGCGGTCGGCGTCGGCCTTTCCGCTCTGTCGGCCTGTCGTGTGCAGACAGTGATGGATCGGCGGCACCTCCGGGTCCTGTACCGGGACCGTCCTTTTGAGGTGGCGCATTTTTATTTTAACGGGCACGTGGCCTCGGTTGTAAGGGGAGGTGCGCATGTGGAATGGACGCTGCTTCCGACCGCCGAAGCGGCGGCAGGGGAAAGGAGCCGCATATGACACGGATACTGGTGGTGGACGATGAGGTGATTATCGCCACCCAGATTCAGGAAACGTTGACAGCCAGGGGGTACGATGTGTTGGGAATCGCGGCGTCCGGTGACGAAGCCGTTGAAATGGCCTTTGCGCTGAAGCCCGATCTCATCCTGATGGATATCGTCATGCCGGGAGAACTGGACGGAATCGCCGCGGCGGAAAAAATCAACCGTTCGCTGCGGATACCGGTTGTTTTTCTCACGGCCTACGCCGATGCGGAAATGGTGGAGCGCGCCAAGCCCATTGGACCCTTCGCCTACGTTCTCAAGCCGCTCCACGAGCAGCAGATTTTGACTTCCATCGATATTGCCATGAATTTGAAGCATATGGAAGAACAGCTCAAAGAAGCCAATGAAAAGCTCGAGAAAAGAGTCGCAGAGCGGACCAGGGAGCTGTGGATCAAATCGGAGAATTTGAAAGACATGAACAAAACCTTGACGGTTCTTCTGAAAAAACGGGAAGAAGACCGGGCTGAACTGGAAGAAAAGGTGATATTCAATGTCAAGGAGCTGATTCAGCCGCTGGTGGAAAATTTGAAGAAAAGCCGGCTTGACAGCCGCCAGCAGACCTGGGTGGACATTCTCGAAGCCAATATGGATGACATCGTTTCTCCCTTTGCCAAATCGCTGTCCACCCGCTACCTGAACCTGACACCATCGGAAATTCAAATTGCCAATATGATAAAACACGGCAAAACCACCAAAGAGATCGCCGATGGTCTGCACCTGTCCACCCGCACCATCGAGTCCCACCGGGACAGCATCCGCCGGAAGCTGGGCATCAAAAACCAAAAGGCCAACCTGCGAACCCATCTGATGACGTACGCGTGACAAAAACGGAGGCGACAATGAACATTACTTTTTACGGTGCGGCCCGCGAAGTGACCGGATCATCTCATCTGCTGCATGCCGGAGATGACCGCATTCTCCTGGACTGCGGCATGTTTCAGGGCCGGCGTCGGGAGTCTTTTGAAAAGAACCGTCGCCTGCCGTTCGATCCCCGGCAGGTGACCAGCCTGGTTCTCTCGCATGCCCACATCGACCACTCGGGGCGCATCCCCGTATTGCTGAAACATCCGTTCAACGGCCGGGTGGTCTGTACCCGTCCCACCGCGGCGGCGTGCCGATACCTGCTGCTGGATTCCGCCCACATCCAGGAATCGGATGCGGCCTATTTGAACTACAAGACACTGCGCGGGCATCTGCTGCAGGCCTCGAGGCAGCACGGCCGCACCGCCGGCAGCCGGCGCCGGGAAATCGCCCGCCGGCTGAAAAAGGGGCCGCATCAGCTCGACGTAGCGGTTATCGAAGCGCTGCTGCGCGAAAACCGTCTGGAGACCGTCGAACCGCTTTACACCATTCAGGACGCGGAACACGCCATCGGCTGCTTGGACGGGTATCCGTATCGCTATCCGGTCGTCATCGGCCGGCATGCCCGGGTCACGCTTTACGACGCCGGCCACATCCTGGGATCGGCCATCAGCATGATCCGCATCACGCATAACGGAAAGGTGCGCAATGTCTGCTACACCGGGGATATCGGCCGATTCGGAAAACCAATCATCAAGGATCCGACAATGGCGTTTGAGGAGGAGGACCGGAATGTCGATCTGCTGGTCATGGAGAGCACTTACGGCGACCGGGCGCATGAAGCCGTACAGGATCTGAAACCCGAATTGGCCCGGGTTTTAAGAGAAACGGTCGAGCGCGGGGGATCCCTGCTGATACCGTCCTTTGCCTACGGACGGACCCAGGAGCTGATTTATTTCCTGCACGAGCTCTACGACGAGGGCGCGGTGCCCAAGGTTCCCATTTATATTGACAGCCCGCTGGCCACCAAGATCACCAGGGTGTTCGGCGAACATCCGGAGGTCTACGACCGCGATACGCATGAAACCTTCCTGATGAACGGACAGAATCCCTTTCAAATGGAAAAGATGCACTTCGTCGATTCGGTGGAGGCCTCCATGGCGCTGAACCGGGAGGAAAAACCGCATGTGGTCATCGCCGCTTCCGGCATGTGTGAAGCCGGGCGCATTCTGCACCATCTGCGCTACAAGATACACAACCCCAAACATACGATTCTGGTGGTGGGCTACATGGCGGCCCATACGCTGGGGCGTCGTATTCTGGAGCAGGGAACGGCCTATGAAGCCGCCGGGCGGCGCGGCGCGGCACCAATGGTCAAAATTTTGAACAAGGAGTACCCCCTGAAGGCCCGGGTTATCAAATTGGGGGGATTCAGCCCCCATGCCGACAGGAATGAACTCC
>Ga0180429_10000981_pt1 | contig 24605 bp, 30 predicted proteins | sample SS_ome_FD_132428 | JGI IMG/M metagenome (GOLD analysis project Ga0180429, IMG submission 132428) | Hypersaline lake sediment archaeal communities from the Salton Sea, California, USA - SS_1_S_1 metaG | ecosystem: Environmental > Aquatic > Non-marine Saline and Alkaline > Hypersaline > Sediment ...
TATATATATGTCAGGCAGGAATATCCCCTGGCAGTGGAAAATGTAAAAGCTGCTATTGAAAGTGCAAGGCAATACGGCTTTTTGGGAAATGATATCCTGGGTTCCGGTTTTGATTTTGAGATTACTGTTTACCAGGGTGCGGGAGCTTTCGTATGCGGCGAGGAGACAGCCCTTATAAGGTCCATAGAAGGCGAGAGGGGTATGCCCAGACCCAAACCGCCGTTCCCGGCAAATGAAGGGCTTTTTAGAAAACCAACCTGTATCAACAATGTAGAGACTTATGCCAATGTCCCCTACATAATAGATAAGGGGGCAAAAGAATTTTCCAGCGTGGGTACCGAGACCAGCAAAGGCACCAAGATATTTGCCCTTACCGGTGCTGTAGAGAATTCCGGGCTGGTAGAAGTCCCCATGGGCATGTCGCTGCGGGATATAGTCTTTAAGATCGGCGGCGGCGGAAAAGACGGCAAAGCAGTAAAGGCAGTCCAGCTGGGCGGTCCCTCAGGGGGATGTATTCCCGAGAATCTTCTTGATATAGTGGTTGATTATGAAAAAGTAAAGGAAGTGGGAGCCATGATGGGTTCTGGCGGGATGATAGTCCTGGATGAGGACCAGTGCATGGTAGACCTGGCAAGATATTTCATGGACTTCATACAGGACGAGTCATGCGGGCAGTGTACCCCCTGCAGGGTAGGCACCAAAAGGATGCTGGAGATACTGACCAGGATAACTGAAGGCGAAGGGGAAGAAGGAGATATTGAGAAACTGGAAGAGATGGCACATATGATAAAAGAGACTTCATTATGCGGCCTGGGAAAAACTGCCCCCAACCCGGTCTTGAGCACCATAAGGTATTTCAGGCATGAATACCAGGAGCATATCGATACCCAGAAGTCCTGCAAGAGGCTTCACAGGAAAGCAAAGAAGAAAAAAGTGGAATAGATGACAGAATTTGTAGATAATACAGGAATAAGCAAGTCAGACGGAAGCTGCTGCATAAACGGGGGCGGCAATAAGGAACCCGATCTTGCCAGCAATATAGAGAACTGCTATCACTGCACCAACCCGGTATGCAGCTGCAGCAATGACTCCAGCTACAAAGATGAACTGGTAAAAAAGATAACTGATGAAGTATTAAAAGAATAAATATATTATTTTGGTGGCCTGTAAGCAGCATCATGGGGGCCGAAAGCTATAAACCTTATTGTATCATCTTTTATTTTATGGCAATCATGGCATGATACTATTTCATCATCCCCTTTCTTCCGGCAAAGCCTGCAGTACTGAAAAATAATTATGAAATTCCTCCTGACAGGAAAACTATAATAACCTCTTAAATTCCCTTTAAGCGGCTCTCCCAGAGCCACCGGGTTTTCTGCTATCATATCTACTTTTTGTCTGATGGCAGGTTTTAACGAAGAATATTTTTTTAAGGACTTATGGAAGGTATCGCTGAATAATAGATCCATTAAAAGACTTCTTTATAGTCATACCATTTAATATCGCCGGTCTTGATTCTTTCAATCGTGTCCAGGACAGTCTTCTTAAACTCTGGATCAGACATGATCAAATCAGTAGGATCGTTTTCCTGGCTGCGTTTAAGGCTCAGTATAAACTGGGTAAAGATCTCCGAAACTGAAGTACGCTGCAGGCTGGCATATTCCTTGGCAAACTCTATAAGGTCCTTATCCATGGATATATTGATTTTTTCTTTATTCATGAGCATAATATACGCCTTTTATGCGCTTCTGTCAAATATCACAGCATCTGCTTCTGCTTGAAGCTAAAGTAATCCCGGTAACCGATAATTATATGGTCCAGGACATTTATCCCTACTATCTTAAATGATTTACATAATCTCTGTGTTATCTGTATATCGTCAAGCGATGGTTCCGGATCTCCGCTGGGGTGGTTGTGTATAAAGATAACTGATGCGGCAGAATTCCTGATTGCCGGGTTTATTACTTCCCTCGGATGCACCACGGAGGAGTTCAGCGATCCCTGGGAGATAAGCTCTTCCTTTATCATCCTGTTTTTCATGTCCAGAAGTATCAGCCTGAACTGTTCTTTCTTGAGGTCCCTTAACAGCGGGGTATAGTATGAGGCTACTTCCTCGCTGCATCTAAAGCTGCTGTTTTGTCCATTGGCCTCGGCATTTGACCTTTTACCCAGTTCCAGAGCCGCTGCCAGTTTGGAAGCCTTTGCCTTCCCGATCCCCTTAAAATCCATAAGTTCGGAAGGTATCGTGCCGGCAAGACCCTTCAGGTCCCCATACTTTATAAGTATCTCCTGGGCCAGGTCCACTGCTGAAAAGGTGCTTCCCCGCGAACCCTGCCCCGTCTGGAGAAGGATTGCCAGGAGCTCACAGGTGGAAAGCCTGTCTGCCCCCAGGCTGAGCAGTTTCTCCCTGGGCCTTTCGCCTAACGGCCATTTATTTATTGCTGATCTTTTCATAAGTCCCCGGGTCTATTTATAATAATTTACATAATAGCACAAATGAATAATTTTAATCAACTGCTTTACAATGTTTAAATGTCGCTGCGAGGCACTCGAATTGACAACTGCAGGCAGAAAGTTATAGATTATACTTTTAGTAAGGGTAAAAAAATATAGGAGATGATCATGAAAATACTGGTCGCATTTGCCACAAGGTATGGTACTACCGAAAAATGTGCCGGGATGCTTGGCGGGATCTTGAAGGAAAAAGGGCATGATGCAGATGTCGTCGATCTCAGGAAAAATAAAAGGATAGATCCGGGAGAATATGACATTGCAGCTGTGGGCGGGTCTTTTATGATGTTCAGGATGAATTCCATTGTAAAAAAGTTTGTAAACAGGAATCTTGATAAATTATTAAAGATGAGGACAGGAGTCTTTATGTGCGGGGCTGATGAAGAATGGGAAAAAGAGATAAAGAAGGGTTTCCCGGAAGAACTTCTCCAAAGTGCGGCTGCAAAAGGATATTTTGGATTTGAGATGCTGTGGGGCAGGATGGCGCCATTTTTCAGGAACATGCTTCAGAAGGAATATAAGACTACTGAAGATGTTTCAAGGATAAAGGAAGAAAATATTAAAAAGTTTGCGGATGAGTTGACAAAAGCCTGATCATATAATGGCATCGACTATAAACCTTATACCCAGGTAGAAAAGGAAGATGCTGCAGGCTATGAGTATCCCGTTATATACTTTCTGGTTCAAGAATCTTCTTCCGGTGCTGATAAGGAAGCCTATAAACAGATACCATATGAAATCAGCGCTTATATGCCCGGTGAAGAATGCAGTTACTCCGCCTGCATCGAATTTGACGCTTTTTATGATAAAGGCGGCTCCGATGCTTATCCACCATATATACCAGTAGGGATTCATGAGGCTGACCAGGATACCCTTCATTATTATAATGCCGGTGGACCTGGCATTGATGGTCCTTTTTTCTATCATTGATTTGAAATCTATCCGGAATTTCTTCCTGGCCACCGATACCAGGATATCCACTCCCAGATAAAGCAGGAATAATCCTCCCACCACTCCGATCATCCTGGCTATAAGGGGATTTTCCAGGTACCGTATCAGTCCCAGGAAAAATGCAGCCACTACCAAAAGCTCCAGCAGAGCATGGCCCACTACAATAAAAAAGGATGTCCAGAAACCTTTCTCGGCAGTACTGGATATGACCAGGGTAAGCATGGGTCCAGGCGTAAGGGCACCCGAAAACCCCACTACCATAGCACCAAAGAATATTTCAACAAGTTCCCCCATATAAAAAGACCTACAGTTGCACTACTTTATTAGTTATCTTTCCGATACCTTCGATCTCGCAGGCGACTACATCACCTGGATTCAGGAGCTTCTTGTCTTTACTAAAAATACCGACCCCCGATGGAGTCCCGGTAGACACCAGATCACCGGGTAAAAGGGTTATGGAGCGGGATATGTATGATATAAGGTCATAGACCCCGAATATCATATCTGAAGTATTGCCATCCTGCCTGAGTTCTCCGTTCACATAGGATTTTAGATTTACATCCCCGGGATCACCCAGCATCCCCTGCTTTATAACCGCCGGTCCCAGAGGCCCGAAAGTATCAAAACTTTTTGCCCGGTACCACTGGCCCTCGCTTTTCTGAAGGTCCCTGGCAGTGATATCATTAAAAACCGTATATCCGTAAATATACTTTGAGACATCTTCCGGGTCTACATCTTTCATCTGTTTCCCTATTACTGCAGCCAGCTCCACTTCATAGTCCAGCTGTTTTACTTCCATGGGATAGATGATGTCATCGCCATCTTTTATGACGCAGCTGTTGGCCTTGGCAAAAAGTATGGGACTGGCGGGAAACCTTCCGTCCTGCTCATCTACATGTGACCTGTAGTTCATGCCCACGCATATTATCTTTCCGGGTATATATGTCTTCATGTCTATAACATCCATTGCCATCTCCTCATCGTACATTATTCTGAGCCTTTCAATTATGTTTTTATATATTGTATTTATTTATGCAGTTTTGAAAAGACATATTAAGAACCGGGAGTTTATCTATCTTATTATTAACCTATTTTCCCTGTTTCTTCTAAGCAGTTCTGCGGGTATGGCACTTTTTTCCAGGGGATTGCCGCTAATATATAGCTCTTTCAGGTTTTCCAGGTTTTCCATTGATGCCGGGAGCGATGAGACCTGGTTATCATTAATATACAGACGCACCAGGTTTTTTAGCCGGCCCATATTTTCAGGAAGGCTTTTGATCCTGTTATTTCCAAGATACAGCCCTTTGAGGTTTATCAACCCGCCTATTGTATCCGGAATGTCTTTGAGGATATTATTGCTCAGATCGAGTCCTTCAAGCCTGTGCAGCTCACCCAGGGAGCCAGGAACAGATATAAGCCGGTTGCTGTTAAGATGCATTATCCTCAATCCCTTCAGACAGGACAGGTCCCCGGGAAGAAGGCTGATCTGGTTATTGTAGAGATCTAGTCTCTTAAGACAGCCCAGGCCGGCAATGGATCCAGGGATCTCCCCCATCTCATTATCACCAGCATAAATATATTCAAGTTTTTCCAGTTCACCTATTTCATCGGGGAGCGACCTTAACCTGTTCCCGGCTACCGATAACCTGGCCAGGCTGGTAAGCCCCGATAATGGGCCTGGAAGCATTTCCAATGCATTATTGCTCAGGTCCAGATCCCTAAGTCTTTTAAGGCTTCCAAGTGAATCCGGGATACGGGCAAGCTTATTATTTGCAAGGTTGAGCACTTCAAGGCTGGTAAGATCTCCCAGGGACCAGGGTATTTCCTTCAGCTCATTGCTGTCAGCCCTCAGGCGTTTAAGTTTTTTCAAGTTTCCCATGGAAGGACAAAGGACAGCTATATTATTCTGTTTCAGGTCCAGGTATTGAAGGCCGGTAATCCGGCCTATATCCGCAGGCACAGAAGACATCCGGTTGCGGCTCAGATCGAGCAGCTCCAGCGAGGATAATCCGGAGATAGTTTTGGGAAAATCCTCAAAATCATTCAGGTAGAGATACAGATACTTCAGGTGTGCCAGGTCACTGAAAGATATCGGCAGGTCTTTGAGCCGGTTGCAATTAAGCCTCAAATACTCCAGCTGTCCAAGCCTTCCAAAAGATTCGGGGAGTGAGACTATGCTGTTGCGGTGAAGATCAAGTCTCTTGAGTGCCCCGAGATCTCCAAATCTTTCAGGAATGGAAGAGATCCTGTTTATACCCAGGTCAAGGTGTATAAGCTCTGTCATCTCCAATACTCTTTCAGGCACTTCTTCCAGCCTGCTTACCGATAGATTAAGTTTTGTCAGTACAAGGGCATGACTGGTCACCTCAAGCAGCTTTTTTAATTCCTTTTCATCCATCTGACTAAATGAACACTCATGGTCTTTTTCTTATACAATATTATCATTATCTTGACAAAAAAAGGACAGGAAGTATAATATTAAATGAAAATGATTATCATTAAGATTTATAATTTTTCGTCAATACCGATCTGACAGGAGGGGGAAATGCTTAAGAAAATGACACCAAACCTGATAGTGGATGATGTAAATGCTACTATCGAATGGTATCAGGACGTACTTGGCTGCTTTGAGATAGTACTTACAGATCCGGAATCGGGTAAATATGACTGGGCCATGATGGCATGCGAAGATGTGGAGATCATGTTCCAGTCAAAGGAAAGCATAAAGAAGTCTATAGAGGATTTCGACTGCAGCGATAAGGGCTGTACCGCAGTGATGTATATCGAGATGGAATATCTCAAGGGTTTAAGGACCAGGATAAAAGACAAGGTTGAGATAATACAGGATCTGCATACCACATCATATGGTATACAGGAAATGGCCATAAAAGACTGTAACGGGTATGTCCTGGTGTTTGCCGAGTGGTAAAGAAGGTAATAGCAGTGGGCAGTGAAGTAAAAGGCAGGATGGAAAGGGCCGGGATAAAGCAGGCATGGATGAAGGCCCTAAAGGAAAACGGATATAAGCTGACCGGCCAGAGGAAAAAGATAATAGATTTCCTTAGCAAGGAAAGATTTCCCAGAAGCACCGATGATATTTACCTGGAGCTGAAACAGACATATCCAGAGATAGGCCTTGCCACCCTTTACCGGACACTTGACCTGCTTTCAGGGCTAAAACTTATCAACAGGGTAAATATAGCCGGAAGCAAGTCTTTTTATCTTTTTCCAGGAAGCTCTGGAGAGGCTATAGCTATATACCTTGTATGCGATAACTGCGGAAAACTGGTGTCTAATAACCGGTGTCTTAATAATTCCGTCAAAGTCAGGCTGGTAGACAATGCTGCCAAAAACATCTTTAATAACTGCCGGCTGTGGGTAAATCATTTCCAGATATTTTTTTCAGGACTCTGTCAGGAATGTGCAAAAGATATGGACAGTACCCGGTAGATATCCAATATTAAAAGGCATGCCGGGAGTCCCATATACTTGTATTTTCATTTCAGCCAGTGCAACCAATTCGAACCTTTATACTTATCATCCAGAAGATCCAGAGTCTGGATTTTCGTGTGTGCGATATAATATGGTTTAAACTTAATATCACCCTCGCTTATAATAAATAGACTTCCTTTCATTTAATCCCCACATCCACATACTGGCAGCAGACGGCTGCTTCTCTGATGATGGCTTTTTCTACGCACCCTCAATAGACATCGATACAGATTCAATTGAGAAACTGTTTATTCACAGGATATTTAAGTTGCTTCTTAGCAAGGTCTTATCACTGAAAGGGTAGTAGAACTTATTGCTTCCTGGCGACATTCCGGTTTCAGCACCTACACTGGAAAGAGGATAAACCCTAAAGATAAAAGATCGACTTAAGAACCTGGCAAGGTATATCATAAGGGCGTCATTTTCTTAAAGAGCGCATGGAATATTATCCGCAAAAGCTACTGGTAATATATGGATTCAAATACGACAAAAAGGCAGCTGAGTTTGACCCCATAGAGTGGATGGCTGCCCTTATCTCCCATATACCGGACAGGGGAGCACAGACCACCAGGTATCTGGGATATTATAGTAATGCTGCCAGGGGAAGGCAAAAAAAAGAAGACAGCCAGCCAGAGTACCATATTATAGAGTACGATGTTCCCGGGGGACTGAATAGGTCCTTGGCCAGTATTAAATAGAAGATATGTAAAGTTGATCCGCTAACCGCATGTCAGTTTCAGGGAAGGTAGGCGTTTTTACTACAGGTGTATAGAGCTTGACATAAGCTCCTTATCACTTAGATCTATTGGGTATAATATATAAGCATCCTCTACATATAATATCTTTTATATTGTAGAGAAAAGAAATATAATCAAATTATGTATTTTATAGTAAAGGATAGAAATGGAAAATAAAGATTTATTATATAGGATAACAATTGATCCAAAAATAATGGTGGGGAAGCCAACAATAAGGGGACTAAGGATAACCGTAGATCAAATTCTAAAAGCACTGGCAGCGGGAATAAACACAGATGAGTTATTGGAAGATTATCCTGAGTTAGAAAAAGAGGATATTGAAGCAGCTCTTCTTTATGCAGCTGAGTTAGTAGAAGAAGAAAAAATATACAAAATAGGTGTATAGCATGCCTCATTCGGGACTAAGATTTCTTATTGATGTAGGTGTTGGTAAAAAAGTTGAGGATTTTCTGAATAAAAGTAGTTACGATATTTTATCTGCAAGGCAAATAAATCCACACATGAGTGATTCTGAAATAATTGATATTGCTGCTAAAGATAACAGGATTGTTATAACAATGGATAAAGATTTTGGAGAACTTGTTTACAACTCGGGTTTGATGAATATATTATAGACGACTATATAGACAGCGACTATGTGTGCTAAGGTTATTATCGGGTGGTATTATATAAGCCTGCAGTGAAATAGGCATCAATATAGGATTTTCTTTATTCTTCTTCTATTTTTCATATTATCTTATCCAGAATTGAACAGGGAAGTCATTCATACATCCGATAACCTCAATATGTCGGCTGGTGGGGGATTATAGGTCGGAGACGAGTAAGCAAATTCTTATGATAAGTTTATAGGTTTAGGATCCATAAGAAAATTCTTATAAGTTGCTTTTTCCATCATAGATAGCTCTTCCCCGGTTAGAAAATCAAAGAAATCTTTGTACTTTTTTCTAGAGAGCCGTCCATTATTCTGGAGACAAAAATTAATAAATTGGTCAATTTTCCAGTCAGGCATATCAACAATATCCTGAATAGCTTTTTTTGTGTTATCATAACTGACAAGAAACTCTAATTCATCTTTCAGTGCTTTTTCTATTGTCTCATCTATAAAATAATACAAAGCCTCTGCCTGTGAAGTCATATCTAGGTACTTGTACCAGGTAGCTGTTTCATTATGAACGGTTAAGACCCCATTCTCATCCAGGGAGTATTCTATTAATGGCAATAGGTCATTTGAGAATGCTTCAAGAGAAGAATCATAATCCCCAGGATTTTCCAGCATTATAGCTGAAACAGGGAAAATAAAACCTTTAGGAGTAAAACCACTTAAAGCCAGGATGTTATGAATAAGAAAACGGTGAATACGCCCATTTCCATCTTCAAAGGGATGTAAATATACAAAGCCATAGGAAATTGCAGCTGCATGGATGACTGGAGAAAGATTTCCTTTTTTCATTATTTCATGTGAATATATAAGTCCCCTCATCAGATCCAGAAGATCTTCAGGTTTTGGACTAATATAATGTATCCTTTCCTTATTAATAGCAACTGTTTCTCCAACATAGTTCTGGTTGTTCCTGTAGTCAGAATCCTGAAAACGGGGATCGACTATACTATTTTGTATTTCTATCAGACTTTCTTTCTGGCAGAAATCCCTCTTTTCTGCTGACTGTAATAATGCAATAAAACGGTCTATCCTTGAAGAAGAGGGTTTTATATTTTCTATTTCAAATGATGATCTAGTTTCTTTTGCATATAGATAACCAAGAGCTCTTTTTAATAATTCTGGGGAATACCCTGATAATACACTTGAGCAGCGAGCAGAAAAATCCATCTTTTCAAATTTATTAAGAGTAATTGTCTTTCTTATTATCGGACAGAAATCCTTACTGCCTAATAGATTATTATTTATCCTCTGGCGGGAAATCTTGATATATGGCGAGGCTGTATGATACTTATCGGGATTTAAAAGGTCAAAATAATTGCCTTGCGCAAGGTCATCTATTGGAAGTATTTTACCTGTTAAGAATTCAAATAGAAACCACAAACTTCTTGCATATTTACCGGTATTTTTAGACTTAATATAGTCAATCAATTCATTTTCGTCGATTATTGAAAACAATATTTTAAGGATTGACAGGTTTATACCGTCATACTTCAGGGCAAACTCAAGATGTTCTAAATCAGTCTTACCCGGCCAATATTTTGGCGGGAAAATCTCTTCAACAGTGTTAAAATTTATTTTTTTCTGGCGACTACCACGTATTGCAACAAAGGATATATGCCAATTAGGAATAACGCTTAGGCCATATCGACTAAGAAGTTCATGATAGCCAGCTGGTCTATTTACGGTCTTTAATTTTCTATTATTATCTATCACTAATTGAGAAAAACATTTATTTACCAAATAAATTAGTTATATTATAGCATATAACTAAAAAAATAGTTATATTACAGTATATAATGTGAAAAATGTTTATATAGCTTGAAAAATAATTATTTTTTAATATTAAACTGGAAAAACAATTATAAAAAGTATTGATCACATTTACCCCCCCCTTTTTTACATCATTTGGAGCTGATATATAATAATAGCTAAAGACTCAACATAATGGTTCGAATTGGTTGCATCCATGTCAGCGGCAAAAGATCTATACTTGAACCAGGCCCTGTTTTTATTATAATATAGTCAGGTTGCCAGGATTAACTGTATGGAGAGTGATGATTTGAGGTTTGTAGATTATAGATGTGAAGACTGCGGACAGGTCTCCGAGATAGTTATAAGGGGAGACAATGGTTCAGAGATAAAATGTGAAAAATGCAGCAGTAAAAACATGGTAAAGATATTTGCCCCGGTGGGCTTTAAAAGAGGTTCAACTGCCGATTCCTACTCCGGGTCTTCTTCCTGCAGCAGCTGTTCCGGGGGAAGCTGCTCTACCTGCTCCAGATAGGAACAGGTCATTTAGCCCCGTTAAAAAATCAGTTAATTTCTGAAGATAGGACATTCTATATAGACCAGCCTACTCAAAAGACCCTGCCGTGTTGATAAAAGATACAGCCGGGGGTCATATATAATAGGAACGAACCAATAAAAAGGAGAGGCGGCCGGGATTATTTGAAAGGAGGGTCAAATTTTCAAAGAGGGCCCGTCCGCCTTGCCATCAAAGACGCATAATCCGGACTTAAGTTTTAAAAAAAACCAGTTTTTTTTAAATTTTATAAAAATGTTAAATTATGTTAAAAATATTGATATATTTAAATATATAGTTATAATTCATCCATATCAATTAACTATTAAAGGAACAATATGTCAGTACGATGTGATGCAGGCCACAAGAAGACCGGTATAGGTTTTTTCGAGAAGTATCTTTCTGTATGGGTCATTTTATGCATTGCCGCAGGCGTGGCTGTCGGCAGGTTCCTTCCGGGAGTACCCGGTTTCCTGAGCCGGCTGGAATATGCCCGGGTTTCCATACCGGTAGCCATACTGATATGGCTCATGATCTATCCCATGATGCTGAAGATAGACTTTACCAGCATTGTAAATGCCGCTAAAAAGCCCAGAGGCCTCACGGTGACCACTGTCACCAACTGGCTGATAAAGCCATTTACCATGTATGCCATTGCCTTCTTTTTTTTCAGGGTGGTATTTGCAGATCTCATTCCACAGGCGCTGGCTTCAGAATATCTTGCCGGGGCGGTGCTGCTGGGTGCGGCACCATGTACGGCCATGGTATTTGTGTGGAGCCACCTCTGCCGGGGAGATGCCGCATATACCCTGGTACAGGTTGCAGTAAACGATATCATCATCCTGTTTGCATTTACTCCCATAGTGGCCCTGCTGCTGGGAATCAGCGATGTCATCGTACCTTACAGCACATTATTCCTGTCAGTAATATTATTCGTGGTAATACCTTTTGCCGGAGGGTATCTCTCCAGGGTGCTTATAATAAAGAAAAAGGGCAGGGACTACTTCGAGAAAGTGTTTATAAAAAAATTCGATAAAGTCACCATAGCGGGGCTCCTTTCCACACTCATCATAATATTTGCCTTCCAGGGCAATATCATACTTTCCAATCCTTGGCATATACTTATGATAGCGGTACCCCTGATCATCCAGACTTTCCTTATATTTGCCATTGCCTATGGGTGGGGAAGGCTGTGGAAGCTTCCCTTCTGCATAGCGGCGCCGGGAGCCATGATAGGGGCAAGCAATTTCTTCGAGCTTGCCGTAGCCGTAGCCATATCTCTTTTTGGATTGCGCTCGGGAGCGGCTCTGGCTGCGGTGGTGGGTGTGCTGGTAGAAGTGCCGCTCATGCTTACCCTGGTAAGAATAGCAAATTCGACCAGGGGCTGGTTTACTTATGATACTGAAAGGACATAGATGAAGGCGACTATCGGATTTATCTGCGTGGGAAATTCATGCAGGAGCCAGATGGCGGAAGGATTTGCCAATAAATACGGCAGCGATGTATTTAAAGTCTATAGCGCCGGCACCCATCCTGCCTGCATGGTATATCCTGGTGCAGTTGAAGTCATGAAGGAAAAAGATATAGATATCAGCAGGCAGTACCCCAAACCGCTGGCTGATATACCGGGAGAGCTTGATGTGATAATCACCATGGGATGCGGCGTAGAATGTCCATACCTCCCGGCGCATTACAGGGAGGACTGGGGGATCAATGACCCGGTCGGACTTCCGGTATCGGAATTCAAAAAAATAAGGGATATAATAGAGGAAAATGTCCTGGAGCTGGCAGCAGCAGCCAGGAGTTCCGGGACCAGGGAGATTTTTATTAAAAAGCTTAAGGAGAGAAGCTGATTGGATGACTTTAAGATCATAGTAAGGGCCGTAAAAGCACTCTCTGATGAGAACCGGATGCGTATAATGGGGCTTCTTGACAGCAATGCGAAACTCTGTGTATGTGAGATAACAGCAATAATCGGGCTTTCCCAGCCTACTATTTCCAGCCACCTGAAACTGCTGGAAAATGCCGGCCTTATCAGTCACGAAAAAGACGGGCTATGGGTAAATTACTGCATCTCCGCCGACCTGGAGCCGGATATAAGGGATATACTGGGGGGAGTACTTGCGGTAATAAGGAAAAGCAAGACCATAAAAGCCGATATCAGGAAGCTTTCAAAAGTAGACAGGGATAGACTATGCTCCAGGAGCAGGCCGCTGTGACCATTCCTTCAAACCGAAAGCAATTTTGAAAATAAAACATAGCCCGGTATGGAAAAAATGTCTATTATAATATATCATTTCTTAAAAGTTAAAGGCTGCAAAACTGCTGATGACAAAGATCAAAAACATAATAAATATCATCCTTATTACTGTGGTAGTGGCGCCAATGGTAATACTTGCATACAGGGTTATCCCTTTCAGGGACCTTAATGGATACAGCATCATGGATGAGCAAAGCATAAACCAGGTCCCGGATACCGGAGCGGGCCCGGAAAAGAAGCCCCCGGAATTCGATTTTGAAATGGTAGTAGACAGGGCCTCTCTGCCCGGAAAAAGTGTTGCCGCACCTGAGCCTCCTTCCGGGCAGGAAGCTGCTGCGGAAAAAGACCAGATGGAAGAAAGCCAGGACATAGACCCGGCGGAAGATATAGAAGACAGGGATTATGCGGAGGATAAAGGCGGCATAGATGACGAAACTGTCTCCGGGGGCGGCCTTGATGAAGAGGAGATTGAAAGCACAGAAGCAGAAGAAAAGATCCTGGAGGACATTGACTATAATGACAGCAGCGATTTCAGGATAGAAGTGGACCTGGCAAGACAGATATTGACAGTTTTTTACAAAGGCGAGGTCTTAAGGCAGATGATCTGCTCGGGAGGAGCCCCGGAATCGCCTACTCCGCTGGGGGAGTATGCTACATCCCAGAAAATTGAATATGCCTGGGTGGAAAGGTTCGGCGTGGGGGCATATTACTGGATACGGTTTTTTGAGGATTACCTTATACACAGCGTCCCGTTTGACGAAAACGGGAATATGATAATAGAAGAATATGAAAAGCTGGGAAGCCCTGCCAGCCACGGATGCATAAGGCTCAGGCTGGAGGAAGCAAAATGGCTTTATGAGTCGCTTCCCCTGGGAGTAAAGATAGTCATCTATTAAACCCTCAGAGCGCCCGGACTTTAATACTTATGACAAATATAGCGGTAAAAAGTGTACCTGAAGAACCTGGAACTAAAAAACTACAGGAATTATGATCATATAAAGCTTGAATTCAATAAGGAATCAATACTTCTTGTAGGAAATAATGGAAACGGCAAGACAAACCTGCTGGAAGCAGTACATTATATCTCTACAGGCAGATCGCACCGTACCCACTTCCAGGATGAACTCATTAAATGGGGAAGGGATCATTTTCTGCTAAGGGGCACCATAGTATCGGGAAACGGAAGGAAAAAGCACCTGGTTGAGATAGAAGCCGGGAATAAAAATACCATCAAGATAAAAGTGGATGGAGTATACCGCAGGAAAAAGACAGACTTCATCTCCATACTTCCTTCAGTCATATTCTCGCCTGACGACCTTAAGATAATCAAGGCTGAACCCGGGGAAAGGCGGGCTTTCATGGATTCCATACTGGAAATAATACAGAAGGACTTTTCTTCCATAAGGCTTCAGTACCAGAAGATACTGGCCCAGCGCAACAGTCTTCTTAAAAGCGCTGCCGGCAGGCTTAAAGACAGCCATCTCAGGACGCTGGGAGCCTGGAACCAAAACCTGGTCAGATACGGAATGGAGATCATTGCCAGGAGGCTGGAGCTCATAGAATCCGTGAAGAAGGCTTTCGCCGGCCATATGGGAGATTTTTTAAAGGGCGCAGTTCCCGGAATAAGATATATCTACAGCTGGGAAAGAAATAATCTATGTGCTGGAGCAGCTGGGGAAAAACCATTTATTTTACCAGGCAGCAGCACGGGAGCCGCAGTAATAGACAGGGAAAGGCTGGCCCTGATATTCAGGAGAAGGCTGGAGGAAGATCTCGAACAGGACCTTATCAGGAAAGCGACGGCTGCAGGTCCTCACCGGGATGATATTGCCATAAGCCTTGGCGGGCGTGATATACGCTCATTCGGGTCCCAGGGTCAGCAGAGAATAGCTGCAGTAAGCCTGAGGCTTTGCCAGATCCAGGTGATAAAAGACAGTCTCAGCACCGATCCGGTATTGCTTCTTGATGATGTCCTTTCAGAACTGGATATGGAAAGGCGGAAGAAACTTGCAGGGGTAATAAAAGGCAGGTTCCAGACTTTTGTCACCACTGCCGATATGGGCTACCTGGACAGTCTGGACATAGACTTCGGTTCCAGGTTCCAGGTAAAGGATGATGTGGTCACGAAAATGGGTTTATGAGACAGATCCCCGGTCCGGTTCCCGGCAGCGTGGTGCACAAATTATTCCTTATTATAATTGCATGGATGTGCTACTATATACAGGGTTAATTGTAACTTAATTGTAACAATGAAAAGAGGACAATGATATGATTATTAACCAGGCCTTTTTATGGGCCATGCTTGGTGTCTGCTTTTTCCTGTTTTGTCTCGGATTTATATACAGGATCTCTATCTGGCTGCAGGGAGAAGATGAAAACAGGGCAGGGAAAAGGTCCAGGCCTGCCAGATTTTTTTCTTACCTGGGCCTGTTTCTGAGGACTTTATTCGGCAGGAGATCGGGAGAGATAGTAAAAAGTTTCTTTGCAGACGGTATAATACATGTGAATCTTTTCCGTGACAGCATACTAAAATGGTTCATACACATATTCATGTTCTGGGGATTTGCCAGCTTTACCCTGATAAGCGTCCTTCATATAATAGCTGTGGCGGCAGCCCCGGGAAATGCCGTAAGTGCTTCCAGTCCCTGGTATGTGATGGTATTCGGTACTCTGGAAAACAGGTTCACCGCATTTGCCATGGATGTCTCCAAGCTGGCAGTCCTGGGCGGAGCCTTTATAGCAGTGATCAGATTTTTACTCCTTAAGGCAAAATATAAATCAGTAGAGCTTAAGGATAAATCTGCGGGAATAATAATATCCTTTATAGCCTTACTGTCATTTTTTTATGAAGGGTCATTTTTCCTGGCAATGGAGACCCCTGCAGCCAGAGCGGCTTTTGCGCCGGCGGGGTATATACTGTCACTGCTTCTGGGCCTTGTTCCGGGATTGGATTGGGCTGCCGCGGCAGCAGTCTTCTTTTATGCTTCTATGGGGCTGCTTCTTCTTTTTGCAGCCCTTATACCATACGGAAGATACTCTCATATGGTGTTCGGGCCCATTATAGCGGTATATAACCGGATGGCGCGGAAAGGACATTGATCACAAAATATTAGTCAAAGGAAATTAAAAAAAATGAGATTAGATAAACTAAACACAAGACAGCTGGCAGAGCTGGATGCCTGCACCAGGTGCGGAAACTGCCTTGACCTGTGCTCTGCCTACCAGGGGAGCAGGGATGTATCGATTTCCCCAAAAAAGAAGATGGAAAAGCTTAAGAATGCAGTAAATAAGGAATACGGCCTCATATCCAGGCTTTTTAAGAGGGAGCTTACCAAAGATGAAATAGAAGCTATCTCCCATGCTGCCTTTGCCTGTACCATGTGCTCCAGGTGTGAGGTAGACTGCCATATAAACATAAAACTCCAGGACCTGTGGCTGAAACTCAGGGAGATAATGGTCGATGAAGGACAGTATCCGGAGATAATGGATATGATGCGAAACAGGCTAAAACAGTCGCGTAATGTGTCTTTTGATACAAATGAGGGAAGAACGGACTGGATAAAGCCGGTGCCCGGAATCCCGGAAGACAGATATGTAAAGGATAAGGCCGAAGTGATATATTTTGTGGGCTGCGTATCTTCCTTCTCGCCCAGGACTTTCAAGATACCGCGGTCGGTGGTGCAGATATTCCAGAAAGCAGGTGTGGATTTCGGGCTTCTTGGAGACGATGAATGGTGCTGCGGCTTCCCTCTGTTGTCTTCCGGATTTTCCAGTGACTTTGGGGAATTTGCCCGGCATAATATAGAAAGGGTTAATAAGACGGGTGCAAAATACCTGGTGACTTCATGCCCTTCCTGCTATCACATGTGGAGCCATACCTATCCCGGGGAGGTAAAAGACATAAAGATGGAATTCAAGGTACTCCATCTGGTCCAGTATCTCCATATGCTGCTAAGGCAGGACATGCTGGAATTAAAAAAAATAGAGAAAAAAGTCACCTATCATGATCCATGCGACCTGGGAAGGAATTCTGGAATATATGAAGAGCCCAGGGAGATTCTGAAAGCCATACCGGGTGTGGAATTTATAGAGCTGGAAAACAGCAGGGAATATGCCACCTGCTGCGGAGGCGGGGGAAATGTGGAGTCCATAGACGCCGGCCTTTCATCAAATATTGCTGCAATCAAGGCAAAAGAGATAATAAAGACCGGCGCCGAAGTGGTAACCACTTCATGCCAGCAGTGTGTCAGGACCATAGCCGCTGCCCTTAAGAAGGAAAGATCAAAGATCAAGGCAGTTGACCTGACGCAATTTGTACTTGAAAGCATAAATGCTGAAGAAGATCAATAGGTCCGTTTAAGAAGGTTTGGATCCGGTGGTATGCCGCATGAGAGATATTGAAGACATAGGGAGCATAATAGGGTCGGTTGTGGACAGGATGGGGATAAACAGCAAGCTCCACACTTCGTCCGTCTTCAATCACTGGCAGGAAATAGTGGGAAAGGAAATAGCAGAAAGGTCCCGGCCCCGGAAGCTCGTCAGCAAGACACTGCACATATCAGTAGTATCCTCGACCTGGGCAAATGAGCTGAGCCTGATGTCGGATGACCTCATAAGCAGGATAAATGCCTTTGCCGGTGAAGAAGTGGTAAAAAAGGTGAGGTTCAGGGCAGATCTTTAGGGATCCAGGCCTTTATTTTAACTAAATTTGTTACAAAATATGGTATAATATTACCTGATAAAAGGCTTTTTTAGTGGGCTTTTTCCATCTAAAGGACTAGAAAGGGCATTGATTGAGACAGGTATTATTTTTAGTTATCCTTTGCCCGCCGTCTTTCAAAAACAAGTAATGATATTAATGCCGAGAAGGGGATTTTCTTGAAAAAAACTAGTTATGATGCAAAAGATATCACGGTACTGGAGGGGCTTTCTGCGGTACGTAAAAGACCCGGTATGTATATCGGTTCCACAGGCACCAGGGGGCTGCACCACCTTATATATGAAGTGGTGGACAACAGCATTGATGAGGCCATGGCAGGCTATTGCGATAATATCCTGGTAGTGCTGAACAAGGATGATTCCGTTACCGTCATCGATGATGGCAGGGGCATACCGGTAAAGAAAATAGAAAAATACAATAAACCTGCAGTGGAAATAGTGCTGACCAAGCTGCATGCGGGAGGAAAATTCGGGGGCGAGGGCTATAAGGTCTCCGGCGGCCTTCATGGAGTGGGCATATCCGTGGTAAATGCGCTTTCGGAGAAATTAAAGGTAGAAGTCAGGAGGGACGGCTACATATATAATCAGGAATATGTAAGGGGCAACCCTGCCGGTCCGCTGAAGAAGGGCGCCAAAACCAAAAACCACGGCACAGCCATTACTTTTTATCCGGATACCCAGATCTTCGAAGACCTTGATTATAAATACGAGATATTATCCAGCAGGATGAAGGAGATGGCCTTTCTTAACAAAGGGCTCAAGATCACCCTGACAGACCTGAGGGAAGAAGAGGATAAAAAGGAAGAGTACCGTTTTGAGGGAGGAATAATAGATTTTGTCAATTACCTTTGTGAGAAAAAGGACTGCCTGCACAAAAACGTGCTGTATATAGCCAATAAAGACCAGGACCACGAAGTAGAGATAGCCATGCAGTATACAACCGGTTATTCAGAGAGCATATTCTCCTTTGCAAATAATATAAATACTACCGAAGGCGGGACGCATCTAAGCGGTTTCAGGGGAGCTCTTACCCGTACTATTAATGATTATGCCAGGAACAATAATATTTTAAAGGATAAAGACGAAAACCTTCAGGGAGAGGATGTGAGGGAAGGGCTTACCGCTATTATAAGTGTGAAGCTCAAAGACCCGCAGTTCGAAGGCCAGACCAAGACCAAGCTGGGAAACAGTGAGATAAAGGGTTTTGTGGAATCCACGGTTAATTCAAGATTGGCAGAATACCTGGGGGAGCACCCTTCAGTGGCAAAGGCTATCGTAAACAGGTGCCTGGATGCGGCCAGGGCCAGAAATGCGGCCAAGAAAGCCCGCGACCTCACCCGCAAGAAATCACTTCTTGAAAGCGGGTCCCTGCCGGGAAAGCTGGCGGACTGTTCTATAAATGACCCCAAGTTCAGCGAGATATACCTGGTAGAGGGAGATTCTGCCGGAGGCAGTGCCAAACAGGCAAGAGACAGGAGGTTCCAGGCTATACTTCCCCTCCGGGGCAAGATACTTAATGTGGAAAAAGCCAGGCTGAACAAGATGCTTTCCAGTAATGAGATACAGGCCATGATAACAGCATTCGGCGCCGGTATAGGGGAGGATTTCAATATAGAGGATACAAGGTATCACAAAATAATAATAATGACTGATGCCGATGTGGACGGCTCCCATATCCGCACTCTTATCCTCACCTTCCTTTACAGGTATATGCCCAGACTCATAGATGCAGGATATGTATATATAGCCCAGCCGCCTCTTTACCAGGTAAAGAACGGCAAAGAAGTAAATTACGCTTATACGGAAAAGGAACTTGATAAGTTCAAGAACAAATATAAGGGCAAGAAGATCAATGTGCAGCAGTATAAGGGCCTGGGAGAGATGGATCCGGAACAGTTATGGGATACCACGATGAATCCGGAGACCAGGACCCTGCTCAAGATAGAAGTAGAGGATGCGCTTATTGCTGATGATGTATTTTCCACGCTTATGGGCGATAAGGTGGAACCCAGACGCAGGTTTATAGAAAAAAACGCCAGGGGAGTGTCCTTCATAGATATCTGATCAGATTTTTTGGAAAAATAAATGGATGCAGTCAGGGGAGTAAATGGTATTTGAATTAAAGGGAAAGATAAAGAATGTAGAAATAGAATCGGAGATGCAGGACTCATACCTGAGTTATGCCATGAGCGTCATAATCGGAAGGGCGCTTCCCGACATAAGGGATGGCCTCAAACCTGTCCACCGCCGGATCCTTTATGCCATGCAGGATATGGGGATGAGGTCCAATACACCTTTTAAGAAAAGCGCCAGGATAGTGGGTGAAGTACTGGGTAAATATCATCCGCACGGAGACACGGCAGTATATGATGCCATGGTGAGGATGGCCCAGGATTTTTCCCAGCGCTATATGCTGGTAGACGGACATGGAAACTTTGGCTCCGTGGACGGGGACAGCGCCGCTGCCATGAGATATACCGAGGCAAGGCTGGCCTCTTTTGCAGAAGAGCTTCTGCTGGACATCGACAAGGATACGGTCGATTTTGTAGACAACTTTGATAATTCACTGAAGGAACCGTCAGTACTGCCTTCAAAGATACCCAACCTCCTGGTTAACGGTTCTTCAGGAATAGCAGTAGGCATGGCTACAAATATCCCTCCCCATAACCTTGCAGAAGTGGCAGACGGCGTCATCTACCGCATAGATCATCCCGGATGCTCCATAAAAGACCTGATGAAAAGGATCAAAGGACCGGACTTTCCCACCGGGGGCATAATAATGGGCCTTGACGGCATAAGGGAAGCTTATGAAACAGGAAAGGGCAGGCTGGTGGTAAGGGGAAGGGTCCACCAGGAACAGCAGAAAAAAGGAAAGATACATTTAATAGTCAGCGAACTGCCCTATCAGGTCAATAAGGCAAAATTTGTAGAGAAGATAGCCGAACTGGTGCGGAGCAAAAAGATAGAAGGTATCGGGGATCTCCGGGATGAATCAGACAAAAGCGGTATGAGAGTGGTAATCGAACTTAAAAAGGATGTCATACCCCATGTAGTAATAAATTCCCTTTATAAGAACACACAGCTCCAGGATACTTTCGGTGTTATAATGCTGAGCCTTGTGGATGGAGTGCCAAAGACATTGAACCTTTCCGGAGTCATAGACGAATATGTAAAACACCGTTATCAGGTAGTAGTACGCAGGGCAAAATATGAACTGAAAAAAGCCGAAGAAAGAGAGCATATACTTGCCGGCTACCTGGTGGCCCTGGATAATCTTGATGCTGTTATAAAGACGATACGTTCCTCAAAAGACGCGCCCACTGCCAAAAACAGGCTGGTAAAGGAATTCGATCTCACCCCTATACAGGCCCAGGCAATACTGGACCTCAGGCTTCACAGGCTGACAGGTCTTGAAAGGGATAAGATAAAGCTGGAACATGATCAGATACTGGAAATAATAAAAAGGCTAAAAGAGCTCCTGGGAAGCGATAAACTGCTTTACGGGGAGATAAAAAAAGAGTTAAGCCAGATAAGGAAAAAATATGAGGACCCGAGGAGAACCGATATATCTGCAGATGAATCGGATATAGATATCGAGGACCTGATCCCGGAAGAAGAAAATGTGATATCCATATCCCATTCCGGATATATAAAGAGGGTCCCGGTCACTACATACAGGAAGCAGGGCAGGGGAGGCCGGGGCGTCACCGGGACCAACCTGAAAACAGATGACTTTGTGGAACACCTGTTTATCGCCTCAACCCATCATTATATGATGTTTTTTTCCAACAGGGGGAAAGTCTATCGCCTGAAAGTGCACCAGCTTCCCACGGGCAGCAGGACCTCAAAGGGCAAGGCTATAGTCAATCTGCTCCCCTTTTCCTCCGGGGAAAATGTGGCGGCTATCATAGCAGTAAAGGAATATAAAAGCACCCAGTATCTCATAATGGCTACCAAAAAAGGCCTCATAAAGAAGACGCCTATAACAGATTACGATACTCCCAGAAAGGACGGGATAATTGCCATAAATATAAGGAAGGGCGACGAACTTATCGATGTGGAAAGGTCCAATGGCAATGATGAAGTCATAATGGTCTCCAGGAACGGCCAGGCTATCAGGTTCAGCGAGAAGGACTGCCGTCCCATGGGCAGGGTGTCCCAGGGAGTCAAAGGCATGAAGCTTGCCGGTGATGATGAAGTCCTTTCCATGATGGTGGCAAAAGAGATAGACGGCGACCTTTTTGTGCTTACCGAGAACGGCTATGGCAAAAGGACGCCTCTTTCCCAGTATAACAGGCAGAAAAGGGGAGGGCAGGGGGTCAAGACGCTCAAAGTCACCGAAAAGAAAGGCAAGGCTGCCGGAGCCGGCATACTTAAGGACGGATATGACATTATGGTGATCTCTGCCAGCGGAGTACTGATAAGGATCCCCGCAAAGTCTATTTCCAAAACCGGGAGATCCACCCAGGGCGTAAAGGTGATAAACCTGGGGGAAGGAAATAAGGTAGGATCATATTCCATAATAGCTTCACAATAATAATTATAATAAGGGTATATCAGGCCTTAATATGTTTGATTTAAAGGGCAAATCTGTTATTATAAGTTTTCTATAAATAATATTTTTTATGAGTCGGTCATTATCAATAGGATACCAAATTACCTAAAGGAGGTAAAAATGGCAGAGGCGAAACCTGAAGTACATCCGGATTTTAACAAAAAGAGCAGCACTGGCATGGAGCCGAAGATCGCAGTACTTATATCACATGTCGGTTTTCTGGTCGGTGCCGGGTGGCTTTCCGGTCTTATAATCTATTTGCTGGAGAAAGAGAACCGTTTTGTCAAATTCCATGCAATGCAGTCACTGGTCATCGGTGCAGCAGAAGTAATACTCTACATCATTGCAGCTATCCTGACAGTAGTCATAATCGGGGCATTTTGCTTCCCGGTTATCTGGATCGCGGCCCTGGTCATCAGGATAATAATAATAATGAAGGTCAACAATGGTGAATACTACAAATTCCCCTGGCTGGGTGAGATGTCTGATAAATGGACAAAGATGTAATCACTGCAGATTAAAAATAAATATGTCTTAATGAAACAGTATAGTCCAATATATTTATGTATTGGGCTATACATAGTCTTAGGGGGTATAAATGGCTACTATAAACAGAAAGGTCTTAAAAAGCATAAGCGAGCTCTCAAGTTTTAAGTTTATGCTTGTCTTTTATCTGGTGTTTTTTATCCTGTCTGTAATAATAATGGGTATTATCGCGCTTTTTGCATGGCTGGGACTTTCTTCTACCGGATTTAATATGAATGATATACTTCAGAGCTCCGGGCTTGGAAATATGGGGATGTTTAACCTGGGCGGCGGAAGCACATTATTGTTTCTTATAATCTTTATTATCGGCGGTCTTATTGCATCTGTTTTTTATGCTGCTTTCGGGACCCTTATGGTATGGATAGGTAATGTAATACTGAAGATAAGCGGCGGATTGGAACTAAGATTGGTCGACAGGGAAGAAAGCGGCAAGTCCTAGGATCCATTTTATCTTGACAAAAAAAAATTAAATTGATATTTTGACCCCTGCACTGAAACAGCCATTGATCGTTTCTGTGCGAATGCCTGCCATACGATGGTTGTTCCGCATCCGTGGGCCTATAGCTCAGCAGGTTAGAGCGCATCCCTGATAAGGATGAGGTCTCTGGTTCGAGTCCAGATAGGCCCACCAGGACACATAAGCACAAAAACATAAATAATAATATTTTAACATTTCCTTACTATTAACCTTTGACATTAATATCGTAGTACGTTATTATATTTTTATGATAATCTCTTTCCATGATAAAGAAACTGAAAAGATCTGGAAACAAGAATATTCTAAAAAATTACCAAGGGATATCCAGAGGATCGGATTGAGAAAATTGATAATAATTAATAGAGCAAAAGATTTAAATGACTTAAACATACCTCCGGGTAATAAACTGGAAAAACTAACAGGGAATAGACAAGGTCAATATAGTATTAGGATAAATGAACAATGGAGAATATGTTTTTATTGGAAAAGTGGGGCTGCAAGTACTGTTGAAATAACAGACTATCATTAGGAGGAATCGATATTATAAAAAAAATTGATAACATAAAACCGGGAGAGATCCTTTTTGAAGAATTCTTAAAACCTTTAAATATTACTGCATACAGGTTATCAAAGGACACCGGGATGCCTGCCACCCGGATATCCCAGATATTAAAGGGGAAACGAAGGATCACAGCCGATACTGCTTTAAGGTTATCCAGATACTTTGGTAATTCTGCAGATTTCTGGATGGGTATTCAGGATGAATACGACTTAAGAGAAGAAGAAGAAAAGATAGAAGATGAATTAAGCAGGATACCAAAAGCTGTCTGAGTTTTATTAAATGGACAAATCAAAATATCAATTGCCTTAAGTAGAGCTTAATCTTATTCTTATCTCTAATTTAAAAGTTCTTGTTTCAGACCAGTTCGGCCCACCAGCATACACAATTACACAAATAGATAAATTAGTTTAAATAAAAAGGATAATAATTTCAAATGCCTGCTAATATAGAATTTATGATTTATCAATATTTTTTTGCCTGATAAATCTAATTATATATCTTAGAAACTGAACTGCAGATAATATTGCATTTCTTGAATCGACTTCAGATATATAATCCTGTCCCATATATCAGATAATGTCTTTTTTTTCTCATTTTATTAAATTTATAGACTAAAGTTTTAGTTTCTTCTCCTAAGACTTCTTTTAAAAAATCAACGACAATTTTATGTGATCCTGCAGCTCGTGGACGGAAACCGAATGAAAAAACGAGCGCTCTACCGGCAAGCAACATTGCCTCATATGCAAGCTGATAACTATTTTCACTATCGTCTTCCATAATGAGTTTTGCGCTTTTTATACTCCGCCTTGA
>Ga0180429_10000984_pt1 | contig 24575 bp, 16 predicted proteins | sample SS_ome_FD_132428 | JGI IMG/M metagenome (GOLD analysis project Ga0180429, IMG submission 132428) | Hypersaline lake sediment archaeal communities from the Salton Sea, California, USA - SS_1_S_1 metaG | ecosystem: Environmental > Aquatic > Non-marine Saline and Alkaline > Hypersaline > Sediment ...
CCGCTTCCGGACGCCGGCGCGCCGAAGCGTGCTCGGGGAAATAGACTCTCACCGTGGTGCCCCGGTCCGGCTCGCTGTCCACATGAATCAGCCCCCGGTGGCCGCGGACGATGCCCAGGGTGGCGGCCATGCCCATGCCCCGGCCGGTAAATTTGGTGCTGAAGAAGGGGTCGAACATCCGCTCACGGGTTTCACGGTCCATCCCGCATCCGTCGTCCCGCACCTCGAGCCAGACGAAGCGGCCGCTGGCGGGCGGTTCGGCCCCCAGCGCGCCCCGCATTGCCTCGCGGCTGAACACACCGCTGCCGGTCTGCAGCACGATTCGACCGCGCTCCCCCTCGGCGAATGACTCCCCGGCATTGGTCACCAGGTTGATCACCACCTGCCGCAGCTGATCCAGGTCGGCATTGATCAGGGGGACGTCGACACCATGGTTCAGCATCAGGTCCACCGGCCCGGGAAGGGCCGTCTCCAGCAGCTGGGCCATGCCCGAGACCAGCTGCCCGAGATTTACCGGCCGGCGGCGGATCTGGTCCATTCCCGAATAGGCCAGCATCTGGCGGGTGAGTTCCGCCGCCCGGCGCGTGGCGCTCTCGATGTCCAGAAGCATCGGCCGGATCTCGGCGTCCTCGGGCAGGAGCCCCAGAGCAAGGTCGGTATTGCCCAGCACGACCATCAGCAGGTTGTTGAAATCATGAGCCACGCCCCCGGCCAGCACGCCGAGGCTCTCCAGCTTTTGTGCGTGCTGCGTCCGCCTGACCAGGTCGATCCGCTGCTGCTCGACCTGCTTGCGTTCCGAGATGTCGTGCAGGGCGGTGACCCTGATGGTGCGGCCGCGGTAATTCATCATCTTCCCCTGGATCTCGCAGGGGAAGGTTGTGCCGTCCTTGCGCAGCGCTGCCGTTTCATAGGCATGTTCGTACCCCGCCAGCATGTGGTCCATCACCTTCTGCCGTTCGTCCGGAACGATCCAGTCGGTGCCCGGTCGGCCGATGGCCTCTTCGGTGGTGAAGCCGAACATCTCCTCGGCCCGCTGGTTCTGCCCGATGCAGATTCCTTTTTCCGAAAGGAAGATCGCCTCGAAGGACGCCCGGGACAGCGCTCGAAAGAGCTCGCTGTCATCACGCATCAATTCCGTGGCCGACCGCCGGGCTTTGCCGTGCTCATCGGAACGGGATGCGGCTTCATCCTGATTCCTCATCATCACCACCCTGGAAACGTCCCGCCCTTCCGCCCCACGCCCTCGGGTCACGTGCCGGCGTAGATCAGGGCCCAGAGATCTTTTCGACACCGAGCCACGAGAGGTTGAATGCGCAATTCACGACCGGCCCACCGATCAGGCAGCGAACCGTTGCACCAGCTCCTGGACCAGCAGCGCAATGAACAGCGCCAGGGCCAGGACAAGGACGATGGTAGCGGCAGGTCCGTTTCCCCAGCGCCCCATGGCGGACCGACGGCGGCCCAGCAGCAGCAGGGTGGCGGCCAGCACGGGCATGAACAACGCCCCGGTGACGGCGTAGGCCATGACGAGCCAGACCGGCTTCCCGGCGAAGAGCAGCAGCATGGGGGGCAGGGCGAGGTAGAGCACCCACGCCCGGTAGGCCGGCGTTCGATCCAGCGGCGGCCCGCCGCCACCGCTCCGGGTCCCGCGCACCAGCCGAACGGCGTCGGCGAAAAGGTAGGGTACTCCCTGCCAGACCCCGAGCATGGAACTGAAGACCGCCCCCCAGAACCCGAGCAGGAAGCACCAGCGGCCGGCGGGTCCCGCGACAGCGCCGACCTGGTCCGCCAGACCAACCACCATGCCGCTGCCCGTAACCACTTCGGGGCGGACCGCACCGGCCACCACCACCACGGCCATGCCGAAGAGCCCGGTGAGCAGGTAGGCCACCCCGAGGTCGACACGCACCAGGGGCAGCCGCTCCGTACCCCGCCAGCCGCGCTCCCTGATCCAGTAGCCGTAGCTGAGCAGTGTGACGCTGCCCCCCACCCCGCCGATCAGGCCGAGAACGAGGGCACTGCCTCCCGGGACCACCCGGGGCATCAGCCCCTGCGCCAGTTCAGTCCAGCCCGGGGCCGTGAGCACGGCACAGGCCATGACCACCAGGAACATCAACCCGATGAGGCCCTTCATCATCCGCTCGAGGAGCCGGTATCGGCCGACGCCCACCAGGGCCAGGGCGGCCAGCGAGTGGACCATACCCCACGCCCAGACCGGAAAGGCCGGAATCATGGCGTGGGCGGCGAGCCCACAGGCGGCCATCAGCGCCCCGGCCACGACAAAGGACCAGAGGAAGAGGTAGGCGAGGAATCCGAGAAAAAACAGGCGGGGGAACCGGTCGGCCCATCCCTCGAGCAGTGTCGTTCCCGTGGCGAGCTGCCAACGGGCCAGCCCTTCATTGAGGGCAAACTTGAGCAGGGCGCCGGCCAGCACGGCCCACAACACCGTGGTGCCGAACAGTGCACCGCAAACAGCCGCCGCCACCAGGTCACCGGCGCCCACACCGGTGGCGGCGACGATGATGCCGGGACCGACGGCTCGCAGCATGCTGGAACGAGGATCGCTCATTGGCCTTCCCCAGTATGACACGGCACACCATGAACTGGCGAGTGATCCTGGGCATGCGGGAGCAGGACAGCCGGGGGCGGGAAAGCGGCCGTACAAAAAAAGACTGTCAACCCCTCGCCGGCCAGCTGCCGGCTGTGGCGCCGTGGCGCCCCAGCGGGTCAGCTCGGCTGATGTCGGCGAGGTGTCAACAGAATCAGTATACCACGCGGGAAGCCTCGGGCCGCCGGGTGGCACGATATTTTTATCGGCCGCGGTCATCCGCGACTTGAGGCCTCAATTGTCACAGGGTGCCGACGACCGATAAGCGGCGATTTCTTGATCGGCTCCCGGGCCTGTGCTATAACCGCTCCTGTGATCGGCTCACCCACCTGGCGGGCCGGGCGTAATGAATCGTGAAAGGGTATGCCGGATGCGGCTTTCGACACACCAGATCGACCTCTTCTCCTTCAGAATCGCCAAGCAGTTGCTGCGCAACGGCTTCGTCGAAGGGATCAAGGAAGACGTGCTGACCGAGCGGATCGTCGACGTGATCACCGCCGAACTGCGCAAGGAGGATGAACTGAACGACGAGGTGCGCGAGATCCTCGATCAGTACGCCGACCAGATGCAGGAAGCGGGCGCCCAGTACCACGAGATGTTCAAGAAAATCAAAGCAAAACTGGTCCGGGAACGAAATATCATCCTCTGACGGTACACGATGAAACTGAGCCGGGAAAAAATGAATCTCCTCTCCAGCCTGATCATCGAGGACATGGTCGGCCAGGACGAGATCACCTTCAAGTACCCCCGCAACGAAGTCCGTTTGCAGGTCGTGGAAATCCTCCGCGCCGAAATGGCCCGGGAGGAGACGATCGAGGAGGCGGCCCGCCTCAAGGTCACGTCGCTCGCCCGTGATATCCCCGAGGGCAGTGAGGAATGGAACGTACTCTACGACAAGGCCTACCGCGAAGAGTCTGAAAAACACCGCAAGGTGAAGTAGCTTGCCCCGTCTGAAGCCCGATGGTCGGCGTTCCACGCCGACCACGAGCCTCAGACGCAAGTACGGCAAAAGCGCTAGCCCCCATTTCTCACAGGACTTCGTCGCGAGGAGTCGGAGATGCCCGTGAACACAAGGCGCCCGAGGTCAACCCGGCGATGGCGTATTGTCAATACGTCGAGGTGGGTTGACCTCGGGCAACGCAGTGGACATGGGTATATCCGACTCCGCAGCAGATGGACTGTGAGAAATGGGGGCTAGTCCCCGCCTATGATGTCACCGAGCACGGAGGAAATCCCCTTGCCGCGACGATGTTCGCCCTTGCTCGACCCCGCAGCAGCGGTGACACGGTCGGCCAGACGGGAGAAGGGCAGCGTCTGCAGAAAGACCGTTCCGGGACCGGTGAGATGGGCGAAGAAGAGGCCCTCGCCGCCGAAGAGCGACGTCTTGATCCCGCCGACCATCTTGATGTCGTAGTCCACCGACTGGTCGAAAGCCACCAGGCAGCCGGTGTCGACCTTGAGGCGTTGCCCCGCCGCAAGTTCGAGCTGGGTCAGCGTGCCGCCGGCGTGAATGAACAGTTCCCCGTTGCCCTGAAGCTTCTGCAGGATGAATCCTTCTCCCCCGAAGAATCCGGCGCCGAGACGCTTGGTGAAGGCCACGCTGATGTCGATGTCCCCCGCCGAGCAGAGATAGGCGTCCTTCTGGCAGAGCAGCGTGCCGCCTTCCAGGCGCCGGGCGAGGATCTTCCCGGGGTAGGGGGCGCTGAAGGCCGCCTGGCCCGAAGTCGCATGACAATGGAAATGGGTGATGAAGAAACTCTCACCGGCGAGGACCTTCCGCTTCAGGCCGCCGAGGATCCCGCCGTCCATCTTGGCGTCCATCTCGATCCCCTCGGTCATGTACATCAGCGCGCCGGCCTCGGCACGGATCACCTGGCCCTGTGAGAGATCGATCACCACCGCCTGCATGTCATCACCGATCAGGTGATATTTCAATTCGCTCATACTCGGTCTCCATGCTGATACCCGGGGGCCGCAAACGTGTCATTGCTCACTGCCGGCCGCCGGATGGTTTTACGGTTCGGAATCTGCCGGTCAGTCAGGGTGCGGTATTTTACCACAGGCCTCACCAGCCGCCACGGCAGCGTGGTGGTCGGAATCCGGTCCTGTGGTAGGATACGGTTCGCCCGGCGCCGGAGTTCCGCCGCAGCACATCGAGGAAGAATCATGAGCGCCGCCCACCCCGTTGTTCACACTCGCACGGTCCGTCTCATCGGCGCGCTGTCGGCGGCCCTGGCCGTCCTGGCCCTGCTGACCGCACTGCCCGTCTTCACCGACAGCGCCGGGGCGGAGGAGACACCGCCGAACATCATCCTCCTCGTTCTCGACACCCTGCGGGCGGACCACCTGGGGTGCTACGGATCCAAACTGGGGCTCACACCGTTCATCGACGAACTGGCCGCCGCGGGGTTGCGTTTCCACCGCACGGTCAGCCAGTCATCCTGGACCAAGACATCGATGGCGTCGCTCTTCACCGCACGGAACCCTGCGGCCCACGGGATTCTGGTGCGCAGGGACCGCCTGGCCGGCCAGGCCACCCTGCTGGCCGAGCAGCTGAAGGCCCGGGGCTACCACTGCCTGGGGATTCAAACCAATCCCTGGCTCACCGAAGCGTACGGATTCCACCAGGGATTCGACGAGTACCACTACCTCGAGCCCCGGGCCGGCGACGGGAAGCCGAAGCCGGCCTACACCGCTGCCTCCAGGGTGGTCCGCTTCACCGGCCGCCGGCTGGCGCGCACGGCGCAGCGGCCCCTCTTCCTCTACGTGCACTTCATGGACCCCCACGCACCGTACGACCCGCCGGCCGCGCACCGTCCGGAGCATCCGACCGGCGAACAGGACCTCTACAGGGGCGAAATCCGCTACCTCGACGAGCAGTTGCGCCGACTGTTCGCTCACCTTGCCGAAGCCGGCCTGGACCGGCGCACACTCCACGTGCTGCTCAGCGATCACGGAGAGGAATTCGGCGAGCACGGCGGGACGGGTCACGGCCAGACCCTTTACCACGAAGTGCTCGACGTGCCGCTGATCCTCCACGGGGACGTCCTCGCGCCCTGGATCGGCGCAAAGCACGGCCGAACGGTGACGCAGCTGGTGCGATTGATCGACGTTGCCCCCACGATTCTCGAATTGACCGGGGCCGCGGCAGGAAAAAACGAGATGGCGGGCGTCTCGCTGCTGCCGCTGCTCGGCAGCTGGTGGCCTCGTGACCGGAACGCCTTCAGCCAGCTGGGCCTGAACTTCGACCCGCAGCGGCTCGACGAGCACTTCGACCACTATTCGCTGACCACCGGCCGGCACAAGCTCATTCTCGATGCCGGCAGCGGCACCGAGGAGCGGTTCCGCACGGACCGCGACCCCGGCGAACAAGCCGACCTCTCCGGAAAACGGTCGAGGGCGGCCGAAAAACTTCGCTCGCGGCTGGGGAAGTACGTCCAGTCCGCCCACCGCCACCGCCCCGCAGCCGACGCGGTCGAGGACGCCGGCCGCGGGGCAAACATCGAGCAGCTGCGGGCCCTCGGCTACATCACTGACGAAGAGTAATTCGTCTCCAGAACCCTCTCCCGCTCAAGCAATTCCCCGAATTTGCCGAAAAGAAGGCCATAGCGCCAGTTCGGTTGCAGGGGCGTACCGGACCTTGAGGCGATTTCCTGGGGAAGTGACTCGCTCGATGGATACGTGCGGCAGATCATCCGCTTGCCAGAACAGGGACAGCACGCACGGGCCGGGGAGACGGCTCCTGCCGTTCCTGGTCCTCCTGCTGTTCCTGGCGCTCTTCCCCGCTCTCACCGGGGCCCAGGAATCGAAAATCAAATTCCAGAGTCTCTCGCTCGATGACGGCCTGTCCCAGAGCACGGTGTTCTGCATTGCTCAGGATTCGCGCGGCTTCCTCTGGTTCGGCACCGAAGACGGTCTGAACCGCTACGACGGCCACACGTTCAAGATCTACAAGTTCGACCCTGAAGATCCGGAAAGCCTCGGCTTCAGCTATATCAGGGCGCTGCACGAAGACCGCGAAGGGAGGTTGTGGATCGGCACGTTCGGCGGCGGGTTGAGCCGCTACGACCGGTTCCGGGACTGCTTTGTCCGCTACCAGTACGAAGAGGGGAATCAGCAGAGCCTGAGCAGCAACAGCGTGCAGGCCCTGTACGAGGACCGCTCCGGCGCACTGTGGATCGGCACCACCAGCGGGCTGGACCGCTACGACCCGCAGAACGACATGATCACCCGCTTCCCGCTGGTCGCGGAAGGCGCCGCAGCGGGCCAGCTGAACGTGCGGGCCATCGTCGAGGACGACCTGGGCCGGCTCTGGGCCGGCACCGAAAAGCACGGGCTGCTCCGCATCGACCGGCTGAACGACGACATCACCCGCTTCCAGACCGAAGTGACGGAAAAGCACCAGGAGGACAACCTGGTGAACAGCCTGCTCGTGGACACTTCCGGCACCCTCTGGGTCGGCACCGGCCACGGGATGAGGCGCTACGATGAGGACCGTGGCGTCCTCGAGCAATTCGACGAGGTGAACGGCGACGAGGCCCTGCTCACCGGCGAGCCGATCAACCGCATCTACGAAGACCGCTCGGGCAACATCTGGATCGGCACCGAAGGCCGCGGACTGGGCCGCTACGACCGGGAACGGGACCTTTTCGTGACCCACAGGGCGAACACCAACGATCGCTGGAGCATCACCGACGACACAATCCACGACATCTTCGAAGACCGCTGCGGCGTCCTCTGGGTCGGCACGCACAGCGGATTGAACAAGTTCGACGAGGAAAAGCAGTATCTCGTGCACTACCGGAGCATTCCCGACGACCCCGCATCGCTGAGCAACAACTTCGTCCGCTCCTTCTGCGAGGATAGCCGGGGAGATTTCTGGATCGCCACCTACGATGGGCTGAACCGCTTCGATCGCCGGGCAGAAACCTTCACCCACTACTTCCATGATCCGGGCGATCCGAACACGATCTGCCACGACAAGGTGATGTGCGTCTACGAAGACCACCTGGGGGCGCTGTGGATCGCCACCTATGGCGGGCTGGACCGCTACGATCCGGAATCCGGGCTGTTCACCCATTTCCGCCACCGCCGCCACGACTCGCAGAGCCTGAGCAGCGACACCGTGCGGTCGGTCTACGAGGACAGCTTCGGCACGCTCTGGGTCGGGACCCAGGACGGATTGAACCGCTTCGACCGCGAAAAAGGCACCTTCACCCGCTACCACAGCGACCAGCGCGATCCAACGAGCATTTCCAACAACTTCATCCTCACCATCCAGGAGGATGCCCATGGCCTGCTCTGGATCGGGACCCTCACCGGACTCAACCTCTACGATCGCGACCACGACGAGTTCATCCGTTATTTTGCCGATCCCGACGACCCCACCAGCCTCTCCAGCAACGAGGTGCTATCGATCTTCGAGGACTCGGCGGGCGAGCTCTGGTTCGGCACGTCCAGCGGCCTCAACCGCTACCGGCGCGAGTACGATGGCTTCGAATATTTCACCGAGAAGGACGGGCTGCCCAATGAGTGCATCTACGCCATTCTCGAAGATGATGAGGGGTTTATCTGGTTCTCGACAAACAAGGGGCTTTCGCGGTACGACCGCCGCACCGGCACGTTTCACAACTATGACGTGAACGACGGCCTGCAGAGCCGGGAATTCAACCTCGGCTCGGCCTACAAACGGCTCAGCGGCGAACTCTATTTCGGCGGGATCAACGGGTTCAACGCCTTTTTCCCCTCGCGGATCAGGCGCAATCGTCACGTGCCGCCGGTGGTGATCACCGATTTCAAAATCTTCAACGAGCCGGTGCCGGTGGGCCCGGACTCGCCATTGAAGACGGTGATCAGCGAAGCATCCGAAATCACGCTCTCCCCCGGTGACAGCGTCATCTCCTTCGAGTTCGTGGCCCTGCACTTCTCCGACCCGGCCAAGAACCAGTATGCCTACATGATGGAAGGAATCGACAAGGAATGGGTGCCGCTGGGGACTCGGCGCTACGTGACCTACTCCAGCATGCCCCATGGCCAGTACACCTTCCGGGTCAAGGGATCGAACTGCGACGGCGTGTGGAACGAGGAGGGCGTCTCGCTGGCCATTACCGTGCTGCCGCCATTCTGGAAGACCAAGACGTTCACGGCCTTCGCCGGGATCTTTCTCGTCCTCGGCATCCTCGGCGTGGTGCAGTGGCGCACCCGCTCGATCCTCAAGCAGACCCACGTGCTGGAAGGGCGGGTGGAGAAGCGGACCGCCGAGTTGCAGCAGACCAACGAGGAACTGAAGAACGAGATCGTGGTGCGCACGAAGATGCAGGACGCCATGAAACGGCGGGCGATCCAGTCGAACCTGCTCTACAAGGTGGGCAGCCGGGTCAGCGGTGAATTGAATATCGAATCGCTGCTCGGCGAAATCGTCAACGCGGTCTGCGACACGTTCCGCTTCTACAGCGTGATGCTGATCATGGTCGACGAGTCGGGCGACTCGATGAAGACACAGTCCATCGCCGGTGAGGACGCCCACCTCTTCCCCGCCAACCTGACCTACCGCATCGGCGAGGGCATGGTGGGACGGGCAGCGGCCACCGGGGAGACCCAGGTCACCGGCGCCGTGGACGCCAACCCCTACTACATCCGCATTTCGGAGGAGAAGACCCGTTCCGAATTGAGCGTGCCGATCAGGCAGGGCGACAAGGTGATCGGCGTACTCGATGTCCAGAGCCAGGAACTGGACGCCTTCGACGAAAGCGACGTGGCGGCAATGGAGACGCTGAGCACGCAGATCGGCAGCGCCATCGAAAACGCCAGTCTCTTCCAGCAGGCCAAGCGCGAACTTGCCGAGCGGAAACGGGCGGAGATCGAGCTGCGGGCGGCCAAGGACGAAGCCGAGCTGGCCAACCAGGCGAAGAGCGAGTTCCTGGCCAACATGAGCCACGAGATCCGCACCCCGATGAACGGCGTGATCGGAATGAGCGCCCTGCTGCTGGACACCGAACTCAACGACGAACAACTGGAATACACCGAGATCATCCGCAGCAGCGCTGACGCTTTGCTGGCGGTGATCAATGACATCCTCGACTACTCCAAGATCGAGGCGGGCAAGCTGGAGATGGAGCGTTTCGGCTTCAACCTGCGCACCACCGTTGAGGACGTGCTGGACATCCTGGCCCTCAAGGCCCAGGAGAAGGGTCTGGAGATCAGCGGGCGCATCGCACCCGACGTGCCGACCCTGCTCGTGGGCGACCCGGTCCGGCTGAAGCAGGTGATGATGAACCTGATGAACAACGCGATCAAGTTCACCGCCGAGGGCGAGGTCGTGGTGCGCGCCGACAGGGCCGAACCCGACGGTGACCGGGTGCGGATTCACTTCAGCATCGCAGATACCGGCATCGGCATTCCGGAAGAAAAACGGCAGCAGATCTTCGACTCCTTTACCCAGGTGGACGCCTCCACCACCCGCAAGTTCGGCGGCACGGGACTGGGCCTGGCCATCACCAGGAACCTGGTGGAGCTGATGGGCGGCGGCATCGCGGTGGAGAGCGTGGAGGGGCGTGGCTCGACCTTCCGCTTCGACGTAACCATGGAGCAGCAGCCGGACAGCATCGAGGAGCTCAACCTGCCGGACAAGGTGCGGGGCCAGCGCATTCTCGTCGTCGATGACAATGCCACCAACCGCCTGATCCTCACCGAGTTCCTCCGCTCCTGGGGGTGTGAACACGCTGCGGCAGCCAGCGGGGAGGAGGGGTTGAACCTGCTTCGCTCCGCCCGCCTGGATGATCGCCCGTTCGACATGGTGATTACGGACATGATGATGCCGGAGATGGATGGCGAGATGTTCGGCCGCTGCGTAAAGATGGATCCGGACCTGCGGGCCACCACCCTGATCCTGCTCACCTCCATGGCCAGCCGGAACGACGGGCGGTCGCTGCGCGAGGCGGACTTCGCCGCCTGCCTGACCAAGCCGGTGAAGCAATCTCAGCTCTTCGACTGCCTGACACACGTGATGTCCGACCGCCTGCAGGCCGACGGCCGGACCGTGGCCCCCACCCAGGCGACACCGGCAGCGGGAATCGACGAAGGGTCATCAGCCCGAATCCTGCTGGCCGAAGACAACCTGATCAACCAGAAAGTCGCCGTGCGCATCCTGCAGTCCAAGGGCTACGAGGTGGACACCGTGCTCGACGGCAGCCAGGCCCTGAGCGTCTTGCAGGCCAAGCCCTACGACCTGGTACTCATGGACGTGCAGATGCCGGAGATGGACGGCTACGAAGCGACGAAGGCGATCCGGCACCCGGCGAACAACGTGCTCGACAGTGCGATCCCGATCATCGCCATGACCGCCCACGCGATGAAGGGTGACCGGGAACGCTGTCTCGAGGCGGGCATGAACGACTATATCTCGAAGCCGGTGAAGCGCGAAGAACTGTTTGCGGCCATCGAACGGCAACTGGCCGACGCGAGGCAGCTCGTCCGGCCGGAACAGACCGCCGAAACGACGGCCGGCGACGACATCCCGTTCAGCGGCGCCTGGGGCTGATCAACCGGCCGGCCCGAACAGCCTTTCCGCATTCTCCGTGGTCACCCGTGCCGCGCACTCCCTGGAACACCCCTTGATCTCGGCCACCGCGGCCAGCGAAACCACCAGGTTCGCCGGCTCGTTGCGCTCCCCTGCCCGGGGCCCCAGCACCGGGGCGTCGGTTTCCAGCACGACCCGGTCCAGGGGCAGCCGGCGGAGCAGTTTCTGCTTCTGCCGCGAGCGGACCACCGAGGGCGGGATGGAGAAGAAGCAGCCGAGGGCCACGCCGCGTTCGGCGAGGGACGCCTTGCCGTCGAAGGCGTGCAGCAATGCCCGGCAGGGTCCTTCCTCCTCCAGCAGGTCCAGCGTCCTTCGACCGGCGGAGCGGGAGTGGATGTTCAGCGGCAGATCCAGGTCCCTCGAGAGGTGGATAAAGCGTCGAAAGATCCGTTCCTGCAGGGCGCGCCCCTCCTCATCCTGGACTTTCCAGCGGTCCAGGCCCACCTCGCCGATGGCGCAGAGTTCCCCGCGATGCTGCCGGATCCAGGCAAGCATCTCGTCCGCCCGGCCCGGGTCGAGAATCGTGGGATAAAGGCCGGCAGCGGCATCGAGCATTTCGTAAGACGCCGCCAGCTCGAGGTTGCGTTGCGCATCCTCCAGGGTTTCCCCCACGCAGATTACCCGCTCCACGCCGGCCTGCCGAGCGCGTTCGAGCACCTCGGGCAGGTCGGGGGCGAAGAGCGGGTCGCAGAGATGGGCATGAGCGTCGATCACGGTACCCTCGCCATCCGGCGCGTCAGCGCCGGAGCTTGAATTTCACGGTGAGGGTCATGATAACATCCACTTTTCGCCCGTGCATTTCCCCGGGCTTGAACGCCCACTGCCGCAGCGCCAGCACGGCGGCGCGGTCGAAGCCGAATTTTCCCGACGGTGCGCTGAGCACCGTGATCTGCCCTGCCCGGCCGTCCCGACCGATAACCGCCTCGAGAATCACTCGCCCTTCCACGCCGGCCGCCCGGGCCAGCGGCGGGTACTCCGGCTCGACGCGGTGGAGCACCACCGGGGCGGCGGTGGCTTCGAAATCCCTGATCGGCGCAGCATCCAACGGCGGCCCCTGGACAGCCGGATGGTAGTCCAGATCCCCCATGGCGGCATCGGGGGATGGCAGCGGAGGATCGAGCAGAGGGACGGCCTCCAGCATCGGCTCCACCTCGAAGGGCGTCGTGTCAGGTACGGGGACCTTCATCGCATGCTCAGGCTGAAGCGGTTTCTTCTCCGGCGGCCGTTCCGGCAACCTGACGTCATAGAGGATCGGTGGCTTCTTCACCGGCGGAAGCGGCAATGGTTTCCCGGCGGGCCAGATATTCCACCAGAACACCACCAGGTGGACCAGGATCGCGGCGGTTAATGCCGCTTTGAGCGGATTGCGGTCCTGGCGCTCCAGCAGGAGCAGGTCCACCCCGCTCCACTCACCGCAGTATCCCTGATGTATGCCTCTCGTGTCGGTCATGATGGCCTCCTTCCTCGAGAGTCCCGCCGGGGCGCACTTCACCCGCCATCGGCGCGGACCGCTCCGCCCCCCTCACCCTGACATGCACTGTTCCCGGAATACGGTTATTGTTTTCTTATGAATAGTTTACCGTACGAGCTTCATGCACGCCGCTCTCGACTGGAATAACAATCGGGGTGGCGATCCGTTCAGGGGCAGGCCATGGTGAGCGGGATTGACAAACCGGCCGGACGGTGAGGCGCCGCCCGGCCGGGAAGAGGGGTCAGGGGGCGATACCGCCCACGGTGCAGTTCGAACTGTCGGTGTCGCCCGACGGAAAGTACGGCGGCTGATTGTATGGAGCAGGAGTGACATCCTCGGCCTGGAGGGTAAAGACGTTGTCCCCCACCAGGGTAGCCAGATTCGGGATGTTCTGGTTCCAGGAAACCGCGAGTTGGCCGCCCGGACCGACATTGCCGAACCCCGCCTTCCAGCGGTTGATGAAGCCGCCGGCAGCCGGCTGGAGATCGATCTCCCCGGCCATGCGCCTGGTGATCATGTCGTCTTCGTTGGTCATCGTCACGGCGATGTTGGTCGTGAAGGGCAGAACACCCATCGGCGGGGAACACTGCAGGTCAGCAGTCACTGTCTGCACGGCGACGGCCGGATAATGATATCCCAGGTCCACCACTCCGCCGTCGCTCACCCGGTCGGTGCGGGTGGTGAGCTGGTCCAGGGTGACGGTCACTTCCTCGCTCACGTAACCCACTGCCGTGGCCGTGTCGCCGCCGGCATCGAGGCCGGGGCTGTCGCTCCCCTGCCCCGCCGCCACCTGTGAAAGGTAGTGGTCGCCCTGGGCGCCGCTGACGAATTGCGGATCAGCGTTGATCATGGCGGTCCCCCAGGCCAGGGTGCTGTTGGGCGAGACGAAAACGCCCGGCGCCCCGCCCTCGACCAGTGAGTAGCCGATAGTGATCGTCGAATCGTTGCGCACGCCCATCTGGGGGCCGCCGCCGGCCGGGGCCAGGTTGCCGTAGAGGATGCAGTTTTCGAGGGTGATCTCCGCCTGGCGCTCGGCGGACACCGCACCGCCGCCGGTGACCGCACTGTTGCCCACCATGGTGTTGTTGACCAGAGTGGGTTCAGCGTGAAAGATCGAGGCCACGGCACCGCCGATATCGGCGGCCTGGTTGGCGAGGAAGAGATTGTTGACGATCCGCGGCAGTGCGTAGTGGTAGGCCGCGACGGCCCCGCCCTGCTCGGCACTGTTGTCCTCGAAGACATTCGACGCGATGTACGGGTCGTTGGACCGATTCACCACGAACACGGCACCGCCGTATGTTTCCGCCGTATTGCCGATGAAGCTGTTGCCGATGATTTCGGGCACTGAATCGGAACCGACAAAGACCGCCCCGCCGCTGCTGCTGTAGATCCCGCCTGAGACATGGTTGCCGGTGAACGTATTGCCGATGATCAGCGGGTGCGATTGCACGACATAAATCGCGCCTCCAGCCAGCGCCGTGCTGCCGTTGAACTCGTTGTTGCGGATGTCGGCGTAGAACCAGAACCCGTGGCCCCCATCGCACATGATGCTCCCGCCGTAGGGCGCGGCGTTATCGTTGAAGACATTGCCATGGATCAGCGGCCCCCCATCGAGGGTGTCAATCGCGGAATCGAGGTTGTCTTCGAACACGTTGCCGATGATCGAAGGGTCCGCCACGTCGATATCGATGGCCCCGCCTCCGGCGGCACCGCCGTTGATGATCGTGAAGCCCTGAACCAGGGCCTCGCGGCTCTCCCCGCTGTGGAAGGTGAAGGCGCGGCCCATGGCTGCGCAATCGATGGTACAGCCCGCCGGGCCGTTGGCCGAACGGACCGTGATGTTCCGACCGCCGAAGTCCAGTTCGACATTACCGGCCCCGCTCCAGGTCCCGTCGGCCACCACCACCGTGTCGCCATCTACGGCAGCGTTGATGCCGGCCTGAATCGTTGGCTGGTCCAGCGGTACGTGGATTTCAGCGCCGATGGACGAAACAGGAACGAAAACGAGCATCATGGCCAGGATTATTCGTATCAGTGCGTTGTTCATGATCGTTCCCCGCTTTTCGATGTTCATGGGCGAGTCCCCCGGTCGGCAGATCAAGACGGTTTGTGACTGAGAAGAGAGGGCCGACCCCGTCAAGACAGGGCCGAGTGGATCTTCTTGACAAAACCTAAACCCGAAATTACTAGTTGTCAAGTAATTTTCCTCATCCGACCCGCTCCCGGACTCGACAGCTCCCGCCCTGTGATATATTGGGCCGAACAAACCGGAGGTTCGCCATGAAGGGATCAGCCCGCAATCACTTCGGCCCCGTCGATACGCAGCGGCGCCGTATCCTCAAAGTAACGGCCACCGCCGCCGGTGGCCTGGCGGTGAGTCTGGCCATCCCCGGCTGCGGCGGTGGCGTGGAGCCCGCCGCACCCACGACAGCGGCATTCCAGCCCGAAACGGCGAAGGCCCTGCCATTGCTCGAGGTGCGGGGCAGCGACTTCGAGATCGGTCTGCAGATCGGCCGGCAATTCTCCGGGGAGATCCGCGGCGGGCTCGAGGCGCGGGGCGAATGGTGGACCGACCTGCTGGCCTTCGCCAAGTCACAGCCGCCGGAAGTCTACGATTCATTCCTCGCCGCGGCGAAAAAACACACGCCGGAAGTGCTGGAGGAGCTTCGCGGATGGGCCGAAGGCAGCGGTGTGCCCTTCCGCGAGCTGATGGTTCTCAACCTCAAGGCGGAGTACGAGGCGCTGCGCCGTCGCTCCATGGGGGCCAGGCCGACCGAACCACCGGAGGAAGTGCCCGGCTGTTCCAGCATCGTCTGGACCGGCGACGGCAACCTCTTGGCGGTGCACAACGAGGATGGGCATCGGGCCTATTCCGAGCGGATGTTCCTGCTGTCCATGCACCCCGCGGGACGCCCCTCGGTCCTCGCCGTCTCCTATCCCGGCATCCTCCCGGGCAACGCGCCCTGGATCAACAGCGCCGGTGTGATGATGACCACCAACTACATTCCCTCGCGGGAGGTTGAGCTCGGCGTGGGACGCTACTTCCTCGACCGACAGGCCATGGTGGCGGAAAACGCCGACCGGGCGGTGGAAATCTGCAGCCATCCCGACCGGGCCTACGCCTACCACCACGTCATCGGTTCGCGGTCGGAGAAGCGCCTCCTGGGCCTGGAGGTGACTCCGTCGAAGCTGGAGAAGAGGGAGATCGACGGCCTCTACCTGCACACCAACCACCTCGTGCTGCCCACCATGGCCGGCGAGCCACAGATCGAGGCATACGTGGAGAAATCGTCGATGAGCCGCTGGGAGGTGCTGAACCGCTGGAAGGCGGGCCTGCCGGACCCGCCGGCCCTCGGCGGCGCGGACCTCATCGCCGTGTTGAGCAGCCACGAGAACCGCCCGTATTCACCATGCCGGCATCCCGAGGAAGGCGTGGACGGCGCCACCCTGCTCAATGCGCTCTTCGACCTCGGCAGTGGAACCCTGCGCATCCACAAGGGCAACCCCTGCCTCGGTGTGCACACCGACTACCCGCTGCCGGCATGAGCAGGGGAAGCCGCCCAATACGGTCATGGCGAGGCACGCACCGGAAGTGAGTGCCTCGCCATGACGGGTGGAGATGACATCGTGCGGCGGAACCTGTTCCTGCAACATACTTCCGCGGCCCCCGCGGTCGGGGGCTCGCGATGACGGAGGGGCTGCAGCCTACTCAAGCTCTTCGGGCCGGGGAACGGCCTCGTCAGTCGCCGCCCGAAGGTCGGCTTCCCGCGCATCGAGCCGCCGCAGCCTCTCTTCGAGATCGCTCTTCGTCGACAGGAGCCGTTCCCGCTGTTCGTCGGTCAGTTCGCCGGCGAGAGACCGGTCGATACGTTCCAGGGCCCGCTGCAGACCCCGGCGCTCGGCGACCAGCGCGGTCTCCTCGGAATGAAACACCGCCTGCCGCTGCCGCAGGGTTTCGACCTGCCGGCGGGCGATGTCCCGGTGCTCCCTGCTGATCTCCCGGTGCCTCCGGGTGATGTCACGGTGGTGATCGCGAATCGCCTCGTGCCGGCGCCGGATCTCGAGTTCCCTCGCCCGGGCCTCCTCGCGTGACAGGTCGTCATCCGACCCGCCGCCGGCCTCGGCTTCCTTTTCCTCCATCGCCTCCAGTTCGCGGACCAGCGCCTCTTCCTTTTCCGCCAGTTCGCGCTCGGCCCGGTCCAGCTCGAGGAGGTGCGCGGCCAGTTCCTCCTCCATCAAGGCCATCTCGCGTTCGGCCTCGGCCATCTCCCGTTCCTCGGCGGCCATGGTTTCCTCCGCCGCCGCCATCTCCAGTTCCAGTTTCCGCATCGCTTCGGCCTCGGCTTCCATCTGCCGCTCCATTTCGGCCATGTCAGCCGCCTCCACAGCCATCTCCCGTTCGGCCGCCGCCATCTCGACTTCCAGCTCGGCCAGTTCCGCGGCCTCCGCCTCGCGCAAAGCCTCCTCATCCGGCGCGGCCGGGGGCTCCGGGGACTCCGGCGCTGACGGTGCTTCCGGTTCACCGTCGAGCACCGGCTGCGGTTCCGACGGCGGTTCGGGCGCCCCGGATTCATGCGCGGCAAGCGGCGCAGGGTCATCGGCGGCGGTGACACCCGGGGCGAGCAGGGCGAAAGCAAGAATGAGGGCCAGCACCAGCGGGCCGAACCAGCGGGAACGATCGGGGCCCGCCGAAGACCTGTTCGTATCCAGTATCATTTCGATTCTCCTGTTCAGCGGGGCTCCCTTGCCGGAGATCCCCGGAATCATCGGTGTTGTCGTGGCGGAAACCTGCCGGCAGGCCATCTCGTGCAGCGTTCGGGCGAGCGGGATCCGCTCGCCGGTCTTGTGCACGGCGACACCGTCGCAGATGAATTCGGCGGTTTCCTGGTAGCAGCGCCTGGCCAGTCGCACCAACGGCTGGAAGAAGAAGATGCTCTCGATGATACGGGCCGCCAGCAGCCAGCACTGGTCCCGCCTTTCGATGTGCGCCAGTTCGTGGGCCAGGATGCTCTTCAGAATCCCCGGGGCACTTCCCCGGAGCAGGGATACGGGCAGACAGACCTCCGGCCGGCGAATACCGTAGGCCGCCGGCACGGTGATGCGGGAAGAAACAGTGAGCCGGATCGGGCGACCTCGCCGGCGGCAAGCCGCCGTCAAGGACCGGAACTCACGGTGCACCGGGCCCGAAACGACCTCCTGCCGATCGCTGAGCCGCGACCGGAGCCGCAGCAGCTGCAGAACCAGGCTGCCGGTGAGCACCGCCGCCCCGAAACACCAGAAGAGCAGGAACGCCCGGGGCCAGATCGAAGAGCGCGGGAAGGGGGCCGCTTGCACAGCGCCCTGAACCGCGGGGTCGAAGGTCATTCCAGCCGGGTGCAGCCGTTCGACGGCAGTACCGGCGGAAGGCCTCACTGCCGTGTCGCCGGGGGCTGCCGCCGCGGCGGCCCCCAGGGGAATGGTGATCTGCGGCGCCCGGCTCCGTTCACCGAGGCCGGCCTGCACGGAGCAGGAGACGAGGGCACCGAGCAGGGCCACCTTCCAGAGCCGGTCCTGAATGGCCATCGCCCGCATGCCGAGCAGCCGGGTCAGCAGCCAGACAGCGATGATGAGCATCGTGCTGTGCAACAGGAACGTGGCCGCCCAGGCCGTGGCCTCGTCGGCCGACACCAGTTGTCCGAGCAGGGAGAAGGGTTCCATCATTCAGTCCCCGTCCTCGCCGTCCGTGGCCGCTTCATCGATCAGCCGCGCCAGTCGCGGCAGTTCGTCAGGGTCGATCTCATGCTCGGCGATCAGGTGACTGACCAGCGCCAGCGGATCGCCCTTGAAGAGGTGCGACGTGAGTTCGCCCACCATGGTGCGCTTGACCAGGTCCTCGGTGACCAGGGCGCGGTAGACGAATTGCCGTCCATCCATGCGGTGATCGACGATGCCCCGGGCTTCCAGACGCTTGAGCATGGTGGCCACGGTGGTCAGGGCCAGGCCCCGCTCCTCCCGCAATGCATCCTGAACAGCGGACACCGTGGCTTCGCCGCGATGCCAGATGACGCGCATGATCGCCAGCTGCAGTTCGCTCAGCGTGTGTTTTTCACTCATTGAGCCACCTTTTCTCACCGCCTCACTGGGTCTCGGCGGTGGTCGGACGTTTCAACAGCATCTTCTTCTACAACTGTAATACTACATGTGTCGTCATAAGTCAAGTTTTGTTTGCGCCACAAGCGGCCATGGAATTATCAACGAACTTCCGCGGCAAACGTTGCACGGGAACACCAGGCATGGTAGGGAGATGCAGGAACCGCATTTATCTCCGGGGCCGGTACACGGATCACCCGCAGAGCCGACTCTATAGGGCAACAATGGACGGATCGGAACTCCAGCTCGTAACTCAGGCGCGGCGGGGAGATGGAGCAGCATTCGGACAGCTCGCCGCGCTGCACTGGGACCGGCTGGTCAGGCTGGCCAGGTCGGTGGCCGGCGAAGCGGCTGCCGAGGACGCCGTCCAGGAGGGCATGGTGGCCGCCTGGCGCAAACTGCACACATTGCAGCATGCGGAGGCGTTCCCGGCGTGGCTGACCCGGATCGTCTTCCGCCAGAGCCTGCGGCTCAACCGCGGCCGGCACGGGACAACGGCCCTGATCGAGGGCTCAACCGATCCAGCCACCAGCGGTGACCCGGACGCCGGGATCTGGGCCGCCCAACTGCTGGGGACGCTCCCCCCCAGGCAGCGTGCGGTACTGCACCTCACCGTGGTGGAGGGACGGACGGATAGCGAGATTGCCGCCCAGCTGGGCATCAACCCATCGTCGGTACGGGCCCACCGGCGGCGGGCACGCAAAAAGCTGGGCAGGTTGATCGAGAAGGACGAGGAGGCACGATGAGCGACCGTGAAAAAAACCGTGGGATGGAGCGCTTCGAACACGAGTTCCGCCGCTGGGGCGGACGGCCGCCACGCACACAGCCGGAAACAGCCGGGCGCCGGATCGCCGCCCGCCTCGGGCCCGCGCACACCGGCCTGCCCCTGTGGCGCATGGCCGCGGCGGCCGCGGCCATGCTCCTGGTGGTCTGGGGCAGCTGGGGCCTGCTCAGGCTGGGCAACGGCACACCTCATGGTCACGGTTCCCCGACCGCTTTCAGCCGTTCCGAAGCATACGTGCCGCCGCCGCTGGAAGAGAACGTCGTACTCTGGTGGCTGGACGACAAGACACCCGTCTACTTTGTCCTCGAGTCCGGGGACCAGGGATGAGTAAACGTGAAGGAGACATCATGAAACGACATTGCCGAACCATTGCCGGCGCCCTGCTCACCGCTCTGCTGGCGTTCACGCCGGGGCTCGCGGCATCCGGGGCCGAGTCCGGCCTGATGACCGACTGCACCGTGCTGGTGGGCTACGCCGAGAATGGCGGGCCCCACGGCGACGTGACCCTCATCGTGCCCGGGACCCTCATCCCGGCGCTGGAGGGCGAGGCCTGGCCATCGGATCTGAGCCTGCTCCAGGACCAGTTGAAGAGCGCCTACCGGCTCAAGAAAATGCGGGAGGCCACCGGGATCTCCAAGTGCCTCGACATCGGCGCCACGGGCATGCTGCCCCCGGCCGACGGCATCGAAGCAGCCCTCACGCTGATCGGCTTCAATGAAAAGGTTGCGACCTATCGTGCGGAGATGACCATCGACGACCAGCTGCTGGCCTCCGCGAGCCTCTCGGTTTCGCTCGGCGGCCGTGCTGTGATGGGCAGTCGATTGGCCAATGCCGCCCACGACGATCCCTATGTCTTTCTCGTCGTCGAAACGGCAACGCCTCCGGAAAAGGGAGAAGACGTCCGTAAAGCCGGCGAGGACGGGACCACGATCCCCAAACCGATCGAAACGGTCAATCCCAAGTATCCTGAAGAGGCGAGAAAGAACCAGATCTCCGGCCTGGTGAACGTCGAGGTTCTGGTCGATCTCGACGGCACCTGTAAAGTCGTAAAAATACACAACAGCCCGGACGACCTGCTCTCGGAAGCCGCGTCCGAGGCGGTGGAGCAGTGGAAATTCGCTCCCGGCCTCGACCCGCAGGGGAAACCGACCAGGATGAAACTGATGCTGACCATCAAGTTCGCGCTCAAATAGGGTTTTCCGACCGGCACCGCGGCTCGCCGCGGGCCGGCCGATCCACGTCCTCAGGCCGCCGGTCAGGTGCCGGCGGCCTTCTTTCTGCCTCTCGCCCCACCGTCGAACCCATGCATAAGAAAAATAAATATCGTATTATCGATAAACAATTTGTTGATCGTGTAACCTTCCTCCCTTATAATGACTCTTGATAATGATGGAAGTCGTCGATTAAGATTCCGCCGCCGACATCCGGTCACCAGGTCCGGAAACCGGCAGCCCGACATTGAAAAGCCTGTTTCCGCGTGTCAAGTCCCCGTTTCAGCCCCGCTGCAAGGCAGACCGCACGCTCGATATTCAACCCGGGAGCCAGCAAAGATCATGACCATCAACCCACCGCTTCGTTTTCTGTTCATCATCGGCTTTGCCCTGCTGTTGACCGCACCGGTGTCGGCCGCCGATGCCCCCGAGGCCGCCAGGAGCCCGATCCACCTGAAGTACGCCGTGTTCACCCCCGGCGTAAACGAACCGGACCTGCCGCAGAACCTGCAGGCGGTTGCCGGGAACACGGTGCGGCTGATCCAGGTATCCGGACCGCTCACATCCTTGCAGCACAAGGCGCTGGAAGCGGCCGGCGCTACGCTGCTGGGGTACATCCCCGAGCACACGTACCTGGCCCGGGTTTCCGCGGCCGACCTCGAAGCCGTGCTCGCCCTGCCCATGGTGCTCTGGAGCGGCCCGTTCCACGCGGCATACAAGATCCAGGACGACCTGCTGGACATGAAAGCCGGCGAGATCGAGGTCAACGTGGTCTTCTTCCCCGAAGTGGCCGGCAGCCGCGGGTTGAAAGCCGCCGCCGCTTCGCTCGGCGGCAGGGTCACCGCGCACGAGGACGGCTACCCGGTGGTGCGCCTGCGTGTCGACGCCTCGGCCCTGCCCGCCCTGGCCGCGCGCCCCGAAGTGCGCTGGATCGACCGCTGGACGCCCCCGGTGGCCCAGATGGACCAGATCCGCGAGATCACCGGCGCCGTCTTCCCCTCGGTGGCCGGATTCAATGGTGAGGGCATCGTCGGTGCGGTCAAGGACAACGGCATCGACCAGAACCATCCCGATTTCGGCAACCTCGTCGGCACTCAGGGCGGTCCATCGGTGGACAGCCACGGCACCTGCACCTTCGGCATCGTCTTCGGCGACGGCGCCGAGAGCTCCGAAGCCACGGGCATGATGCCCGAGGGCGGCGGAATCTTCTGCGACTGGTATGTCGGCCGCACCTCGTCGATCTCCAGCCTGAAAAGCAGCTGGGGCGGCGTGTTCCAGTCCAACAGCTGGAGCCAGGACACGGCGAACGGCGACTACAACAGCTACTCCCAGGAAAACGACAGCGCCATCGTCGCCCACGACGTCTCCATGTTCTACTCCGCCGGCAACTACGGCACCAGCTCCCAGACGATCAGCAAGGACTCGGCGGCGAAGAACGTGCTCTGCGTCGGCGCCGTGTTCCACCAGAACACGATGACGCTCAGCGACGACCAATGGGAAAACCACGGCTACGGGTCGACGCCGAGCCAGGGCCCGGCCCGGGACGGCCGGATCAAGCCCGACATCTGCGCCTTCTTCGACTGGATCTACACCACGGACGTGCGCGGCGGCGGCGGCTACGCCAGCGGCAACTACTACAACGATTTCGGCGGCACCAGCGGCGCCTGCCCCATCGTGGCCGGCGCGGCGGGCCTGACCTACCAGATGTACGAGGAGAGCCACTTCGGCAACAACCCGTCCGGGGTCACGCCGAAGCCCTCGACGATCAAGGCGCTGCTCATCGCCAACGCCTACCAGTACCCGCTGGATCAGGCCACCCGCTACCGCCAGGGCTGGGGCCTGGTGGACGTGGGGCGGATCCACGAGGCGGCGGGCCACCAGCTGATCGTCGACGCCGACGAGCCGCTGGCCACCGGTGAGAGCTGGAGCGCCGAGGTGAGCCGCTTCGACGGCGCCGAACCGCTGAAGATCTCCCTGGTCTGGAGCGACGAACCGGGCGAGACCTCGTCGAGCAAGGCACTGATCAACGACCTCGACCTCAAGGTCACCGCCCCCGACGGAACGATCTACCGCGGCAACAACGGCCTGGTGGACAATCTCTGGTCGCCGGCGGCCGGCTCCTGGGACCGCCTGAACAACGTGGAGAACGTCTTCATCGAATCACCCCAGGCCGGCACCTGGACCATCGAGGTCATCGCCGACAACGTGGCCATGGACAACGATCCGGCCGCGGGCGTGAACCAGGCCTTTTCCCTGGTGGCCACCATGGTGGGCGAGGGCGGCAGCACGAGCGCATCGACGATCATCGTCGGCCCGGGCGCCGGGCCGGCCAACCCGCCGCTGGTGCAAACCTTCGACGCCACCACCAGCGACATGGTCTCCGAGTGGTCGGCCTACGGGGCCACCGGCTATGGGGTCAACGTGGCCGTGGGCGACCTGGGCAGCGGGCCCGCGGTGGTCACCGGCGCCGGACCGGGCGCGATCTATGGGCCCCACGTACGGGCCTTTGACGGCAATGGCGCGGCGCAGCCCGGGGTCAGTTTCCTGGCCTACGGCACGAGCAAGTTCGGGGTCAACGTGGCCTGCGGCGACATCGACGGCGACGGCGACGACGAGATTATCACCGGCGCCGGTCCCGGCGCGGTCTTCGGCCCCCACGTCCGCGGCTGGAACGTGGACGGTGGCAGCGCTTCGGCCATGGGCGGGATCAGTTACTTCGCCTACGGCACGCTCAAGTTCGGGGTCAACGTGGCCTGCGGCGACATCGACGGCGACGGCTACGACGAGATCATCACCGGCGCCGGCCCAGGCGCGGTCTTCGGCCCCCACGTGCGCGGCTGGAACGTGGACGGCGGCGGTTCCCCCGCCGCGGTGCCCGGCGTCAGCTTCATGGCCTTTTCCACGAACGAGTTCGGCGTGAACGTGGCCTGCGGCGACATCGACGGTGACGGCTACGACGAGATCATCACCGGCGCCGGCCCAGGCCAGTTCTTCGGCCCCCACGTGCGGGCCTGGAACGTGGATGGCGGCACGGCGGCGCCGGCACCCGGCATCAGCTTCCAGGCATATGATGCCGGGGCCTACGGCGTAGTCGTGGGCGCGGCCGACGTGGACGGCGACGGCATGGACGAGATCCTCACCGCGCCCGGGCCCGATCCCTCGCGGGAGGCCCAGGTGCGAGCCTGGAACGCCGACGGCAGCGCCGCAACCATGGTGCCCGGCATCGATTTCACGGCCTTTGCCGGCGCGGGGATGGGGCACGGCGGCAAGATTGCCGGCGGGGCCATCTGACCGACGGAGAAGCGAAAAACCGCGACGATCCGTCATGAATTTTCGTTTCCTGAGGATAGTGTGGCGGCGATCGGACGGTTCGATGTTAAAATAGGGTTTCAGCCCGGCATCACACGTTCCGCGTGGTGCCGGGATTTTCGCAGTTTTGCCGGTTCTCCGGAGAAAGCGGATCTCTACAGATAATAAAAAGAAAAGAAAGGGAAAAACCAATTGTCACCGCCGGGTTTTGACGACATCCGGCAGCCATCCAGGGAGAGGACCATGCCTTCAAAATCCACCGTCTTCAGACTGTTTATCGTGATTACCCTTTTTGCGCTCATGGCGCCGGCGGGCACCGCGGCCACGGCTGATCTGGCCGCGTCCGACAGCACGCTGAATCGCCACCGGGTGCGCCTCGACTACGGCGTGTTCACCCCCGGCGAGACCGGCCTCGACATTCCCCCGGCGTACAAGGCCACCGCGGCCCACGAGCTGCGGATCATCCAGACCGACGGGCCGATGAC
>Ga0180429_10000985_pt1 | contig 24575 bp, 13 predicted proteins | sample SS_ome_FD_132428 | JGI IMG/M metagenome (GOLD analysis project Ga0180429, IMG submission 132428) | Hypersaline lake sediment archaeal communities from the Salton Sea, California, USA - SS_1_S_1 metaG | ecosystem: Environmental > Aquatic > Non-marine Saline and Alkaline > Hypersaline > Sediment ...
CCTTACCAACGGCCTGGGAAGCGTGTTCAACGATCTTCACCATGGCGGCGGGATTTCGTGCCGCGGTGCGTCGCCGACGCTCATCAACAATATCATCGAACGCAACGAGGCGCATTACGGTGCCGGAATCTCGTGCGACAGCAACTCCTCTCCCGAGATCAGGGCAAACAGGATCACATTGAATTTCGCCGAGCTCGACAGCACGGCGTGCGGAGGGGGGATCTACTGCGCCGGCAACTCCTCCCCCTCCGTCTCGTCGAACAGCATTTATCGCAACATCGCCAGCGACAGCGGCGGCGGAATCTTCGCCGATGGCTCGTCGCCGGCGATCAGCCGGAACAGGATCGTGGAAAACATCGCCTATTCCACGGGGGGGGGCATCAACTGCGGCTCTCTGTCGTCGGATCTGGTGAACAATATCGTTGCCCACAACTACGCTCTGAGAGGGGGCGGCATCCTCTTGCGCGATAGCTGCTCCACCAACATCGCGAACAACACCATTTATGGAAACAGCGCGACCGAGGGCGGCGGGATCAGAGTGTTTGCCGGGTGCGCCATCTCGATCGCCAACACGGTGATCTGGGCAAACAGCGCCACTGAAGGACCGTCCCTCTGGATCGGGACGATCGTCTCTCCGTCGACCGTGTCGATCGATTACAGCGACGTGGAGGGAGGACAGGCCTCGGTCCATGTGAGGCAGAACTGCACCCTCGCCTGGGGCACGAACATGATCGACGCGGCCCCGCTCCTTGTCGATGCCGCTGAGGGCGACTTCCATCTCACGTGGAAATCACCCTGCGTCGGCACGGGCGACGATTCGAGCGTCATCGAATTTGAAGATTTCGAGGGCGATCCGCGCATCGCAATGGGGCCCGTCGACATGGGAGCCGACGAGTACTACTATCACCTCTATCACACCGGCGCCGTGAAGCCCGGGCTCACCATCGATATTCGCGTCGTCGCGATCCCCTGGTCGAGCGTTTCGCTCTACCTTGGAGCAGGACTCGCCGATCCGCCTTACAACACGCAGCACGGCGACTTCTATCTCCAGTGGCCGCCCCTGTGGAAAGGATCGATCGGAAAACCCGCCGGTACGGGAGTTCTCATCGTCCCCGTAACCGTTCCGGCCGGGTGGGAACCGGGCTCGACACATCCGCTCCAGGCCCTTGCCGGGCCCTGGGGCGGCCCCCTGACAGGGCTGACGAATTTGATGTCTCTTCAAGTGGAATGATCAAGAGGGAGGCCCCGAATGAGGCTCATGCTGATTCTTTTGACTCTCTGTGCGATGGCGTCGCTTGCGTTCGCCGACACCGTCTATATTCCCGACGACTTCGAATACATCCAGGACGCCATCCACTTTTCCATGAACGGCGACACGATCATCGTCAGGCCTGGCCTCTATGCCGAGAACATCGATTTCATGGGCAGGGCGATCACCGTGAAGAGCGAGCTGGGACCGGAAGTCACCATCATCGACGGCGGTTATCCGGCTGATCCCGATTATGGAAGCGTCGTGCTCTTCGAAATGGGAGAAGGATCCGATTCGGTGCTCGAGGGATTCACCCTGACCAACGGCTCGGGAACAGTGAAACCGGGCTCCGCCATATCGGTGGGCGGAGGGATCTGCTGCATCGCCTCGTCCCCCGCGATCGTTGGAAATATCATCACCGGGAACAGAGCCGACGACGGCGCCGGCATCGGCGGCCAAAGCGACGCGCAGCCCGTGATCACGGGAAACACCATCTACGAGAACCTCGCCCAACAGGGCGGCGGTATCAATCTCTCCGGATCGCTCGCGGGCGTCGTCTCGAGCAACTCGATCAGAGACAACGAGGTTTTCAACCGGGGCGGCGGCATTTACCTCGAGCATTCCAGTGTTTCCATCTCGGGAAATCTCATCGAAAGGAATCACGCCGTCGAGAATGAAGGGGGCGGAATCTATGCCGGCGCGGGCGGGCACCCGCTGATCGGGAACAACACGATTCTCGACAATGTGGCCGCCATGGAAGGGGGCGGGATTTACGCGGCCTCCTCTTACTCGACGATCGAAAACAATACTCTCGAAGGCAATCAAGCCACGCGCGGCGCCGGGATTTACGCCTCGTCCGGCAATGGGTCCCAGGTTCTGCAAAACCGGATCTGCAGAAATACGGCCACCACCTCAGGCGGCGGGATCCACTGCAACAGCCGGTATAGTTTGATCTCGCACAATTTCATCAATTCGAACAGTGCTTTTCAGGGAGGAGGAATCGAGTGTGAGGCCGACGAGATCACGGTGATCTCGAATATCATTTCGGACAATACCGCCACCAGTTTCGGCGGCGGCATCTGGCGCCTCGACGACGATTTATCGATCCTCAACAATCTCATCGTGCGGAACACCGCCGAATACGGCGGCGGCATCGCCTGCCGTTCTGCGGGAACGGTGACGGTCGTCAACAACACCATCGTGGCGAACAGCGCGACCTATGGCGGCGGCATCAACAGCGAGCTTTCGTGCGGCCCCGAAGTGATGAACACGATCCTCTGGGGGAATCAAGCCCAGGAGGGGAAGGAGATCAGGATTGCGGACAACTACAAGGCGGGAACATTCAAGATCAACTATTCCGATGTGGAGGGCGGCATGAACTCCGTATTCCTCGAATCGGGCGCGTCGCTCATCTGGGGCGCGTTCATGATCGACGCCCCCCCCTCTTTTGCCGATCCCGGCAGCGACGATTATCACCTGACGATCACGTCGCCCTGTGTCAACGCCGGCGACGATTTCGCGTCGTATATCCCGGCAGACGATTTCGAGGGCGATCTCCGGATCGTGGGCGACGACGTGGACATGGGATTTGACGAGTTTTCGCATCACCTTTATCACGTTGGACCGGTGACACCTGGCGAAACGATCGAGATCAAGGTTGTCGGTCTCCCCTCGACCAAGCCGGTGACTCTCGCCGTGAGCGATACTCTTCTCGATCCCCCCACCTCGACACAATGGGGAGACCTCTATATCCCTCTGCCGCCCGGCTACCACTGGAACGGCGGCCCCATTCCGCGGTCGGGGATCCAATCCAATGCCGTCACGATCCCTCTCTGGTGGAGTGCGGGCGAAAAGCGCTACATCCAGGCGCTGCTCGGCCCGATGGCCGATCCCGATTCGGTGCTCACAAACCCGCTCGTTCTCGAAGTCGAGTAACCTGGAGATTAGACGATGCTGGCGAAATTGACACTCTTTTGCGTTGTGGCGATCCTGCTCTCCGGCGGTGCCCTTCGGGGAGACACCATCTACGTTCCCGACGACGAAGCGACGATCCAGGACGCGATCAACGCGGCGGCGGCGGGAGACGAGATCGTGGTCCGCGCGGGCACGTACTACGAAAACCTCCGATTTCTGGGAAAAGCGATCACCTTGCGCAGCGAGGACGGGCCCGACGAGACGGTCATCGACGGACGGTTTGCGTGGAGTGTGGTGCAATTCGTCGACAGCGAAGAGTCCGATTCGGTCCTTTCAGGTTTCACGCTCACAAACGGAGTGCGGATGAGCGGACCGACGGCGGGCGCCGGTGTTTTTTGCTACGAGTCATCGCCCACGATCGTGGGCAATGTCATCTTTGACAACGCTGGCAACTATGGAAGCGGGATCGGCTGCAACCGGGCCGCCCCGACCATCATCGACAATCAAATCATCGGCAATCGCGCTCAGGATGTGGGCGGCGGCATCACCTGCCTCGACAATTCGTCACCCCTCATCAAGCAGAATCTGATCATCGACAACTTCGCCTATTCTTTCGGCGGCAGCGGGGTGCACTGCGGCAATTCGAGCCCGACGATCGTGGGGAACACGATCACCGGGAATCAATCGGCCGAAGACTTCGGGAGCATCGGCTGCTTCGACAATTCGGCACCCGTGATTTCCAAAAACGAGATCGTCGACAATTTACTCAGCGGGATCTACACATTCGGCTCGTCTCCGACGATCACCGGAAATCTGATCGCCCGCAATGAGTCTGAAGAACGGGGAGGCGCGATCTTCTGCAACAGTTCGTCGCCCACCATCCGTGACAATGTCATCTCCGAAAATGTCTCAAAAAGCGACGGCGGCGGGCTCTGCATTCTCGACTCCTCACCGATGGTGATCGCCAACAACGTGATCTGCGCCAACGAGTCGTGGAACGGAGACGGCGGCGGGCTGTTCGTTTACGGATCCGATCCGACGCTGATCAACAATACTTTTTTTGGAAACCTCGCACGATCGAACGGTGGCGGCTGCGACCTGAACGATTCTGTGGTCACCATCTCGAACACGATATTCTGGGGTAACCAGGCGCAAAGCGGCAAGGAGATCTTCGTGAACAACTCGGGGACGGTCGACATCAGCTATTCCGATGTCGATGGCGGTCAGGATTCGATCGGGATCCACGGCGGAGGGGTATTGAACTGGGGAGCGGGCATGATCGACGCCGATCCGCTCTTTGTCGATGCGCCGAGCGGCGACTTTCATCTGACCCTGCAATCCCCTTGCGCAAACAGCGGCGATGCCGGCGCATCGGGCCTCCCCACCGAAGATTTCGAGGGCGATCGGCGCGACGCCTTTGGCGGCGTCGACATGGGCGCCGACGAGTTTGACTACCATCTCTACTACGTGACTGTCGACGATGTCTATCCGGGCGGAATCCTCATGGTTCGCATCATCGGGCTGCCGGGAAGAAAAACGAAACTGGTCATGGGTTCGGGCGTGATCGACCCGCCGCTGCCGACGATCTACGGCGATCTCTATCTGGAATCACCGCTGAAGCTCTTCCCTCTCGGCGACATTCCGTCGAATGGTGTCCTCGAACTTCCCGTCTTAGTGCCCCTGTGGTGGCAGCCGGGAGAGGAGTATCCTTTCCAGGCTCTCGTCGGCGGACTCGGATGGCCCAGCTCTCGGCTCACCAATCTTGTCGTCCTGAAAGTGGAGTAGCGGTTTTTTCCTGAATCTCCCCCGGTCTGTCTTGTTCCGCACGAGAAGATCTGTATTATATAAATACCCTTTTATCGAACTAAGCCCGCCAATCGTCTGCACCCGCATCGTGTAAGGAGTGGTCCAATGGCACGCGGAATTCCTTTTTGTCTCGGCTTGCTGACCATTTTTTTCTCCCTTTCGTTGTTCTTGGCTCCAGCCGGATATTGCCAATCGGAGGCCGAATCGGCGTGGGACGGCGACGGGGGCTTTGACGGCGACTACAGCGGCATCCCCCGCTTGAGGTGGACCGGCCCCGGAAGCCCCGACACCTTTGACGACTACATGAAAGGGCGGACGGCCGCGCCCTTCGTGACGGCGCTCACCTATGTGACTCCGGCGGGACGGAACGATGCCCGCGCAACCAAGGCGCTCGTCCTCGTGAACAGCACGCTTTTTTCGGGGATCCAGGCGAACCTCACCCGCTACGTGCTCGACCTCGAGAACGACGGCTACACCGTCGAGGTCCACCAGATCACGGGCGGTCTGCCCGAAGACCTGAAAACCTTCATCATCGCCAACTCGACCGACCTCGCCGGGTGCGTGTTCGTCGGCGACCTTCCCGTGGCGTGGCACGAATCGGACGTCTGGGGTTACGAGGAATACCCCTGCGATCTCTTCTACATGGATCTCGACGGCACCTGGACCGACAGCGACAGCAACGGGAGATACGATATCCACACGGCCGGATCGGGCGACGAGGGGCCGGAGATCTTCATCGGCCACATCGACACGTCGATGATGAACGGCGACGAGGCGGCCCTCACCAACGCGTACCTCGACAAGAACCACAATTACTGGAACGGCGGGATCTTCGTGCCGGGTTATGCCTGCTCCTACACGGAGGATGACTGGGCCATGTACAACGACATGCGCACCGACATCAAGTTTTCCTATCCCAGCTTCGACGACATTCCCGCCCCGGCGACGGAGCGCAACGACTACGTGAACAACAGGGTGCCAAACGCCGACTACGAGTTTATCCAGCTCTGCTGCCACTCATCGTCGCAGGCCCACTACTTCACACGCGGCGGACTGGCCTACAACAGCGAGATCCAGGCAGCCGTGCCTCATGCCATGTTCTACAATCTCTTCTGCTGCAGCACGCTCCGCTACACCTCATCGAACTTCCTCGGTGGCGCGTACATTTACGACACGAGCCAGACGAGCCTCGCCGTGATCGGCAGCACCAAGACCGGATCGATGCTCGAATTCTACGCCTTCTACCAGCCCTTCGGCGCCGGGGAATGCTTTGGCGAGGCCTTCCGCCAGTGGTTCAACTATCTCGCTCCCTACGACACCAACGAGATCGGCTGGCATTACGGGATGACCATCGCGGGCGATCCCTTCCTGCACATGGTCGAGCCGGCGCTTTTTATGCACTTCCCCGAAAGCGTTCCGTCGGGCCATCAGCCGCCCGGGCCGGCGACGGCGATCACCGTCGAGATCGTGGACGGCTCCGAGAACTACCAGGCCGGAACGGGCACCATGCACTACCGGTTCGATCCGGCCGATCCCTTCACGCCGGTGGCGTTTGCGCCTCTCGGCGGGGATCTCTACGAGGCGGTGATCCCCGGCGCTCATCCGGGTGATAAACCCGAGTTCTATTTTGTCGCCGAGGGCGACGGCGGAACGGTGATCACCATGCCCGTCGACGCGCCGAGCAGTGTCTACTCCTTCGAGGTCTGCCTCGCCGAAAGGGTGATTCATGACGATTTCGAAGGCGACACGGGCTGGACGGTGGAAAACTTCAACATCACCGCCGGCGCCTGGGAGCGCGACGTGCCCAACACGACGAGCGGCGATCAGGTTGCGCCCGTGGAAGACAATCCGGCCGGGAGCGGCACTTACTGTTTCCTGACCGACAATGGCCCCGCGGGTGGGAGTTATTCCGATTACGACGTCGACGGCGGACCGACACGCTTGATCTCGCCCGTCATCGACCTCTCCAACGGCGACGCCCTGATCAGTGCCTACAACTGGTACTACTCGCGCGACGGCGACGATGCCTACGAGATCGACGTGTCCGACGATGACGGCGTCACGTGGACCAATGTCTACTCCTCCTTCAGTTCCCTCAACGGCTGGGAGAGATTGGCTTTCAACGTGGGCGACTACGTGACACCGACAGCGCAGGTCAAGGTGAGGTACAGCGCCCAGGATCAGCCGAACAACGACATCGTCGAGGCCGGCGTCGACGACTTCACCGTGGAGCGGCTCAACTACTTCCCCGCGCTCTACGCCGACGCCTACGATCTTTCCGTCGCCGCGGGGCAGAGTTCCCACTTCTTTCTCGATGCGGGGCCAGCCTACGCTGGACGGAGCTATCTGCTTCTGGCCACCTTGAGCGGCAGCGATCCGGGAATGGACGTGAACGGCGTGCACATTCCGTTCAACTGGGACTGGGTGTCCGATTTTGTCTACAACAACCTCAATCTGCCCCTTTTCCAGGATTTCTGGTCGACTCTCGACGGGCAGGGCGAAGCGCTGGTCGCCCTCGACATGAATGCCGCTCCCGGTCTCGCCCCCTACGTGGGGCAGGAGCTGACTTTTGTATTCGTCGTTGCGGCGCCCGTCGACTTTTCGTCGAACGCGATCGGTGTGGCCATCGAGCCGTGATCGGCGTTTGTTGATCCGCGGTTAAAACTGACAACGCCCCGCAGTCCGACCGGCTGCGGGGCTTTTTTGCACACCCTGAACGATCTCTCGATCAAGAAGAAAAACGACTCACCCGGCTTCTTGTGCTCTCTGTGGTGAGCCTCTTATTCCCGCACGCCATTTCGCGTCTTCGTGATGAAACCGCCTCGTGTTGATCGTCAACCAATTTGGCACACCCATCAACTTCATAACCATCAGAAGCGGATCGGCGCAAGTGGCGACGATCGGGCTCAAAGCACTTCTTTTTGATTTTGTGAGTTTTGAGATATGATATATCGAGAATCTGAGCGTACACCGGCCGGCACCGTCCTCGGAGAAAAGTGAAGATGAACTGGATTCAACTGCACCGGCTCGCGACAGCGGTGCTCTTCGTTTCCTTTCTGTCGGCGGCGGCGGCGCAGGAAGGAACGACGTGGGCGCAAGAAAAAACGGCCTGCGCGGAGGGCGTTCTGGCCGCCGGTACGCTCTGGGCGAATCCTTACTACATCGTCGATTCGGGCATCCCCGGTCCCACGCTGCTCATTGCCGCGGGGATCCACGGAAACGAACCGGCCGGATTTCGCGCCGCAGAGCAGATACGCCACTGGCCGCTCAAGCGGGGCAAACTGATCGTTGTGCCGCGGGTCAACACGCCCGGCCTGCGAGAAAAGACCCGTTGGCTCCCGGGAGTCGAAAAACCCGATCGGAACGCCAACCGCAATTTCCCCGGAAGGGGAGAGCCCAACAGGGCGCGCACCGAACCGGTCCGCGCCCTGTGGGCGTTCGTGCAGGAGCAGAATCCCGACTGGGTGGTCGACCTCCACGAGGGATACGACTTTCGCATCACGAATCAAAAAACCGACGGTTCGAGCATCATCTTCTTCGATACGCCCGAGATGCGGGCGCTGGCAAGCAAGATCCACGGCGAGATCAACGCCACCATCTCCGACCCGAAACGGCAATTCGTGATGCTTCACAAGAGTGGGCCCGTCAACGGAGGCCTGGTCCGGGCGGCGGTCGAGCGGCTGGGCGCCAGGGGTTTCTGCTTCGAGACGACCTACGGCAAGCAGCCGCTCTCGGACCGCACACGCCAGCAGCGGCTCATGGTTCACTGCCTGATGGGCGAATTGGACATGGCGGCCGGCAGCGCCAACGTGATGATCTCGCCGACCCGATCGTCACCCATCCGGGTGGCGCTCTTCGATTCCGCCGGCATAGCGGAACGGAGCGTTCGAAACCTCGAAAGGATCATCGACTCTTCAGAGGCGCTCGAATTGCGCCACGTCGGCGCGGCCGATGTGTGCGCCGGTGTGCTCGACCAGTTTCACGTCGTTGTTTTTCCGGGCGGCAGCGGTAGCAAGCAGGCCGCCGCCCTGGGCCGCAAAGGGCGGGACGCTGTCCGCACATTCGTCAGATCAGGCGGAGGGTTCGTCGGAATCTGTGCCGGAGCCTATCTGGCCACAGCCGAGTACGACTGGGGCCTCGCTCTGGTGAACGCCAAGACTTTCACCGGGAAACGGCTGATACCGGGGGAAGGCGAAAAATCGATGTGGGTACGCGGTCGCGGGACGGTGAAGGTCGAATTGACGGCCGAAGGGGAAAAAACCTTCACCGGTCTTCCCGGCCTGGTCGAACTCTACTACGCCAACGGCCCCATCCTCTCCCCCGCCCATTGCGAGAAGCTTGCCCCATACACGACGCTGGCCGTTTATCGCTCGGAGATATCAAAGTACGACGCACAGCAAGGAACGATGATCGACACCCCCGCCATCGTCTTTGCCGGTTTCGGCGAAGGCCGCGTCTTCCTCATCGGTCCCCATCCCGAATCGACTGACGGGCTGGAGCCTCTCGTGGAACAGTGCCTGGCGCGAGCGGCCGGGCGCCGATGACGAAATCGACGATCACGGGAAAATGATCGGAACCGACCCCCTCGCCGTTATATTTTTCGACCACCGTGATCTCGGCCGAATGAAGGCAGTGGTCGATCGGAATCAGGAGAAAGGGATTATAGGTCGGCCACGTCGGCCCGATTCCGCGGCCCCTCGAACTATCGATGAGCCCCGTTCGTTCGATCAATCGTTTGAAATGATGATTCCAGGGAGTGACGTTGAGATCGCCGAGGAGGATCAGTGGCAGCGGCGATCGGATGTGGTCGGGCAATCGATCGAGCTGGTCGTTGCGCCACCGCGAATACTCCCCACCCGCCGGCGGCGGCGGGTGGGTGGCCACCACACGGAGTTGCCCCTGATCGGTAGCGATGGTGGCCAGAATCGACGGGACACCGATTTCTCCGATGGAAACGATCTTGCCTTCATCGAGTGGCATTTTGGAAAAGAGACCGATACCGAAATTGTCTTCGCGGGTCTGCACGCACGAATGAGGGTGTGAATCAAGGAGCCACCGGAGATCGAGGAGCCATCGGGAAGTAATCTCCTCGAGCACCACGAAATCGGGATCGGTTTCGTGAATGACCTGCCTGACTCGATCCTTATCTCCGAGCCGCGAATTCACGTTGATCAGCATGGCGCGGAGGGGACGGACCGACCCATCGACGACACCCCGTCCGCCGCCGCCGAAGTAGAAGGGAGCGAGCACGCAGAGATTGATGGAGGCGAAGGCGAAGAACAGGGCCGCCGTCTTCAGCCGCCGCGCCGCTAGAAAAACCACGCCCGCCAGGCCGAGACCGAGCAGGTACTGGAGTCGGAAGTGCGAGAAGAGGTCGAGAATCCACGAAAACCGTCCAAGCCATCCGAGAAGCGTTGCCGCGCAGGCAACGGCTCCGGCCGCCCCGAGGAGTCCCAGCACCGATAATCGTATTCTCATCTCCCCTTCGACGTGGAATCAAGAGCAACAATTCCGTTGTTCTTGTCATCGCGGCTCGAGTACGACCCGGATCTCGTCGACCTGTCCCGGTTTCAGCGAGACCTTCCGCGTCACGTCCTTGAATTCGGGCGACAGGACGCGGATCACCCGGTCGCCGAGGGGAAGGCGATCAAAGAAGTAGTTTCCCTCTATCCACTCGTGCCGATTGCGGGGGTAGACGGTTGCGTCGTCGCAGTAAAAGGTGCAGTTCGCCAACGGCTTCCCTGAGGGATCAAAGACCTTGATCCTGAGCACACCGCATCGCTTGATCCGGACGATGCCGAGGTCGACCGCGCCGGCGCCGGTGTGGGTGAAAATCGCGGACGTGTACCACTCGAAGCCTCCGGCATAGACGGACAGCCAGTACTCCCCGCGCGTCACACCGGGCAAGTTGAAGGAGCTCTGCGCCATTTCCGCCCGGAAGCTGACAGACCGGTTGGTTTTCGCATCGCGCACCGACACCATCCACGACTCGACCTGTGTGGCCAGGGGCTGGCCGGTGAGGTCATCGAGCAGAGTTCCGGTCACCGTCCCCTCGGGGAAGATCAGATGGAACGGGAAGGGATCGTGCGGATCGTCCGGAATGGAGAGATCGGGAAAGTTGACCGTCGTTCCCTCTTCGAGGTCTGTCGAGATCTCCCACCTCCCCGGCTTGAATCCGCCGAGAACGAAGAGCCCCGCGGCGTCTGTGGTGACCGTCTTTTTTTTCTCGCTCTCCGCCAGACCCGGAACCTGGACTCCGCTGAATCGGAGCGCGATTCCCGGAGCGGGCCGCCCGCTGGAATAGGAGAGAGCGCCGTCGAGGGTCACCTCCCCTTCGAAGAAGGCAAAATCATCGGGGACCAAGGAGACCGCGACGTCGCCACCGACGGCGACGTCGATCGATCGTTCAACGATACCGGCCTCGTCGAAGGTGACGGTCACCACCCAGGCGCCGGCGGCGATCGGCATGCGGGTCTTCCAGGCCCCCTTCTCGTCGATCTGCTTTCTGCCGAAGTCGCGGCTCTTGCCGTCCTCGCGGCGCAGGTGCAGCCTGAATCGTTTCGACTCGAAATCGGCAAAACCGCTCATGGAGATCCTCAGGAATCCGCCGGGGTCGACCTCGACCCTGAGGTCGTCGACCGACTCGCCCTCCTTGACCTCGATCCCGCTGACGCTCTTTGACGGATAGTCCTGCGCATAGATCGACAGCTCGTACGTACCGGGCGGGAGGCCTTTGACCCGGAAGTTCCCCTCCTTGTCCGCATTGCCCTGGAAGCTTTCAAAATTGTTCGCGCGCCTGTACGCAAAAATCGAGATGAACGACGCTGTGGGCCGCCGGCCGGTGCGGCTGTCGACGATCGTTCCGCTGATCTCACCGAAGGGCACGCCATCGGCCTGATCGAGGCGGATATCCTCCCGGCGTTCTTCTCCGGGATCGAAGACGGTCTGCTTCCAGTCGCTGACCGACTCGCCGTTATTCAGATTAAGCCAGACGCCGAAGGCGCCCGGCGGCAGGCGCTTGAATTCGAATCCCCCCTTCTCATCGCACCCGGAGTAGACCATGTTTCCCAGGAATCCCCGCTCGTAGTCGGACTCCCTCCAGTCGCGGGCGAGCAAGACCGTTCCGCCGCCTTGCGTTTCACCGTCGTAGCCGTAAAAGGTTCCCTTCCAGGAGGCGTGCTCGGGCGAGGGACCGAAGTTGATCTCCAGATCGGCGTCGGCAAGCTCGGCCGATCTGTATTCGGTGGTGACGTTGAACTGCTCTTCGCTGCTGTCGGGCGCTCTGGCCGAGACTTGCACCTTTCCCCGAAGGCTGGGCGGCGTGCGATAAAACCCGGCCGCGTCGGTCTCCACCACACGATAGACAAAATTCTGTTCTCCCAGAAGAATGACCCAGGCGCCTTCGCAGAGGGCGTCGTCATCATCGCGCACCGTGCCGAAAACGCGCGGTCCCTTCTTCAGCCGGAACTCGACTGGCGAACGGTCACCCGGCTCGCGGACGGTCTTTTCCTGTGCATAGTGGGGATGGACAGCGCCGATGGTGATTTTTTTGTCGCCCCTCAATCCCCCGAGAGTGAAGCACCCCTTTTCATCGGACTCGGCATAAGGGGTCCGATCTCCCTCTCCTTTTTCGATCATGATGAGCGTGTCGTACTGTGTCCCGAGAATCGCCCCGGCCAGGGGCTGTCCGGTGGCATCGTCGACCACCCGCCCCGTAATGCGCGTGCCCCGATCGAGTTCCACCACCACCTCGTCGGGCGATCGGCCCGCGCCGATCTCGAGGGGATCGAGCTTCGCGGAGCAGTGGCGCGACGAATAGACCATCAGCCGGAACGAACCGCCCTCGTCGATGGGGAGATCGAAACGGCCCTTGTCGTCGTGAAAGGTCTCCGTGGCGACACGCTTTCGGCGATTCCGGGGATTCTCCTCTTCGGGCAGATTTCTGAATAGGCGCACATGAAACCGCGTTACCGCCTGGCGCGAGACCTTGTCGACGACCCGGCCGCGCAGGAGCAGACCCGAAGGGGCCACTGTCTCTCGCGAGGCACCTTCGCTCGTTGAACTCTGCGAGTGTTCGATGTCGATAATGTCGACAGGCTTCTCTTCAACCGAATCGTTGTCCGTGATCGCATCCTTCAGTCGTGGAGAATCGAAACGGGAGGGATCATCATCTCCCGGATCTCTCGAAAAAAGTCCCCAGAAAACAACCGCTACCACGAGGATGAGAATCAGGAATATCCCCAGATGTCGTATCGCGCCCGATCTCATGATCGACTCCCGGCTCCGCGGCATTAACCATCCACCTTGTGCCCTCTGTAGGGCTTTTCGAGAAACCGGCTCGCCAGCTTTTTCTGATAGTCGTGGTTCTTGGCATCGGAAAAGGTCAGCACCTTCTCGTAGCACTTTCGGGCCTCTGAGCGCTCCTTCTCCAGATCGGCGATGCACCCGAGGCGGAGGTAGATCCAGCACTGGTGGAAGGGACCGCCCGCGCCGCCCTTCAAGGCGACCTCGAACTCCTTCTTCGCCGCGTCGAGCTCGCCGAGCCGGAAGAGGCACCGGCCGAGAGCGGTGCGAAAGGCACTGGACACATTCTTGTCGGCGCCGAGTATCTTCCTGATGTCCTTGACCGTCTTCTGAAGGGTGTCGCTCTCGGCCATCTTGGGATTGTTCGCCACCTCGAAGACCGTCTTCTTCAACTCCTCGATATCGACCTTGCCCGACACCTCGCAGAGGAGATGGGAGTCCGGATCGACAATCAGCTCCTGGGGATCGAAGGGGCAGGAGAGCTTGAAGCTCGTCTTGTTCTTTTTGACCTCGATCGTCTCCGTCTGAATCTGATCGTCCGCACGCAGGCTGATGGCGACAGTCATCTTGAAGGGTTTTTTGGTTCCTTCCTGGAAGATCGTCCCCTTGACGGTGTACGACGAACCGCTCTTTTTCGACTCGTACTCGGCCCGGATGCGCGGGATGCCCGGCTCGCCCCATTGCGTAAAAATCCACTTCCATTTCGTGGGCGCCAGCTTTTTGCGAACCACGTCGTAGTCGATGGTTTCTCCGCGATAAGTGTCGAGGAAGCGAGCGGCCGCGGCGTCGAACTCCTTGCGCCCCATCTCCTTTTCCAGGGTATGCAGGATCATCGCCCCTTTTTCATAGGCATGGGCCCTGTAGACTGCGGGATCCATTTTTGCACCCCAGTCCCTGATCTCGCCGAGCGGGACCTGGCCCCTGTTGGCCGTGGCGACGACACGCCGGGTGAATTCCTTCCTCTCCGCCCTGGCGCTCTCCCTGCCCTGGGACATTTCCATGTACCTGTGCGTCGCGTAGGTGGCGAACATCTCGCTGGCAAAGTGCTCGAACCTGACCTCGTGGCCCCACCACGAGTGGGATACCTCGTGGGCGACGAGCGATTCGCCCCAGAACGAGCCGCCCCCATCCTCGAAGGCGCCCGTGCCGATCAAAACGTAGCCGGTCTCTCCATACCCGCTTCCCCTTCCGAAGGGCGCCGGCATCTCGACGAGAGTGAAACTCTGTCCCTCGATCGGGCCGTAGAGTTTCGTGAAAAAATCGATGGCCCGCTCCACATAGGCGAGCAGGTTCTTTCCGCCCGCCTCGTGGCCGGGAAAGACGATGGCCTTGAGATCCATTCCCTTTTTCGACGACCTTTTCACCTCGACGTAGCCGCCCGCGGCGAGGCCGATCCTCCGGTCGGGAACGGCGTGTTCGAAGCGCCAGATCGCCAGGCCGCCTTCCTCTTTCTTATCCGTCAAATTTCCGGCGGTGTGTACGATCCAGTCCTTTCTCGCCTTGAGAATGATCTCGTACGTCGCCATGTCGTCGGCAACACGCGGATACCACGCGTACTGGCTTCGTATGTAGGCATGCTCGGCGCAGACGTTGCTCCGGACGTACCCTCCCCGCTTCTGGCTGAACTTGACGTAGGGTTTCCCCTTCAGCTCGAAAACGATGGAGAAGGGGCCCTTGGAGACGCCCGCCTTGCCGAGGTCGAGGTCGAGATCCCACCCGCTCCGTTCGAAGGGGATCTCCTGCTCGTCGATCCGGCAGGTTTGAATGTCGATGGCGCCGGCCAGTTGGAGATGAAGTTTCTTCACCTTCCTCGCGGCGAGTGCGTTGAGAGTGACAGTGGATTCGATATGGTCGGCGTTGATCGTTGCGTCGATCTCGTAGGAGAGAACATCAACGGGGCTCTCGGCCGGAGCCGCCCTGCCCACAGGCACCAAAAATGCAAAGAGGACTAACGAAAAAAACAGAGTGTCTCGAAAGATCATCTTCTCCTCCACGTGCGTCCCTGACTCGTCGAAAGAGCGTGCTGTGCCATTCCCACGGCGGGTCGCGCTCGATACCTCTTTAGAGTGTAGGAGAATCGGGTTATTCCGTGCAAGTTTGGAATGTTCTATTCGTGCCGCGCGATCACTCAATCGTAATCGGTAACGGTGCCGAGATGTTGTTCACCCGCGGCGGCGCTCCGATCGGATTGAGGGTCAGGGCCGCCACGAACAGGGTCATCCCCACGAGATTGGGATTGTTGGGAACGTTGATCCTCGGGCTGGCGCTCTGCCCCGAGCTGTCGAGATATCCGTAAAAGCTTTTGAAGATCGGGTTCGTGGGATTCATCGACATCTGGGTCAGCCAATCGTTTTTGAGCGGCACGAATCGCGTGGCGCCGTCGACGGGTATCGCCGGATAGGTGTCGAGCGACGCGGCAAGGAAATATTCGAGCCCCCCGCCGGCCGGCGCGTCGATGAGCACATTGACCGACGTCCCGATGGCGGCCGGTCCCGACAGAGCGACAACGACAGGCGGGTCGTAGGTCAACACCGTGAAGTCGTCGATGCACGCCTCGCAGTAAGAATCGTCAGGCTCGTCGCGCGCCACGAAGCGCATCATCATTTGATTGGTCGGAGCGATTATATCGCCGATCTTGAAGACGGCTTCATTCCAGGAGTTGGCCATGTGGTCGAGCGTTTCCACGTTGATCCAGCTCGTTCCGCCGTCGTTCGAGATGTCGACCTCGAAGGGATCGTTGTTGTGCACCGGACCGAGGTCGGTGTACCAACGCCAGTAGTGGATCGTGGCGTTGGGCGCGCCGGCCACGTCAAAGAGAGCGGTCTTGAGCGTGGTCTTTCCATGATCGACGTCATCGCCGTCCGCCGTGTACGAGTTGTTTCCCGTGATGAAGCACTGCGTGCCCGACGAACCGGTATGATCGTCCTCGGGCTGTACGTCCTGCGTGCCGTCCATGATGCCGATCGGGTCATCGCGCTCCCAGATACCGGTGGTGGCGTTGTCCCCCGTATCGCCCACGGTCCATCCCGGATCGGCTTCCATGTCGGCCCTGTAGAGGAGTTCGGGGACGCCGCAGGTGAGAGTCACCGGCTCGACCATGGTGTACCCGTCGAAGGAGATGTTCAGTTCGAGGGTGACCGCCGTGCCGTAGGGGGTGGTGTTCTTGAACTTGAACTCGAAGGGATCGCTCACGTTGAGGGCGTTCGAGACGCTCGCGATCGATCCGAAATCGTGAAAGTCGTCGATGAGTGTCACGTAGGGGCTCGACGCGCTGAGCGTGGCGGTCACGGCGCTGGCCGTGCCGCCGAGCCCCTTGTTCCGCAGGCTGACGGTGAGATCGATCGGTTCTCCCGGCAGGAAGATTCCATCGCCGTTGTCATCGAAGAGGTATTGATCGTCGAGGCGCACGAAGCTGCCGGCGATCCACGACCAGTAGCGGCAGGCGAGCTGGCTCTCTTCCGCCAGAGGCACGATGCGGCTCTTGGGAGGCCAGAAACCGTCGTCGAAGCTTCCGATCTCGGGGGCGAGACAGAAAATTCCCTGATCGCCATAATGCCAGTCGAGGGGGCACCCGTTGGCGTAGTAGCCGAGCGTGTCCGGGCTGGGACCGATGGGATATCCGTTCTCGGCGGTGATGTCCTTGAGGTATTCCTTGTAGAGGGGCCAGTCGTTCCCGTAGGGCAGAAAATCATCGTAAGCGAAGGGGCAGATGTAGACGTTGGTGTAGGTGTGGGTGTTCCAGCTCGAGACGATGGGACGGCTCGCGATAAAATCGCTCACCGCCAGGGCCTCGGGCTCGGAGAACGCGTACGGTCCCCGGTAGGCGAGCGAATTGGGATTGGTACTCGATCCGATGGTGTCGTATCCCCACATGAAATCGTAGTTCCGTCCCAGGTCGACGCCGTAGATCCCGCCGCCGTTGTGCCGGCGGTTCTTGCGCCACATCCCCCCACCGCTGGGATTGGTCTGTTCGTTGTAAACATGTCCATCCGGATTGTGAACGGGAACGAACCAGATCTCACGGTTGTCGACGAGGTAGGTCAGTTCGGGATCGGTACCGTACTGCTCGAGGAGGTTTTTCATGTAGTAGAGCACGGTCGTCATGCCCATGACCTCTCTGGCGTGGGTGAGCGAATCGTAAAAGGTCTCCGGTTCCGATTCGTCCACCGTCGGATTGTCGGAGATCTTGACGGCCCAGATCGTTCGCCCCTCCACACTGGTTCCGATGCTCATCTTGGGTGTGATGAGATTGGGATAGAGCGCCGCCCACGCGTCGAGCTCGGCTTCGACCTCGCTGTTGGTGAAGTACCCTCCCATGCTCCCCTCGGGCCAGGCGCGGTTTCCGAGCGCCGGGTCGGCCTGGAGGCGCTGACCGTAGTATGATTCCAGGTCGGCGATCTCGATCGTGTAGCTGAGTCCCGCGTCGGCCAGGGCGCGAAGATCCTGATCGCGCGCAACGAGAACGACGATTCCGTCCTCTCGCGCATCGATCACATCGAGGCAGAGTGTGCGGAGAGTGTGTGACTCCTGGAGAGTGTGGGCGCTGACGCGAACGAGCTTGTACGCCGCGTCTTCGTCCCCCGTCGATGCCGGTGCAGCGAAGAGGAAAAAACAGATCACCGACACAAAGAGAGCCGAATTCCTCATGGGAAAACCTCCTCACTAATGGTGAGATTTCGGATGGATGCCACACACGTATCCTGACTGATTCGACCGGAGGTTCGGGGCTTGAATCCCGGTCAAGTCAGCGTTTTAAATATAATCTATTTTAGATAATTCGTCAATGGCGTGGGGAGTCAGAAGGTCCGCTGCGCGAGCAGAAACAGAGCCACAATGACGATCAGCGCAAGAATCAGGAGCCAGAGGGGCGGACCGAAGGCCCTGTTCGGCCGGTCGCCGAATTCCCGTTTGACGAACTCCTCATAGTCGAAATCGTTGTCGCCGCCATAACCGTCCGTCACCGCTCCGCCCCACTCGTCGGCATCGTCGGACCACCCCGTTGAATCGTCCGATCCGCACTCGGGACAGGCTGACGCACCGGTTCTGACCTCCGCGCCGCAATGGGGGCAGATGAAGGACGGATCGAGTTTTTTACGCCGGCCCTTTGACATCTTACCGATCCTCTAACGATCGCTAGGGGGAGACTTCCTTGTCCATGAGGGCGATCACCTTTTTCACCCTGTCGATCTCGTCCGGCGAACCGAGGACGATGATCGAGTTGGTTCTCGGATCGGCCGCAACGGGCGGCGTGGTCGGATCACCGAGCAGGGCTTCGAGCGCGTTGCAGACTTTTGAGGCCGAGGCGTACTCGAGGGTGATCATTTCGACCGTCGCTTCCCCGGCGGCGGAGTTTCGATGCGAACCATCTTGGTGCACGATGGTCGTGCACCCCGCGAAAAGCATCGCCAACAAGATTACACAGACTGTTTTGATGACTTTCTCCTTATCACAAGCGCTTTGCGTGAGCGGTACAGTCACCGCGAGAGGCCGTATTCGAGCGCCTTGGCAATGGTCAGCATTCGGCTGACGATTGCCTGAGGATCCTCCTCGACGTCGTAGCGGTGGGAGATATTCGTGAGGTTCTCCGTATAGACGACCCTCTTGTCGGTAATCTCGAGATACCCATCTTCGTTGAAGAGGCTCGGCTTTGCAGACATGAAATCGATCATCGCGTCCCGAAAAACACGGGACGAGACGGCGCTTCTGATCCACGCCTCGTGCTTCCCCCTGATGACGAACGCGCTGTCGAGCTCGCCCGATCCCGTCTCGATGTCTTGTTTTCTCGAGAGTCCGAGCAGTTTCCAGAAGGCCTGTCCCCAGGGGGCGGGAAAGACGCAAAGACCGACCTCGAGAGCACCCTTGAAGTAGACGGAGAGGCGCAACTTGTGAGTGAGCCTCATCAGGGTTCCGCCCCCTTTTCCGAAAGTCGCCGACGGACCAATTTGCGTCATCTCGATCTTTCGGAGCGTCACCAGATGGTCATCGATCCGGCCCCGAAACTGCTCGGGCGTTCCCGGTTGCGTCATTTCGGCAAGATATCGGTTCGATTCCTCCAGTTCGCCGCTGTCGAGAAAGAACCCCCCGCACCGGGCGCAGTGGTCGAAGATGATCTCGGAACAGGAGAGCAGGTTTATCTTGTTCAAGGGCTGTTCGGGGCAGTGTGGACAGGACCTCTCGTGGAATCGGTCCTTGTGTTCTTCGGTGTCGATGGAGCAGAATTCGATGTCGCCTCCCATCCCGGTCGCGAGACGGTTGAGTTCTCCCCTGTCGAGCCAGAGCCCGCCGCAGTCGGGACAGACGTCGGTGATGATATCGGGCTCGACCTTCTTTTCCATTTTGGCGTGGCAGTGTGGGCAATTCATCGGTTTTGTCTCGATGCTCCGTGCAATCTATCCTCCCTTACCCTCCCATGGTCTCCAACCCGAAATTATTGTAGGGGAGAGTCAATGTGCGGCGACTATCGGCCGAACCCGTCACGACCACTCGCAGAGCGATCCCACGTATTCGGCCGATCCGTCGCGGAACCATCCGTCGAGCTGCGCCTGCTCCTTGAGCTGCTGGCCGCGCATGCGGGGCACCACCAGGTAGGCGCAGTCCATACCGGGGAGCGCGGTCATGTCTCCCCAGAGTTTTTCGAACTGGGCGACGGGATAGATGTCCTCCTGCCCGTGGCCCCATCGTTTTTTCACCTCTTTGAGCGTGATGTAGGTGGGAACCTTGGCCGCAATGGTCCGCACCGCTTCGGCCACCTTGCCCGGATTGGCGAGGTCGGCGCGGACGAGACCGAAGAGTTCGAGCAGCCTGTCGATATCGATCCACATCGTGTTGGAATTGTAGTAGGAGAGTTTGAATTCATCCTTCTCGCGGGGGAGGGCCATCCCCTCGATCAGCTGAAGCTGGCCGTCGACACGCGCCAGTCCGCCCCCCCGGTCCTCGACACGGCGCGTGATCACTTCGACCATCATCGTTTTTCCCGACTCGATGTACGCTCCCAGAACGCGCGGATCGACATCGGCCCCAAGGGTGTCGATGTTGTGGATCATCAGGTATTTCAACTGCGGACGCTTTTTCACCAGGGCGGAGAGCACGCCGTTTCTGAGCATGTTGGGGATCTCGTACCAGTGGCCCACGGGGTGGAGGCACTGGAGCGGCACGTTGTCGGTGTAATCGGTGCCCTCCCCCATCTGCTCCGCCCAGCCGATGAGCGCCGCCTGCAGGCTGTCCCGGACCTTCTGCGCCTGCGCGTCGAGAAGCTGGGTCTCTGTCTCCTCCCAGGCGAAACGGAGATCGCGCGCCGTGGGAACGAGGCGCAACCCCACGGCGCGGCCCGGCGAGTAGATCAGCTCTCCCCGGTAGCCGTACCCCTTCCGGTAGGCGAGGAAGGCGCGGATCGGCGCGTCGGTCACGTAACTCGTGGTGATGATGTGCGGCAGCGCGGTCCCGCAAAGGGTGCCGATCCGGCGGCTCTTGGCGAGGTGCATTTCGAGAAACGATCGGTGCTTTCCGGCGAACTTGCAGAAGGGATGAAGCGCCTTGACCACCCCCGCGCCTTGCGTCCAGCGGCTGCCCGAACCGGCAGCCAGGGTGACCACCGCCACCGTTCCGTCGCCGAGCGCCCGAAGTCCCCTTTCGCGCTGCGCCGACCGGACCGGCTCGTCGGCCCTTGCCAGGTGCAGCACATCGTCGTCGGCCACATCGTCGATCGCCGTGCTCGCCGGATACCGGTTCTGCGCCAGGCCGATGCGCCCGCCGCGCAGATCGGAACGGATCTGCTCGTGCTGAATGTGATCGAAACCGAGCTCACCGAGCAGGGCGGCCAGGCTGCTCCCCTCGTCGCTCCCCACATCGGAGCGCGGCATGACCCGATCGAAGAGGGTCTGGACCATCCCGGCGAGCTCGGGACGGGTGCGGCAGTCCTCGCTGAACCTGTTCAGCTCGGCGCGCCGCGCGGGCATGAGATCGCGAAAATTCGTACGCAGCAACGCGGGAAGATGGAGGGTGTAGTAGCCGGCCGGCATCAATGCCCCCTCGCCGGCGAGCAGGCTGGCGCGCGTCCCGTGATCGTTGATCGCAAAATCGTAGATGACCGGCTCCATGGCAAAGGGGAGCGCATCGCCCAGCCACTTCTTGGTGGCACACATCGTCTCGTGCAGAAACTCCTGGGCGTCGCTCTTGACCGCGGGATCGACGATGAATCCCATTCCGCCGCCCGACATGCCGCCCAGCATCCAGAATCCCCAGAAATCGTTGGCGAATTTATTGCGGACACGATCGATGATCGTCTCCGTGTAGAGATTCGTCGCCCAGGGGATGATCGTCTGGAGGGGGCCGTAGAAGTTCCGTGTCGTTGCATCGCCGATGCCGCGCACGTTCCCCTCGTAGAGCCTTTCCACCACTTCGTCGAGAATCCCGCAGGCCTTCTGTCGTCCCGTCCACTCCGCCTCGGACCGGAGGAGGTACTTTTCCGTCACCATCTCGAGGATCGGGCCCACGTCCTGGGCCATTCCGCCGTGGACGAGGATCAGGCTCTCCTGCAGATTCTGGCGCGTCTCGGCCGAGACCCGGTCGAGCCCCAGAATCTGGTGCGTCGGAAGGAGCCGCCCCCGGCTGATGGCGTACTCCGGATCGCCTTCCTCGGCGAGTTTGCCGGTGATCAGCTTCATGCCCGGCCAGACGCCGCCCGAATCCTGCCATCCGCCCCCCGAACCGCCCAGCCACTCTCCGAGGATCGCCCGGGCGGCGGTGAGGCGGCGTTCTTCCTCGGCGAGCGTTCCCGTGAGCGACGCCGCCTGTCCCGTGGCCCGCATGCAGACCGCGATCAGGCAGGCGAGGAGGCTCGTCGAGACGGCCAGGCGCGATCCCTTGGGAATGCCGTTGACGCGGCTCACGATCTCGATGCCGCGTCCCGCCCCCACCAGCCGGCCGAGGAGATCGTTCAAGCTCTGGCCGCACCCCTCCATCCCGGGCGGAACGATTCCGGCGGCGATGACCGCCGCCTTGAGAAGCCCCAGGTAATCGCGCGCAAAGTCAAAGACCTCGGCCAGATCGGTGATCTCGGCCGTCGCCTTCAGGTCGACGCTGGCGAGACGGAGCAGGGGCTCGTCGATCACCCTGAAGTAAGCCTCGACGGGCGCGCAGGGCGCCCCATCGCGGCCGCGCACGGCGAGGTCGATGGAGACGTTCATCACCCGCGCGCCCTCGGGATAGTCCATGCCGAGAAAAAAGATATCGCTCCACGCGCTGTGGCTCATGTCCATGCGCACGGGGGTCTGCTCGCGGAGGATGGGAAAGAGACCGTCCCCGGTCCGCTTCAAGAGCTTATCCCTGACCCGCAGAGGATGATCCATGGGATGGCCGATGCGGAACATCCACTGGTTGCCTTTCACCGAGCGCACGCTGCGCCGCACCTGGTCGGCGAGGGTTTGAAAAGCGAGTTGATGATAGGTCTGCGCCAGAGCGCTCGAGATCCCGTCGCTGGGGCCGTTGCGTTTCTGCTCGGACAGAAAGAGGTTGAGTGCCTCCTCGAAGCGCCGGCGCAAGAGAAAGACGTAACCGTCATAGGGGATCAGGCTGCGGTCGCCCATGCCTTTTTTGAGGGGCAGGTGAAAACGGTGGACCGAATAAAGAAAAAAGAGGGCCCGAACCCGCTCGTAGAGATTGGGGCTGCTCCGCCGGAAGCGATCGAGATCGGCGCACTCGGCCAGCAGGGTGTCGCGCGAGGCGGAGCGGCAGAAGGCATCGAGCGAGAGATCGCGCACGGCGGGGTCTCGCGAGGTGATGATCTTGACGAGTTCGCCGCTCATGTCAGCTCTCCGGCCTGTCCCAGCTCGCGCTGAGCGTGTCCCAGCTCCCGTTGGGCCAGGAGCTCCAGCAGGCGGGAGAGCACCTCATGGCGTTCGCTGCCGTGGAGCGCCAGGGCGAGCTGCGCGAAGAGGAGCCCATATTTGACACCCACGTCGTAGCGGAAGGCGGGCTCCTCGAGGGCCAGGTATTTTTCACGCGTGGCGAGGACGGCGAGGGCGCTCGACAGCGTCACACCGCCGCCGTCGCCCGCCTCCGCGGTCTGCTCGGCGAGGATATCCATCACCGCCGGCGTGAGAACGTGCATGCCGAAAAAGCAGAGATAGTGCCCGGCGCGCAAGCCGGGCACGATAAGGTGCAGTTCGGCCTCGGTGGGTGTCGGTTTCTCGGACACCCTTTCGATGACGTAGAGGTTGTCCTGTCCGGGCACCCTCATTCCGCCCACGACGCCGAAGTAGGAGAGCAGGTTTTCGCGCGTCGCCTGAACGGCCGAGATGGCGCACTCCTCGGCATGGGCGGCTTCGACGAGCAGCCGCGCGCAGCGCTTGTCGCTTCCGCTCACGTAGAGATGGTCGCCCACGAGGTGGAGGAATGGCTTGCCGTCGGTGAAATGGCGCGCGCAGTAGATGGCGTGGCCGTAACCGAGCGGCTTTTCCTGTGGGATGAACTGCACCCGTCCGGCGTAGTCGCCCGCCGCCTCGGCGTAGGCTCTGTTGTCGCCGGGAGCGACGACGGCGGCGATCTCCTCCACTCCCGCGCTCAGCGTCTCTTCGATGAGGATGGTGAAGACCGGTTTTTCCACACCGTCACAATCGATGAGCCTCTGCATGGGCAGGGTGTGCTGATCGCTGCCCGCCGCCGTGATCACAGCCTTCTTGATTTCCATCGTCTTCTCCCGCTTCGACTCTGCGAGCCAAACGCTCGTGGGAACCTTTCCGTCGACCTGCGTGTGCGCGTCAGAACGGAAGCCATTAAACCAGATCGCGCCGGCCGACACCACCCGGGCCGAAGAGCGATCGGGATGTAACGGTACGGGGAGAGGCGATGATTGCCGGACTTTGTTCTTTTTGGTAAGCTCTTTTTGTCCCCCTCAGGGGAACCAACGGAACCTTCCATCATTCGGAGGTCAGGGCGTGAACAAGGAGCTTCGATTTTACCGGCGCTTGAGCGATACCACTCGAGGATCGATGTCCACACCGGCGATTCTGGCCCTCGTCTACGTCGGTCTCTGTGCGGTCTTTCACATTTACTGGTTCTGCTCGATCCCCTTTGATGTCCGTGGTCCTCAGCGTGCCTATCAACAACTCTGGCTCAGCACGGAATATGGTGGGATCACCCTTCTCGGTATCTTCCAGGCCGTCAACAGTCTCTTCATCGCCTACGTGGTGATCGCCTTTATTTCCGTGTTGGCCGGAAAGACGAGAAAGCACTTCTACTCGCATGCCGAATATCTATTCGCCCTGTTGCTCTTGGCTCTGATACAGATTTACCTGATCAAGTC
>Ga0180429_10000987_pt1 | contig 24520 bp, 14 predicted proteins | sample SS_ome_FD_132428 | JGI IMG/M metagenome (GOLD analysis project Ga0180429, IMG submission 132428) | Hypersaline lake sediment archaeal communities from the Salton Sea, California, USA - SS_1_S_1 metaG | ecosystem: Environmental > Aquatic > Non-marine Saline and Alkaline > Hypersaline > Sediment ...
CCGAGAACATCGAGCTCGGACGGGATGCGGACACCGGCGGACAGATCACCTACGTGATCGAGATGGCCAAGGCCCTGGCCTCCGATCCGCGCGTCGCGCGGGTCGACCTGCTGACGCGCCGGGTCGAGGGGCCGGGCATCGATCCCGGCTACGCGGACCTGGTGGAGACCATCGCGGACAAGGCGCAGATCATCCGCATCCCCTGCGGACCGCGCCGCTATCTCTACAAGGAGAACCTCTGGCCCCACATGGACGAGTTCGTCCACCACGCCCTGTGCCACGTGCGCATGGTCGGCCGCCCGCCCGACGTGGTCCACGGACACTACGCGGACGCCGGCTACGCCGGCTCGGAGCTGGCGCGGGAGCTGCGCGTGCCCTTCGTCTTCACGGGCCACTCCCTGGGCCGCGTCAAGAAGCAGCGGCTGCTGGCCAAGGGGCTCGACGAGGAGGCCCTCGAGGCGCGCTACAAGTTCGAGCGCCGCTTCCGGGCCGAGGAGGACGCCCTGGCCGCGGCGTCGCTCGTCGTCACCAGCACCACCCAGGAGATGACCGACCAGTACAGCTCGTACGACAACCACCGCGTGCGGAGAACGCGGGTCATCCCGCCCGGCGTGGACCTGGAGCGTTTCCGTCCCCGCCGCCGTTGTGAGCCGGCGCCCCCGATCGCCACGGAGCTCGCGCGCTTCCTGCGCGAACCGGACAAACCGATGATCCTCTGCCTGGCCCGGCCCGACGAGCGCAAGAACTTCCACACCCTGGTGAAGGCCTACGGCTGCGATCCCGAGCTGCAGGACATGGCCAACCTGGTTCTGGTCGCCGGCACGCGGAACGGCATCGCGACCCTGAAGCCGCCAGAGCGGCGCGTGCTGCTGGACATCGTCCAGCTCGTCGACGAGTACGATCTCTACGGCCGCGTCGCCTATCCCAAACGGCACGAGCCGACGGACGTCCCGGACATGTACCGCCTGGCGGCGGCCACCTGCGGCGTCTTCGTCAACCCGGCGCTCACGGAGCCCTTCGGGCTGACCCTGATCGAGGCCGCCGCCAGCGGCCTGCCCGTGGTCGCCACGCGCGACGGCGGTCCCCTCGACATCATCGCCCAGTGCCACAACGGCCTGCTGATCGATCCGCTGGATCCCGCCGACATCGCCCGGGCGCTCAAGAAGGTCCTCTCGGAGAAACAGGCCTGGCGCCTGCGCGCCGCCAACGGCGTCGTGCGCGCGAACAACCTTTACACCTGGACCAACCACGTGGAAACATACCTGTCGCACGTCGAACACCTGCTGGACCGCCCGCGCGCGCGCCAGCGTAACCGCGAACTGAGCGCCGCCGCGGTCGGTCTCCCGCCCGGTGCGGGCATCAGCGGCATGCTCGACCGCGTCGCGTCGCGCAAGCGCGTGCGCCGCCGCGGACCCGAGGCCTACATGGTCGGAACTCCCGACGCGACCGCGGGAACGCGCACCCAGACCGCCAGGGCCGGCGCCGCCGGCGCCTGAATCCGAACGCACCCGACAGGAGAGATCCGGGAAGGGACAACAGATGATCCGTGAGCTCGAACGCTTCCTCGCGCAGCACCGACGCGAGGCCTACACGCTCTTCCGACGCTGCCTGGACCTGGGGCGGCCCGTACTCCAGCGCACCGACATCATGCCCGAATTCGAAGAGTTCTGCCGCGAGCAAGACGATCCCGAGAATTGCGGCGAGGCATTCGCCGAGGTGATCCGCTCCATCCAGGAGGCGGTCTCCACCCCGCCCGACCTCTACCTGGCGGTCAGGGCCAACGTGGCCCGCTGGCAGTTCGTCCACATCCAGGTGGAGACGGCCAGCTGCCGCGAGGTGGACGTGGCCGAGTACCTGCTGGTCAAGGAGCGCCTGGCCCACCCCGCCGCGGCGACCGACAACTGGCCGCTGGAGATCGACCTGACGCCCTTCGAACGGGGCTTCCCAAAACTGCACGAGGTGCGCTCCATCGGGCGCGGCGTTGAGTACCTGAACCGCCATCTCTCCGGGCGCCTCTTCGACCGCAATTCCGACGGGCGCCGCCAGCTCTTCAGGTTCCTCAAGATGCACCAGTGCCAGGGCCGGCAGCTGATGCTCAACGACCTGATCCGCGACCGCACCGAGCTGCGCGAGCGGCTGCGCGACGCCGTGGAGTACCTGGAGACCCGACCCCTGGAGGACACCTGGGCGGAGGTCGGCCACGAGCTGAAACGCATGGGCTTCGAGCCCGGCTGGGGACGCACCGCGGCCTTCATGGCCGAGAACATGAGCACCCTGTCGGACATCCTCGAGGCGCCGTCGCCCGAGAATCTGGAGCGCTTCCTGGTGCGCGTCCCCATGATCTTCTCCCTGGTCATCCTCTCCCCCCACGGCTACTTCGGCCAGTCCGGCGTGCTGGGCAAACCGGACACCGGCGGCCAGGTCGTCTACATCCTCGACCAGGTGCGGGCGCTGGAGCAGGAGATGCTGCGCTCGATCCAGGAGCAGGGGTTGGACATCGAGCCGCGCATCCTGATCCTCACGCGACTCATCCCCGAGGCCGACGGCACCACCTGCGACCAGGAGGTGGAGCTCGTCACCGGCACCAGGCACGCCCGCATCCTGCGCGTACCCTTCCGCAACCAGAAGGGCGAGCTCATGCGGGAGTGGATCTCGCGCTTCGAGATCTGGCCCTACCTCGAGCAGTACGCCATCGACACGGAGAAGGTGATCCTGGCCGAGCTTGGCGACCGGCCGGACCTGCTGATCGGCAACTACTCCGACGGCAACCTCGTGGCGACCTTGCTGTCGCAGCGGCTGGGCGTGACCCAGTGCAACATCGCCCACGCCCTCGAGAAGTCGAAGTACCAGCAGTCCGACCTCTTCTGGCGCGACCACGAGGCCGCCTACCACTTCTCCTGCCAGTTCACGGCCGACCTGATCGCCATGAACACCGCCGACTTCATCATCACCAGCACCTACCAGGAGATCGCCGGCACCCGCGAGGTGATCGGCCAGTACGAGAGCTACTCCAGCTTCACCATGCCCGGCCTGTACCGCGTGGTGAGCGGCATCGATCCCTTCGACCCGAAGTTCAACATCGTCTCGCCGGGCGCCGACCCCGAGATCTTCTTCCCCTTCTCCGAGACGGAGCGGCGCGTCGATTCGTTGCGACCGGAGATCGAGGACCTGGTGCGGGGCGACGGCCGGGCCGACGCGCGCGGCTTCCTGAACGACGAGGACAAGCCCCTGCTCTTCGCCATGTCGCGCCTCGACCGCATCAAGAACATGGCGGGTCTCGTGGAGCTCTACGGGCGCAGCGACGACCTGCGCGACAAGGCCAACCTGCTGATCGCCGGCGGCTTCATGAAACCCGGCGAGTCCCAGGACGACGACGAGGCCAGGCAGATCGAGGCCATGCACGCCCTCTTCGACGAGTACGGCCTGGACGGTCAGGCGCGCTGGATCACCATGCGCACCGACAAGACCCAGGTGGGCGAGCTCTACCGCTACGTGGCCGACTCGGGCGGCGCCTTCGTCCAGCCCGCCCTCTTCGAGGCCTTCGGCCTGACCGTGGTCGAGGCCATGAGCAGCGGCCTGCCCACCTTCGCGACGCTGCACGGCGGCCCGCTGGAGATCATCGAGCACGGCAAGTCCGGCTACCACATCGACCCGCTGCGCCCGGAGGAGGCGGCCGGCATCATGGCCGGTTTCTTCGAGGGCTGCCGCGAGAACGGCGGGCTCTGGAAATCCATCTCCGACGGCGCCATCCAACGCGTCGCCAGCCGCTACACGTGGCAGCTCTACGCCAGCCGGATGCTGTCGCTGTCGCGCATCTACGGCTTCTGGAAGTACATGACGAACATCGAACGCGAGGAAACGAGGCGGTATCTCGAGATGTTCTACACGCTCGTCTACCGCAAGCTGGCCGCCACAGTCCCCGGACAGTGAGCGGCCGTGACAGGGGGTCCGAAATGAAACCCGAAGAATTGCTGCCCGAGGTGATGGCGCAGTTCGCACTCGATCCCGACGGCTTGCACGGCCTGGCGCACTGGGCGCGCGTCCTCGAGAACGCCAAGCGCCTGGCGAAGGATACCGACGTCAATCCGGACGTGCTGGAACTGTTCGCCATCCTCCACGATTCACGCCGCGTGAGCGACGGCGAGGACCGCGACCACGGTTTGCGGTCGGCCGATTTCGCCCTGTATTGCCGCGACAAGGGCTACCTGCTGGACGACGAGGACTTCTCGAGGCTGCACATGGCCATCGTCGGCCACAACAAGCGGTGCTCCGATCCCGGCGACGCGACGATCCGCATCTGCTGGGACGCGGAACAGCTGGATCTCGGCCGCCTCGGCATCACGCCGCGCCGGAGCTGTATGTACACCGACGCCGCCCGCGATCCGGCCTTGATCACCTGGTCGGACAACCGTAGCCGGCACGGCCACGTCCCCAACCTGATCACCAACCGCTGGCAGCAGTGCCGGCAGCTCAACGGCCGGGCGACCTAGCCCGGCCCGCGCGCAAAAGTGGAATCAGGGCACGACCACCCTCTGAAAACCGAGGTCGTTCACACGTCAATAGTTGACATGTCAATTATTGACGTGTTAACTATCTGCCATGTCAGCACGCCTACCCCGGCAACCTCTTGACGAATCGTCCTCCCATTGGCTCGTTTGTGCGGCCCAGGCCGTCGAATCCTTGCATAATTGGTATCTCAAGGCTTATCGGCTCACGCGAGCTCAATTGTGGACCTTGCTGGCGATCCACCAGGGCGACCGGCAGCCCGCCGCGATCGCCAGGGCTCTGGGCGTCAATCCCGCGGCCGTGACCCGTCTCGTGGATCAACTCGTCCGCAAGGGCTACGTACGCAGATCCCGGACCGACGGCGACCGGCGCTTCCTGAGCATCGAACTCACGGAGAAGGCCGAGCGGGATCTGCCCACCCTGCAGTCGGCGGCCCACCGGGCCGATCTATTGCTCACGAAGGGGCTCCGGCCCGAGCAGCTGGAGGCCTTGCGCGAAACGGCACGGCACGTCGTCGGGAACGCGCGCGACCAGGATCCGGCCGGCGAAGACGATCCCCCCTCCCCCGACGCGGGCTAGGACCGCACTCAATCCAGTTTTTCCAGCAGCAGACGGATCTCGTCGACGCGTTCGCCTTCGCCGTTGGCGAGGTAGAGGTCGTGGGCGTGGGCGTAGTGGAGGCGGGCGATGTCGGTGCGCCCCACGCGCTCCTGCAGGCGCGCCAGGCTGAGATGGACGTGGGCCTGGCGGAGCGACGGCAATACGCGCAGGAGATCGGCCAGGACGGGCGCCAGCAGGGCGATGCCGTCCTCGGGACGGTCCAGCTCGAGGTAGGTGTTCGCCAGGTTGAGACGGGCGTTGGCGATGGCCGTGCGCACTTCCGGCGCGTCATCGGTCGGCAGGGCCGCCAGGCCGGACTCGAGCAGCCTGGCCGCGGCCTGCAGATCCCCGTCCATGCCGCGGGCCTCGGCCGCCATGACGCTCAGTCCGAAGACCTGCCTGGGGTCGTCGTTCTCGCGGGCCTCGGCCAGGCGCCGCTCCAGATCGACGGCGTACGCGTTGACGACGGCCTCGGCCGCGCTCAGGCCGGGGGCGAGCTCGTAGATCACCGTCTCGCCGTCCTCGTAGGCCCGGGTGACGCCCGCGTAGCGCGACAGTTCCCCGAGGAAGCGGCTCTCCGGATACTGGTTGCGCTCGATCTCGCTGTAGACGACGAACCGCGCCTCGCGGGTCGCGGCGAAGGCGACGAAGTCGGTCGGACCGGTCAGCTCGCGGGGGTACTGCACGTAGGGCAGCTCCGCATAGTGGGCCAGGTGGGGCTTGCGGGCCAGGACACGGGCCTCGTCGTCGCCGGCGGCCAGGCGCTTCAGCTGCGGCGCCAGGTCCAGCACGAACAGGGGGCGGCGCTCGAGATAGAACCGCTCGGCCAGGAAGAGATCCGAGATCTGGTAGCTGAACAGCAGCAGCGCGACGGCCGCCAGCACCACGTACCCGGTGTGGCGCGGCAGGCGCGCGCGCAGCCTGTCGACGGGCCCCGCAACGAGACGGTACAGCCGCTCGCCCAGCCGCCCGCGCCGGTCGACGCCGTCGCCCGCGAGCGCGACGAAGCCCACCGCGATCCAGCCCGCCCACGAAGAGAAGCCGAAACGCGGCTGGTAGTAGACCGAGCACATGGCCAGGAAGTACGTCAGCGGCAGGACGAAGAAGGCCCAGTGGCGGCGGCGCGGCGGGAAGACCAGCATGCGCCCCAGCCCCAGGATCAGCAGCACCGTCCAGTTGCCCTCGAGGCTGTAGTGGAGCTCCCGGAACAGGTGATCCTTCACGTTGGCGACGTAGCGCGCCGCGACCTTGAGGGGCGCGCGGCGGACGAGACCGATCAGCGAGTCGGGACGGTCGGGGTCCGCGTCCGCGGCGTCGGGCGGGCCGTAGATCTCCTCCACGAAGATGTTCTGCAGGTTGCGGGTGGCCAGAGGCCGTCCCGTCTCGGCGAAGTTGACGGCGTACCAGGGCGCCACCACGACGACGAAGATCGCCAGGTAGATCACAGCGCCCTGCAGTCGGCGCCGCCACGGACGGCGGTCGAGATCGACCAGCAGCAGGATCAGCACACCGACCACCGGCAGGATCAGGCCGTTGTAGCGGGTCAGGTACGCCAGCCCGCTCAGGGCGCCGGCGAGGGCCAGCCGGCGGAGCGTCCAGCCCCGGGCGGTGAGCCGCTCGAGGGCCAGATAGCAGAGCAGCAGGAACAGCAGGTCCGACGACGCCTTGTGGGCGTGCAGGAAGAACTCGAAGACGAGCGACACGCCCACCGTCGTGCACACGGCGACGGCGCGGTTGAAGGTGCGCAGCAGGATCCGGTAGAGCACGATCAGGAAGAGGGCGGCGCAGACGACGTTCAGGGTGACGCCGCAGCGGTACCAGTCGCCGCCCAGGGGCGAGACGATCGCGTACAGGCCGACCAGGCACAGGGAGGTGAGCGGCCCCTTGAAGGGATAGTTCGTCACCGAGAAGTCGCCCGCCCACATGCGCTGGGCGGCGATCACGAGGTCGCCGTAGAAATCCGACTCGGTGCCGATGTCGCCGATGGGGAACCACGCGAGCTGCACGCCCAGCGCGACGCCCGCGTAGACGGCGGCGTAGATCAGGGGGAAGAGCCGGTCGAAGCGGTGCGTGACGTCGGCCATGGCGCTACATGTTCCGCCGGTACTGGCCGCCCACGCGATAGAGGGCCCGAGAGATCTGGCCCAGGGAGCAGACCTTGCAGGCCTCCATCATCTCGGCGAAGACGTTCTCGTGCGCCACGGCCGCCGCCTGCAGGCTGGCCAGGGCGTCGGGGCCCCGGTCGGCGTTGCGGGCGTGGAAGGCCTCCAGCGACGAGATGGCAAATTCCTTCTCCTCCGGCGTGGAGCGGATCACCTCGTCGGGCACGAGGGTCGGCGAGCCGTTGGGATCGAGATACGTGTTGACGCCGACGATGGGCAGCTCGCCGCTGTGCTTGAGCTTCTCGTAGAGCAGCGACTCCTCCTGGATCTTGGTGCGCTGGTACATGCGCTCCATGGCGCCGAGCACGCCGCCCCGTTCGCTGAGGCTGCGGAACTCGGCGAGCACCGCCGCCTCGACCAGGTCGGTCAGCTCCTCGGCGACGAAGGCGCCCTGCAGCGGGTTCTCGTTGCGGGCCAGGCCCAGCTCCTTGTTGATGATCAGCTGGATGGCCATGGCCCGGCGCACGCTCTCCTCGGTGGGCGTGGTGATGGCCTCGTCGTAGGCGTTGGTGTGCAGGCTGTTGCAGTTGTCGTAGATGGCCGACAGGGCCTGCAGCGTGGTGCGGATGTCGTTGAAGGCGATCTCCTGGGCGTGCAGCGAGCGGCCCGAGGTCTGGATGTGGTACTTGAGCTTCTGGCTGCGCTCGTTGCCGCCGTACTTGTGCTTGATGGCCTTGGCCCAGATGCGCCGCGCCACGCGCCCGATCACCGTGTACTCGGGATCGAGCCCGTTGCTGAAGAAGAACGAGAGGTTGGGCGCGAAGTCGTCGATCTCCATGCCGCGCGACAGGTAGTACTCCACGTAGGTGAAGCCGTTGGCCAGGGTGAAGGCGGTCTGGCTGATCGGGTTGGCGCCGGCCTCGGCGATGTGGTAGCCGCTGATCGACACCGAGTAGAAGTTGCGCACGCCGTTGGCGATGAAGAAGGCCTGGATGTCCCCCATCATGCGCAGGGCGAACTCGGTGGAGAAGATGCAGGTGTTCTGGGCCTGGTCCTCCTTGAGGATGTCCGCCTGCACGGTGCCGCGCACGGCCTTCAGGGTGTCGGCCTTGATGCGGTCGTAGGTCTCGCGCTCGAGCACCTCGTCGCCGCTGACGCCCAGCAGCATGAGACCCAGGCCGTCGTTGCCGCGGGGTATGTCGCCGCCGTAGGCGGGACGGGGCAGGCCGCGCGCCTTGTAGATCTCCTCGATCTTCGCCTCGATCTCGTCGGTCCGGCCCTGTTCGCGGATCCACTTCTCGCAGCCCTGGTCCACCGCCGCGTTCATGAAGAAGCCCAGCACCATGGGCGCGGGGCCGTTGATGGTCATCGAGACGCTGGTCTTGGCGTCGCCCAGGTCGAAGCCCGAGTAGAGCTTCTTGGCGTCGTCGACGGTGGCGATGGACACGCCCGAGTTGCCGATCTTGCCGTAGATGTCCGGGCGGCGGTCCGGGTCCTCGCCGTAGAGGGTGACCGAATCGAAGGCGGTCGAGAGCCGCTTGGCCGGCATGCCGTAGGACACGTAGTGGAAGCGGCGGTTGGTGCGTTCGGCGCCGCCCTCGCCGGCGAACATCCGCGTGGGGTCCTCCCCTTGCCGCTTCAGCGGGAAGACGCCGGCGGCGAAGGGGAAGAAGCCGGGCGCGTTCTCCGTGAGCAGCCAGCGCAGGATGTCCCCCCAGTCCCGGTAGCGGGGCAGCGACACCTTGGGGATGCGCGTGCCGCTCAGGGACTTCGTGCCGAGTTCCTGCTCGATGGTCCTGTCGCGCACCTGGAAGCGGTAGGTGTCCGCCGAATAGCGTTTGACGGTGCGCGGCCACGCCTGCAGGGCCGCCAGACAGTCGGCGTCGAGGCGGCCCTCCAGCTCGTGGTAGCGGTCCACCAGGTCGCGCAGGTAGTCGGGCTCGCCCTCCAGGTGGACGACGGCGTTGACGACACCGTCCTCTCCCGGCTCGTCCACCTCGACGACCTGCCGGCCCGCCGCCTCGCGCAGCTCGTCGATGGTGCCGCGCAGCTGGTAGAGCCGGCGCGCCACGGCGCACTGCTCGTCAACCCACGCGTCGTAGCGCCCGCTGTGTTCGGCGATCTCCGCCAGGTAGCGCACCCGCTCGGGCGGGATGACGAAGTGCCGGTCGGTGACGTGGGTGTCGGGCGCGTGGTCGGTGGGAAACGCCACGCCCGTCTTCCCGTCGATCGCCAGCAGCAGCCTGGCGTACAGGGCGTTCATGCCGGGATCGTTGAACTGGCTGGCGATGGTGCCGTAGACGGGCAGATCCCCGTCGGCGGCGTCGAAGAGGTCGTGGTTGCGCTTGTACTGCTTGCGCACGTCGCGCAGGGCGTCCTGGGAGCCGCGGTGATCGAACTTGTTGATGGCGATGACGTCGGCGAAGTCGAGCATGTCGATCTTCTCGAGTTGGGTCTGGGCCCCGTACTCGGCCGTCATCACGTAGAGCGCCACGTCGCTGTGCTCGGTGATCTCGGTGTCGCTCTGGCCGATGCCCGAGGTCTCGACGATCACCAGGTCGTAGCCGGCCGCCTTGCAGACGTCGATGCTCTGGCGCACGTACTTGCTCAACGCCAGATTCGACTGCCGCGTGGCCAGCGAGCGCATGTAGCAGCGCTCGTCGCCGATGGCGTTCATGCGGATGCGGTCGCCCAGCAGGGCGCCGCCGCTGCGGCGCTTGCTCGGATCCACGCTGACCACGGCCACGGTCTTGTCCGTGCTGTCGTACAGGAAGCGCCTCACCAGTTCGTCCACGAGCGAGGACTTGCCCGCGCCGCCGGTGCCGGTGACGCCAAGGACGGGGATGGTGCGCCCGGCCGACATCTCCGCGATGCGCGGCGCCAGGGTCTCGTATTCGTCCGGAAGTGTCTCGGCCAGCGTGATCAGGCGCGCCACGGCCTGGTCCTCCCGCGCCGCGGCGCGGTCCAGCAGCGCCTCGTCGGCCTCGGCGAGTGTCGGGAAATCGCAGCCCGCCATGACCAGGTCGATCATCCCCTGCAGGCCCAGCGCGCGCCCGTCGTCGGGCGTGAAGATGCGGTCGATCCCGTGGGCGTGCAGCTCGTCGATCTCGTCGGGCAGGAACACGCCCCCGCCCCCGGCGTAGATCCGCACGTCGGCGCCGCGCTCGTCCAGCAGGTCGCGCATGTATTTGAGATACTCCACGTGCCCGCCCTGGTACGAGGTGAGGGCGATGCCCTGGGCGTCCTCCTGCACGGCGCAATCGACCACGTCGCGAACCGAGACGTTGTGCCCCAAGTGGATCACCTCGGCGCCGCTGCGCTGCAGGATGCGCCGCATGATGTTGATGGACGCGTCGTGCCCGTCGAAGAGGGAGGCGGCGGTGACGATGCGGACATGGTTGGCGGGCTGATAAGGTTTGGTCTCGGGCATTCTGGACCTCAGGATCGGGAAACCGGACGCTTGCACCATAGGTGCAATTTATACCACGTTCCGCAGCCGGTCTCCAGGGTCGGTGTTGCGCCCGCATCGAGGTGCCAGCCCCCACGACGCCTTTCTCGCCGACGAATATGTCACGGGCCCGAACTCGTCCCTTGTGGGGCGGAGGCCGGCTGACTACCCTTGAAGATGCAGACCGTCGTCGGCCCGTTGCTCCGGCGGACTGTTCTGCGCGTGACCTGCGCCGGCCCCGGAGCCGGAACGGGGGGCTCATCAGACCATGTCTTCCAGGGACCGGAAACGTCTGAAGGCTCCATTCAACCTGGCGCTGGCCACGGGCACCCTCCTCTGCCTGGCAGCCACGATCTTCGTCAGCAGCCGGATCACCACCGACATCCGGGACTTCATCTACCAAGCGTTCAACGAGGAACAGCTCATCATCGCCCGCAACGCCCGGGATGCGATCCAGGGAGGGCTGGCCGGCATCGAACGGGAGCTGCTGACCGCAGTCTCCGAACTGGAACCCGACGGTTCAGAGGCGGACGCGATCGCCGACCGCGTCCTGGGCAGGAGCCTCGCCCGGCTTCAACATCAAGGGGTCCGCTGGTTGGCAGTGTGCGACGATCACACCGACCGGATCCGGATTCGTCATCGCTACGAACCGGGAGCGCGGACCCTGCCGGCCGGCGGACCCGACATCGCACTGCCTGGGCTCGACGCCCTCGCCGCCGGCGAAATCCTCTGCGCCGCACCGGTGGTGGAGGAAGCCGGCGTGGCCCTGCGTATCGCGACACGCAGGCCGGACGTCGGATACGCCCTTGTCTGCGAGCTGGAGTTGACCCGCTTCCTGGCGTCCTACTTGCGCGAGATCCGCTCCGGCAGAACGGGCTACGCATGGCTCATAGACGGGGACCAGCGATTCCTCTACCACCCCGTCGCCGCCTTCCTGGGCCGCGACGCGTCCACCGTGCGGGAAGAGACCTATCCGGCGACATCCTACGAACTCATCAACGAGATCCAGCGGGATCGCATGCTGCGGGGGCTCGAGGGGACCAGCAGCTACGATTCGGGACATCACGACGGTCGGACCGGACGGGTCGAGAAACTCATCGCCTATACGCCACTGGTTTCGCAATGGCGAGGGGGAACGACATGGTCCCTGGCCGTCGTGGCGCCGGTGGGCGATCTCCAGGAGGCACTGCGGAGACGGTCGCGCTGGAACCTCCTGCTGGGGAGCGTGGCGGTGGCCCTGGTCATCCTCGCGAGCGGCGTCATCCTCCTGCGCGAGCTCCGCTGGCGCCGCATCCTCGAGGGCCGGGTGATCGAACGCTCGGAGGATCTGCGGCGTTCCGAGGAGCGCTACCGCCATCTGGTCGAGAGTTCGGAGGACGCCATCTTCACCCTGGACTCCGCATGTCGTGTCCGGAACGCGAACAGCTTCAGCGTCCGCTTCTTCGGCCGACGTTCGTCGGAGGTGGAGGGACGCCCCCTGGCCGAGCTGCTACCGCGGGACGTCGCGCAGGCGGAAGTCGCCCGCGCCAGGAGCGTGCTGACCTCCAGGCGCAGCACCCGCAGCGTCCTCGCCCTCGTCGCGGATGACAGGACGCGCTGGTTTGACGCCAGCTACATGCCGTTGCGGGGCCGGGGAGACCGAGTCGACGGCGTGTTGTGTATCACCCGCGACGTCACGGAGCAACGCGATCTCGAACGCCATCTCATGCAGACCGAGAAGCTGGCTGCTCTCGGGACACTCGCGGCCGGCTTCGCTCACGAGATCAACAATCCTCTCACCGTGATGCTCGGATTCTGCGAGTTGATGCTGAAGAGGGCCCAGCCGGGCACTCCCGCCCACGAGGATCTGAAGGTCATCGAACGGCAGGGAGAGCATTGCCGCAGTATCATGGAAAACCTGTTGAGCCTTGCTCGTACCGAAGGCGAAACCAGCGAATACGCGGATCTGAACCGGGCCGTGACCGAGACCCTGCAGGTGGTCCGACACAGCCTCGAGATGAACCACATCGTCCTGCGGGAGGACCTGGCCGTGGGGCTGCCGCCTGTGCGCGGCGACTTCCGGCAGCTGCAGCAGGTCCTGCTGAACCTGATCAACAACGCCGCGGCCGCCATGCCAGAGGGCGGAGAGCTGGACGTCACGACCCGGCGCGTCTCGCAGATGACCGCCGAGGCGGAGATCGCCGATACGGGCGTCGGCATCGACCCCGAGCACCGCGCGTGTGTCTTCGAGCCCTTCTTCACGACCAAGGCCCAGGGAGAAGGTACCGGGCTCGGCCTCTTCGTCAGCTACGGCATCGTTTCCAAGTACGGCGGCGAACTGATCTTCACCAGCCGCCTGGCCGGCGAAACCGATGACCCGTCCGGAACCGTCATGACCGTGCGACTACCCGTCCAGAAGGATGTCCGGACATGAAAGAGCGCATACTCGCCATCGACGACCAGAAAGACGTGCTGCTCCTGCTGGAGAGGATCATCACGGAAGAGACCGACTACCGGCTCACGACCTGCGCGGATCCGTGCGAGGCCCTGGAACGGTTCCGCAGCCACCCCCATGACCTGGTGCTGACCGACCTGCGGATGCCGGGGCTGAACGGCCTGGAGATCCTCGCCGAGGTCAAACGGATCGATCCGAATGTCCCGGTGGTCATCCTGACCGCCTATGCAACCATCGACAACGCCGTCGAGGCCGTCCGCCACGGCGCCTACGACTACCTGACAAAGCCCTTCCGCAACGAGCGCATCCTGGTGCTCTTGGAAAAGGTCATGGCCTGGCGGCGCCTCGAGCGCGAAAACCGCGACCTGAGGTCCTCACTGGACGAGCAGGGTGAGGTCGGCCTGATCGGCATGGCGCCCGGTATCCGACTCGTTCTGGATCAGGCCCGTCGAGTCGCGCCGACTCTTGCGACCGTCCTAATCACCGGCCCCAGCGGCACGGGCAAGGAGATCGTCGCCAAGGAGATCCACCGGCGCAGCGGACGCCGTCAGGACCGGCTGGTCACCGTCAATTGCACGGCGATCCCGGAACAGGTCCTCGAGAGCGAACTCTTCGGCCACGTCAAGGGCGCCTTCACGGGCGCCTATCAGGACAAGGGCGGCCTCGTCGAATCGGCGTGCGGCGGCACGCTATTCCTGGACGAGATCGGGGATCTCAGCCCCGTGATGCAGAGCAAGCTGCTACGCCTTCTGCAGGAGGGGGAATACCGTCCCGTCGGTAGCGTCCGCACCCGGCGGGCGGATCTGCGCTTCATCGCCGCCACCAACCGCAACCTGAAGGAGGCCATCCGGCAGGGCAGCTTCCGGGAGGACCTCTACTATCGTCTCAAGGTGGTTCACCTGGAACTGCCGTCGCTTCGCGGACGTAGCGAGGACATCCCCCTTCTGGCCCAGCACTTCCTGTCGAAGCACGCCCGCCGGCACGGCAAGCCGGGAGTCCGACGCATCTCGCCGTCAGCCATGGAGGCCCTGCAACGCTACGACTTCCCGGGCAACGTACGCGAGCTCGAGAACCTCATCGAACAGGGCCTCGTCTTCTGCTCCGGCTCGACCCTCGGTCTGTGCGATCTCCGTCTCGACGGCGCCGACGACCTGCCACCCCTGAGTGGGGACGATGTCGCGGGACTGACCTTCCGCGACGCCAAGGCGCGGATCATGAACCTCTTCCACCGCACGTACCTGGAGAAGCTGCTGCGGGACACGGGAGGCAACGTCAGTCGGGCCGCGGACCTGGCCGGCATCCAGCGCCAGTATCTGCACCGCCTCATGAAGGACGCCGGGATCGAAGCCGACGACTTCCGTAGCGACGCCTGAATTCCGAATCGCGACCCTCATCTCAGCGCGTCAGCAGATGGATCGCCACGCCCAGCCACGCCAGCCAGATGTTCGTGATGTTTGAGACGGTGATGTTCAGCACCGAGCTCAGGTAGCGCCGCCGCCGGTTCAGGGCGAGGCAGGACTTGAACTCGGGCCAGCTCGTCAGCATCGCCAGCATGCAGAATCCGATCACTCCCTTGGGTGCATGCGACTGCGCGGCGGCGTAGCTCACGGCGGGATCCAGCAGGTAGCCGGACAGGACCAGCACCGCCAACGCGGGGACGAACCATTTGCGCCCGGGCCCTCCCCCCTCCTCGTCCGCCTTCTCCGCCGCATCCGCAGGGCGTCGCACGAAGAGGAGCAGGGTCACCGCCAGCGACGTCGCCAGCCACCAGGGGTAGCCGCTCTCGTCCAGGCAGAAGAATCCCGCCGCCAGGCTCGCCGTGGCCAATATGCAGATCGCGGTGAAAAGCGGACGGGTGCGCAGCACGCTGCGGCGGCAGCCAGTCAGCGTGGCGGCCGCGATCAGCATGATCGGGTTCATGTAGTTGGACCCGAGGGGCGTGCTGGCGGCGAAGAGGATGTCGCCACCGATCAGGCCCACGACCAGGCACAGAGCCTCCGGTCCGTTGGTGATGAAACCGACAAGGGTGCCCAAACCCCGCACGTCCCGCAGCGATTCGATGACGAGTTCCACGGATGCGCCAACGATCAGCATGATCATGATGATCGCGCCGGCGCCCAGCAGGGACTGGGCGAGGGACCCGCTGCCGACGAGGGCCGAGGTTCCGAAGAAAAGCAGAACCAGGCACCACGCGACCAGGTCCAGGGTTTCGAAGAGCGGGACGCCGGCAAGCGACAACGCCCTGCGACGGGGCGGCAGGCAGGGCGGCGGCGCCTGCGGCAGGGGCGGTGGCGACGGAAACGATACGATCTTCGAGCGCATGTCTGCACCTCGCTGAGATCCTGCTGTGTCGTCGATCGAGCCGGCGCGGCGGAGAATCCCTGCGTCGGACATCCCTCCTTCTGCATCCCGGATGCCAGACGGCGTTTCCGGGTCCCCGGATCGCGGACCAGAACCCAAGACGCGTTTAGGTCGCGGGTTGGGACAAGGACCGCCACCTGCCCGGCGTCCGCACGCGCGGCAACCTCCGTTCCGGGGCGTCGAGTGTCCACGCGAGACGTACACACGCGGCCGCGTGCTGTCTCTTGCCAGTGGATAGTGTCGGGCTTCGCCAGCCGGACGGATCCCTCCCGCCCCTGTAAACCACGGATTTCGAGTCGATTGCGGAAACTGTTCCGCGGGAACGTCATGGCATGTGCCTTGATGTCGGGCTCCCGCAAACGATGGGCTGCGATCCGATATCGCCGCCGCCGCGACGGGAGAGATGTCCAGCGGGGCCGCAACGGGACCGGCGGCCTGCACAAAGGAGTTGGGATCCATGTCGAAACCCGAAAGAGAGAGGCGGATGGGGTGGGAGGTCGCGCAGGATCTCGAACGATCCAAGACCACCATCAGGGCGCGGATCATGCCCGAGTGGCGTCACGTGAAGGCTGCCTTGGGCGCCCTGGCGGCCTTCGGGATCGTGTACCTGATCGGCGTCTGGCTGGCCGGCAATCCCTTCGACGCCACGCAACGCATCCCCTCCGAGGCCATTCTGGAAAAGGGCTGGGCAGGCACCGATAACTGGGGCATATGCTGGAAGGTGGTGTTCCTGGCGATGATCTTCGAGTTCATGGACGCCTCGGCCGGCATGAGCTTCGGCACCGCCTTGACGCCCCTGCTGCTGTTGATGGGCTTCGATCCCAAGCAGATCGTCCCCGTGGTCATGGTGCAGCAGGGAGTGGCCGGCATCGTGGGGGCCTTCCTCCATCGCGAGTTCGAGAACGTGGAGTGGCGGCTGAAGCCCGTGTCCGAGACGGTGCGGCTCTGGATGATCATCGCCATCGCAGGAACCGTGGCCATCGTCATCTCCATCACGGCGGTCTACGGCGTCTTCTCGGTCGCCAAGGTCTGGATCAAGCTCTACGTGGCAATCCTGTTGCTGGGCATGGGAGCCGTCTCGCTGATGCAGGCGCGCAAGATACGTCCCTACCGCCCCATGCGCATGGTCAGCTTTGCCGCGCTCGCCGGGTTCAACAAGGGCGTGGGCGGCGGGGGTTACGGACCCGTGGTCACGATCGGCGGCCTCATGTCCGGCGTGCCGGTCAAGAGCATGCTGGCGGTGACGGCCATCTCCGAGGGCACGGTCAGCGCAGTGGCGATCGTGGTCTGGTTGGCCATGCTCACATCCGGCGTCACCGTGGACTACGTCCTGCTGCCGAGCATGATGCTGGCGACGATGTTCTCCGCAGTGGCGGCTCCCTACATGACCCGGGTGTTGCCCGAAAAGATCTGGAAGTTCGTAGTCCCGTTCTACTGTGTGGTCGTGGCCGGCCTGTGCATCTGGAAGATCGTCCCCGACGTGATCGACAAGCTGGCCGGCTGATGGGCGCGCCCCGGGATCTGCCCTACCAGCGCCGGACCTGGAACCGGGCCACGGCCAGGCTGCTGGGCACGACCCTGACGCCTCTGGTCCTGGCAACCGGGGGCGTCTTCGTCATGGCGTCCGGCGTCACACCCTCCACACTGCGCTGGCTGGTCGCGGGGCTCGGCGCGGCCAGCGCCCTCCTCGTCGTGTCGACGGTCCACCGGGTCGTCGGCGATCTGACCGACCGGCTCGAACGCCGGGACGTACGACTCAAGATGCTGGAACGTAGGATGCGGGAGACGAGTCGCCTGGCGTCGACGCGCCAGATCGGGCTGCTCCTCGCGGCACGGCTGCGCGACCGCCTGGCCGGCATATCGTCCCAGCTCGCGCTGTCCGGCGCACCCACGCCCGACACGCCCCCCCCCGCGGAACTGATACGGAGCCTGAGGTGGAACGTCGAGGCGTGCACCGACCTCGTCTCACGCTACACGAAGCTGACCGTCGTCCGGGACGACCCCGTCCCGGACCTGCCCTTGGACCTGGAAGGGCTCATCGACGACGTGTTGGCGCTGCTGGAGTGGGAAACCTACCTGCGCCACATCAAGATCATCCGCGAACGGCGATCCCCCCGACCGAGGGTTCTGGGGGATCGGGCCCGCCTGCGGCTGATCCTCCAGCACCTGCTGCTGAATGCCGTCCAGGCCGTGGACCGGTTCGGTTCGATACGCGTGATAATGGCCGATACGGAACGGACCGTGCAGCTGACCATCGTCGACAGCGGCCCGGGAATCGCGCCCGATGATCTGGAGCGCGTCTTCGAGCCGCTTTTCACGACCCGGTCCGAGGGCGTGGGATTGGGGCTCAGCGTGTGCCGGGAACTCGCCGCGGGCATGGGCGCCAGTGTCACCGCCGACAACGCTCCTCACGGCGGAGCGGCGTTCACCGTTCACCTGCGAGCCGAGACACCGAAACGGCTTCCTGATCGGCTGTAACGATCATCATGGCGATTCTTCGCGAACAACTCAAACAGGCCATCGACCTGATCGCCGTCGACGACCCCGTCGCCGGACGCGACCTGGACGCGCTCTTGGCATCGGGCGGGATCGGTCCCTGCCCCGCCGACGACGAGACGATGCCGGAACGGGAAATCTTCTCCGTTCTGGGCGAAGCGGCGACGGTCCCGCGGAGCCGGCTCTTCCTGCACGGCCCCCGGACCCTCGCCGAACGTCTGCTGGTCAAGTACGGCGAGGCGATCATGAGGAACCGCCTGGCCGCGGAGGACGGTCCTGCGACGCCTGCCGAGGACGCCCGGCGGATCTACGCCGCCGGTCCGCGCTACCTGGTGGATCACGAACTGCGGCGCATGCTGGCCAAAGGCCCCGCACCACCCGCCACGGCGACGCTGCTCCGGGAGATCCTGGCCGAGGACCCGCAGGCGCCACTCCATGCGGTCGGAGACGATCGTGCCGTGCTGTACACCGGCATCGTGAACCGGGACACCCCCGCAACCTTCATGCGCTTTCCCTGGGGCCGTCGCGCCCTGGAACAGGTCGCGGACCTTAATCCGGAGTTCTTCGGCATCGGCCGCCTGCTGGACTGGCTGTGCCGGGACAGGGATCCAGGCCTCTTCGCGGCTGTGGTCGCGGGGCGACTGGCAGGTCTGCTCAGGCTGACGTCCCGACGGGAGTTCGGACGCCGTCGTCTTGAGATCAAGTATCTGGCCACGCGTTCCGGGCCCGAGAGCCTGCGCCGGCCGCCCATACGGGGGGTGGGGGCCCTGCTCGTGGCCGGGGCCTGGCTGCAGTGGCATCTGGAGCACGGCGGAGCGCACAAGCTCGTACTCAACTCGGAACCGGACGCGCTCTCGTTCTACGAGGCCCAAGGGTTCCGGCGTGTCAGAACCTGTGCATACGTCCTGGGCACGCTGCGCGGACGAAGCCTGCGCTGCCTGATCGCCATGGCCAACCGGATCCGGGATCTGCCCGACGGGGTGGCAGCCGAGATCGCGCGGCTCGCGGGACGGGAAGCCGGAAGACTGGCGCGCGCCTGTCCCGCGCGCCAGGATGACTGGTCCCGGCCCGAACTCCTGCGCGCCGCTCTCTTCTTCGAGGAGTGCTTCCGCGTGACGAACCTGCCGTCGGTTTCGCGGGCCGCGGTCGGGCGACTCGTCGCCCGGGGGCAGGGCAAGGATCTGTGCGAGCGGCTCCTGGAATCCGCCGCCGAGTACGGACTCGTCCGGCGGGCGGGTCGGCGGACACTCGCGACGGCGCCCGTCCTGGTGGTGATGGACGACCGCTTCGCCGGACATCTGTCCCACATCCTGCACCTGGAAGGTCCCGGCCGGCTGGCGGCGCTGCAGGACGCCCTGGATCGCGTCGAGCTGCGCAATACCTGGCTCAAGGTCCCGGTCCGCCGGGCGACCACAGATGAACTGGCTCGCGTCCATACGCACAGGCACATCTCCCGGATCGCCCGTACCGCCGGCCGACCCTACACGGTCCTGAACGCCGATACCGAAACGACCGCCGAATCCTACGATGCGGCGAGACTGGCCGTGGGCGGCCTGCTGAACCTCCTGGACGACCTGCTGGCCGGTCCCTCCCGTCGCGGCTTCGCCTGCCTGCGCCCGCCGGGCCACCACGCGGAACCCGACCGTCCGAACGGCTTCTGCCTCTTCAACAACGTGGCGCTCGGGGCCTGTCACCTGCTCGAACGTCACGGGCTGGACAGGATCATGATCATCGACGTGGACGCACACCACGGAAACGGCACGCAGTCCGCCTTCTACGCAACCGACGCCGTGCTCTTCGTCTCGCTCCACCAAGCCGATGCCGTTCCCGGCACAGGCAACGTCCGGGAGATCGGCACCGGGCGCGGCGCGGGCTACACGATCAACCTGCCCTTGCCGCCCCGTCAGGGAGACCTGGACTTGGTCACGGTCCTGCGGCGCTTCATACCCCCGCTGGCCCGGGCCTATCGACCCGAGTTCCTGCTCGTCTCCTGCGGTTTCGACCTCTACGCCCACGATCCGCTGGGCAAGATGTCGGTCACGCCGGACGGATACGCCCTCATGACGTCCCTGCTCTGCGCGACCGCCGACGAGGTCGCCGGCGGTCGCATCGCCTTGGTTCTGGAAGGCGGCTACAGCCGCGACGGGCTCCGGTCCTGCGGAGCGGCCGTCATGAGGTCCCTGGCTGCGCACCACGAGGAGATCGAGAGGTACCGGCGCTTCATGGCCCATCCCCTGCGTTCGGTTTCACACCTCGAAAAACTCGCCGCCCGACATGCGACCCGCTGGCCCGTTTAGGAGACATGGCTGTCATCTGGGGCGTGACAGCCTTTGCCGGACGACCCCACATCCGCCTGCAGATCAACAAGTTGAAGATCCGGGAACGGCGCGGCGCCTGGCACGCGCCTTGTTGTATGCAGCCAAGACGGCGGCGCTGTCTCGTCGTCGCAGAGAGGAAACGGTCGTGCAGATCCGGAAGGCGAGGGCTGCCGAGGTGACAAAGGCGTCGCACGCCGTTGCCGGCGCCGACACGAGCTATGCCTGGATGAAGCGCAGGCTCGTCCTGCTGATCGTGCTGGGGGCCGTTCTACCGCTGCTGGGTCTCGGCTGGACCTTGCATCTGCACCACACCCGGAGGGCGCACACGCGTTTGCTCGCCTCCTTCGAGACCCAGCTCGATCGCCACCAGAAGACCATCGAACTTTTCCTGGCCGACCGCAAGGCGCGCCTGCAGCTGCTGGCGGACTCCCACGACCAGAAACGGATCGGCGAACCGGGCCGGATCGCGGAGTTGCTGGCGGCCCTGAACCGGAGCGGCTGGTCCTTCGCCGATCTTGGCGCCCTCGACGCGACCGGCCGCCATCTCGCCTACGCCGGACCCTTCGATCTCCTGGAACGCAATTACGCCGATGCGAAATGGTTCAGGGAGGTCATGCGGCGGGGCGTCTACGTCAGCGACATGTTCCGCGGCTATCGCGACGAACCGCACTTCATCATCGCTATATCCCGCCCGGAAGGGGATCGCACCTGGATTCTGCGGGCCACCATCGACACGGAATCGTTCCGCGCGCTCGTCGAGAACGTCAGGATGGGACGATCGGGCGAGGTCTTCCTGCTCGACCGGCAAGCACGCTACCAGACGCGCCCCCGCTTCGGCGGCGAGATCATGGGACCATCCGGCCTGGCGCCGCTCGCGGACCGAATCGGTCCCAGGGTCGCGATCGAGCCTGCGCAGCGCGATGAGAACGGATTCCGCACACCGCGCCGCGTCGTGGGCCGGGTCTGGCTTGACGAGCCGTCCTGGCTGCTGGTGATCCGTCAGGACTACGACGAGGCCTTCGCCGACCTCGTCCACGCCGACCGGGCGGTCCTCGTCTACATGCATGCGGCCGTGCTGATCTTCGGCGCGGCCGGGCTTCTCGTCACTCAGCGCATGCTGGCGATGCTGAGGCAGCGGGACCGCCTGGGCGCGGACCTGCAACGGCAGCTCCGGTGCGCCGGCAAGATGGCCGCCCTGGGCGAACTCGCGGCCGGGATCGCGCACGAGATCAACAACCCCCTAGCCATCATCGCCACGGAGCGACAGCTCCTCGTGGACGATCTCGAGCGTGGAGACGCCCCACCCGACCGGGGAGGCCTGCGGGGAGCCCTGGACCAGATCGCCACGCAGGTCGCCCGCTGCCGGCGGATCACGCATGCTCTGCTCGACTTCGCCCGCCCGGCCGAGGTCGCCGTCGCACCTCTCGACCTGAATGCGTTCCTGCGGGAGGCCGTGACCCTGGTCGAACGCGAAGCCCACGCATCGGGCATCGTCTTCGAACTGGAGCTGGCCGCGGCACTGCCCACGGTACACGCCGACCCGTCGTTGATGCAGCAGGTCCTGCTCAACCTCGTCAACAACGCGATCGACGCCCACGGGGGCAAACCCTACGGCACCGTTACCGTCACCACGCACGCGCGGCCCGAACGACGCTGTGTCGAGATCCTGATCACGGACACGGGTTGCGGCGTGGCTCCAGAAGACGCCGAACGAATCTTCGAACCCTTCTTCACAACCAAGCGCGCGGGCGAGGGAACGGGCCTTGGCCTGTCCATCTGTCTCGGTATCGTGCAGGGGCTCGGCGGGGACATCAGCCTCGAAAGCGAGTCCGGCCGCGGCACGACGGTGCATCTCCTGCTGCCCGTTCACTCACCCGCCCCGACCGAAACGGAGGTGTCGTCATGAAACCCATCAGAGTCCTGCTGGTCGACGACGAGATCGTCTTCACCAACAACATGGCGCGGCTGCTGGAACATCGCGGATACGTGGTGTCCGCCGTCAACAGCGGCGACAAGGCCCTGGACGTGATCGCCGAGCGTGTCTTCGACGTCGTCGTGCTCGACTTGAAGATGCCCGGCCTGGACGGGTTGGCCACACTCCGGGAGATCAGGGATACCTGCCATGCCTGCCAGGTGCTGATCCTGACCGGACACGGAGCCGTCGACTCGGCCTTCGAGGCCATGCGCCTGGGCGCCTACGACTACCTGACCAAGCCCTGCGAGATCGCCGAGATGGTCGAGAAAATCGAGGACGCCCGCGCCCTGATGGTCGAGATGCAGGAGGGCGATCTCGATGAACGCATCGAACGTCTCGTGAACGCCCCGCCCCGGGATGGAGAAGAGAGCTAGGAGAACCCTGGACCGACTCGATGGAGGTCATCCGACATGCTGCGAACCATCCGACTCGCCGTCAGCGTCACCCTGCTTATCCCGGCCCTGGCCTGCGCCGCGGCCCGTATCGAGTGCGGCGACCAGCGGCACCTCGACATCTCCTACCTGGCCCAGTTCTGGTGTGTCGCCACCATGGGCGCCGCCGCCGCAGACGGCGCCGAGGTGGACGACCGGCTAGACTTCATGTTGCGCAGGGGACGCCTGGACTTTCGGGGGCGCATCGACGCCGATGTCACCTGCCGGATCCAGTTCGCCTTCGACAAGCTCGGCAAGGACGCCTTCGACGCGGTTCCCGGTACGCCCCAGGCCCCGGGCAACCTGGACTTCTATCTCTTCGACCTCTACGCGACATACCGGCTCCGGGCAGACTGGCTGTACCTGACGGCCGGTTACTTCCGCCCCCAGGTCTCCTTCGAGAGCATCGTTTCGCCTCACAAGGTGCCGTCGCTGGACAAGAGCCTGGTGAACGCACTGGTCCGCGAGCACCTGGTGGGACGCAGCCAGGGGCGGGAGACCGGAATCGATCTGGGCGGACGCACCGCGGCCGGGACGACGTATCTCTGCTATCACCTGGGCCTGTTCGACACAAATCACGGGAAGATCCTGGGCAACGCCGCGGCCGGCGGCTGGGCGCCCCTCTGGACCGCACGGCTGTCGGCGGGCCTCGGCGACCCGCCCAGGACGGGCTACGGTCTCGGCTGCACCGCGCAATTCTTCCGCCAGCGTCGCGGCCTCACGCTGAGCGTCGACGGCAGCTACCAGGGCGCGACCAACCAGACCCGGGACGGCGACCCGGGCAACACCCGCTACAGCGGCGGCTTCCGACGGAACATGGTCTACGGCGGCGACCTTCTGGCCAACTACGACGGTTGGAACCTGTCGATGGAGTGCCGATGGCTGCACCGCGAGTTCGACGACGAGTTCGTTGCGGCCTGTGACGCTCTGACCGGCCCGCACTACGACGACGTCGTCTGGCACGTACGCGGCAGCTACGAGATCCCCTTGCCGGGCAAACGCTTCCTGGAGCCGGCGGTGATGTTCTCCCGCTTCGCCGCCGACCGGCATTCGTCGCGATACCCGAGCGGCTTGCACGAGCAGCTGAGCTGTGGCCTCAACTGGTATCTGGACAGGCACCGGCACCGGATATCCATCCACTACGTGGCGCAGGACGGAGAGCCGGTTTCGAGGTACGCGAAGGAGAGCGGGCGGCTCGGGGACTATCTGGGCGTGGGAGTGCAGCTGACGTATTGAGGGACGGGGTCCCTCCGATTTCAGCATGACCGCCCGCCTCGAGGCGCTGCGGCCTGCCGCCTCGAAACGGCGGACATGCACGGAGGCCGCCGTCGCCATGGCCGTTCCGGGCCGCACGGGCCCGGGACAAAGGGGCGAGCGGGCCGTCGCGGTCGGTGGAATCCGGGCGTTACCCGCCCGTAATATGTGGCTCCCGGAGACGATACCCGGGTATAGTCCGACAGCCTGCCGCCGCACGATGCGCCCGGCCCGCACGAGGAGCCCCCATGGCCGACGTCCTCCGCCCCCTCGACCTCGCCCTGATCGCCCTCTACCTCGTGGGCATCGTCTGGAAGGGCATCGCCGTCGGGCGCAGGCACCGCACGGCCGAGGACTTCTTCCTGGCCGGGCGCAACGTGGTGTGGCCGCTGATCGGCGTCTCGCTCTTCGCCTCCAACATCTCCAGCACGACCCTGGTGGGACTGGCGGGCGACGCCTACGCCACCGGCATCTCGGTCTTCAACTACGAGTGGATGGCGGCGATCGTGTTGTTCTTCGCCGGGCTGCTTCCACCGCCGTCGATGCTGTTTCCCTACGCGGCGCCCTGGCGCTCTCATCCCCGCCATCCGCTCCG
>Ga0180429_10000989_pt1 | contig 24503 bp, 18 predicted proteins | sample SS_ome_FD_132428 | JGI IMG/M metagenome (GOLD analysis project Ga0180429, IMG submission 132428) | Hypersaline lake sediment archaeal communities from the Salton Sea, California, USA - SS_1_S_1 metaG | ecosystem: Environmental > Aquatic > Non-marine Saline and Alkaline > Hypersaline > Sediment ...
CGACGACATCTATATCGGGCACCTGCAGAAGCTGATGGCCACCGCCGCCGACCCCGACACCCTGATCGACCGCATGGAAGCGCTGCGCACCCTGATCCAGCCCTACGTCTATGCCGAGGTGGCCCCACGGCGGATCTTCACCTCGACCCAGTTCAACCTCGCCATGAGCACCGACCAGAACTATGGTTCCGGTGGCCCGGGCGGGCGGCCCATCCCCGGCCTGGACGGGTTCATTCGTGACCGCCACACCTGGCTCTCGAACGAGATCGGCACCTGGGCACCGCTGGACGGCCTGGTGATCAACGAACTGATGGCCAGCAATTCCAGCACCCTCGCCGACGAGCACGGCGACTTCGACGACTGGATCGAGATCTACAACGGCGGCACGGAGACGATCACGCTCACCGGCATGAGCCTCACCGACGATCTGAGCGTCCCCGACGCCTACGTCTTCCCCTCCACCTTCCCGGCCACCACCATCGCCCCCGGTGAATACATGATCATCTGGGCCGACGAAGAGCCGGAAGAAGGTGACTACCACGCCAACTTCAAACTCAAGTCCGAAGGCGAACCGGTCTACCTGCTCGACGGCGGCGTAATCGTCGACGACACCACCTGGCAGCCGCTGGGCCCGGACGTGCCCTGGGGCCGCTGGCCCAACGGCACCGGCAATTTCCAGGTGCTGGGCACGGCCACCCCGGGCGCGGAGAACGACAACTCCACCACCCCGGAGGAGATCGTCCTCTTCGTCAACGAGTTCATGGCCGACAACACCTCCTACATCGAGGACCCGGACGAGCCGGGCACCTTCCCCGACTGGGTCGAGATCTACAACCCCGGCCCGGCGGACGTGGAGATGGAAGGCCTCTACCTCACCGACGACCTGACCCAGACCACCCAGTGGGCCTTCCCCGAGCTGGCCCTCGGCGCAGGTGAGTTCGTGGTGGTCTGGTGTGACGACGACGAGGGCGACGGTCCGCTGCACACCAACTTCAAGCTGGGGGCCAGCGGCGAGGACATCGCCATCTACGGCCGGGTCGACGCCGGCAACGAGCTGATCGATTCCTACACCTTCGGCCAGCAGCTCGAGGACCAGAGCGAGGGCCGCGAGACCGACGGCGCCGCGACCTGGGTCTTCTTCGCCGATCCCACGCCGGGCACGAGCAACGGGACGGTTTCGTCCGACACGGTGGATGCCCAGCTGGCCTGCACGCCGTCTTCGGGCACGGTTCCCTTCTCCACCCAGATGAGCATCAACCTGACCAACCTCTACACCGGTCAGACCCGCCGCCTGGCCGGGCGCATGGACGTGACCATCGCCGGCGGCACCAGCTATCCCAACTGGCGCGCCGGGTTCACCAACGTGGCCGCCGGCGACAGCTACGTCAGCGCCTGGATGCAGAACATCCCGGCCCTGGGCACGCTGGTGGGCGACAACGTCTTCAGCCTGCTGGTGGAGGACGTGACGCCGTCCCCGTACAACCAGCCGCCCTATCCCATGTCCGGTGACACGGCCACCGATACCTGCGTGGTCACCGGGATCGCCCCGTAACCCTGATTGACCCCGGCCGCCCGGCGCGCAGACGCCGCCGGGCGGCCTTCACCTTTTCTTCGCGAGGATAATGTGAACACGCTGCTCCACATCACCTGCCTGGCGCTGCTGGCCGCCTGCCTGGCCTGGCCGCCCCTCTTCGCCAGCGACCCCTGGCCCGGCGGCCCGGGAACCGAGATCGGCCAGGTGGGCCAGGGCGGCCTGCCGTCGGGCTACGAGCCGAGCGGCGCGGCCTGGCACCACGGGCGCCAGCACCTGCTGGTGGTCAGCGATGACGGCTACGTCTCCGAGCTGGACGGGGACGGCGTTGTGGTGCACACCTGGATTCCGGGCGGCGACCTGGAAGCCATCGCCGTGCCCGATGAGGAGACATCGCTGGCCTACCTCGGCGTCGAGCACCCGGACGGCATCCGCGAGTTCGACCTCGACACCGGCACCCTCACCGGGAACAGCTGGGACCTCACGCCCTGGATGACGAGCCTCGACGGCGACGGCCTGGAAGCCCTGACCTGGGTCGGCGACCTGGTCTACGCCGGGCACCAGGGCGACGGCAAGATCTACGTCTTCCAGCTCGAAGCCGGTGGCGCCGTGTCGCACATCGACACCATCCTGCCGCCGGGGGGGCGGGAGGACATCTCCGGCCTCGACTACCTCGAGGGCAACGAAACCCTCTATGCCCTGTTCAAGAACGACCTGGTCATCGTGGAGATGACCAGCGACGGCACGTTCCTCCGTGAATACACCTGCGCCGGCGACAACCAGGAAGGCCTGGCCCTGGCCGACGACTGCCCCGACGAGACGTCGCGGATCTTCATCGCCGAGGACATCGGCCTCGCCCCCGAGGTCTGGCGCTACGACACCTATCCCCTGGCGTGCGAAACCGCCCCGGGTTCGCTGGTCGTGATCAACGAGTTCATGGCCGGCAACGATACCGTGATCGAAGACCCCGACGACCCGGGCGCGTACGAGGACTGGATCGAACTGCGCAACACCGGCGACGCACCCGTCAATCTCGGGGGGATGTACCTCACCGACGACCTGGCCGACCCGACCCAGTGGCAGATTCCCGACGGCCTGAGCATTCCGGCCAACGGCTGCATCCTCTTCTGGGCCGACGACGAACAGTACCAGGGCGACACGCACACCAGCTTCAAGCTCTCCGTGGGCGGCGAGGAGGTGGGCCTCTTCGACACCGACGCCAACGGCAACGCGATCATCGACTCGGTGAGCTACGGCGTGCAGACCACCGACGTGTCCCAGGGCCGCTGCCCGGAGGAGCCGAACGACTGGACGTTCTACGAGGCCCCCACCCCGGGGACGGCCAATGCCCCGTGCGGCGGGACGATAACCGCCGACCTGGCCTGCCAGCCGGCCTCGGGCACGCTCCCCTTTTCCACCCGCATGTCGGTGACGCTGACCAACTGCTACCAGGACCAGGCGCGCCGGGTGGCGGCACGGCTCAACGTCACCCTGGCCGGCGGCCAGTACTACCCGCAATGGCGCAACGGCTGGACCAACCTGGCCGCCGGCGACTCGTTCGTCGGCTCCTGGTGGCAGGCCATCCCGGCGCTGGGGTCGCTGGTGGGCCAGAACAGTTTCCAGCTCACGGCGCAGGACGTGACCCCTGCGCCCTACAACCAGCCGCCCTACGCCTTGTCGGGGGACACGGACACCGCGGCCTGCACGGTGACGGGATCGACAGCGCCATGAACACCGTACCAGAACCCAGACAGTTGGGCCGGCTCTGGCTGCTGCTGCTCCTGGGGCTGGTCCTCGTCGTCGTGCTCTGTGCCTTCGTGCCCGCGGAGAGCAAGGTCGGCGGCGCGTGCGTGCTCGAGCCGTCGGCCCGATGGACGCTGGCCGAGATCAGGCCCGGCTCCTTCGAGTCCCGCGCCGTGGACCTCGCCGCCGACCGGATGATCCACTACCGGCTCTACCAGTTCGACCGCTCGTCGTTCATGGACCTCCAGCTGCCCGGCCTCCACGAGGACGACGTCGTCTTCGGGGAGGAGGGGCAGGTGGTGGCCCGGATCAGCGATTCCTCCCTCGAGCTGGCCCTGGCCGAAAAGAAACGCGAACTGAACGAGGCCCGGGCCGTTCTGGCCTCCCTCATGGGAGCGGCCAAGGCCGAAGAGATCGACCGGGCCGAAGTGAACCGCAGCCTGGCCGAGGCGGAGCTGGAAACCTGCCGGGAACGCTACCGGCGCCAGCAGAGCCTCTTCGAGGACGGGATCACCTCCCGGGACGACTGGGAGGAGGCCCGGGGGGACTACCGGGTCAAGCAACTGAACCTCGAGCTGGCCGAAGCCGAGCTGATGGTGCTGACCACCGGCGCCCGGCCCGAGGAGATCGCCACGGCCCGGGTCGCCGTGCAGGGCCTCGAGAACGAACTGGCCGCCCTGGAATCGATGAACGAGGCCCAGGAGATCCGCTGCCCGGTTTCGGGGCGCCTCTCCCTGGGCGGCGAAACCGGCATGATCATGAGCGCCGCCGTGCTGGACTCCATGGTGGTGCGCATCCTCCTGCCCCAGCAGCTGGGCGCCTTTCCCCAGGTCGGCCAGACCTACCACGCCCACGTGCCGGGCGCCGGCGAGGTGGAGGGCCGGGTGATCCGCGTCGATCGCCGGGCCCTGCAGACCGGGGCCGGCACCTACCTCACCGTTCTCGGCCTGGCGGACAACCCGCACGGCATCCTGGAAGAGGGCATGCAGGGCCGGGCCGAGATCCGCTGCGGGAAGTCGAACCTCCTGCAGTGCCTGGCCGGAGACCTGCTCCGGGGCCTGGGCCTCGCCGAAGGGCCGGCGGATGCCGTCACCCCGGAATCGGCCGGCGAGGGGGGGCACTGATGGGCGCCGAGTGGATCGGGTTCCAGCGCTACGAGCTGAAGTACCACATCCCCCGAAGCATGATCCCGAAGATACGGGAACTGGCGCGGCCGCACGTGGAGCACGACGTGCACTGCCGGGACCTCCCGGGCAAGGCCTACACCGTGCGCAGCATCTACTTCGATTCGAAGGACCTGGGATTCTACTTCGAGAAGCTCGACAGCGTCTGCGTGCGCAAGAAACTGCGGGTCAGGACCTACAACCTGCCCCGGGACCGGGCCGCGGCCTTCCTGGAGATCAAGCGCAAGATCGGCCGCCTGGGCCGCAAGGAGCGGTTAATGCTCGACCTGGAAAAGGTGAACGACGCCCTCAACGGCAAAGACCCGCAGGAGACGCTGCCGGACCTGGGGAACGGGGAGCGCCAAATGCTCGACCGCTTCCGCTTCAACCTCAAGACCTCCCGCCTCGACCCCGTGGTCCTTGTGGTCTACGAGCGGGAGGCCTTCATCGGACGGACCAACGACCGCTGGCGGATGACCCTGGACCAGGACATCCGCAGCCTGATCAACCCCTCGATGGACCAGATTTTCGAGGAGGAACAGTTGCAGGCCTTCGAGGACCGCTACTTCGTCCTCGAATTGAAATTCGACGATTTCATGCCCCGGTGGATGACGAATCTGGTCAGCCGCCTCAACCTGCGGCCCCAGGCCTACTCGAAATACGTCAAGGGCATCGACGCCTGGACGCCGCACGCCCGGTAGAAAGATGGACCGATGGACGAACTGCTGAAAACCCTGGCCCTCCGGCCGGAGCCCTGGACCACCGGGGAGATCATCATCAACACCGCGGCGGCCTTCCTCCTCGGCATCTTCGTCACCTGGGTCTACCGCTCGACCCACCGGCAACTGACGATCTCCTTCTCCTTCGTCAACACCATGGTCCTGCTGGCGATGATCATGACCGTGGTGATGATGGTCATCGGCGACAACATCGCCCGCGCCTTCGGCCTGGCCGGGGCCATGTCGATCATCCGCTTCCGCACGGTGGTCAAGGACACCCGGGACACCGCCTTCGTCTTCTTCGCGCTGGGCGTGGGCATGGGCACCGGCACGGGGAACCTCAGGCTGGCCGTGCTGGGCACGCTGCTCATCGGCTTCTTCATCTTCGTCCTCCACTGGACCCGGCACGGCGCCATCGCCCGCAACGAGTACATGCTGAGCATGCACATCCTGCCCACGATGAGCGAGGAGGAACGGAAAGTCTACCTGCCGGTGTTCGAGCAGTACCTGGACCAGCACCGGCTGCTCAACGTGCAGTCGAGCCGCATGGGCGACGCACTCAAACTGACCTTCCACGTGGTGCTCAAGAATCCGAAGCTGACCGAAAAACTGGTCGGCGACCTCTCCGGCCTGGAGGGTCTGCACCGGGTCTCCCTGGCCTACGGGGAAACCGCCGAGGGCTGATCCGGGTCAATCCACCGTGATCCAGAGACCCCGGAAGGTCCGTTGATCCAGGTCCGCCAGGGTCTTGTTCTTCACCTTTACCCCCAACGCATCCGGGACCTCGCGGCTGCCGTCGTCGCTGAGAAGCAGGAGGCGGCCATCCGCGCCATGATCGACAAGGGCTTCCGGCCGGAAGCCCTCGACCCGGTCCAGGCGGCGGACCGGCCGGGGGGGATCGGCCGGGCGGCCTGACCACTCGTAGAGCACGAAGCGGTCCCCCTCATCGAAAAGGCCGGCCACCAGCAGATAGGACTGCCGGTGCGGAACGTATTCCATCGAGCGCAGGCCCAGGCCGTCGAGGTCCCAGAGCAGCGGTGCGCCGAAGCGGGGGCGCTGACGTTTGATGAGTACGGCCTCCGCATTTTCCAGGGGCACGACCAGCGCCCGGGCCTGACCGCTTGCCGGGTCCCTGGGGCGTGGATTGCGAAAGCCGATGTAGAGCCTCCGGCCATCGGGGGAGGCGGCCAGGGCTTCGATGTTCAACCCCTGGCGCTTGGGGGCCAGGTCCCGCTGCTGCCCCCTGCGGTCCCCCACCGCCCGTTCCAGCTCGAGGGTCCTGAGCCCCGGCTCCTCGAGCAAGTCATCGACCAGGCGCCGGTAGATACGGCCATCGGGCGCCAGGGTCAAGCCGTCCCTTGCGCTTTTGATCTCCGTGGCGAAAAAGCAGGCGCGGTTGACGCGCACCTTGCCCTTGCGGTTGCGGCCGTGGGAACCGATCCAGTAGATCCGGTTCCCCACCCGCACCCCTCCCTCGAGGTCCATCTCCGGATGTTCGTGATCGAGAACGCCGAAATCGTCCAGGTCGATCGTCTTCAGCGGCAGCCCCGGCGCGGTGACGTCATAGATGCGGAGCTGGTTGGTCTCATCATCGGCCACCACCAGGCGAACGGCATCGAGGAACACCGCGGCGGATGCATCCGAGGCGCCACGGAATGTCAGAACCCCGCTCTCGTCGGCCGTGGCCCCATCCTGAATCCAGAACGTGAACAGGAGCACCCAGATCCCATAGTGGCGCAAGCAGCTCATGCATTCATCGTAACCGAACTCCCCGGCCGGGCCAAGGGCCGGGATTCCATCATTCCCGTCCCCGGGCATTCTGACAACACTGTCATCCAGGCAGCGGGTGCCCGTTCATCATCGATCCGTATCGTATAGATGAGCATTGAAAACAAACTCATCCACGAAAGGAGATCATCATGAACAGACTCACCACACCAGCACAGATCGGCGTCATCGCGCTATTGATCCTTTTCGGGGCAGGCGGCTACTACCTGCTGGCCCAGGGCCACGATTCCCGCGGCGGCGGGCAGGGCGGCGGGATGCGCCAGCCCCCCGGCGTCGACGAGATCTTCGCCCGGGAAGACAAGAATGAAGACGGCCTGATCAGCCAGGACGAGTTCGGCGGGCCGGCCGAGCACTTCTCCGGCTTCGACACCGACGGCGACGGCTACCTCACGCGGGAGGAAGTGACCGCCTCGCTGCAGAACCCGCCCGACCGCAACGGCGGCGGGCAGGGTCGCGGCAACGGCCCGCGGCCCGGGCAGGACGGCCCCCCCGAACTCGATTTCACGACGCTCGACGCCAACGGTGACGGCATGGTCAGCACCGAGGAGTTCACCGGCCCGACGGAACTCTTCGCCCTCATCGACACCGACGAGGATGGTGTGATCACCGAAGCGGAGCTCGACGATGCCGCGGAATGGATGCCGAACGCCGACAACGAAACCCGGCGTCGATAACAGGACCTCCTGCACGGTGACCTGAACGTCTTCCTGACATCCCCTTGAGCAGGTCACGTGCTCCCCCCCAGCCCCTCATCCCCCCGGGATGAGGGGCCTTCTTTCGTGAGGCCTCCGCATGGGGATGATGACAACATCGTCATCCGGGCGCCGGCATCCCGTTCATCGTCGAGGCCTATGATGATCATGATCAGGCTCGACAAGCCGACGAACGGCAATGATGAAGAAAACGGATCGGGGACCGGCATTCGCCCCGGGAACCCGATCTTCACGCTGAAAGGAACCGGATGATGATCAGAAACTGGTTCGCTCGTCTCGCCTTCACCCTCCTTGCCGTCCTGTTCGTCATCGGCTCGGCATCACCGGCCATCGCCGATTACCCCCCCGCGGAGACACACCCGCTGTTCGAAGGGGATGCGGTCCACGAAATCCACCTCACCTTCAGCCAGACCGACTGGTGGAGCCAGCTGGAGGACAATTTCGAGGGCCTGGATGATCCGCTCTATCTCGAAGCCGACTTCGACTGGGGCGGCATCCACCTGGACGACATCGGCGTCCGCTTCAAGGGCAGCAGCAGTTACTACAACAACGATACGGATAAGAAATCATTCAAGCTGGATCTCAACGAGTTCGTCGACGACCAGGAACTCCACGGCGTGGACAAGCTGAACCTCAACTGCAACTACCTCGACCCCAGCGGTGTCCGCGAGACGTGCATGTACGAACTGTGCGACGCGATCGGGCTGCCCACCGAGCGGACCAGCTACGCGGCGCTGTACATCAACGGCGGCTACTGGGGCCTCTACACCATCGTGGAGCAGTTCGACAAGGAGTTCATCGAGAGCCGCTTCGGGGATGACGAGGACGGCAACCTCTGGAAGGGCGACGAATACGGCACCCTGGAGTACCTCGGCACCGACCCCGAGTCCTACTACGAAAACTACGAACTGAAGACCAACGAAACGGCCAACGACTGGTCGGCCCTGATCGAACTCACAGACGGGCTGAACAACACGGCCATCGGCGACCTGCCCGAGGTGATGCACGAGCTGATCGACGTGAACAGCGCCCTGGCCCTCATCGCGGTGGACAACCTCTGCGTGAACCTCGACACCTACATCGGCCGCTGCTGCAACTACTACCTCTACCACCGTGACCTGGACAGCCGCTTCGTCTTCGCCAACTGGGACCTCAACGAATCCTTTGGCACCTTCGACCAGTACGGCCTGTCGGTGACCCAGATGAAACAGCTGAGCCCCTACTGGGTCAACCCGCAGTCTGGCGAGGAGCGCCCGCTGGCCGAACGGCTCTGGCAGGTCGACGCCTACGACGACATCTATATCGGGCACCTGCAGAAGCTGATGGCCACCGCCGCCGACCCCGACACCCTGATCGACCGCATGGAGGAGCTGCGCACCCTGATCCAGCCCTACGTCTATGCCGAGGTGTCCCCGCGAAGGATGTTCACCAACACCGAGTTCGACAACGCCATGAGCAGCGATCAATACGTGGACAGCGGCGGGGGAGGCGGGCGGCTGGTTCCCGGTCTGGAAGGCCTGATCCGCGACCGCGACACCTGGCTGAGCAGCCAGATCGGCACCTGGACACCCATCGAAGGCCTGGTGATCAACGAACTGATGGCCAGCAACAGCGGCACCATTGCCGACGAGCTCGGCGATTTCGATGACTGGATCGAGATCTACAACGGGGGCACGACGGCGATCTCCCTCTCCGGCCTGGCCCTCACCGATGACCTGAGCAACCCCACGGCCTATACGTTCCCCGCCGCCACCATCGCCCCCGGGGAGTACATCCTCGTCTGGGCCGACGAGGAGCCGGCGCAAGGGGACTACCACGCCGACTTCAAACTCAAATCCGAGGGCGAACCGGTCTACCTGCTCGACGGCAACGTGATCGTCGACGACACCACGTGGCAGCCGCTGGACCCGGACGTGAGCTGGGGACGCTGGCCCAACGGCGCCGGCGATTTCCAGGTGCTGGGCACGGCAACCCCAGGCGCACCGAACGACAATAACCTGACCGGTGCGGCCATCCTCACCGGCCCCGGGCCGGGCGATGACAACGCCCCCCTCGTCCGGGCCTTTCCGCCGGAGGAGGATGCGGCGCACCGTTCCGAGTTCTACGCCTACGGCGCGGATCGCTACGGGGTCAACGTCACGGCCGGCGACGTGGACGGCGACCTGCTGGACGAGGTGATCACCGGCGCCGGGCCCGGCACTATCTACGGGCCGCATGTCCGGGGCTTCACCACCGGCGGCACGGCCATCAACGGTCTGAACTTCCTGGCCTACGGCACCAACAAGTGGGGCGTCAACGTGGCCGCCGGCGACATCGACGGTGACAGCTATGACGAGATCATCACCGGCGCCGGGCCCGGCGCCGTCTTCGGCCCCCACGTCCGGGCCTTCGACTTCGACGGCAGCGGCAGCGTCACCCCGGTGTCCGGCGTGAGCTACTTCGCTTACGGCACGCCCAAGTGGGGCGTCAACGTGGCCGCCGGCGACATCGACGGTGACGGCTATGACGAGATCGTCAGCGGCGCCGGACCGGGCGCGGTGTACGGGCCCCACGTCCGCGGCTGGAACGTGGACGGCGGAGCGGCGGCGTCAATCCCCGGCCTCAGCTTCCTGGCCTACGGCACCAACAAGTACGGGGTCAACGTGACCTGCGGCGACATGGACGGCGACGGCATCGACGAGATCGTCACCGGCGCCGGGCCCGGCGCGGTCTTCGGGGCTCACGTCAGGGGCTGGAACTATGACGGCTCCGCGCTGGAGTCCATTACGGCCATCAATTTCTTTGCCTGGCCCTCCGAGGAAGCGCGGTACGGGGCGAAGGTCTTTGCCGGGGCCGACCTGGACCACGACGGGAGCGACGAGCTGGTGGTCGGCGCGGGGCCCGACCCGGACATCGGTTCGCCGGTCAATGTCTACCAGCTGGACGGATCGCAGGTCGAGCTGCTCTTCTCGCTCCAGGCCTACCCCGACGGCTGGACCGAAGGGGTCAGCGTGGCCGCCGGGAATTTCTGATGAAAGAGGCGGAGGGAAAAATCAATACACCCGGCGCCGATGATCTCGTTGTTCGCCGCTCTCGGGCGGCACCGGCCAGGACGAACAGGTGGTGGACACAAAAAGCGCGGCCTTCACGGTGACCTGCTCTGCCCCTTGAGGCACCATGCGGAACCGCGCTTTCACGGCCCCTCATTCTCCTGCGGGGAATGAGGGGCCATTTATGTACAAAGGTCTTGAGAACCGTTCGACTGGCAGGCCTGCAGGACGGATCGCCTGACCGATGGATCGGCCTGATCAGCGCCGCGCAGCACTCGAAAAAGACGATCCAGGACGTGCGGATCATCTTCATCGAATTCAAACCAGTTGCTCAGGTATTCGGCTGACTCGGGATTGCCGTCGTTCAGTATGACATGGGCCATTATCTCCGCACCTCGGTTCTGCACTGTACGGGGCCCATGTTTGAAATCGGTGAGGACGATGTTTGAAATCGATCAAGGGCCTTCGGCGCAGGGTGACCAACGCATTGACGATTTCCGGTTCGACCAGTATATTTCACAGAATAGAACCCCTCGACAGCACGTAAACGAGGACAACAGCGGCGGGTTTCGAAAAGCCGCACCGTTCCGCAGCGCTGCAGCACCCAAAACTGCCATCAGGAGGCCGGGCCATGAATCGTCGCCATGCACCGCGGTTGATCGTTGTCTTCATCATCATCCCCTCACTCCTTCTGCCGCTTCCCGCCGACGGCGCCGACGTCGAGGCACTGGCCGCAGGCCTCGCCTCCGGCGACAGCGAAACCCGCATGGCGGCGCTCGAGGCGCTGGGCGAGCTGGATGATCCCCGCGCCGTGGAGCTGCTCATCGAGGCCCTCGCCATCCGGCCCGTGGTGACGGACACCGGCGCCCCCGCCGGGCCCGGCCAGGGCCCCTCGCACGCGGCCCGGCGGGAGTGGTTCGAGTTCAACAAGCTGGTCAGCGAGACCCTGGGGGGCATGGGCGAAGTGGCCTTCGAGCCGCTGATCGCCGCGCTGGCCCACGAGGACATGGGCGTCCGCTCCGGGGCAGCCAAGGCCCTGGGCCGCCTGGGCGACGAGCGGGCCATCGAGCCGCTGATCGCCGGCCTCAGGCACGACGAGCGCCGCAATATCTCCTACAACAGCGGGGCCAGGATCGGCCTGCAGGCCTTCGGCAACAAGGCCTTCGAACCGCTGGCCGCGGCGGTGAAGAAAAACGATGACCCCTGGATCCGGGCCAATGCCGCCACGATCCTGGGCCGGATGAACGCCCCCGGCGCCATTCCGCTGCTCATCGAAGCGCTTCGCGACGAAGCCCCGGTGACGCGCCAGCACGCGGCCATGGCCCTGGGCATGATGCGGGACCGGGCCGCACTGGAACCGCTGCTGGCCATGCTCGACGACCCCGACGACGAAACGCGGGCCACGGCCTGCATGGCGCTGGGCTGGTTCAGGGACGGCTCGACCTTCGACCCGCTGCTCCACCGGCTGGAGAATGACGAGAGCGCGAGGGTGCGGAGCAACGCCGCGAAATCGCTGGGGCAGTTGCATAATCCGGCAGCCTTCGACCCGCTGCTCGAGGTGCTGAAGAACGATCCGGACTGGACGGTGCGGGGCGCCGCGGCGTACGCCCTGGCCGATACCGACCGCACGCGAGCCGCCGAACCGCTGCTCGAGGCCCTCTCGCTGAAGAACGCCCCGCCGCCGGAGGACACGGGGGAGACCCGCACGCTGCACGAGCATTTCGACGGCAAGGGGTGCGAGCCGGTGGAAGTCACCCGGGAGTACAGCGAGTGGGACCGGGAGCGCGAGCACTACCTGACCAGCGTGGCCCACGCGCTCTCCAACATCGGGGAGAGCGGGGCCCTGGAGATGATGGTGGAGATGCTCGACGACGAAAACCCGGCGGTGCGACGGGTGGCCGCCCGCGTGCTGGGCAACCTGCGCGACCAGCGGGCGGTGGCGCCGCTGCTCAAGGCGGCGGCGGAGGACCAGGACCCGCAGGTGAACCGCAATGCCGTGGCCTCGCTGGAACGGCTGGGCCACCCCAGGGGGGGAAGAACGCTGCAATCGGTGGACGCGCCGGAAGCCTGCACGCCGCCGGACCAGCGGTCCCGGCGCCATACGGCCCGGGCCCTGGCCCGGCGCGAGGGCGGCGCCGAAGAGATCGCGGGCATGCTGGCCGGCGACGATCCCGAGGCCCGGGCCGTGGCCCTGCTGGCCCTGGGCATGGTGGGTGACTCTGCCTCGATGGAAACCATCGCCGGCTTCCTCGACAACGAAGACGACGCGGTTCGTCTCTGCGCGGTGGAGGCGCTGTCGAAGTTCCCCGACCCGCGGCTGAAGCTGCTGGTGCCCATGCTGGGAAACCGGCGGGAAAGCGACGAGGTGCGCGCCGCGGCAGCGAGGGCCATCGGCGAGATGGGCCGCCGGCGCCCGTCCTTCCAACTGCTCATGGCGGCACAGGAGGACGACCCCGCCCTGCGCAGCGCGGCGCTGGAAGCCCTGGGCCGGTCGGGGGACCGCTTCTCCAGCAGGCAGTTGATCGAGGCGCTGGGGGACGAGGACGCCGAGGTGCGGGCCGCCGCGGCGCTGTCCCTGGGTGCGGCGGGTGATCGCCATGCCGTGGAGCCCCTGCTGCCCCTGCTCGAGGACCCGGAGAGCAAGGTCCGGCACAACGCACAGATGGCGCTGGGCCAGTTACAGGACCCGAGGGCCGTGGAACCACTGCTCAAGGCCCTCGACACCGCGTCCCCCGAGGAGGGCTACCAGGCGATCAACGCCCTGGGGCAGATCGGCGACGCCCGCGCCGTGGAACCCCTGATCGGCCTGCTCGACGACGGCTGGTGCCGGCCCTTCGCCCTGCGCGCCCTCTGTGCCATCGATGACCCGCGAGCCCTGGACGCCGTGATCGCCGCCTTCGACGACGGCGGGGAGAGCGCGTTCGGCTGGGATCACGCCGCCGTAGAGCTGTCCCGCCTGGGGCCGGCGGCGGTGGAGCCGCTGATCGGCGCCCTGGGGCATGATGCGCCGGCTATCCGCCTGGGGGCGGTCCGGGCGCTGGGCCAGATCGGGGACGCACGTGCCGTCGCCCCCCTCATCGCCGTGCTCGCCGCTGACGAGGACGAGGAGGTCCGGTCGGCGGCCGCCTCGGCGCTGGGCTGGATCGGTGATGCCCGGGCCATCGGGCCATTGAGCGAGGCCCTCGGGGATCCGTCGGCGGAGATCCGGCGCAACGCGGTGCTGGGACTGGGCGCCCTCGACGATGAGCAGGCCATCGCCCCGCTGGCCGATGCCCTCGATGACGAGGACAGGGAGGTCCGTACGGCGGCGGTCCTGCAGCTGGTCCGGCAGGATGCCCCCGGCACTGCCGAACGGCTTCTCCCGCTGCTGGCGGACGGGGACGATGAGATCCGTAAACATGCCGCCATGGGCCTCTGTCACTGCAGCCCCGACCACCCCGAGCTCGCCGAGGCGGTCCGAACGGCCATGGACGCCGGGGACCTGTTGATCATTGCCGGCGCCTACGCACTGCTGGTGGAGGAGGGTGACCCCGACCACCTGCCCCTGCTCGAGGAGGCGCTGACGGCCCACGGGTTCCCGGAAATGGCCCAGGACCTTTCCCTGTGCGGTCACGAAGGGCTGGAGCGGGCCGCACGGGCCTGGGCCATGGCGAACCGCTCCACGACGTTCTCTTTCGATATGACGTACTGCGTGCTCTGCCCGCGCTGGGGCTCACTCCAGTAAGGAGGCAACGAGGTCCGAGCACTCAGGGTCCTGCAACCGATGGGCTGCGGGGTGTTCGGGCCACGATCACCCGCTGGATGGTCTCGATCAGTTCGCCCGGCTTGAGCGGCTTGGCGAGGTAGTCGTCCATGCCGGCGCCGAGGAACCGTTCACGGTCCCCCACCATGGCGTGGGCGGTGAGGGCGATGATCGGCGTGCGGTGGCCGGTGTTCTTCTCTTTCTCACGAATGGCCGCGGTGGCCTCCATGCCGTCCATCCGCGGCATCTGCACATCCATGAGCACGATGTCGAAGCGGTCGTTGGCAAAAGCGGTCACCGCTTCGGCGCCATTCTTCGCCACCACCACCGTGTACCCCTGGTTCTCCAGCACACGCTGGGCCAGCATCTGGTTCACCCGGTTGTCCTCGGCGAGCAGGATGCGCAGCGCGCCCACATCCGGCGTCTGGCGAATGTCCGGTTCCGGCGCCGACGGCGTTTCCTGCGACCGGCGGGAAGCCATCACGGTGAGGATGCTGTCCAGCAGCTCGCTGTGCTTCACCGGTTTCATGAGGTAGGCGTCGATTCCCGAGGCCTTGCGCTTGTCCATCTCGTCGCTCGACCCCATGGACGAGAGCATGAGCACGGCACACCTCTCGGCCGCCGTCAGGGCCCTGATCCGCTCCACCAGCTCAAAACCGTCCATCTCCGGCATCATCGCGTCGGTGAGCACCAGCCGGAAGTCCCGCCCTGCGGTGCGGGCCTGTTCCATGGCCGCCAGGGCTTCGCCTCCGCCGGAGACGCAGACCGGCACCATGCCCCAGCTGCGGAGCAGCCCGTCGAGGATGCGCTGGTTGGTCCGGCTGTCGTCCACCACCAGCACGCGGAGGCCGTCGATGTCCTGCAGCTCGATGGAGAGCCCGGCCTCGGGCGCGGCCCCGCGGCCCAGGCGCACGGTGAAATGGAAGGTGCTGCCCTGGCCCGGCTCGCTCTCGGCCCAGATCCGGCCACCCATCAGATCCACCAGCCGCATCGAAATGGAAAGCCCCAGGCCGGTGCCGCCGTGGGTCCTGGTGGTGGAGCCGTCCACCTGGGTGAAGGCCTCGAAGATCTTCTCCAGCTTCTTCGGGGGGATGCCCATGCCGGTGTCCCGGACACTGAAGCGCAGGTTGACGTGGTCCTCGCCGGCATCGGCGCAGTGCACCGATACCACCACTTCGCCATCTTCGGTGAACTTGATCGCGTTGCCCAGCAGGTTGACGATGATCTGGCGCAGGCGGAGCGCATCGGCATGCAGCTGGTCCGGCACGTCGGGCGGCACGTCGAAGGCCAGCTCGAGCCCCTTGTCGTGGGCCCGCAGGGCCACGGTCTTCAGCGTGGTGCCCAGCATCTCGCGAAGCTCGAAGTCCACCGGGTCGAGTTCCAGCTTTCCCGCCTCGATCTTGGAAAAGTCGAGGATGTCGTTGATCAGCACGAGCATGGAATCCGCCGATTCCTGGACGATGCCCAGCATCTCCCGCTGCTCGTCGGTCAGCTCGGTCTCCAGGGCCAGGGCGGTCATGCCCATGATCCCGTTCATCGGGGTGCGGATCTCGTGGCTCATGTTGGCCAGGAACTCGCTCTTGGCCTTTGTCGCCGCTTCCGCCTTGCCGTGGGCCTCGGCGATCTCCCGCTTCTGCTGCTCCACCGTGGCCAGCTTGTCCGCCACGGTCCGGCGCAGCTCCTCCTCCGTGGCGACCTTCTCCTGCAGCCGATCGAGGATCTGCTGGTTGCTCACGAACTGCTGGACCACCAGGTCGGCAGTGATCGTTGCCGCGCGGCGCGACACACGGATCTCCTCCCGCAGGGCGTCATTGTCCTGCAGCAGGTTGTCCACCGGCCGGCTGGCGGTCCCGTCGGTCATGCGATGAGGTCCTTCCTCGCTTTGATCTCCTGCCAGGCCGGCGCCACCGGTTTCTCCTCTTTTGCGGCGGCCACCAGGCTCATCTCCGCGGCTCTCCAGATCGAGCTTTCGGTGAAGGGCGGCTGGACACCGATCACCAGCACCTCCGGCGCCTCCCCCTCCACCAGCTGGTCGAGCATGGAGAGCAGGTAGCTGAGGCCGGTGCCGTGGTCGTGGCGCTCCGGCCGGTCGAAGGCCTGCGTCGCGTTGCGGATCAGCTTCACTTCACCCGGCTCGCCGAACCCCTCGACACTGTCGATGAAGACCACCCTGGTGCACTCCTGCACCATGCCGAGCAGGTTGAGCCCGCTCAGCCCGCCATCCACCAGGGACACGCCCTCGGGAAGTTCACGCTCCGCCAGCAGATCGTAGGCCAGCGGGCCGGCCGCGTCGTCCTCTTCGTAGCGATTGCCGATACAGATGATGCGGATCATCAAAATGCTCCCAGTTGGCGCCGGGCAACGGTTTTGCCCCGGCGCAGTGTGTGAACAGTGCAGACCAGGCAGGGATCGAAGGAGCGGACCACGTGACCCAGCTCCACCGGGTTCTCCGGGTCGGCGATCCTCGTCCCCACCGCGGCTTCTTCCATCGGGCCCCGGACCCCGTAGGCATCCCGCGGGGACGCATTCCAGGCCGTGGGCGTGATGATCTGGTAGCGCTCGATACGGCCCTCCCTGATCTTGACCCAGTGACCCAGCGCGCCGCGGGCGGCATGGATCAGCCCGAAACCCTCGCCCTCCACGATCTCCCCGGGCGGGGCATAGAACTCGCCCTCGCGGGAAACCTCATCGAGCCAGGCCTCCATCGTACCCAGCCACCCCGTGACCCGAACCACCCGGGCCAGCTGGCGCACGAGCACGCCGGCCCCGTGGTGCCGGGCCAGGTCGATGAACAGCGGGTTGCCGGCGGCCAGCATCTCGGCCAGCGGCCCTGTTTCGCTCGGCTTGTCTTCGTACCGCGGCGCCTTGGCCCAGGAGTAGCGGTCGCCCTCCTCGCCGCAGGCATGGGCCACCGTTTCGCCCTCGAAGGGGTGCACCCCGGCGCCGTCTCCGCCCCGCTCCTCGTACCAGGAGTGGGTCACGTGCTCGGTGACCCGCCGCTGGTCGAAGGGCTGCCGCTCGAGACCGCTGATGAAGCCGGCAGGGACCAGGTGGCCGTTGCCGTCCGGCGTTTTCACCGCGGTCTCTCCCGGAACGGGGACCGAACCGAAGCTGATGAAGTTGTCGTGCCCGATGCCCAGGCCCTCCAGTCCGGCCTGCTCGGCGAAACGGAGGAAAAACCCCAGTTCGCCGTCCCGGTGCGCCGGTGATTCGGAGAGCCACTGCACGAGGTCTTCCCGGCTGTGCACCTCGAGCCAGCGCTCCACGGCACAGCCGAGAATCCGCCGCTCGTACCAGCCGCGGAAGCGGGCGAGGATCTGCCGGCACTGCAGCAGGTCGGCCCGCGAGGCCATGCCGGTGATGCCCCCGGGGGTGATGAACGCCGAGTGCGGCCAGCAGCCGCCGAGAATGCCCACCAGGTCGACCATCTTCGCCGTCTCGCGCACCGCCTCGGCCACCACCTCGCCGCGCATCGGCTGGTAGCGGCGCACCGCCTCCTCGTAGAGCGGGTGGCGCTCGTAGGCCGGGTTGGCGAAATCGACGGCGAACATGAGCACGAAGTGGCGTGCGTCGCTCTGGGCGTTCTCCGCCATCAGCGCCAGGTTGCGCACCAGGGTGGCGCGTGACGGCACCGGTACCCCGACGATGGCGTCGAGGGCCGCGGCGGCAGCGTGCAAATGGGCCGTGGTGCAGATGCCGCAGATCCGCGGCGTGATCACCAGCCCGTCGAGACTGCCGCGCCCGGCGAGGATGTTCTCGAACCCGCGGTACATCACGCCGGCGCAGCGGGCATCGGTGACCACCCCGTCCTCGATCTCCACCCGCAGTTCGAGGTCACCTTCCACGCGATTCAAGGGGATGTTCAACGACTGTCGTTCGCCCATCGGTTCCTCCGCCGGTCCGCGGTCCATGCCCTGGCCGGCCGGTTGTCGTCTCCCTCGTCAGATGGCGGTCTTGCGCTCCTTCAGCCGCTCCGGCGCCGCGGCCTGGGCCATGGTCTTGTAGGCCAGGAAGTGCGCCCGGTCCACGCCCAGCGGCAGGTCCAGCGGCACGCCCTCCAGCTCACGGGTGCGGAAGAAGGGGTGTGACCGCGGGAAATCGGGCCGCATGCAGCCGACACAGGGGATGCCCACCCGGGTGCCCGACGTCCGCCCGGCGGTGAGATACTTGTTGCAGGGGCCGTAGGTGTAAGGCCCCATGCAGCCGAGATGGAAAAAGAGGCAGCCCTTCTGCCCGAAGTCCGACTCCTCCACCCGGAACTCGTGGTACTCGTTCCTCGTGCACCCCTGGTGCACGAGCATGCCGTAAAAATCCTCCGGGGCGTTCCACTCGTTGAGTTCCAGCGGGTCGCCGCAGACCAGGGAGACGAGCAGCCCCTTGACCACCTCGGGCAGCACCGGGCAGCCGGGCAGGTTGATCACCGGCAGCCCGCCCCGGGATCGGTAGTACTCGCCGAGAAAACCGCCCAGCTCGCCGCCCTGATACTGCAGGCCGGTGGCGCCGGTCTCCCCCTGTCCGGGAATGCCGCCGAAGCAGGCGCAGGTGCCCATGGCGATGACGAACTTCGCCTGCAGCGCCAGCCGGGCCACCAGGTCTTTCTTCGGACGCCCGTCGAAGGTGTCGAACATCCCCGTGCCGCCCGGGCCGCGCACCACCGAGCCCTCCACGCACAGAACGTCGAGGGGACGCTCCCCGGCCATCAGCTCGTCAAGCAGCTTTCTGTGCTCGGCGGCGCTGCCGTTGGACAGCGAGGGGTGCCAGAGCACATTGAGATCGAGCTGCATTTCCATCTCGGTGATGTTGGGGTCCTGCGCGCCGAGCAGGCCCATGCTGTCCCCGCCGCAGGCACCGCACTGCAACCAATACAACGTCGTGGCCATCACGATCCTCCCGAGGCGCCGCCGCTTAACACCGCTTCGAGGTCGCGGCGCAACGTTTCAGCGGCTCTCCTGCCTGGCGACAAACACACGAAGAGGGCATTTGCAGAAATACCCGTCTCCAAAGGGCATCACGAAGGGACAGGCCCGGGGGTTTTCCTCGAGGCACTCGACGAAACTCTCCATCCCGATGTGTCTGGCCCGACAGATGCGCTTGAAGTCCGACTCCTCGCAGGGAAACCCTTTCGGGCACGTCGTGCCCTGCTTGATCTCTTCAAGCCGTTGTCGATCGATCCCCATGGTTGTCGCGATTCCATGCACGGGGCTGGAAATACAGCACCTGTCACTCTTTTCGGCACACCAGGCCCCGCAAATGAGGCATTAAATTTCGCACAAACCTCTATTTTTGATGAGGATATTTCAATGCCATATCAGATAACTATGAAATAAAACCAACGGGATCAGGCGCCATCCTGTTCCACTGATAACGACGCCGATGGATTCACATTGGGACACTGTCCGGGAAACGTACAGGGGGCTCAACAGGCGCTCCGGGATCCCCCTGTTGAGCGAAGAGGGGGATCCCGGACAGCCGCGTCGCTGGCTGCGCACGCGAATCGCGAAGACGGAAGCGGCTTCGGCTACATCTGCTCGAGGTTTTCCAGGGGCACCCAGCCCACCGCGCCGGAGGGGGCCTCACCCCAGAACCAGTCGCTCTCGATGAGCAGGCAGTAGAGGTAGTCGCCTACCTCGACCTCCAGCTCGGTGGAATCGTAATCGCGGGTCATGGTGCAGAACTCGCCTTCGATCTCCACCCAGGCCTCGGGGACCCAGCCGCTCTGCCCGTCACCGCTCCTGACCCAGAGCCAGCCCTCCCATTCGGTGGGCCGGCGCTCGAACTGCAGCTGCTCGCCGGCAAAAAGGCTCAACGGTTCCATATCATCCGGCTCATGGGCCTTGACCACCCGGAATCGCTCGAAATACATCGGTCAGTTCTCCAGATACAACCGGGGCCGTCGCTCGGCACCCGCAGGGCGGGACGGCGCCTGCCCCAGGGATTCTCCACTCCTCTTCCGCGTCAGGTGGGCGCCCCCAGGAGCAGCCGGTTCATCGGCGTGATCTCCTCCGGGATGGTCCGTGTGATCACCTCGTAACCGGCCTGCCGCAGGCGGGCCGCCCGGGTCACGTCGATGGCCAGCGCCCCGTCGATCCAGCCTTCCAGGCCGCCGGTGGGCGAGCGGTCCGGATCGTGGCAGCAGGGCAGCACCGCCACCCGCGCCCCGGCGCCCACGGCCACCTCGAGCACGGTGTCGGTGAGCGCACCGCAGGCATGGGCCGAAACCACCAGGTCGCCGGGCAGCACCTCGAACGAGGCCAGCGGCGTTTCCACGAAGTCCACCCGCCCGGCCAGCCGGGGCCAGGCCGCGGCCACCGCCCTGGAGAGCGCCCCGGCGTTCTTCGGGGTCCGCTGGTCCACCACCACCGCCGACGGCGAGGTGTCGTCGAGGATGAGCATGATCTGGGCCAGCAGGCCGTGGCCGCCGGCACAGTCCACCACCCGGCCGCCGCGGAAGCGACGCCGCACCCGCCGGGCGAACTCCCAGGACTCGAAGAGCTCCTTGGCCGGCAGGGTGCCGGCGGCGCAGACCGCCCGGGCAATGCGGTGGAAGAGGCCCTCGCCGGGAAACTCACCCAGCTGCCGTTCGGTCAGCCTGCTCTTCGAGGATTTCTTCATACCGGCTCCCGCACCGGGCCATCGCATCCATGGGCGCAGCCCCGCATCCATGATACCCAATCCGGGCAGCCGGTAAAATCCGATTTTCGGCGGCGGGCCAGAGACCTCAGTCGAGGTTGCCGACGGCCACACGTCCGCCGCAGTTGATCCAGCCGTCGAAAGCCATGAAATCGAGGCCCGATATGGCGGTGACCGCACCGCCGTCGAGGTCCCAGCCCTTGAGGTGGGCCATGGCGGCCGGGTCGGGTCCCGGCATGGTGACCACCTCGTCGATGCCGTCACCGTCCACGTCGCCGCAGGCGGCCACCACCCCGTAGCTCGAAGGGTAGGCGAACCAGCTGGCGCCGGCCAGCGGTTCGGCCGTGCCGCCGTCCACGTTCCAGCCCCGCACGTGGGCGCCGAAAACGGCACCCGGCCCCGGCCCGGTGACGATCTCGTCCATGCCGTCGCCATCCAGGTCGCCGCAGGCCACGTTGACACCCCACAGGAGGGTGCCGTACGCGAAGTAGCTCACGCCCGGGATCGGGGAGGTACTGCCGCCCCCGTCGTGATTCCAGCCGCGCACGTGCGGGCCAAAGACCGTGCCCGGCCCCGGCCCGGTGACGATCTCGTCCATGCCGTCGCCGTCGATGTCGCCGCAGGCCACGTTCACACCCCAGCGCAGGGTGCCGTAGGCGAAGTAGCTCACCCCGGGAATCGGCGACGTGGCCCCGCCCCCGTCATGGTTCCAGCCCCGCACGTGGGGGCCGAAGACGGCCCCCGGCCCGGCGCCGGTGACGATCTCGTCCATGCCGTCGCCGTCGATGTCGCCGGCGGCCACGTTGACGCCGAAGCGGAGCGTGCCGTAGGCCTGGAAGCTCACCGCGGGCAGGGCCTGGCCGTCCGGGCGCCAGCCGCGCACGTGGGGCCCGTAGATCGCGCCGGGGCCCGGGCCGGTGATCACCTCGTCGAGGCCGCTGCCATCGAGGTTGCCGGTGGCCACGTTGACGCCGTAGCCCGGGGCGCCGTAAGCCAGCCACTGGGCCTGGGACGTGCGCACCAGCGGCGGGCAGGTGGGCCCGGGGCCCGGGCCGCTGACCAGTGAGGCCCAGGCCGGGCCGGCGCTCCAGTCCTCCACGCGGAAGGTGCGCTCCGCCGGTGTGGCGTCCTCGACACCATCACTGTTGCGGGCACGCACCATGAAGGTGTGCTCGCCGGCGGCGAGGCCGCTGAAGCTGGCCTGCCGCTGGTGGCTGTACGCCGACCAGTCGCCGTCGTCGAGACGGCAGGCGTAGTGCAGCGCCTCGGGCGGGTCCTGGCTGTCGCTGCCGGTGTAGGTGAAGGTGAAGATCAGCGAGTCCACGTCCCCCTCGGGCCCCGAGGTGATCGAGGTGTCCGGGCCGGGGACGGCCAGCGGGGTGTGCGGGTCGCCGAAGAGGGTGATCTCGAAGTAGCACCAGCGGTTGGTCATGCTGTCCGAGGTTTCCACCACGCCGATCAGGTCGTGCTTGCTCAGCTGGTTGGCCTTGCCGGTGTTGCGGTCGCCCAGCTCCAGCAGCCGCTCGAAGAAGGCCCGCTGGAACTCGCCGCTGAAGAGCGTCTCACCGGTGGGGTCGAACCAGCCGTAGCGGGAGTTCATGATCACGGCGAAGGCCCCGTACTGCTCACGGTTGAGCAGGTCCTCGGCGATGCAGTCCTGCTCGTCGAAGGCCCCGGAGTAGCAGCCGCAGCTCCAGGGGAGAAAGAGGCCGCTGTTGTAGAGCAGCGGGACGTGCCAGCTTCGCATGCGCATGCAGTAGGTCGTGTAGGCGTGGCCGTCGTGGGCCACCAGGTGGGGCGAATCGTTGAGCGCGTCGATGCAGTCGAGGTAGTTCCACTGGTCGTAGTGGTAGGGCCGGTCGTCGAGCCAGGTCTTGAAGAAATCGTCAAAGTGCTCGGCCACCCGGTCGAGGTTGTCGCCGCCCTGCCCGTGGTTGCCGTCGTAGTTGCCGAGGTACTCACCGAGGAAGAGCGCCTCGTCGTGGTTGTGGTGCCCGTTCATCTCGTAGTCGAGCAGCTTGTCCACCACGGCATCGGCCTCGTCCCAGGTCTCCACCGAGATGCGGCCGACGAAGACCTCGGCCAGCAGGTCCACGTCCCCGCCGCCGGCCCCGTCGTTCGGTTCGCCCCAGACGGCGTCCCCGTCACTGTTCCAGGGGCCGTCCACGGCGCCGAAGTAGAACTCGGTGGGGATGTCGAAGGCCTCGTACTCCTCTTCCCAGCTCTCGGCCGCCGCCCCGCGGGAAAAACCGTAACAGCCCCGGGCGGGGATGATGCTCACGTCCCCGCCGAGGAGCACGTACCGGATCCCCAGGTCGAGGTAGGCGTCACGGATGTACTGGCGCACTTCCTCGGCCTCGTCCACCTCGCTGTACGCCGCGTAGATGTCGTCGATGTCCACCCGCATCACCCGCAGGCCGCAGGCTTCCTTGCGGTCGAGCAGCGGCTGGAAGGGGGAGAAGAGCGCCTCCGAGGTGATCAACAGGTAGTCGCAGAGGGCCTCACTCGAGCGGTGCCGCTCACGTGCACCGCGGGCGTAGGCCGAAAGCGCCGCGGGGTTGTCGACGAAACCGGCCACCTCGGCCGAGTGGTCGCGGGCCCCGAACCCGGCAAAGGCGTCTCCGGCGTCAGCCTTCGGGGCCACGCTCACTTCGAGGGTCAGCACCGGCGCAAAGAGCAGCCGCCCGCTCTTCGGCCGGTACTGCAGGGGGAAGACGCGGACGATGGCGATGTCGCAGCCGTGCCAGCGCTGCACCGAGAGCAGCTCGGCCCGTGCGGCCGGGTAAGGCGTGTCGGCGCCGTAGACGGCAGCCAGCGGGTGGTCCTGCCGCGATATCCGCTGAATGGCCTCCCGGCCGAGGCTCGGCGGCAGCGGGGTGCGGGCAAAGACCAGCGGGCGCTCCAGCTTCAGCGTCTCCACCGGCGCGGCGGCCACGGCGCGGACCCCGGTCACCTCGCTCCCCGGGGGCAGCAGCACTTTGGCCGTGCGGAAGGGCACCAGCGGTTCGCCGGGCCGGTGCCGCATGAACGTGTCGTCCAGCCGCACGCGGGTTTCGGCCCCGGCAGCGGTGAGCCGTGGGGCATCAAAGGAATAGGCCACCGTGACGCGGCCCGTCTTCGGCACCGGCGGCGCATCGGCCGCGGCGCCGGGAGGGGCGGCGAAGAGGAGGCAAAGGACGAGCAGGGGAAACAGCGGATGAATGCGGGACATGGCTCTGGTCTCCCTGTGACGTGAGGCGCCCGCCGGAAGGCCGGGAAGCGCCGGGAAGGCGACACCACGGCAGGCCGGCCCGTGAAACTCCGCCGTACAGGGGGAGGGGTAAAACCGCTGCACGACGCCGGGAACTCCGGCCGGTCTCCAGTTGTGAAGATGGATCGCCTCCGATCCGGCAAGGCACCAGGCACAAACCCACACTGGAAGTATACAATGCCGTAATCCAGCCCG
>Ga0180429_10000993_pt1 | contig 24470 bp, 17 predicted proteins | sample SS_ome_FD_132428 | JGI IMG/M metagenome (GOLD analysis project Ga0180429, IMG submission 132428) | Hypersaline lake sediment archaeal communities from the Salton Sea, California, USA - SS_1_S_1 metaG | ecosystem: Environmental > Aquatic > Non-marine Saline and Alkaline > Hypersaline > Sediment ...
AAGGCTGGTGGCAAACTGGCCCGGTACGGAAGCCTCCAGCCAGTCAGATGCGAAACTGGACTGGGAGTTCCTCAAGGCCGTCGACCGAAAAAAAGACCTGGGCCTCGTGATGCTCACCGACACCGAAGCCGTCAAGTGCGGATTCGTCGATCGTGTCTTCGCGGACATGGACGCCCTGGCGAAACATTACAACGTCACCACCAGTCCGGTCGTCCTCGAGGACAACTGGTCTGAAGGCCTGGTCGGATTCCTCACGAGCCCGGCGCTCGTGAGCATCCTGATGACACTGGCGATAATGTGCGTCTATATGGAACTCAACACGCCCGGTTTCGGAGTGGCCGGTGGTCTGGCCATAGCGTGCTTCGCCGTACTCTTCGGAAGCCATTTCCTGATCGGCCTGGCCCACTGGTGGGAGATTGGACTGTTCGTTCTGGGACTGATCCTCATTGGCCTGGAGATATTCGTCATACCGGGCTTCGGTATCGCGGGAATAAGCGGAATCGCATGCTGCGTTATAGGTTTGATGGCCATGGTCGTGCCAAACGCGCCGACGGAATTCCCCTGGCCTCAGACGGACCTGGATTGGAGCTGGTTCGCCTCAGGACTATATGCATTGGGCCTGGGTTTCGCGCTGGGCGTGATAGGCGCAGTCATCCTGGCCCAATACCTGCCTAAAATACCGATCGCCAACCGCCTGGTGTTGGGCGATGCACAAGCCGCCACCGATGCGCCGGCGACCGAAGACGCGCCGATCATGCACATCAAGGTCGGAGACACCGGAACGGTTGAGACGATGTGCAGACCCGTGGGCAAGGTGCGTTTCGGAAAAGAACTATGCGACGCGACGGCTGACGGAACCGCAATAGAAGCCGGCGCTAAAGTTCGCGTTATCGAACGGACGGGCAATCAACTGATTGTGAAGGAAGTATAGATGGGACCGGTATTGACAGCGATGCTTCTGGTGGTCGCCGCGATGGTGCTGGCGTTTCTTGAAATCCTCACGCCGAGCTTCGGCCTGTTGGCAGTTGGAGCGATCGGCACGCTTATTGGAGCGATCTGTATGGGGTTTTCGTATGCTTCGTGGCTCGGTTACACAATGGTGGTCTCAGCGGTAGTGCTCGCACCGGCCTACGTGACGTTCCTGGTGCGCCTGCTTCCGAAAACGCCTTTGGGCAAGCGGATGTTTCTGTCGCGAGCGCCGGACGCCACGGGGCATGGGACACCCCAGGCCGGTACATACGATGAGGTGATCTGCAGGACGGGAACGGCCGTTACGCTCCTCAGACCCGGGGGCATGGTGCAGATCGCCGACAAGCGACTGCCCGCACACGCTGAAACCGGCGTGATCGAAAAGGATACGCCCATCGTCGTAGTGGGCGCCGACTCAATGAACGTAATCGTCCGCAAGGCGGATATCGATACCTGAACTGCTCGCAATAGCAACACAGAAAGGATTTTACAATGACATCGACAATAGCAATGATACTCGCCGAGGGAGGCATGAGCGTGCCCGGTATTGTGGGGCTGGTAATCCTTCTGGTAATCGTCCTGGCGTTCCTTGCGTTGTTTGCACCGCTGTTTGGTCTGTGGATACAGGCGCTGTCGGCCCATGCCAATGTCGGAATGTTCCAGCTTATAGGTATGCGATTGAGGAAGGTCCATCCGGCCACCATTGTAATCGCGCGCATCCAGGCCGTCCGCGCCGGGATCGACCTGGACACCGAGCAGCTCGAAACTCACTTCCTCGCCGGCGGGAGACCGATGAACGTCGTGCGGGCGCTGATCGCAGCAAACCGCGCGGATATCGAGTTGGGTTGGCAGTTGGCGACCGCTATCGACCTTGCAGGTCGCGATATCCTGGAGGCCGTCCAGACGTCGGTTAACCCCAAGGTCATCGATTGCCCCAACCCCGCCACGGGCAAGGTGACCATCGACGCGGTGGCGAAAGACGGTATCCAGGTAAAGGCCAAGGCCCGCGTGACCGTCCGCGCCAACATCGACCGCCTGATCGGCGGCGCGACTGAGGAAACCATCATCGCGCGTGTCGGAGAGGGCATCGTGACCACTATCGGCTCGTCCGATACGTACAAAGCGGTCCTCGAAAACCCGGACCTGATCTCAAAGGGCGTACTCGACAAGGGCCTCGACGCGGGAACCGCTTTCCAGATCCTCTCGATCGATATCGCCGACGTCGACGTAGGCGAGAACATTGGCGCCAAGCTCCAGGCCGACCAGGCCGAAGCCGACAAGCGCCGTTTCCAGGCCGAAGCCGAAAAACGCCGCGCAATGGCGATGGCGCGAGAGCAGGAAATGGCGGCAATGGTCCGAGAGAACCGGGCGAAAGTCGTACTGGCGGAAGCGGAAATCCCGCTGGCGATCGCAGAGGCCTTCCGCAAAGGCGTCTTGGGCGTGATGGACTACTATCGCCTGAACAACATCCAGGCCGACACGAAAATGCGAGACAGCATTGGTGGTGGTGAGACGCCGAAAGACGATAAGAAATAGCAACAGGCTATGAATATAATCGCAAATATATTGGCAGAGAGAGACACCGGTTGGATCGAGATCATCGTTATCGCGATCGTCTTCGGTCTGAGCATTATCGGTTCCGCTCTCCAGAAGCTCAAAGAGAAGAAAGAGCGGGAAGAAAAGGCCCGAGGTGATTCCAAACCGCCGAACCGTCGACAAACCCGGGCGCCCGCGCGCCGGACTGTCCAACCGACCCGGCCCGCGCCGCCGCCGACCCCGGCGGCGCCACCGCCCGGGAAAACCGTTCGCGTAGCAGAAGAAATGCGCCTGGTTAAGAAGCGACAGGTGGAAATCGAACGCAATCGCCAGAAGCGATTGGCTTCGCAAATCTCCCCGGAGTCCGACGCCGACGTCATTGAAGCCGGTTTGGTGACCGTAGATTCTTACCAGGGCAAGATCGCTCGCGAGCGGATAAGCAAAATAGCGGACATTCCGGGGCTCCGGACACTTGCCGACGCGCGCAAGGCGATAATCCTGCACGAAATATTCTCACCGCCAAAAGCACTACGCAAAGGCGGAGAAATGTGGGATAGCTAAGGTCTGGGTTTTCGCGTTTAGACACTGTTGTGTCGTTAAAACGTGGAGCCTAACGGGCTCAGATCCATCCAGCCCACAGATTGCCATCAGTGGGCTTTTTGCTCGGTTCTGTTATTCAAGTGTCGTATTGACAATCCGTCAGAATCTCTCGCACTTTGTACTACGCCAGACCATGCGGCATGGGGGGGAGGTCGTCGTCGGTGGCGGCTTGGACGGCGATACCGTCTTCGACCAGTTTGTCCCAGTGTTTCGAGTTGAATATGCACCCGGGGTCGCCGGCATGAAGCTGCCCGAAATACGCGTCGGCACGGGCTCTGCATCCACCGCAGTAGTTCTTGAACGCGCAGACCTCGCAGTGACCCAGGCGCCGGTCGCGGTTGTTGAGGATGTCCCAGAATACGCTTTCGCGGAATATCCGTATTAGCGGTTTGTCGCGAACGTTGCCCATGACGCGCTGGGGCATGTAGACGCACGGGGTGACGTTACCGTCAGGTTCTATGCACACATACGTCCGCCCCGCGCCGCAACCGCCAAGATATTTAGCCACCACGCGGGCCTTGACACCGCTGCCCGATCCGGCGTGGCTGCAGGCGGTCTTTCCCTCGTCGATCGGTGAACCGGCCAGGCATACCCGTCCCAGTTGCGGTGCTGTCGATATTATTCCGATCCCGCCGGTCTGCATCTTCTCGTTGAGAAGCGTCAGGAGCTTTTCGCGCTGTTCGGGGGTGATATCGCCCGCGACCATTTTCAGCCCTCGCCCGACGGGAATGAAATTGAAGTGCGCGAAGCACCCCGCTCCAAGTTCTTCGGCCAGGGCGATCATCTCGGGGACCTCGTCGATGTTGCCCTGGTGAACGCACATCGCGATACCGAGCCTGAGTCCGTCGGTGGCGACGACGTTTTTCGCTCCGGCGACGGCTTTTTCCCACATTCCGGGATGTCCGCGAAATTCGTCGTGGCGGGCCGGATTCACCGAGTCCAGGGATATCTCGACGTATCGCAGACCGGCAGCTGCAAGTTCGCCGGCCCGCTGGCGAGTCATTGTCGTACCGTTGGTGGCGATGGTGGTATGCATACCGTAAGTCCGGGCTTTTCGGAGGATCGGCAGGAGATCGGGCGAGATCGTCGGTTCGCCGCCGGACAGGGCGAGCATCGGCATGTGTGCGCGGCCCATCTGGTCGACCAGGTCGAGTTTCTCGTCCAGGTTGAGTTCGCCTTCAATCGCGGTGGTTTTGGAATCCTGGTAGCAGTGTTTGCAGGACAGGTTGCAGCGGTTGGTGAAGTTCCAGACGGCAAAGAGCGGAGCGACGAATTTCTGCGGAACGGTCAGTCCGAACTCGGCGATGGACCGCGCGACTATCACCAGCCCCCTGACTGTCGGTCCGTGTCCCGCCAGGCGCTGGCGAAACGTGGCCAGGTCAGTGTCACCGCGCATGCGATCGATGAAAAGATGAATCGGCCAGTACTTGATTCGCTGCGAAAGCGGCGCGTCGGGATTTCGGTATGAGCCGATGATTCGCTCCAGGGCGGTCCTGCCGGAACGGTCGGAGCGTGAAATCATCTTCAGAAGCCAGCGCAGCGGACGGCGTCCCAGCCAGTTCTCCAGCGGATGGTGAAAGTCCGGTTGAAGCACGCGCGGCGTGATATGATCGACCAGCGCGTCGCATCGCGTAACGTACTGCCCGCTGGACACCTGACCGTCGGAGGTGCGAACGGGCGTCTTGTCGCCGTCGTCGCTGCCGACAAACGTGTGCTGATATTCCTTGCCTAACTCGGCGGCTGTGGAATGACCGGACGGACGCGTATAGGACTTGTCTGTCGGTACCGTATTGTCACCGGACATTTCCGTCACGGTTTGTCCCGCGCTTTTGCGGTCGCTGAAATAATCATGGGACATTTGACTTCGGGCGCGCCGGCGAGTTCCGCGACGAGTCGGAGAGGCTCGCCCATGGGCCAATCGCGCCCGACAGGAACGACCTGGTTGTACCTGACGGTCTGTCCGGGTTGCAGTTTCCACGTGGTCCTGAGCTTCATTGCAGCCTGGGGATATTGATTAACCCATCGCCAACCCGCGGAAGTCATGCGATAGATCGTTACCTTGTACAAGCTGCTTGTATGACTCTCGAAGACAATGGCCTTTTCGCCGGTATTGTGCGCGATGATCCGGATGTTGATATTCTCTCCGGTGGTGAAGTGGCGTTTGGGCAGTTTGATCGTAAGCGACATATCCTCGCCCTCAACGGTATTTGTCTCTATCGGCGCAGCAGGTACGGTCGGTTTTGCCGGTCCTCGCAAGAATCCGCAGCCGCTGCCTAGCATCGAGACGCAGAGCCAAAGTAAGATTGCAGGTTTTCTCATGATGTGGTCTCCGAAGGTTCTTCGACGTTCGCCGGCGTGCCGGTATAGGTCGGTGCGGCTTGCCGGGCGGTCTGTGCTTCGGCATAGCTCGCTTCGACTATTCCACGATATTCCGGACCGCAGTTGTAGGTGCAGAACGGGAAGACACCCGCGGGCGTTGAATAGAGTATTACGCAGCGTTTGACGCGTTCGACGTCGAAGTTGTAACGGTCCTGAAAATGCATTCCCGCGCAGAGCAGGGTTTTGTAGTTAAGTTTTTCGCCCTCGCCTCGCCCGACGTTCTTGTCGACCAGGCCCCGAAGAGAACGGATAAACCGCTTGACGGTAAGTCCCGGTGGGGCGGCTTGGGGTCGAAAATGCCTCTTGAACATCCTCAGGACCCTGATGCGGTCCAACCATCCGGTTCGCCCTCCGCGCCGGTTGATCCGCGCGGCGATGCGGTTCATGTCAGTGAACATCCCCTCGACATTAATCACGCGCGGGAACGGATATGCCTTGCCCTCGGGCGATATCAGGAAATAGGTGCCCAGCGCGCAGTCCGGGTGGCTTGACGAGCGTATCTTCGGTTGGCCTGTAAGGGCCTCGAGCATCTGCGAAAGCGGAACTACTATGCTCAGGGGATACATGTCCGCCAGCGGATCGGCGCCCGACGCGTCGGCGATATCGTGTGCGAGATCGCCCAGAGTGTAACGCATTTGAGACAACTCTTCGCTGTTGATCCGTCCGGTGAGCGAAACGGGCTGATAACTGATCCCGCTGACCACGTCGATATTATCGATCGCAAACCGGAATATCTTGCCAACCTGGTCGTCGGTGACGCCCTTGACGATCGTGGGCACGAGACAGACCTTCATGCCCGTGCGGCGGCAGTTTTCGATGGCCTCGAGCTTTTTTTCCCATATACCGGGATAGTTCCGCGTGGTTTTGTAGGCTTCCGGTCCGACGCCGTCAAACTGCAGGTAGAGCGTGTGCAGCCCTGCCGCGAGACATTCATCTGCGAAGTCGGGATCGGCCATCGTTATCCCGTTGGTCGCGATCTGGATGTAAGAGAAGCCCATATCCCGTGCCGCTGAGACGATTCGCAGGAAATCCGGGTGTATCGTCGGTTCACCGCCCGTGAACTGAATGGCCGAGCAAGGTGTCGGGCGCAGGTCGCGCAGGGTCTGGAGTTGTTTGACGATCTGTTCGTAGGGCGGTTGGCAGACGTAGCCCGCGGCGCCTGAGTTTGCGAAACAGATCGGGCATCGCATGTTGCAGCGATTGGTCAGATCGATCTGCGCCAGGCAGGCGCCCGACAAGTGCGAACCGCACAATCCGCAATCGGCCGGACAGCGATGTCCATGGGGCTTCTGGGGTGTTTTCAGACCGGGCGGTTCTTCGAAGCTCCACCATGCGGCCTTGGAATACACCAGCACGTCAGAGTTGACGCAGTCGCGAAAGTGCCCGTGGTCGCGGCAGTTTTTCTCGATCATGACCGCCCCGTCGGCTACATAATATCGCCCGAGAACAATCGCCCCGCACTCCGGGCAGAGCGTTTCGACGGTACGCGGAAGGCGCCGCAGTACGGGGTGGATCCGCCGGCCGGACCATGTCTTGCTCGGAGACCCGGGGCGATCGGAAACCAGCGGGGTCCAGATCGTATCGTGATGCACTTGGCGGATTTCACCGCATCGGGGGCATTTGAATACCAGGACAATCTGGCGATCCACACGCTCAAAAACCGCCTCAACAACCTCACCGCACGCCGGACAAGTGGCGCGCGTCTGGACCGGTAGTGAGGTGTAAGTTTTGACAAAACGGCGCATCTCGCGCCGGACGTGTTCCGTCGGGTCCGAATCCGCCGCCGAAAGGCCGGGTTTGCTGTTTGCGGAACTTATCATTTCACCAATATCTGTGGTCGGCAATATCGCACAGGTTACTTTTCATAATAGGTTGGATATTGGCGCGCCACAGGCTTTCGCCGCCGATATCCCCTGGCCAGTTCCATGAATATCTCCATATCCCGGGACATGTTTGAACTGGAGGCATCGAAGTAGAAGTTGCGGATCGGTATATCGTTGCAGTCGCTGCTGATGCGATGGTAGACCGCTTCGGAGACTATCCCGTTCATGCAGGCAAACGGGCTGATGTCAATCACTCCGTCGGCGCCCTTGGAGTGAAGGTATATCGCCTTTCCGGTTGACAGGACCATTTCGCCCAGCGCGCCGTCGGCGGGCAGGTATTCCCAGGCCGGTTCGAGCACGTCCCGGTAGATGTCGTGCGGTTCGGTGCATCCGACAAAATCCTTGGCAAACGGCGCCAGGAGACGATGTTCGTCTCTCTTTTGAATGTGGTTTTTCAGGAAGGCGGCGAGCATCGCCGGCGAAATGCGCTTGCCTGCGCGGCGGAGCTTGTCCCTCTGCGACCAGTTTGTATACCAGACCCACTCGGTGACATCCGACAACCACGCTTCACCGCCGTAAGCCTCGATCTGGCGCACCGCGTCGCGATTGGAAAACGTGTTGAGGCGGCAGTATATCTCGCCAACCACGCCAATCAGCGGTTTGTCGGTGGTGTAGTGCGCGGGCACGGTGATGAACATGTCGCGGGCCTTCGTTAATGCGTTGACAAGTTCATCGAGGCGCCGGCCCGTAGAAAATCCCGGGGTTTCCAGCACCTCGATAACCAGGCGGACGCTGTCTTCAAACACTTTGTCAGCCGCTCCGTCCTGGGTCTCGTAGGGGCGGGTCTTCAGCAGCATCTTGCGAATAATATCTCCGGTCACCAGGCCTCGCCATACGTTGCGAAACGTGTCGCCGCCGAGTTGCCCTATGCCCGCGTAGCTGTTTTGGCTCGTCGGGGAAATCACCGGAACAGCGGAATAGCCCAGTTCATCCAGCACCTGGCGCAGATACGGAGCATACTGCCCGAACCGGCAGGGACCTTCGGCTGTGGGCATGAAGAAAGCTGTCCGATCCGGATCGAAATCGTCACCGCGGATAATGCGCAGGAAGTCACCGAACGTGACTTTCTGCGGGTAGCATTCTTCGCCCGAACTGAACAGGGCGCCCAAGTCGAGCGTTCGATCGTCCGAGGGGGGCGTGGCGCGAGCGTCGATACCGACTGACCGAAAAACCGCGGCGGTCGTGCGAGCCCCGACGGAGGTCATCCGGGGAATCCACAACGTCCTGCCCGAAAGGGCATGCTCAGATTTCGGGTGTTGCACAACCACTTATGCCTCGCTGTCTGCAAGTACCGTCCACAACAGTATCAGAAAAGGCCAGCGGAGGGAATCGAACCCACAACCCCAGCTTTACAAAAGCTGTGCTCTACCGTTGAGCTACGCTGGCGACAATAGCAAAACCGCAGTCGGGGCTTCTGCGGCCACTAGGTATCCGAAGTTTATCGCCGCGATTCCCGCCGGTCAAGCAGAAGACCAGTTATCGGTCACAGTTTACTCCTTCCGTCTACGGTTTGCCTCGGCCAAGGCGCCATCTGATGGATATCAGACTGCGAAGCATGCGAAACGACTCGGAAATGAGTTTCATACGGCTGTCGGGATCGTGTCCCCACGCGACGCCCACTTCCCTGATACGGTATCCTCCGATGCGCGCCAGCAGCAGGACTTCGCAATCGAATGCCGCATCGTCGAGCAGTTGGCGGGAGAATACTTCGTCGGCCACCTTGCGTGTGAAGCATTTGAACCCGCACTGAGTATCGCGAATGTCCGGTAGCAGCATGGCGCGCCTGAGTTTTCTGAAAGCCCACCCGACGAAGCGCCGCAGCGGGCCCTGGGGCGGACACAATACTGAATCTTTCATGGCCCGCGATCCGATGACGACGTCGTAGCCCTCGTCCAACCAGACCAGGAGCTTGTCGAGTTCTTCGATGGGCGTGGCGAGGTCCGCATCGGTCATCAGCAGCACTTGTCCGCGGGCGGCCAGCATCCCGCGCCGCACCGTTCGCCCCTTGCCCTTGCTGGTCGTCGACGCCAGTACGTTCAACGTCATCCGGCCGGGATCGAAGTTCCTTGCCAGATCGGGCGTACCGTCGCTGCTGGCGTCGGATACGACCATGACCTCGACAGCAAGGTCATGTCCCTCGGCGTAGCGCCGGATTCGTTCCAATGTTCCGACGAGGCGACTGGCCTCGTTGTGAGCTGGAATCACAATCGACAGGTACGGTTGAGAAGTCCGGTCTTCGGCGGTTTTCAATTTAGCCTTTCCGTTGTGGTTATGGTTGATTGGCAACAACAGCGTCTGGGGATATCCACTACAGTTTCCAACCCTCGCGATATTCACCGGAGAGAAGCGCGTCGGCCTGGGGCTTGTTGGTGAACGTCATTTTCTTCGGGTCCCACTTCAGTTCCTCACCCGGATAGTACAACGCCACGTTACCAAGCAGCACTGCTTCAGCCAACGGTCCTGAGTACGAGAAGTTAGCGCCGGGAACTATCGGTTTACCGTCTTTGGTGGCGCCTTTGCAGGCGTTTATCCAGTCGGAGTAGTGTCCCGCGGGCCTGGGCAGGGTCTCAGGCGGTTTACCGAAAGCGCGTCGTTTGGTTTCGGGTATGATCTGCCCGTTTAGCATCTTGCCCTTGTCGCCGATGTAGAGTTTTCCGTTATTGCCCCAGCCGCGGTCTTTTTCCAGTTCCTTCGGGCGCTGGGGACGCTTGCCCCCATCGTACCAGAACAGCTTTATCGCGGGGCGCTTCCCGACAGCGGGAAACTTGTATTCTACGATCGACCATTTTGGGAAACTGATTTTATTAAATTTGGAGCACTGGGCTTTGACGCTGGTCGGGGCGTCCAGACCAAGGCAGTAGAACGGCGAATCCAGGGCGTGGCAGCCTATATCGCCCAGGGCGCCGGTACCGAAACCGACCCAACCCCGCCATACGAACGGAAGGTAGCTCGGATGATACGGACGCCGGGGCGCCACGCCCAACCACAGGTCCCAGTCCAGCGTGGCGGGAATCTTGGGACTGCCCGACGGCATGCCCATACCCTGGGGCCACCACTTAACCGGGCGATCGGTCCAAATATGAACTTCGCGGACGGTTCCAATGGCGCCGGCGCGGAGCAATTCGGTGATCGACTGGTTGCTCCCGGAGGCGTTGCCTTGTATGCCCATCTGCGTGGCCACTTTGTGCTTGGCGACCGCTTGGGCGATCGTGCGGGACTCTTCTACGGTGCGCGTCAGTGGTTTCTGGCAGTACACGCCCTTGCCCATCCGTATCGCCTGCAGCGATATTCGAGCGTGCATATGGTCCGGAGTGGAGACTACGACCGCATCGATATCGCGCCCCATTTTATCGAGCAGTTTGCGGAAGTCTTTGAATACTTTCGCGCGTTTTCCGTACGCTTTGAACGTTCGCCCGGCGCGCTTCGAGTCCACGTCGCAGAGGGCTACTATCTTCCCGCCGGCCCGTTCGGCCAGACGGCAGTCGCCGGCGCCCTTTCCCCCGCATCCGATCTGCGCTACGTTTACGGTTTCGCTGGGCGGCGCGGCGCCGTTTTTGGCGCCGAGCACGTGTGAGGGCACGATTGCAATTGTACCTGCCGCTGCGGCAGCGGTCATGAATTCGCGACGCGATACCCCGTTGCGGTGCTTTCCGGCCATGATAGTCTCCTCGTCAGCGTTCTTGCGTGTTATGTATCGGGCCCGGGGTTCCGGACCGCGAGAATCATGCCTCAAAGGATACCCGCACTTGACGGGCAATACTACCCCATTCGTGTGCCCCTTATTTATCGACGCGGGGGCGCGACGCGTTGTATTTCTTCAAAAGGTTTCGATCGACTCGTACATGAAGCGGCGCGTAGGGACGAAGCTCCCAGTCCCTCGATTTTTCACCGTCTTTGGTCTCGGGCCTGAGCCAATCGTAAGGAGACGACTGGAGCATCTTGATAGTCAGAGTATCGTTGACTTTCGCGCTCAAGTCCGGGCGGTAGATAATGACCGGCGCCAGCGGACCGGGTGAAACCCGCCCGTTCCAATCCACCCGCGTGAAGTCCCGCAGATACCACGGAAACGGCCAGGGGTGATTGTCGGCACAGATGATCTGAACATACATGTCTCGCTTGTCGTCATGCACGTTGGCGATCTCTCCCACCAGGCGGGCCAGCTCGGGCACGTCGTGTGTGGGGTGCGCGTAGACGTAAGGGTTGCCCGGATCGGCACATTGGGGGAAATTCGCCCGCCACCCCTGCCAGGCCAGATGACCCGCAGCGCCCACCAGCACAACCGCAACGAGCGCCTTGAGCGGCGCCTTTTTCGCAATCCGCAGTCCCGCCGCGGCGCCCACGCCGGCAAGAAGTATCATACCGTGAAAGAAGCCCAGCAGGCACCACGGCGTCTTGTACGAGATCACCGAGTAAACCACCGTCATCACCACCGTGTAAATGCACAGGAATCGCACGAACGGAATGCTCGCCTTCCCGCAGCCCTTTCCGCACAGGGCTGCAATCATTCCGACGATCGCCAAAACCACCACAACCGCTTCAGTCCAGAGCGACCCGTCGCCCACCTGCCACCACAGAATAATACGCAGGTAGTGATACCACGGATAACTGTGGTCTCCGGTCGATCCCTGCCCGCCGGCCTGATCGAAGTAATGAAAGTACGTGGTAATCGAGTCTGCAATCCCACCGAGGTTACTGAACAGTGAGGAGAACAGGACTACCGATATAACCGCCCCGACACCGAGAACAAGCGATCCTGAAACCGCCAGAGACGTCATTTTTCGCCTGGTCCATCCGTTTCCCGAGCGCAGCGACAGGATCGCCGCGCCCAAGCCCGCGATCGACATCGAGAAGAACGCGATTATGCACGTTTCTTTCGTCGCATGCATGAGTCCAACGCACAGACCGGCGATAACTAACCATGCGATCCTTGCTTTTGATTCTCGTTGCGCGGACCGCCACAGGGCGGCGATTGCGAGGAAGGTGAAAAATACCAGGAGCATCTCCTGGATGTAGTATCGGCTGTAGAAAACCATCGCGGGCGATACAGCCGTAATCGCCGCGGCGCAGAGCATCGCGGCGCGGCCGATGGCGTCTCTCACCAGCCAGAGGCCCGCGATCAGCATGATCCCGAAGATCGCGGGCACGAGACGCAGATGCACCTCGCTTGTCCGCGTGAGATTCTGCGCATCGCCCAGGCGGGCGACGGGAACCGTCAGGTAATTCAGCGCCGGACCATGGTATTCGTGCGGGTCGTAGGTGTACTTCCCGTTTTCCAACAAGTCGCCGAACTTGATGCCATGCACGGCTTCGTCGGTGTGCATCGGTCGATTGTCGAGGTGCGCCAACCTGAAGGCCGACGCACCGGCGAGAATAAGAATCAGCACTCCGACGCTAATTACCGGATGTTTCATTTAATCGGTATGCCGTAGACCTCGACTTCGATGTAGTGATTCTGGTCGTTGGACGTGTTGCCCTGGCTGTGGAGGCGTACGTATCGTCCTTTGGTGCCCTTGGGGCAGTACATGTAATGCCCTTCGTTAGTTTCCACGTATCCCATCTCCTCGCCGATACCCTTACCGTAGGAGTTGTCGTGGTCGCTGTTGTAGACCATCTGGACGTTCTGGGTGAAGTCTTCGTCGTCGGCTACTTCAATGATCACATCGCGGTAGGCCCTGGCCTGCCCGTGATAATGCCAAACCGACACGCCATAGATGTTGGCGTTCAGACCGAGGTCGATCTGCACCCACTTCTTCCCGAATCCGATATCGACATTGTGCCCGTCTTCACCGGACTTGTCGCCGTCGGTCACCATCTCCAGGTCGCCGACCACGGGAAGCGGTTCGTTGGAAGTCACGGGCTTCTTCAAAGCGAGATTGACCGAACCTTCGGGAACCTTGATCACCGCGCGTTCCTGGCCTTTGGCCCGGCCGGGGGCGATATTCGGCTCGTTCATCGGTACGGGCGTGCCTTTGAACATCGCCTTGGGCAATACGAGGTCAAGCACGACCTTCTTCAACTTGCTGCCGGTCGGCGTTTTGGTTGTATCACCACCGGTCGTGGTGTTGGTTTGGACCTTATTGCCACCACCATCTTGATCTTTAGGCTCATTTGGGTTCTGATCGCCTTTATCTCCGCAACCGGCGATCATCATTCCGGCGACCAGGGTTATAGCAATCATGCTCAGTAACTTCTTGTTTTTCATCATTTTCGCCTCGTATTTCGGGGTTAAAATACTCTTCTATACGTTTTTTCGGGATAAGCCTGGCGGGGACAAGGCCGCCGGCTACCGCAGCCGGTAGTCCTGTACCTGAAATTATAACGTATTTGAACCAATTATCACTAGTGGTTTTTCAAAATATTTCAAAGTAGTCGTCCCGGTCCGGACCAAGCCTCACGATCCTCTCTCCGTCGGAGGCATTTTCGTCAGTCAGCACCAGAATCGCCGCGACGTTACTGTGGGCCTGGCAGTAACCGATCGCCTCGTCTTCCGACATGACCATCAGCGCCGTGGACAGCGCGTCGGCCAGCGCTCCGCTGTGGCAGATCACCCAGGCGGCAAGGGGCCCGTCGGACGGGCGACCCGTGCGAGGGTCGACAATATGCTCTCCGCGAGCCTGCGTGCCCGATCCGCTGACCGCGCCGGCTTGCAGGACGACTTTCTCGATACCCGCCGCCTGGGCCCACGGGCCTCCAACAGCCACCGCCCATCCGTCCCGACCGCCGGGCGAACCGATTACCCTGGCGGTGCTCGTCCCACCGTGTACGAGGGCATTATCAATGTCCCAGTCATCGAAGACATCCAGCATCTTGTCCAGAGCGAATCCCTTGCCAATGGCCCCGAGGTCCAACGATACGCGCCCGGTTGCTCCGCCCTCTCTGAGGCCGACCAGGAAACCGTCGCGGTCCATGATGAGCCTGTCCATACCGACCCTGGCGAGTGCATCGGCGGGGGATTCACCTTCCGGTCCGGGAGGAGGAACGTTGTCCACTTCGGTGTACTTCATCACGGCGCCTACGGTCACGTCGAACGCGCCTCGAGTGTCGGCCCAGACTTCCGCGGCGGTGGCGAGGCATTCAAAGACTGAAATGTCGACGCCGACGCACTGGCCCGGGGCCAGGCGGTTGACCTGGGCGATGTCGCTGCACGCGTCGAAGCGGCTCATCAGGCCCTCGAGGCGGTCGAGCTCAGCAAACGCCGCGCCGGCGGCCCCTTTCGCCTGGGTCGCGTCGTCATGGGCGATGACCGCCTCGAACGTGACGGTCATCGCCTCATGGGCGAAGCGGTGCAGTCTCCGCGCCGTGTCGCCCATAATGAACTCCAGTTCAGGCCTTCTTCTTGCGGATCGTTGCGACGACGTACACCAATGCCGCCAAAACCGCACCAATACCCATGTACAGGTGCAGGCAAGCCATGAGCGCCTGCCAACTAATATCGATTACAGGCAGGGTCGCCAGGGCGGCCGTCAGCAGCAGGCAGAATCCAAACCCCGCCAGCATCCAGAAACCAATCTTCTGACCCAGGCTGAACCGTCCGGGACCGCCCTCGCTGCACTCGGCGGCGCGGAAGACGATCAGTCCGAGCAGGGCGACGGCGAATACAGCGCCGAGCAGAACGTGTGTCATGAGCAGCCAACCGCTGATCGTGACGCCCAGCAGCACCGGGTTAAAGAATCCGGTAACAACCAGCACGGCGGTCAAAACGCAGATAACCAGGGCGGCCAGCTTGTCCAGCAGCGGGAAACAGAACTTGTCGGTTCCACCGGCGAATTTGACGGTTTTGCGAATCGCCAGCGCCGCGTATGCGGCCAGGATCATCGCCATCAAAACCGCCACCGTGAAAAGCACTGTTTTGAAGATAGGCCTGAATATAAAGGTCAATCCGAACAGGCGGTGGAACCCCGCGTCCATCTTCTGCAATTCGTGCATTGATTTGACCGCAACGGTGTCGGTCAGCAGTGGTCCGGCACCCTTGACCTTGCCAAAGAAGAACGCCGAGTTCAGTGAGTGACAGTCGGTGCAATCGCCGGCGCCAAGGGCCTGGGCCGCCGGGCGCACGCCATGGGCCATGGGCCATGAATATGCATCCGCCGCCGGATTGTCGCTTGCGACCACCTTTCCATCGGAACCAAGGGCGAACATCTTTCCGCCGGAGATGTAGACGTACTTTCCGCCTTTGGACTCCTGGAGTTTTCCAAGGACTGTTCCAACCTGTTGTTCGGTGAACGACTCTTCGACTTCAGCGGTCGCCAATACGCCCTGGATAACCAGATCGGAGATCAGAGGTCGGGTCGTCTTGTCCTTATTCAGCCATGCGAAACGAGGAGCGGCCAGGCGGGTTCCGCCTGTGTCGACCTTCACCAGCCGCCAGGTCATCTTTTCCAGGTCCTCTTTAATGCCCTTTTCCTTATCCTCTTTAACCGGGGTATGGACGAGATCTCGCTTATACGCCACGTCGCCAAAGTCAAACACCGGCGTTTCGTTTTTGCCTGCAACGTCCGTCGCAAGCGACTTGATCATGGCCGTAAGGACCAGGAGAATCTCCTGACGCTTCTTGGGGATTTCGTTCAGGAATTCAGTGGTATCGGTAGGCTCGACCTCGGGGTCCAGATCTCGCAGGAGCGTGACGATTTCGCCATTCCAATCTCGAGCGAACGGTCCGATCATCATAGGTTCTTGACCGGTGAACGTGGAGACGTCCAGGCCTCCGTCTGCATTGAGCTTATAGAGCTTCCCACCGTGCAGGAAGACCGGAAGACCGCCGATTTTCCATTTCTTGACCAGATCCTTTCTCTCACTCCATCTGTTGTAATCTTCGGCAAGCGGTCCGGCCAGTGCGTTGAGGATTTTGGCGATCTGCTGCGATCCGCCGAAAACGCCCTCGGTTAGAGGAGCGACTTCGCCTGGAAGGATCGGGGTGACTTTTTCGCCTTCCAGTCGCCCCCAGAACGCCGGCCAGATCATCCGCATCGGACCGATTTTACCGTCAGGGCCTTTTGCGAATATGCCTTCGGAGATATTCGGCGCCTCGGTATACCACCGGGCTCGCCCGAAGATTCCCATGCGGTTTGCCCGGGCGGTTCTGACCCTGGTAGGTTCGCTTTTGGGCATGGGGCCCGAGTGGCAGGCGGTGCAGGTGATCTTTTCGAGGTGGACCGGAGGAAGGCCCGCGTGCTCGGGAACCGGCGCGCCGAGCCTTCCGCCCATCGCCCTGGCGCCTGTTGCGCCGGAGCCGAGATGGCAGCCTCTGCAACTGAGCGACGCGACGTCCGGATCGTTCCGTTCGATCGATTCAGTTTCGTATCCCCGAACGATATCGTGCGATATACCGTTTCGGTGACACTGGACGCATCTCAGGCCCGCGGCCGAGTGAACGTCGCGATCGCTGCGCCATTTGCTTTCGCCGGCGCGCACCGTTGAATGGCAGCTCAGACATCGTTTGTCTTTCGGGCTTTCGACGTCGAGCATCGCCCTTCCCTTTGAATCGAACAGGGTCTCATCGTAGTCGACCGCCGGGGGGGTCGCATATCCGGTGTCATCGGGGCTTGGACCCTGGTAAATGTCCCAGGTATTTGGTTGTCTGGAAGCCATTCCGCCGACCTCGCCGAGACCGGAGGCGGCTGTGGCCGCCCAGCGGAAGTTCTCCCTCATCATCTGCCTGGCCCACTCGCTGTGATCCTGGCGGTAGGAACCGTTGTGGCAGGCCATGCAGTTGATCTCGGCCTTTCCGGAAACGGTCCAACGCGCCGTCACGTCGTTGGTGTCGTCGGGGCACGCCATATCGCCGCCGGGCATGTGTCGCCCGAACAGTTGCGTGAACGACCACGGTGTAAGTCCGACATCCGCGGGCTTGTAAAGACCTTTCCACGAACGGTTGGACAGTGGTAGTTGCGTGCCCGTGGCGCTGTCGAGGAGTACCCACGGTTCGCCGGGCCGGCCTGCCGATGTCGCCTTGAGGGAGTTAAAGTGCAGTCCCTTGGCGATAACACCGTAGTCGTGGCACGCGCCGCAGGTGTTGCGTGCGGACATGGGCATGGCGCGTTTCATCGACGGAAGGATGGTCCGGTCGTCGAGATCTTTCAGGCCCAATCGGTGCAGTGGTACGCAGCGGGTTCCGTCGGAATGGTGATTTTGCTCTTCGTCCGCGACGGCGCCGCGGGCCGAAAAAGCTACCGATATCAAGATTGCAATGGTTATGTTTTTCAAGCTTCGACCTCGAATTCCTCTTTTGTGAACTCGATCTTCTTTTGATTCTTGACGGCATCGTTGACCGCCAGGACGGCTACCGCGGTTTCGTATCCGATTTCGCCGGGGCAGTTCAGTTTTGCGTTTCCACGAACCGCGTCGAAGAAGTTGTGCAGGTGCGGTTGGTGTGGAAGCGTGCCCAGATCGATCGGCAGAGGCCATTTCGGCGCCACTGGAGAGACCCGGACGTCCAGCATCACGTTGGTGGTCTTGGTTCCCTCCATCTTGGTGCTGACTTCTTTGAGATATCCTTTCTTGACCCACTTGTTCCAGTCCGGTGAGTTGATCTCTTTTTCGAGCCAGTTTCCGTCTCGCGGGATTTCCGAGATCACCAGCGTACCGTATTCGCCCATGAACGCCTCGTGGAATCCGCCGTGGCGCGTTGTGGTCTGGACCTGGTAGAACGCCCTGGCCATGCCTTCGTCGTTCTCGTACTCGTAGAGGCACATCACGTTGTCGTACCATTCGTGATGCTTGTAGTAATCGATTCCGCCCGATGCCACCACGGACTTCGGATTGGTCTTGAAGATCCAACTGAAGAGATCGATCTGGTGTGAGCCCAAGTCGACGATAGGCCCACCGCCAAACGCCTTGTACCAGCGCCAGTTGCGGAACCGGCTCATCGTGTCGTACCCGTACTTCGCCAGGTCCGTGTCGCTCAGGGCGTGTTTGGCGGGCCAACCGATATCATCGGAAACCGCGCGGTTCCACTGGGCGTAGCCCTGCATCACGCGCCCCAGGATCTTGGAATCCAGCACGATATTGTCGATCGCGTGCAGGTAGCGCGGGTTGCTTCTGCGCTGGTGTCCGATCTGGAGGAGTTTCTTGGTTTCGCGAGAAGTCAGGACCATCTGTTTTGCCAGGTCCAGGGAGTTGGACATCTCTTTCTCGCAGTACACGTGCAGACCGGCCTTCATGCCCGCGATGGCGTGTTCGGCGTGCAGCCAGTCTGGCGTGGCGACGATGAGCGCGTCGAGGTCCAGTTCGTCCTTCTTGGCCAGCATCTCCTTGTAGTCGGTGAATGCCTTGATGTCGAACTTGTACTGCTTGAGTTTGTTTACGACCTTGTCGCGATTGAAAGGCCAGATATCGCAGACGGCCTTGAATCGCAGACCGCCGATTGCCTGGCCGGCCTTCAGGCACGAGTCCAGCAACACCTGTCCCTGGGCGCCCACGCCGATGATGCCCACGTTAATATCGTCGAGTTTTCCCGTGCGTTTTCGCGTTGTCTGGGCCATACCTTTTTGCAGCCCGCCGGCCAGGATCGCCCCGGCGCCGGCGGCGGCGGCGGTTCTGGTAAGGAAGCCCCGCCGGTCCATCTTCGTGTCTTTGTTTTTCTTGTCCATATCTAAGCTCTTTCAGGAATGATTACTTCTCGCCTTTGTCAGTCTTTGGTTTCTGAAGATCCGCAACCCAGATGTTGCGGAATTTCACTGGATTTCCATGGTCTTGCAGGAGCAGGAATTCAGAGGCAATTGGTTTTCGCCTACCGCCCATGCCCGTGCCCTTGTTCAGCACGATGTCATTGTGTATCAAAACACCGTTATGCACTACACTTATGTGAGCACCTTCGATCTGCTTGGCGCCCGATGCGTCAAACTTCGGCGCCCGGAAGAATATGTCGTAACTCTGCCACTGCCCGGGAGGCGCGCACATGTTTACACGCGGTTCGACCGTCCGGTACATGCCCCCGCATTCGTTGGCGGCGCCTTTCAGGCCGTAACTGTCGAGGACCTGACATTCGTAGCGGTTCTGAATATACAGACCGCTGTTCGAGCGGCCTTGCCCTTTGGCCTCGGGCATGAACACCGTCTGGAACTCGGCGTGCAGATGAACGCTGCCGAACTTCTTCTTCGTAAGCGCCGATCCGCCCCGAGGCACGCACTGCATCACTCCGCCTTTGAGCAGTTTCCAACCGCAGGGTTTACCACCGCCCTTCGTGAATGTCTCGCTCAGGTCCCTGGTCTCGGAACTCAGCAGCACCGTCGCCCCGGTCGGGGGTTTGGCGCCGAGACGGTGCGACAAACGCATAACACGCTTCAGGCTAAACGATTCCTTAACCGATCCGGTTACTACCTGGCCGGTCAGACCCTTTTCGGTAAGAACTCCGGACCATTTCGAGTTTTTGTACTTCCCGCCGGTGACCGGTGCGCCGACGAGTTTTTCGGCCGGGCCTGTCAGAACACCGAGCTTCGCCTCGCGGGTGTCGAACTTGCTCAACAGGTTAATGTTGTACATGTCCTTGCCCATCGCGATTACCTGCGCGACGAGAGGCGCATCACCGATCTTACCTTCCCAATCTCCGATCAGCGGGATTGGCGTCGCGTCCGGCGTTTTGGCGTCGTAAAGCCTGGAAGCGACTAGGGCGACTGGTTTTACCGAACAGACGGCCTCAGCGTCATCGCCCGTGGGCTTGGGCGCGTCTCCCAGGCCAACCGAACAACAGGCAAGCAAAACCATCAGCCCGGCCACACTAACGTACTTGGATTTTATCATCATGAATACAGACCTCAACTAATTCAGTATAGCGCCAATAGCGAACTGGTTTTCGCCGCTTCGGAACTATTCAAACGATGCGGATATTTCGGCGATTGACCAGGGGTTGGAGTACTTCCGCCCTCTGCGGTCTTTTCGCTCGGACGTTCCGGTCTGAACGATCTTTACGAACTTTCCGCCTTTGGCGGGGAAGGATATATTCGTGATGCCTCTCTTTCCTTTGCCCGTAATGACTGCAGTACCCCAGGCCTTACCGTCGGACGATACGAACACTTCGTAGGTGCGCGGATAGTCGTCGAGCTTGTCGCCGCAATCGAGGGTGACTCCAGTAATGCTGTCGGATGCCGCCAGCGCCAGCGTGAAGGAGTCGCCGGCCTTCATCGCCCTTCCGGTGGTCCAGATGGTCTTGCGATTTCCGTCCAGTGCGAGGGCGGCCTTGTCGCTCTCGATGGAGGCTGACGCCTTGGCTGATGCATAGGCCAGAGCCCATTTGATCTTGCTGATCGCCAGCTTGGCTTCCTTGGCAAGATCTTTGTCACCGGTGCAGCCTTTGGCTACCGCCAGTCCGTCGGGGCATGGGAAAGTGGCCAGGGCGGCGAGTATCTGCTTCTTTTCTGCCGATCCGGTTGCAACCTTCAGGCCTTTTGACAGGAGGTCGGTCTTGGTTTTGCACACCGCGGCGGTGGGTTTGTCCTCTCCGACAATGGTTACCACGCGGATATAACCTCGCATCGCCATGACCTGGCGGGCCTTGTCGGAATCGGACTTGGCGACGCCCAGCAAAGCATCGGCGGGGGTGGCGTCTGGCCAGGCGGCCATCGCGCGGACGGCGGCCTTCTTGACGTCGTCGCTGCCGGAAGCCAACTGCGCCTTGACGGCGGAATAAGCCTTATCACCGGCCAGGCGCGAAAGCACAACCAGGAGGACCGCTTTGGCTTTGTCGTCGGCTTTGCCCAGAGCGGAAATGATTGGCGCCGATCGCGCGGTGGCATCGTTGCTGCGTTCGGAGACTTGCAGGATAGCGGCCGCCAGACCCGCCTGGTCGGACGAGCTTGAGCTGGACACCAGCAGCGAGGCCATCTTGGGCACGTCGGTTTGCTCGCCCAGCGTACCGAGGGCCTTGTACGCGGCGCGACGCACTTCGTTTTCCTTGTCGCTTCCGGCGGCGGTAAGGACCGCGGCCGTGGCGTCTTTCTCGCGCCTGGCGGCCAGTATTTTCAGAAGCGACGCTCTTACGCTCTTGTTATCCGAACCCAGTGCTTTAACGATTGCCTTGCCCACGCCGTCACCGCGTATTCTGGTCAGGCTTCCGGCTGCGGCATTACCCGCGTCGCCGCCTGTGGCAAGGGCCTCGGTGAGAATACCAACGTTGGATGCATCGCCGAGAGAACCAAGTGCCTCAAGGGCGGCGGTGCGAACGTCGGCGTTGTCGGAGGAAGCGGCTTTTGTAACGGCCGGTGCTGCGGTCTTGTCACCGCGGGTCGCCAGGGCGGTGATAACTATGACCTGTACGTCGGCGGGCAATGTCGGGAGTTTCCCGGCGAAGGTTTTTGTTGCCTCGGGTCCGGGCACCTCGTTGATAAGCTTGGCGGCAAGGCGCTGCATTGTCAGGTCTTTTCCACTGAGCAGTGAGGCGATAATCGGGGCGGCGGCGGATTTGTCCGATCGGGCAATACCTCCCAGTGCGGCGATACGGACCGCTGTGGACTTGTTTTTATCGAACATTTTCTTGTAGATTGAGGCGGCCAGTTTGGCGTCTACATCCGGTAGCAGGCTCTCGGCGCACGACAGTGCGGCATCGTCGGCGACGTTCTGAAGATCCTTGGCGATAGTGGCTGAGTCAAGGGCTTTGGCGGCTTGGGGACCGCCGATCTTGCCCAGAGCGGCGATAGCGGCGCGTGCGGTTTCTGAGTTTTTGTCGGAGGCGAGTTTGCCCATGGCGGCTACTGCCTTCTTGTCACCGCGCGCGGCGATCGTTCCGATCATTCCGACCCGGATTTCACCGGAAGTTTTGGACAGCGCGTCGCGGAGCACCTTGTCTACGGCGTCACCTGACATGCCCTGCAGGGCGAAACGCGCCATGTTCGAAAGCTTCTTGTCGGTCAGCAGTTTGGCCAGCGAATCCACCGAAGCATCGGTTCCGATACGCCTCAGCATACGGCAGACAAACTGCTTGCACTCGAAGGTCGCTTTTGCTGAATTCAACGCCTTAAGCAATTCGGTTTCGATCGCTTTGGTGTCTTTGGTCTTGCGAATTTCCTCTTCGATTGCAGCCAGTGTGGCGCGGCTTGCGCCGAACTTGTAATCGAGGATCTTCGTATGATCGACCGCCCTGAGCGGGCCCGCGATTACCATAACCACCAAAGCCAGTACAATCGCTGTTACTGCTCGTTGACGTGTGTTCATTTTCATTCCTTTCACTTCACTTCACTGGATTTCAGGATGCGTTTGGTTTTGCGATTCTTACAGTTTGCGTTTTGCGATCCAGATATTCCGGTAGGCCACCGGACCGTGATCGCCCTGGAGCATAATCGGGCCAAGGGCCTTTTCGTCATTGAAACCGGCCGCTCGCGTCGGACCGGTTACCGAACGATTTTCATGCACCACAATACCGTTATGTATGACCTTAACGAACTTCGCGTTCTCGATTTTCTTTCCATTCTTGTCGAACCTTGCGGCCCGGAAGGTCACGTCAAATGTCTGCCACTCGCCCGGTTTCTTCGAAGCGTTGACTCTCGGTGGGACGCCCTCGTATCCGGGTTTACCGCTGGGATTCTTGCCCCATCTCTGATAGATCCCACCGCAATCACCGTGCTTGGGCTTCTTGACGCCCCAACTGTCGAGGACCTGGATTTCGTATCGGCCCTGGAAGTAGACGCCGGAGTTCGAGCCCTTGGAGACCATGAACTCCACGTGAGCCTCGATGTCGCCGAACTCTGCCTTGCTGAAGAGGTTTTTGGTCCGCCCGCCATTGTCGATGATCCCCTTGCCCGGCTTGGTAGCGAGCTTCCGAACGTTTTTGGGATCGAGACCGACATTGCCAACGACCTTCCACTTGCCCGTATCGCCTCGACGCCCTTTCCAGGCGTTCAGCGTGTCGCCCACAAGTTGGACGGCGCCTTTGGGAGCGGGCTTGCCAAGAGAGCATTTAACCGCTGGAGCGGTGGTTGTGGTGGGTTTGGCGGGCGTTTTTACCGCCGAGGGGGCCTTCTCCTTCGGTGCCGCGTCAGAACCGGTGAATATCGTCCCCAGCACGACAATCGCCAGTCCAATCGACAAAATAGTACGATAATCAGCCATTATCTATCCTTTTGCTTCGTTGCGATTCCCGCGGACTTACTCCAGCGTCCAGGGCTCCCTGTAAGATCTGCCCAGAAGCGCCGAAGCCTCAGGGTCGTCGATAATCTGTTCGGTATCCGGATTCCACTTGATTGTCCGGCCGAGCAGCATGGCGATCTCACCCAGCAGCGCCACTGAAATCGACCGCAGACCGATCTCGATCGGTGCGATCGTTTCCCTGCGGCTTCGCACGCAGTCGATGAAGTTACCGCGGTGGTTTCCGCTGGGATACAGGTGAATCTCGCCGGGATCGATCGGTACGTTGATCTTCGGGTCGCTGAGGCGCATCCCGCGGCGAGACACGTGTATCCACTGTCCGTTCTCACCGTACCACTTGGCGCCCTGCCAGTAGACCTGGTTGTTGGCGACGCTGAGTTCGCCTTTCCAGACGTCGTTATCGTACTGGCAGGTGAACTGGTAGTGAGTCGGCGCGTTGTAAAGCCCGTCGGTGGGGTAGGTCACCTGGTCGGGCCTGATTTCGACGGGTCCCTTGCGTTCGAGTCCGACGCCCCAGTGGGCGATATCGATATGGTGTCCGGCCCAGTCGGTGAGCTGACCGCCGGAGTAGTCCATGAACCATCGCCAGTTGAAGTGGCATATTCCGTTGGTGTAGGGTTTGTACGGCGCCGGTCCGAGCCACCTGTTCCAGTCCAGGCCTTCGGGTACGGGCACCTCTTTGGGATCTCCACCGCCTCGCCCGGTGGGCAGCCCGACCTCGATGCGATGGACCTTTCCGATCCGTCCGTTCCGCACCAGTTCGCATGCGTAGCGGAACCTGTCGCTGCTGCGCTGTTGACTTCCGGTCTGCCACACCCGCTCGTAGCGGTGGACAGCGTTGGCCATCGCCCTGGCCTCGCGAATCGAACGAGCGAGAGGTTTCTCGCCGTAGACGTCGATTCCCGCCTTGGCGCAGGCGATAGCGGGCATGGCGTGCCACTGGTCGGGTACGGCTATCACGCATGCGTTCAAATCACCGCGGGCGATCATCTCGCGGAAGTCCAGGTATCCCTTGGCGTCTTTCGTACC
>Ga0180429_10000994_pt1 | contig 24468 bp, 23 predicted proteins | sample SS_ome_FD_132428 | JGI IMG/M metagenome (GOLD analysis project Ga0180429, IMG submission 132428) | Hypersaline lake sediment archaeal communities from the Salton Sea, California, USA - SS_1_S_1 metaG | ecosystem: Environmental > Aquatic > Non-marine Saline and Alkaline > Hypersaline > Sediment ...
CCGATCTCCGAAATCCAAGCATTACAGTTGCTTAGGAGATCGGTGCCTGTCCCCGATCTCAACCATAGGCTATCTCCTTGCCTCGCTAGACTTTGCACAGGTATTTCTGAGACACAACACTAGTGTGAGTCAAGCTGATTGAAAAGCTTGAGGCCCTGTATTAGGCTTACGGGACCGTGGGCCAATCAGCTTCAGGCGAAGTGCCGGTGAGCTCAGACCGCATATCTTCAAGCTACCGAGGAGGAACTGCGATGTTGACGAAGGCTGATGATTTTCCGATCCACCAGCGACCCGAACCGATCGCCAAGCCGGGAACAGACAAGAATTTCTATGATCGCTATTTCTTCAACGGCTACGCAAGGGAAGGCCGGCATTACTTCGCGCTTGCCTTTGGCGTCTACCCGAACCGGAATGTCATGGACGCTTCGTTCTCCGTGATCCACGAGGGCGTCCAGCACAACCTGCGGGCGACGAGACATCTGGGTGGAGAGCGGATGGACACCCAGGTGGGTCCGATCGCCATCGAGGTCCTGGAGCCGCTTCGGTCGTTGCGGATCCTGGTGGACGACAAGGAGAGCGGAATCAAGGCTGACCTGACCTTCACGGCTCGGGCGTTGGCCCTGGAGGAGCCCCGGTTCACGCGCGAGCTCGGGCCCGGCCTCCTGATGGATTACACTCGCCTCACCCAGAACGGGACCTATGAGGGAACCATAGAGATCAAGGGAGAACGCATCACGGTCACCCCTGACAGCTGGTTGGGGACCCGGGACCGCTCCTGGGGCATCCGGCCGATCGGAAGACCGGACGATGCCGCGCAACAGGCCCTCTTGCTCCAGTTCTACTGGTTGTGGGCTCCCATCAACTTCGACGATTGCATCACGCTCTATGACTTGAATTCGGACGAAAAGGGGCGACCCTGGCATACCCACGGAGTCGTCGCACCCCTGCACGGCGGGGCCCCGGAAACGATGGAGGCCGTGTCAAGCCGCATTCAGTACCGTTCCGGCACACGCCACGCCGAGGCAGCGGAGATCATCTTTCACAAGAAGAGCGGGGAAGAGAGCGTTCTGCAATTGGAACCTCTTTATCAGTTCTACATGTCGGGGATCGGCTACACCCACCCCGAGTGGGGACACGGAACCGACAGGGGCGAACTGGACGTGACCTACGATACGATCGACCTGGACTCCGTGGACGAGGCCAGCCCCCTGTACCTCCACATCCAATCGATCAGCCGGGTCCGGATGGGCGAGAGAGTGGGCCTCGGGATCCTCGAGCAACTCATCATCGGCCCCCACGAGCCCTCGGGGTTCAAAGAGCTCCTCGACATGGCACCTTAGCAGGCCGCCGAGAAACGGCCATCTGCGGCGTTGCACGAGACCCTTCGTCACTGCGGCGTACGGTGTACGCCTCATTCCAAAGGATCTCGTGCGCCTTGCATCTGACCATTTCTCGACAGCCTGCGGATTCATCCGAAAAGGAAGCTATTTTAAGCCTTTGCGGGCATTTACAGTTACCCTCTGTCGCCCCTGGGTCCTAAGAAGACTGCCCCCTGCCGAACGTCCGCTTGCAGGAATGTTCAAATGCAAGACCTGCCCCTTCAATTCAAGAAATTGGGATACATTCCGACTATTTACTTGGGAAATCATCTTATACTCCAGAAATCACAAATGGGTCCTTGAATGGGTCATGGCTGAAGGCTCCAACCCTTCCGAGAGAATCCGGCAGATCCTGGGCAGTATCGATAAGCTGCCCATGCTCCCGGCCGTCGCCGTCCGGCTGCTCGAGGTGACGGCAGACGAGAAGAGCTCCGCGCTGGATCTTGCCAGGCTGATCGAGACCGATCAGGCCCTGGCCGCCAAGACGATGCGAATGGCCAACTCCGCCTACTACGGCCGATCGGGGAAAATTTCCACCCTTCGGGACGCTGTGGCCCTGGTAGGCTTTGGGGCCTTGCGCAGCACGATCCTTACCGTGTTCTTCATGGATGTCTTCAAGGGAACGGCCGGCGACACAGGTTTTGATACAGAGGCGTTCTGGCTGCATTCTCTTGCCTGCGCGATCTGTGCGAGAGAGATCGGAAGGAAGATCCGCGGGCCTGCATCGTTTGCAGAAGAGGCCTTTGTATGCGGAATGCTCCACGACACGGGCAAGATCCTGTTGAACAATTATCTGCCGGGCGACTACAAGAAGGTCGTCGATGCGGTAGCGACGCAGAACCTGACCATCGCGGAGGCAGAACAGATGCTCCTGGATATCGATCACGCGCAGGTAGGCAGCGAATTGCTCAGGCTCTGGAAACTCCCCGACCACGAGACGCGCGCGATTTATCTCCATCATCACCCCACCGCCGAAAAGGCAGGCCGGGACCCGGGGTCGAGGCTGGCCGAGGTTGTCGGGCTCGCGGACACGATCGTTAGAATCCAGAAAATCGGGTCGGGCGGCGACGAAATCCCCAGGTTCGTCGAACCCAAGGCCCCGGCATCCCTCGGTCTGACAAGAGAAGAAGTCTCTCAGATCGCAGCGGAGCTGGACGACAAGGTGTGGGAAGCGGCCCAAACGATGGGCATCAAGAAGGACGAGAAGAAGTCCTATTTCGATCTGCTCACCGAGTCGAACCGCGAACGGGTGTTGACGAGGTCTCTCACCGTATCGGAGGGGAAATACCGGTTGCTCTTCGACAGCTTCTCTGACGCCCTGTTCCTGCTGACGGACGTGATCCACGAGTGTAACGACCAGGCATGTCAGCTTCTTGCCTGCGAGCGAGGAGAGATCGTGGACCAGGCCTTGACCGCGTTCCTGCCACCCTCACAACCCGACGGTCGCGGCTCAACGGAGTACTTCCAGGAAAAGGCCCTGGAGGCCCTGGCCGGGACCCCCCAAACCTTTGGCTGCCAGGTCCTGAAGAAAGGCGGATCGATCACGGAAACGGAGGTCTCCCTGAAGGCATTTCCTGCGGGTGGCAGGAATGCGCTGCAGGCCGTGCTGCGGGACGTAACGGAACGGAAGCGGGCTGAGGAAGAGATAAGAAATCTGAACGAGCAACTCGAACAGCGGGTACGCGAAAGAACGGCGGAACTCGAAAAGGCCTACGAGGAACTCAAGGAACTCGATCAGATGAAGGACGTCTTTCTCTCGAGTGTCTCTCACGAGCTCCGCACCCCTCTCACCTCCATCCGCTCTTTCTCGGAGATCCTCCTCCGGTACGACGAGGAGGACCCGCAAACACGCAAGGAGTTTCTCGAGGTCATCCACAGCGAGAGCAAGCGGCTCACGCACCTGATCAACGATGTGCTGGATTTGTCCAAGATCGAATCGGGCCGAATGGCCTGGCACGACGAACTCCTTTCCCTGGAGGAGGTCTTCCAGTCCGCCATCGAGGCCCAGGCAGCCCTCCTCGAGGCGAAGTCCCTTCATGTGTCCCTGGCCCCCTCTGCCGGGCTCCCCCTCGCCTTTGCAGACAAGGAAAGGGTCCGGCAGGTCGTCCTCAACCTGTTGAACAATGCGGCCAAGTTCTCTCCGGAAGGCGGCCAGATCCTGATTGAGATAGAGAGACCCCCGGACCCTGCGGAAGAGGGCCCGGACGGGCAGGTGAGGGTCAGTATCAAGGATCAAGGGGTCGGGATTGATGAGAAGGATTTCGAAATCATCTTCGACCGCTTCGCCCAGGTCTCTCCCGAAGCCCTGAACGACAAGCCGAAGGGAACGGGACTGGGCTTGTCCATCTGCAAGGAGATCATCGACCACTACGGGGGAAGAATCGGGCTCATGAGCGAAAAGGGGAAAGGCTGCAGCTTCTTCTTCACTCTTCCAACGGCCGGGGGCGCCTCTTCTTGAATTCAGTGGCTATTGGCTCTTAGCTGTTAGCTTCTGGCTATGAGCCCTCCCCTCCCTTCCTGGATGCACATCTGCCTTTTGGGGGGTGATGGTTGGGAGCCAAAAGCTAAGAGCTAACAGCTAAGAGCCGATTCCGTTCTGCCAAGCCACCACAGTCGGGTCCCGGCCTCCGGCATCAATACAGCATGTAGAGGAATTCCTTGAACATGGCTTGATCGAATTGATCCCGCATCTCTTCTTTCATGATCTTCAGGGCCTGGTAGGGAGAGAGGGCCGGCTTGTAGACACGGTCGGCCAGCAGGGCATCGTACGAATCCACCAGGTTGCAGATCTTTCCCAACTCATCGATCTCATCACCGTTCAAGCCTTGCGGATATCCCCCACCGCAACACCTCTCATGGTGCTGAAGGGTCGTAATGGCGGACTCATCGGTTAGCTTTCCCTCCCTCAAGAGGAGGTCATAGCCATTCTCCGGGTGGCGCTTCATCACTTCCCATTCGGCTTGCGTCAAACGACCCGGCTTGTTGAGAACCCGATGTTCGACCTCGGTCTTGCCGATATCGTGAAGAAACATGGCGTAGCCGATTTCGTGAAGATCCTTGTCCGCGCCACGATAGATTTCACGGGCCAGGTTCGTCCCGAGGAGCCCGACGTTCACAGAATGCTTGTAGATGCTCGACTCGTGCTTGATCATCAGGATCATGTCGTGAACTGCATCTCGGTTCGAAGAAATGACGTGGTCCACCGTCTGCCGGAAGATCCCTTTGCTCTCTTCGATAGATTTCGCTTCAGGCGCCTGCCAGAGCTTCTCGAGCTGATAGATGCAGGTATCGTACACGATGCTCGACTTCTCTCGCTGGCTCATGAAAGGGTCGGCAAGAATGTCCTGCAGGTTCCGGGTCATGTAGTCCCGGAGTGTGTGCTTCTCCTCTTCCCGGATGTGAAGGGTTCGAATCCCCTCTCGAAACAACCTCTGGCGAGTCTCCTCTGTGAAACCGTCTCCTTGAGAATAGGGGACAAAACGGTCCCCGAGTTGGATGTACAGCCGAAAAGGCTTTTCAACATCCGGCTGCAGAAGCTGGATATCTACGGGGATGAAGCTCGATTCCATGGCTCGAAGAATTGCCCTTGTGTTTGAAATACGCTGCGAACACTTATATTCGGTAGAATTCGCCGAAAACTCAACCCATGATGTCCCTTCCCACGTGCAGGCCCGTCTTGACGGAACCACGGCCTCCCGGATAGCATGACAGGACATTCGTCTCGGCCAAGATGGCATGCCCAAACCGGACAAATCCCTTGTCAATCCCGGATTGCGATCCGCCAACCCCTTACGGTGACCTCATAAGGAGGAACCCATGAGCCCAGTGATGACCGGAAAAGAGCGCATTTTCAAGGCCTTGGAACTGAAGGAACCGGACACGGTCCCGGTGTTCGAGATGGGAATCAACGAGGCGAGCATCGTGAACCTCGGAAAGCAGTTCACGGACAAGGTTCCCGAAGTCAAGCACATCACGGACATGGACCTCGAAGAACAGCTTCAATACATGGACCTTCTTTCCCTCATCTTGAAGGAGCTGGGCAACGACGGCATCTCAACGGTGTTCATCATCCGGAAGGAGCGGGTCGGGGAGGATCTGGCGCGAGACAAGTACGGCACGACCTACCACCTCTCCGAGGTGGGAGAGCCCGTTCCGGTGGAGGGCCCGGTACAGAGTGTGGCGGACATCGCGAAGCTTACCTTCGAGCCGGACCCGGGCGACTACGCCATGCTCCAGTACCTCGTATCGACCATGGGCAATGAGGTGGCCCATTTCTTTGCCATCCCGGACCTGTTCCGGTTCTCCTGGCAGCTCCGGGGAGGCATGGACAAGCTCTTGCTGGACTACATGAGGAACGAAGAGCTTGCCTTTGCCCTGGCAAGGGTCACCACGGACTTCTGCAAGGCCGCTGTGGGGATGGCGGGGGACCAAGGGGCAGATGTCATCATCCTGGAGGGGGACCTGGCCTTCAACATCAGCACCCTGATGAGCCCGGACCAGTACCGGAAGTTCATCAAGCCCTATCACGATGAGATCGTGTCGTACTGCCACGAAAGGGGGATGAAGACGGTGAAGCACTCGGACGGGAATCTCTGGCCCATCCTGGACGACCTCATGGAGACCGGGTTCGACGGCATCCACCCGTTCCAGCCCCAGTGCATGGACATTAAAGAGGCAAAGGACCACATGAAGGGAAAGGCGGCGGTGGTCGGGAACATCGACTGCAGCTTTCTCCTCCCCTTCGGAACGGTCGAGGAGGTGGAGCAGAGCGTGCGGGAGACGATCGCGGCAGCCGCCCCGGGCGGGGGCTACATCATCAGCTCCTCGAATTCCATCCATCCGGGCTGCAAGCCGGAGAACTACATAGCCATGGTCAAAGCGGCCAGGAAATACGGCGCCTATCCGATCAATCTATGATTCCCAGTGGGCAGAAAAGGGGGTAGCGGACATGAACGAGCTGATGACCAACCTGGGAGAGACGCTCCTCGCCGGAAACATGGAGGAGATCAAACGGCTGACCGAAGAGGCACTGACCGCGGGCACCACCCCACAGGACATCCTGGAACAGGGCCTGAGGCCGGCCATGGAGACCCTGGGAGAGAGGTTCTCCAGGGGAGAGGCCTTCCTGCCGGAACTCCTGGTGGCGGCCGAGACGATGAAGGCCAGCATGGAGGCCCTGCAGCCTGCCATCGTGCGCGAAGGCGTCGCCCCGAAGGCCACCATGATCCTCGGAACGGTGGAGGGGGACATCCATGACATTGGAAAGAACCTGGTGAAGATGATGTTCGAAGGGGCGGGGTACAAGGTGATCGATCTGGACATCAACGTGAAGGCGGACAAGTTCCTGGAAGCCTATCACAAGGAAAAACCGGACCTGGTGGGCCTTTCCGCCCTCCTGACCAACACGATCGGGATCATGGAGAAGGTGATCCAGACGATCCGGGAATACGACCCCAAGGCGAAATTCATCATCGGCGGAGCGCCCGTCAACCAGGAGTTCTGCGACCGGGTGGGTGCAGACGGGTACGCGCCGGATGCCGGGGAAGCCGTGAAGGTAGGCAACCGGATCATCGGTATCTCCTGAGGAGGCCTGTCGAGAAACGACCATCTCCGGCAAGTCTCATTCGAAACTCTGCCGAAGGGATCAAGAACGATGTACCAAGACCTCAAAAACAAGACGGCACTGATCACCGGCTCGGGAAAGAGAACCGGCATCGGATACGCCATCGCGGAGAAGCTCGCTTCCTGCGGCGCGAACGTGATCGTAACGGACCTCGGTCGGGGTCCCGGGCCGTCCGACGGCGTGCGGACGGGCACACAGGAAGAAATGCAGGAGATCGCCGCCGACCTGGCGGAAAGGTTCCGGGTCAGGACGCTGGCGGTGGAGATGGACGTTACGAGCAGCGCCTCCATAGCCCACATGGTGGAGCGCGTGAGAGAGGCCTTCGAACACATCGACGTGCTCTGCAACAACGCGGGGGCTTCCTTCGGCGTTCCGAGCGCGGTGCACACCTACGACGAAGACGCCTGGATGAAGACCATCGACGTGAACCTCCACAGCGTGTTCTGGGTGACGCGGGCCCTGCTCCCCCTCATGGAAGGCCGGAAGGGGAGCGTCATCAACACGGCTTCCAGGGCCGGGAAGGTCCCACCGCTCTTCAACGGGGCCTATGCGGTGGCCAAGGCGGGCGTCATCATGCTCACCAAGGTGATGGCCAGGGAGCTGGCAGGCACGGGATTGCGGTTCAACTCGATCTGCCCGGGACAGGTCATGACCGACCTGGAGAAGTGGCGGTTCGGCCTGGAGGCCCAGTTTCTCGGCACGACCCCGGAAGAGCAGGAGCAGGAGATGTGCAAGACCATCCCGCTCGGGCGTATCGGCACGAAGGAAGAGGTGGCCAGTGTGGTGGCCTTTCTCGCCTCGGAGGCGTCCTCGTACCTGACCGGACAGGCGATCAATATTACCGGCGGCCAATTAATGGAGTGTTAGCCCTGCTCCTCCCAGCGCTCGGGCCGTTTTGACTCGCTCACGGGGTGAGGATTCTTCGGACCCGGGCGACGATGTCTTCGGCTACGGGGTCGGCCTTCTGCTCCTTGGAGGCGGAGGTAATCGCATCGACCTCGACCTTCTTAGGCGTCCAGTCTTCCCCGCCGGCGGTAGTGAGCAGGACGACCTTGTCCTTGTCCGGGAACGCCTTGACGAATTTCGAAGCCCCTCCGGTCAGCCGCCATGCTTTGCAGGTAGTGACTATCACAACCGCGTCGTAGTCGGTTGCCGGAGCTTTCTTGAGCTTCTTCAGGTCGATGACCTTCACGTAGCAAAGATCCCTCTCGAGTTCCTCCGCGATCCTCGAGACAACCGCCTCCTTGAACTCGCTCTTCTGAGTCGCGATCAGGACCCTCTGGTCCGCCTTCAGGTCTCCCCATTCGGTTGTGTCGACGGCCTTGGCAGCGCATCCGCAAACGGCCAAACTCACGATGATCAGAACGAGAAAAGAGAATGCCCGGTCTTTCACCTCTTATACCCTCCTCCGTTTGACCTGTTTCATTCCTTAACACTTAATCAGAAACCGAAGCTTTGCTCAAGCTTCACATTCCGTTCACACGGCCCGGAGACATTGTTATTCCTGGGGGAACCCCGATGGTGGATGATGGGGACGGCTTCCCGGGAGGAGCGCCGGTGACTCTCGCGATACCAGGGCTGGCTCCAGGGACACCCTACGACACGGACCCCTGGACACTCGCCATACCCGTAGACCCAATGATACCGCCGGCGGCGGGACTCATCTTTTCACTCGACGATGCAGATCCGGGGCCGGGCGTGCAGGCATTCTTTTCGGCAGACTTCGATACACCCGCTGCCGGCCTGGACCCTGGAGACATTTACACAACCGGGCTCAACGGCTTCACGCCGGCTATGTGGTGTGACGATGTCACACAGATGGGAATTGCCCCCAACGAGGCCACACCGGTCGACCTGAACGCCCTGACGGTCGTTCCTCCCGCGTATTGCGCGCCGTACTTTGGTGTCGTGCCATGGTTTTTCTTGTTTTCTGTAGACGATGTCCCCGTGTCACCGGGTTGGGACTTGTCCCCAATGAAACCTGGGTCGTTGACCTCGATGCCCTGAGCGTCGACGCTGGTCCCCCGCCCAATCCAGTTCCCTGCTGGGATAACGATGGAGACTGGTACTGGGACATAGCCTGCGGCGGTACGGACTGCGACGACACGGATCCCAATACGTTCCCGGGTGCTCCTGAGATCTGCGACGGCAAGGACAACGGCTGCGACCGCGATGACACAGACCCGAACATCAACCCGGCAGGAGCGGAGAGCGACGCTGCCGGCAACTGTGCGGATGGAGCCGACAACGACTGCGACGGCAAGACCGACAGCGCGGATCCGGATTGCGGAGGCGGCGGCTGCGCCGGAAGCGCGGCAGCCTCGGTTCAGCCCTCGCCTGCCGCAGAAGAGGGGAGGCTACTCGACCTTCGGGCCTTTTTGCTGATCCCCGTGGCCGCGGCGATCGGTATCGTGGCGGTGCGCAGGAGAAGGTAGAAGACAGGCGGATCCATCCTTTCAAAGCCAAGAGGCCGCGCCCTTCCCGGGACGCGGCCTTCTTTTCGTACAATCCGCTTGTCGCGGCTTGATTTTTGAGGGGCGACTCAGTAAGAAAAGGTGTCATCCGTAAGAAAAGGCGTCAGGAACCCTTTTCCGTTGTCTCAGGAGCGGCGGAGAATCTAGAGCACAAAGTGGTTCCTGACACCTTTTCGTTGGCTGGGCAAAGAGCTGCCCAGAGGAGGAAACGAATGATACTCGCTTCTGACGAACGAATCAGGGCCTACACGGAATTGGGATGCTGGGGCACGAAGACCCTGCTCGAGGACTTCAGCGAGCACGCCCGGAGGTCGCCGGAACACACGGCCCTCGTAGACCCCCGGAACAAGGAAGCCCTTCTCGGCGCCGCGCCCGAACGGGTCACGTATGCGGAGTTCGCCCGCGCCGTGGACGGGACCGCCTCGGCGCTCATGGCTGCGGGGATCGGCAAGGACGACATCGTGATCGTCCAGTTACCGAACTGCTGGGAACTCGCGATGCTCTACCTGGCCGTTGCACGAACCGGGGCGACCCTTTCCCCCATCCCCCTGCAGTGGCGCTCCAAAGAGCTCGCCTATGTGGCCGAGTTGACCGAGGCCAAGGCATTCATCACCGTAGAGGCATTCCATGATTTCAAGCATGTGGAAATGGGCCGGGAGGTGCAGGCAAAGATCCCGTCCCTGAGCCGCATCTTTTCGTATGAGGACCTGCGCAGCATGATCCGGGAACCTGCCGACACCCCCCGGCTCGATGCAGTTCCGGTCGACGCAAACGATATCTTCACGATCTGCTGGACTTCGGGAACGGAAGCCCAGCCCAAGGGCTGCCCCCTCAGCCACAACAACTGGCGCTGTCAAGCCGACATGACCGCGGCCGCCGGCATGGAAGCGGGCGATACCCTGCTGACCGCCGGCCCGCTCGTCAACATGGGGGCCGTGGGCACCGTGCTGGTTCCCTGGTTCCTGCTGGGCGGGACGATCGTGCTGCACCACCCCTTCGAGCCCATGCTTCTGCTCGAACAGCTCGTACAGGAGAAGATCAACTACACACTCCTGGTTCCAGCCGTGCTGAATCTCCTGCTGAAGCATCCGGCGGCGGCCGACGTCGACTTGAGCAGCATTCGAGCCATCACCGTGGGGTCTGCGCCTCCTTCCCTCTGGTCCATGCAGGAATTCAAGAAGCGCTGGAACATCGATATCGGCAACATCTGGGGCCAGAACGAAGGCACCGGGTTCATTTCCGGGGTCAGGGATGTGCCGGACATGAACCTGCGTGTGGATCACTTCCCGAGGTACGGAGCGGAGGGGCACGAGTGGTCCATCCGGATGGCACAGCTTGTCCGAACCAAGATCGTGGACCCGGACGGCAACGAATTGACCGAGGAGGATGCCGTAGGCGAGTTGCTTTACAAGGGGCCGAACAACATCCCCGGGTATTTCCAGCGCCCCGATTTGAACGAAACGGCCTTTGACCGGGACGGCTATCTCAAGACCGGTGACTTGTTTCAAATCAAGGGAAGGCTGCACTTGAAGTTCTATGACCGCGCAAAAGACATCATCATCCGGGGAGGGCTGAACATCAGCGCTCAGGAGGTGGAGAACCTCATCCTGGCGCACCCGGATGTTCAGGACGCCGCTGCGATCGGCATGCCCGACGAGAACCTTGGCGAGCGCACCTGTGTGTACGTCGTCCCGAATCCGGGGCAGCCGGTGACCCTGGATAGCATTGTCGCATTCATGAAGGAGCAGGGCTCTGCCGTGTACAAGCTTCCCGAGCGGATCGAGATCGTGGATGCGATCCCGCGCAACCCGGTGGGAAAGATCATCAAGAAGGAACTACGCAGGGATATCGCAGAGAAGCTATCGGCCAGGAAGTAGACCCCTGGCAGGAGCCGAATGGGCACCGTGCCCATGTACGTGCCCGCACCCGGGCACGAATTTTCGCAGGAAACGGCAGAACCGGTGGTTTGGCCTTTTCAACTAGGCCTTCCGGCCGTGTTCCAGCAACATACGCATGGCGCGCACGCTCTCCATGGGGTCGTTGAACACCGGAAACAGGCCTGTTCTCTGGAGTTCCTCGACCTGTGCCCGCCGGCCGAAGAAGCTGAGGGCGATCGGCTTCCCCGCACTCGCGCACAACTGTTTGAAGAACGTCAGGATCTGCTCCGGCGAGCCAACCCCACCACGAATCATTCGCATCATCTCCGGCTCGTACATATGGCAGAGGACGATCCCGTCGATGGAGTCAAGGGCCATGCACTGTTCGAGAGCGAACACGAGTCCCCGCACGTCGTGCACGTCACCGAAATCCATCGGGTTGGACATGCGAATGACACCGCCGCGACGGTAATTCTCGATCTGGTCCAGGAGTTGTCTCGGCAGGTCGGGGCACTCGAAGCCGAGCCTTTCACACATGTCGCCGAGGATCACCGAGAACCCGCCGGACATGGAAATGGCCACCAGCCGGTTCCCCGTGAGCGGCGGCAACTGGAGGGCCTTGGCGCAAACGGTCATGTCGTGGATGCTATCCACGCGGAGGATCCCGCTCTGCCGGAACGCACCGTCCACGATTCGATCATCGTTGAAGAGGGCCGCCGTGTGCGACATCGCGATCTTCGATGCGGTTGAGCTCACATTCGCCTTGAACACGACCACGGGCTTGGCCGATCTTGATGCTACCCGTATCAGCTCGGGGCCGTCTTCGATGCTTTCCAAATACAGGAGGATCTGCTTCGTGTCTTCGTCCTGGTTGAAGTATTCGATCAGATCGATTTCTCCCACGTTCAGCTTGTTCCCCACGCTTACGATCTTCGAGAACCCCACGTGCTCGTCCGAGAAGGTGTAGGCACACTGGGTGGTCACGCCGCCGCTCTGGATGATCAGGCTGGTCGAGCCTTTCTTGTAGTGCTCGACTTGCATCGGGTTGAAGGGTGAGCACAGGCCCGAGTCGGTACAGATCACACCGATGGAGTTCGGCCCGATGAAGCGGATTCCGTATCGACCGGTCACGTCCAGGATTTCGTTCTCGGCCTGGGTCTGGTTCCCTTCGAACTCCCGGAAGCCTCCGGTGGAGATGATCGCATGACGAATCCCCTTCCGGCCGCAAATCTCCAGGGTCTCGGCAACAAAGGCGGCCGGCACGAGGATGACCGCAAGATCGATCCCGCGGGGCAGAGAATCCGGGTCCGTGCAGATGTCGATGCCGTGAACGTTGCCCGGTTTCCTCCCCACGGGATGGATTCGGCCCTGAAAACCCATCTCCCGGCAGTGGAGGACGATGTTCTTGGCCAGGTTGCCCGGCTGGGTCCCCACGCCGAAAACGGCCACGCTCGAAGGGTAGAAGAATTCTCTCATCTTCGCGTTCGGGCACTTCCACAAAGGACTGTAGAGGTTCTCTGAAATACGTTCGTCAGGAGGAAATCTAGCGAGGCCGCACCTCTGTGTCAATGCAGGGAGGTCCCTTCCTGTATCATGCTCCTGCCCTCTCAGAGCGTCTCCGCCTTACAGAGGCTCTTCTTGCCGGCCGCCGCTCGGCCGCACTTCCTGCAGACATAGGCCGGATCGCGCACCAGCGCTTTGTATTCTTCGAGGTTCTTCTTCACGTATCCGATGTTCTTCAGGAGACAGAGATGCTTCTCATGATCCGGGTGAGGCATCTTGATCTCTGCCATATGGACTCCTCCTCGCATGATTGAAACTCCGATGAAGCACCCCGCCCATACTCTGGGATGACGGACTCCCCTCGAAGGTTGCGGGCGAGATCGGGGACAGCCACCGATCTCAACCATAGTCTTTCTCCTTGCCGGGACATCACGGACACACGTCATGCGCCTTCCACAGCGGACGGAGGATTCGCCTCCAAAATGCCGGATCCGACAGCCCCCTCAGGGAAGGCCCCCCCGGCAGCTGAATTGGCGGGTGACCTCCAGTACCGGTTGACGACCCGCTACCAGAACCTCGCAACGTCTCTGTCCAGCCCCCATCCGACCCGGCCTCTCATCGACGTCTTTGTTTGACAGCAATCCCCGAGCGTGGTTGACTCCCCTCATGGAGTTTCTCGCAGACTACCCTTTACAGGAATGGAATACCTTCGGTTTGCCCGCCCGTGGCCGATATTTCTGCCATGCAGAAAGCGTGGAGGAGTTGCGGGAGGCCCTGGCCTTTGCCGATGCCCACAGCCATTCGATTCTGCTCCTCGGAGGCGGCAGCAACGTGGTACTCACCCGGGATTATCCCGGCCTGGTCGTGCACATTGCCCTCCAGGGAGTCGAACGGCTCGAGGATACACCCGACCATTGCCTCCTTCGCGTGCAGGCCGGGGAGGACTGGCCTTCGCTCGTGGAGTACTGCCTGCGCAACGACTACTCTGGGCTCGAAAACCTATCCATGATCCCAGGGACGGTGGGGGCGGCACCGATTCAGAACATAGGGGCTTGCGGTGTGGAACTCAGGGACCGTCTCGAATCACTCCAGGCCCTGGATCGAGCCACCGGCGAGCTCGTCCGGTTCAGCAACCCGGAATGCAGATTCGCCTACCGCAACAGCGTCTTCAAGCAGGAATACCGGGATCAGTACATCATCACCTCGGTGACGCTGAAACTGGACAAGCGGCCGGAACTCGTCACGACCTACGGATCCGTGGAGCGGGAACTGGAGGCCATGGGTGTAAGGGATGTAACCCCGCGCATGATCAGCCAGGCGGTCTGCAATCTGCGCCGGCGCAGGCTCCCCGACCCTGCCGTCCTGGGCAACGCGGGCAGCTTCTTCAAGAACCCCCTGGTAAGCACCGAAGCATTCAAAGAGCTCGAGTCCCGGCACAGAGATCTCGTCGCCTACCCCGAGGCGGACAAGGGCGTGAAGCTTGCCGCGGGCTGGATGATCGATCGTCTGGGATGGAAGGGATTTCGTCGGGGGGCCGTGGGTGTCCACACCGAGCATGCACTCGTGCTCGTGAACTACGGTGGGGCTTCGGCCGACGAGGTCATGCACCTTGCCGGCGAGATCCAACAATCCGTCAGGGAGGCCTTCCAACTCGACCTGGAAATCGAGCCGCGGGTCTACTAAATCCGGCAGTCCCTCCTTCGCAGGGGCCCGTACGCCTGATCAGTCCCCGGGTGTGCCGACAACCCCCTTGGTGAAGGATCTGGCTTCCGTGCATTCCCAACCATCCGCCTGTCCGCACACCGCCCAGTAGGAGGTCATGGACCCGTCCACCTTGTCCCACCAGCTGGGAGGGATCGTGTAGGAGGTATCCAGGGTCCCGAAATAGACCGGGTAGTATCCTGTCCAATAGCCCAGGTCGTAGTGGAACACGCTGTAAAACAAGTACGTCTCATAGGGGCCGGTCCAGTTGAATGTGGGGGGGCCGGAGGGCGCGGACGCGTTCTCCGGAGTTACCAGTCGAAACTCGGGGGCACCGGCGTACTCGACATAGTTCGCCGAGTAACCGACCCGGGAGGTGCCGTAGGTGATGTACATGTATCCGCCTTCCCCCCAGCCGGAACCCCAGCTGTTCCTGAGAATCCAGACGCCGTAGGTTTCCCCGTCCCAGGAGTAGGCGTCATCCCAGCCGACCAGGACGATCGCGTGGTTGATGCCGACGCTCCCGGACTCGTCGTTGTCGAAGACCCCCTCTGAATAGCCCTGGAATGCCAGTCCCACGGCCACGGCTGCAGCCACGGGGCCGTACTGGTAGATCGCCTGCTTGATCTCGTCTATGTCATTCTCGTTCCCCGGCACATAGGACCAGCTGTCGATCGGGTAGGGGTGATCGTAAGGCGAGTTGCAGGTCGCGTTGCTCGCCACGTAGGGGAAATCCGCCTCGAGGACCGCACCGGCCTTGGTCTCTCCGATCGGCATTCTCCAATCGTGGTAATCGTGGGCCCACCAACCCCCGCCACAGTCCCATCCGCTCTCGTTGCAGGAGACGAGATACTGCTCGGAGAGATCCACTGCCGACCCGGACTGGATCATGATCTGGCTCTCCAGAGCCCCCACGGTTCCGAAGGCCCAGCAGGAACCACAACCGCCCTGGTTTCGCACGGGCGGCAGCCCCACCGCTCTCCAGTCATAAGAGGAAGGGAGGGCCTGCAGGTTCCCAAGCTTTCTGAAAGGGGCCTCTTCCTCCCAGCCATCCGGCTCCTTCAGGCCGCAGAGCTGGTCCAGGGAAAACTCCATCGCAGGACTGTATCCGACCCGATAGCTGTAACCCTCCGCCTCTGACGAGAGCCGGTCCAGGCGCGCCTGAACTCCGAGGGTGATCCCCCCTTCCTTCTGAGCGCTGGAATCCTGCACCTGCGCGATCCCTGACTCCGGGAGAAGGAGAAGGGCGGCCACGAGAAAGAGGATCACGGAGAGGGTCTTGTTGTGTCTCATGATGCGAGTCTCCTTCGGGTTTGTCCTGGGGGTCCCGTGGTTACGGAAACGAAACCACAAAAACGAAAGGTGGCATATGGGTGTATACGGCCTAATCTTCATGTATCGGCAGAAGAATAGCTCTTCATTAGCTCTTTTTTCGGGCACAGGCACGGGCACGCACACGGGCACGACGGCCACTGGCCGCGAGACCAAGAAGAACAGAGAAGCCCGTTAACGTCTTGTGGGTGGCGGGAGGGCCAGGCGGAAGGATTTTAGGTTCAGACCCAATTCCAGGTCTGTTTGCAGAATCACCAGGGTCTTTGCAAGGAGCACGTCTTCCGCATGCTTCCTGAGGGCATCGCCCGGCCTTCCTTTCAGGGTCTCGGCCACGGAAAGGAGATGTTCCAGGGTGCCGAATTCCTGCAGGAGCCTGGCCGCTGTCTTCGCCCCGATTCCGGGGACGCCCTTGATGTTGTTCGTGCTCTCGCCGCACAGGGCAAGGAAATCCACGAACTGTTCCGGCGCCACCCCGTATTTCTCGATCACAAAGGCTCGATCCAGGTCGCGCTGCCGGAAGTGGTCTCTCACCTCGATCCGGTCCGAGAGCATCTGCAGAAACGTCCTGTCTGTCGACAGGATGACCGCCTCGCCCTCCCGCAAGGCGACCTTGCTCGCCAGGGTGGCGATCACGTCGTCCGCTTCCACGCCGGGGAAGCTGAGGGAGACGATGCCCTCCTCGAGAAAGGCGGTCTGGTATTCGGGCAGGCCCGATTTCAACGCCTCGGGCATCGGCGCGCGTCCGGCCTTGTAACCGGGGTATCGCTCGTGCCGCCAGCCGGGCCCCTCTCCTTCGAAGACGATCACGGCGTGGGTCGGTCCACATTCGCGCAGGGCACGACGGAGCGACCCAAGGGTCGATTCGAGCGACCCCTGGACTCGCTCAGGGCCGTCCTCACCCGGCTGGGCGGCATACACCCGGCGGATCAGATTCAAGGCGTCTACGAGTAAGAGCCTGATTTTCATGATAGCGGCAAGGTTTGGGCTGCGGCTTTCGGGTTCTCTTGTCTACCACTTCTCTCTAAAGGGCCGAAGGTCCAACTCGAAGGTCCACGCCGACCGGGGCTGTCGCGTCAGAAAGAAGACGGCCTCGGCAATGTGATCGGGCTGAAGGAAGTCCTCGTCCGCCTTGTCCGGGACCAGTTTCCGCGTCCGTTCCAGATCGATCATCCCGTCGATGATCACGTAGGAAACATGGATTCCCTGCGGACCCAGATGGCGCGCCATGGATTGGGCAAGGCTTCGCTGAGCCGCCTTTGCCGACGCGAAGGCCGCGAAGTAAGCACCCCCTCGGAGGGAAGCCGTGGCGCCGATGATAACCAGGTTGCCCGCCCTTGCCTCGCGCATGCCCGGAATGACCTGCTTGGAACAGACGAGACATCCCAGCGCGTTCACCCGCCAGGAACCCTCGAATTCCTCCTGTGTCGTATCGTCCACGCTGCCGAACAGACCTGACCCCGCATTGTAGACAAGGACCTCCACGGGTCCCATCTCTGCCTTGACCCGCTCGAAGACCCGGCTCGCAGATTCCGTGTCCGTCGCGTCGAAGGCAAAGCCCTTCGAGCCCGGGATTTCCTGCTCCAACTCCTTCAGATAGTCCTGGTTACGCGCGAACAGGGCAACATCGTAACCCTCGGAAGCGAACTTGCGAGCGAAGGCGGCACCGTTGCCGGGCCCCACGCCCACGACGGCACAAATGGGTTTGCTCATGAGACGTTCCTCCTTCTCGTCTGGAGCCTAATCGTTCCAGGCCTCCAGTGCCTTTCGGGCGACCTCGTCGCCCCACTCCTGCAGGAAGTGGCCGCCGTCTGCCACCTCGTACGGGTCCGGGCAGCCACGGATGTCCTGCTGCAGGGCCCTCATCACGGGCGGACCAAGAACCGGGTCCTGCACACCCACGGCCATGAAGGTCTCCCCGGCCCATTGCCGCCGCAGCCAGTCCCGGGCCCTTCGTGACACCTCGGCCCCGGGAGCATCCGGATGATCCGGCACGAGATTCGGAAAGCAACGGACCCCTCCTTTGTAGCGGGCATCGGGAAACGGGGCCTCATAGGCCAGGCATTCCTCTTCCGACAGATGGGGACAGGACCTCTTCATCAACTTGCCGATCGCCATGTCCGGGTTCTTGTTCACCCAGGCGCGCCAGGCCGTGAACCCTTCTGAAAGCGTCACGTCGCCGCTGCCGAGGGTCGTGTTCATTATGAGGAGCCTCGAGAACCGCTCCGGCATGTCCACCGGCAGGGTGAGGCCGAGAATCCCGCCCCAGTTCTGGCAGACCAGAGTCATTCCCTGAAGCCCGAGGGTCTCGATGAACAACAGAAGAGACCTTCGATGAAAATCAAACTGGTACGCCTCGTCGTGAACGGGCTTGTCGGACCGCCCGAAACCAAACATGTCCGGCGCGACCACCCGGTGCCCGGCTGCCGTGAACACGGGAATCATCTTCCGGTAGAGGTAACTCCACGTGGGTTCCCCGTGGAGACAGAGAAAGGCGTGCCGCGCATCCTGCGGCCCCTCGTCCAGATAGTGCATCCGCAGTTCGCCGTATCCCGGAAGGTCTTCGATATAGTTGGGTGCGTAGGCGAACCCGGGCAGATCATCGAAGCGCTCGTCCGGGGTTCTCAGGATCTCGGTCATGGTTTGTTCTCCTTTGTCTTGGAACACACAAAGGATGAGATGATCAAGGTCCTGCGAGCGATGCAGTTCCGGCCCCGACCTCACGACAACTTCAGGGCTGCCTCCGCGTTCTTCCCCAGGATCCTCTCCTTGTCCTGGTCCGTGATCTCCGGCAGCCCCATGATCTGAAGGGGCGCGGGGTACTCGAGATCCCGGATGCACTGGACCCATTCCTTCTGGGAGTATAGCTCGGCGAAGCACGGGAAGTCGGTGCCGAACAGCACCTTGTGCACGCTTCCGTGCATGAGCTTCGCCATTGAAATAGCCTGATAGAGTGCCAGAGGAAAGACGGAGTGCGTGTGCTGCCAGGCCGAAATGTCTGTATAGACATTTTGATTCTTACCGGCCACGGCCACCGCCTCGTCCACCCACGGGGCCCCAAAATGTGCCATGATAAAGACAATTTCACGAAAGTCGACGGCCGGCTTGTCGACGTACACGGGCCTGCAATACTTCACGTAGGAGTCGGGCGGGCCCATCCCGGTGTGAACAACGATGTTGATTCCCAGGCGAGCCGCCTCCTCGTACAAGGGGTAATACTCGATCGCGTCCGGGGAAAACCCGGTCAGGGGCCACAGTTTCATTCCCCGGCACCCCAGTTCCTCCACGCACCGCTTCAATTCCGCGATCCCGCCGGCCTGACGGCGCGGATCGATCCCGGCATAGGGGATGATTCTATCCGGGTATTTCCTGTATGCGTCTCCGATCAGGTCATTGAAGTCCCTTGCAGAGTGGGTGCCCGAGGCCCACGCAATCTCGAAGTCCACGGCCACGAGCAGGGTCTTGTCGATCCCGGCCGCATCCTTCTCGGCGATCAGCCGATCGATGGACGCCTGGAAGAAGTTTTCTTTGTTCTTGAATCCCGCAAAATCGGCGGTGTTGTCCATCACCTTCCGCAGGCTGCCCTCCGGCGCCTGCTCCGGCCAGATGTGACAATGCGCATCCACGATCATCGCCGAATCCCCCCTTCCTTTTGGGCGGGTTAGGGTTTCAGAACATCTTCCTTGTCAAAATCGGCTACCCGCCTTCCGTCTGCCTTCTCGAAGGCATCGATCCAGGCCTGCACCCGCTCCCGGCCGTACGTCTCGTACCAGGCAGCGAGAATCCGGTCCACCGGGACGTCCGCATAGGTTCCGTGATAGGTCAGGTACTCCATGTATCGATGGTTCTCCATGTCGTACTCCTGGAAGAGGGAATCTTCACGCCCGTCGAATTCGAGGGGAGCCACCTTGTGCCGGCGGCACAGCTCCTTGTTGAAGGCGGGCGTCGACTTGACCCACCTTCCCTCCAGGTAGAACTCCGTGAAACCGTGATACACGAACAGGTCCGAGCCGAGGTATTCGATCAGATTCGTCGACGCAAGATGACTCCTCACCGTGGCGAATCCGATCCTCGAAGGGATCCCCGCGGCCCGGCCGACGGCGCAAAGAAGGGCGGCCTTGCAGACGCAGTAGCCTCTTCCGATCTCCAGCAAATGGCTCGCCCGATAATGCTCCGGGAGATAGAAAGGGTAGTACGGATCGTACCTGACACCGTCACGAACCGCGTAATAGAGCTTCACGGCCTTCTCCCTCGGGTCCTTACAGTCCCCGATCGCCTCCAACGCAAAATCCACGACCCGGGGATGATCGCTGTCGAGTATAGAGGTAGGCTCCAGGTATTTTCCGTCGACCATCGCTGCTTCGCCTCCTTTGAGAAATTCCGCCCTCGAGTTCAAACCTTGATTATAGCGCATAGGAAGATGCCAAGAAAGGAAAGCGCCCGGATTTCTCAGTTCCTTTAGTCATTTCAAACACTTAGGACATATGCCCGGCGTCGTTCCGTCCCACCCTGGAACAAGGCTTCCCCTGGCCGGATTTAAAGATATTCGCCGACTCAACCGAAAGAATATCATAGCGGTTTTTCCCTTCGGAATGCACGGCTTCCTGAAAACGGTGGGTTGTCTATGGACATAGCTACGCTGATTGGGGTTCTCTTCGGGTCGGGTCTGGTCATGGCCTCCATTATGATGGGCGGTGAGGCCACGCTGTTCGTCAACGTGCCCGGTCTGCTGATCGTGCTGGGGGGCTCGTTTTCCGCACTCTTCGTGAAGTTTCCGATGAAGACGGTCCTGCTCACCTTCAAGGTCACAGGGAAGGCATTCCTGGAAAAGACCCCGGACCAGGAAGCGCTGATCGAAGAGATTGCCGAAGTGGCCACCATCAATCGAAGAGACGGCACTCTGGCCCTGGAGAACTACCAGACAGACCAGCCGTTTCTCCAGCAGGCGATCTCCTATCTCGTCGCCAATGTGGAACCGGAATTCATCGAAGCCAGCCTGATAAACGACACGAAGATCCTGCAGGAACGTCACGACACGGGCAAGAATATTTTCAAGAGCCTGGGAGCGTCCGCTCCTGCCTTCGGGATGATCGGAACCCTCATCGGGCTGATCCAGATGATGGCCGCCATGAGCGACCCCTCCCAGATCGGCCCTGCCATGGCCGTGGCCCTGCTCACGACCTTCTACGGCGCCCTCCTGTCGAACCTGGTGTTCCTTCCCTTTGCAGACAAGCTGGAGATAAGGAGCAAGAGCGAGGTGCTCGCCCGACAGCTGATCGTGGACGGGGTGGTCGCCATCATCAAGGGGCAGGCCCCCAGCGTTCTCAAGGAATGCCTGCAGACCTATCTGCCCCCACAGGTTCGAATGAATCCCTACCAGTAGAACCGGGAAGGAACCGGCCTTTATGCCTGCCGAGAAGCTCATGGACATCAAGAAGGCCGCAGACGAGGCGCCGGGCTGGATCACCACCTTTGCGGACCTGATGTCTCTGCTCCTCTGCTTCTTCGTCCTGATGTTGAGCTTTTCGGAAACGGACCGGCAGTTGTTCAAGGTCCTGTCCGGGTCTCTTCGAGAGGCCTTTGGTGTTCAGCGAGAGCACCGGGTCTGGGACATGCCGAAAGGCATGAACATCATCTCCAACGAGTTCAAAGACCCCAAGTTCCTTTCCGATGATCTCGCAAGAGAGATCCGAAGCGCGATTCGAATGGCACCGGGCGGGGGGGGTGCCGCACAGATACAGGTAGAAGAAGGGGAGCTGAGTGTAAAAGTGACCTTGCCGGGTCACGTCCTGTTCGACCTCGGCAGTGCACACCTCAAGGAGGACGCTCTGCCCCTGCTGGATCAGCTGCGCAGTGTCATCCAAGAGACGCCCAACCGGATCATCGTAACCGGACACACCGATGATCTGCCCATCCGCACGCCCCAGTTCCCATCCAATTGGGAACTCTCCGCGGCCAGGGCCGGGTCCGTAATTCGCCATTTTCTCACCAAACAGGGAATCGAGGCCACTCGATTTCTGGCTGTGGGCATGGCAGACACCCTACCCCGGGTGCCGAACGATTCGGCAGTGAACCGGGCCCAAAACCGACGGGTAGAGATCGCCTTCCAGAAGCCCATAGAATCCCTTGCTCCGGGGGAAAAACAGGGTACGGATGCCTGGGTCTTCGACCCCATCTTCCAGTAGCACCTATTTCGTCCTCGTCCTTGTCCTCTTCCTCGAACCTGTGCCGCGTTTTTTTTCGTCGCCATCCCGGTTTGGATTTGCTACGCTGAAAGTAGGGTCCGAACCGGACACCGGACCAGGAACCGGAGGTTCCCAAATGCAGGGCAGATCGAGAAGACAATTCATGGAATCGTGCCTTTGCCTCACTCTCTCGGGGCTCGGGTCGACCTTCCTTTGTCTCGCAGCAGGCTCCAGACAAGAGGCAGTAGCCCTCGAACAGCCTGGAACTCAAAAGATCGACTCGAAGTTCGAACCTGCCTATTTGAAGCTCCACAGAAGCGGGGATTTGAAGAGGCGAGGACAGGCGTTGTGGAAGAACATGGAAAGCTGTCAACTCTGCCACCGGGAATGTGGGGTCAACCGACTCGAGGGGGAGGAGGGCTTCTGCCGGTCGTCGGCCCAACTCGAAGTCTCCTCGTATCACGCCCACTTCGGAGAGGAACGGCCCCTCGTGGGTAAACACGGCTCAGGGACCATCTTCTTCACCAACTGCGGCCTGCGATGTGTCTTCTGCATCAACTGGGAAATCAACCACCAGGGAAGGGGCAGCCCCAGGAGCATCGAGGATCTGGCCGGCATGATGCTTCGCCTTCAGGAAAGGGGATGTCACAACGTGAACCTCGTGACCCCTACCCACTACCCCGCACACATCCTCCTGGCAGTGGACCTGGCGGCAGGAAAGGGCCTGAGACTCCCCCTCGTGTACAACACCTGTGGGTGGGAACGTCTGGACATCCTGAAAGAACTCGACGGTGTCATCGACATCTACCTGCCCGACTTCAAGTACGGGGATGGAGAGATGGCCGCCAAGTACTCATCCGGGGCCGGAACGTATCCCGAGAGCACGAAGGCAGCGCTGCTCGAGATGCAACGACAAGTGGGTGTAGCCAGGCCGGCCCCGGACGGGGTCATGTACAAGGGCCTGATGATACGTCACCTGGTCATGCCGAACCGGGTGGCAGGGACGAAACAGGTCATGGAATGGATAGGGAAGAACCTGCCCAAGGACACCTACGTCAACATCATGTCCCAGTACAGGCCCGCGTACAAAGCCTCTTCCTATCCGGAGATCGCCCGGGGAATCACGCGAACCGAGTACACAGAGGCCCTGCGAGCCGCGAAGGATGCGGGCCTCACCCACCTCGATATTCAAGGCTCGCCTTTGTAGTGACCGCTACGCATCTCGCATGGACAGAACCACCTTGCCGACGGATTTGCGCTCGAGGAGAAGGCCCAGGGCATCGGCGGCCCGGGCCATGGGCAGGACGTTTGACACGCAGGGCTTGAGTCTTCCCTGAGAGAACCACTCGAGCATCTCTTCGAGATTCTTCCGGTTTACTTCAGGTTCTTCGAGCAGGCTGGCGCCCCACAGCACACCGACGATCTGGCAGTTCTTGTTCATGACCCGGTGAACGGCCACCTCGGGAATGCGTCCGCTCGCGAATCCGACCACCAGCAAGCGGCCGTTCCAGTTGATGCAACGCATGGCCTGGTCAAAAGCGTCCCCGCCGACCGCATCGTAGATGACGTCGGCCCCCTGCCCATCCGTCAGGGCCTTGACCTCGTCCTTGATCGTCTTCTCCCGGTAATTGATCAGATGATCCGCGCCATAGTCGGCCGCGATCTTCAGCTTTTCATCGCTCCCACCCGCAGCGAGGACCCGGGCCCCCATCTGTTTGCCCAACTCCACCGCGGTCAGACCCACCCCCCCGGTAGCGCCGAGCACGAGCAGGGTCTCCCCGGGACGCAACCCTCCCCGCTGCTTCAATGCGTAGCAGGAAGTCCCGTAGACGGTTGGAATGCTCGCCGCCTGAACCATGTCCAGGTCTTCCGGAATCGGATAGACGGTTGACCGATGCCCCACCGCCTGCTCCGCGTACCCTCCCCAGCCCGTAATGGCCAGTACACGATCGCCGGGCTTGACGTTCTCCACCCTTGCCCCAATCTCCAGGGCGACTCCCGACACCTCGGATCCGGGCGAAAACGGGAGGGGCGGCTTCATCTGGTACTTGTTCTGGATGATCAAGGTGTCGGCAAAATTCACGCCCGCTGCGTGCACCTCGATCAAGACGCTTTCATCGTCAACCTTCGGTGGGGCAATTTCTTCCACCACGAGGTCTTCCGGGGGACCGTAGGCCTTGCACAAAACGGCTTTCATCGCTCCTCTCCTCGAAGTAGGTCTGACCCCTCTTCGTTCCCTAGTGTTGTGTCTCAGAAATACGTTTACGCAGCTTTCTCTCTCTTCACGGGTTATCACCGCAGGATCGGGTTGAGATCGGGGACAGGCACCGATCTCCGAAATCCAAGCATTACAGTTGCTTAGGAGATCGGTGCCTGTCCCCGATCTCAACCATAGGC
>Ga0180429_10000998_pt1 | contig 24423 bp, 13 predicted proteins | sample SS_ome_FD_132428 | JGI IMG/M metagenome (GOLD analysis project Ga0180429, IMG submission 132428) | Hypersaline lake sediment archaeal communities from the Salton Sea, California, USA - SS_1_S_1 metaG | ecosystem: Environmental > Aquatic > Non-marine Saline and Alkaline > Hypersaline > Sediment ...
ATCCGGGCGCCCATCAGCGAAACGCCCGATCGGGGTGATTCCAGTCGGCCGGCCAGCACCCGTTGCCCGGCGGGTACCACCTCGCGACACAGTCTCAGGTCGTTGTGAAGCACCACCAAGACCTTCAGCCGCTGGAGCAGCGGGGCCAGCCGAGTAGCGTTCCACTCGCCCCGTTCGTCGAGATCGGCCTCCAGCGCCCTCAGGGTCAGGTTGCTGCCGGCGATTCGTGCGGACAACTCGCTCAGGTTCACGCGGGCAACCGGGGTTACCGGCGGAGCGTTGGCCTTGGGGACCGCGCTGGGGATCGTCTCGCGGGGGCTTTGCAGTTGAGTAGCCAATTCAACCGCCGTGCGCGACGGCGTCGGTTTCGCTTCTTCCCGTGAGCGAACAGGTCCAACTCGGGGAAAAATGATCGGCTCGCTCTTCACGCCTTCGGCCGCCCGCGCCAACGGCGGCTCGTGCACGTCCGCCGCATTGATTGCCCCGGCCGGCTGCGGGAACTTCCAACGCACTTGCGGCTCCGGACGACGATCGCCCGTCGCCATCGGCGGGTTGATTTTCCACGGCCGCGACGCGGGAGTAGAGATCTCGGTTGGCGCGGGATGCGTGTCCACAGTCGGAACCTCGGACACCGATCGCTCGACCGTTCGCGACGAACTTGCATCGGCCGGACCGCCGGCAACCGGACCGACAGCGACCGAGACCGGCTCGGCGAGTCGATGGATAAGAACCGACGCCGGTTCGGCTGCCGGCGGCATACTCTCGATCGTTTGACCCTCCGGCTGACTTGGATCGGCCGGCTCGCCCGTGGTTCGCTTCGACGGCGGGCAACTGACGGTCAACTCCGGTTGGCATAGTTCGTCCGGCAAGACGGGAGTTTCGTTTGCGGGCGGTTCCAGTTGGACAACCAACGGAGGGCTCTCGGCGTGCGGGCCGAATCGGGGGTCATCGGGCAATGGGCCGACGCTGCCGGATGCCGAACTCTGCAACGCCGACTCCAGCCACACGACCAGCCGGCCTTGTCCGGCAAACGGTCGGTCGGCCCTCTCCCAAGCGGAAAAGATCCGATACCAGGCCTCGTTGCGTCGAGCCAACTCCGCCGCCCGACTCCGGAACGTGCGATAGGTCCGGACGCGATACGCTCGCACCAGCCGGTCGATGGCCGACTTCTCTCTCGTGTCGAGCTCCCCGAGGAGTTGCAGAAGCGATGCCGTCGGGACGCTCTTCTGCCGGAGCATTTTTTGCACCCGGGCGCGCTCCTCGTCGGCCTCGTCTTTCGGCAGCACCAATCGGTTGGCGCGGTCGAGCCGGGCCTCGATATCGAGAAGCCATTGCCGCCGCTGCCGTGGATCCATCTCGACGGCCAGACGCAGTTCCGCCTCGGCGTCGAACCTATCGCTGCCGTATCCCGTAACGGGGGGCGCAAGCAGCAGCACGATGGTCGGCAATAGCATCAAACGTGGCATCACAGTCGGCATATTCCCGAGAATTGGAACGGCGGCGCAGAGTGGCTCTACTGAAGCGTAGAACGGCGGTTTGGCAAGTCAAACGCTGCTTGGTTCAGTGTTCACGACGTTCTGCGGCTTGCCGTCGAGAAAGGCTTGGACGTTTTCGACGACCGTTGCCAATAGTCGCGTTCTGGCTGCCCTGGTTGCCCAGGCGATGTGCGGCGTGACGAAACAATTTCTTGCTGCGAACAGCGGATGATCGGCCGGCGGCGGCTCGACGGACAAGACGTCTAGCCCCGCACCCGCCAGCCGGCCCGAGTTCAACGCCTCGGCCAAGGCCGCCTCGTCGACGAGCGGGCCGCGGCTGGTGTTTATCAGCAGCGCCGTCGACTTCATCATCACCAGACGCTTCGCATCGACCAGTTTCTCGGTCCGGGGCGTCAAGGGGCAGTGAAGGCTTATCACGTCGCTACGGCGGAAAACCTCGTCGAGTCTAACGATCTCGACGCCCCGCGGCACGTCTTCCGGCGGCGCCGCGTCGCAGGCCAGTACGTCCATGCCGAACGCCACGGCCAACTCCGCGGTCGCCCGACCTATTCGGCCGAAGCCGACGATCCCCATCGTCATGCCGGCCAGTTCCGCCAGCGGATAGTCCCAGTAGCAGAAGTCGTTGCTGCCGGTCCACCGCCCGCGGGCGACCGTGCCGGCGTGATATGCCACTTGCTGAGTGAAGTTCAATACGTGGGCGAACACCATTTGTGCCACCGATCGCGTACCGTAGGTTGGCACGTTGCAGACCGGGATCTTCCGCCGGCGTGCCGCTTCGACGTCGACGACGTTGTAACCGGTGGCCAGCAAGCCGACGTACTTCAGTTCGGGAAGTTGCCCGATCACCTCGCCACAGAGCACGGTCTTGTTGGTCAGCACGATCGGGGCTTCGGCCGCCCGCGAGACCACCAGTTCAGCGGGAGTGCGGTCGTGGATTTCACAGGGCCCCAAGGCCTCCAGCGCATCCCAACTCAAATCGCCCGGGTTGAGCGTGTATCCGTCCAGTACGACAATTCGCATGAGATTCCTTCAGGGGTTGCCGCGACAGGTATTACGGGCTTGCGGGCTTTCCAGAACAGGAACTAGCTTACCAGAACACGAAGCCAATCAGAATATACCGCAGAAGCCGGAAAGAAAAGGGGCTTTTTGGGGGGTGTTTGCGGGCTCTCCAATTCGCGGTTGCCCGGATCGCCGAATAAGAGTACGTTTCAAGTGAATGGAAGACGGTCTCGTTTGACCCGATAGAAACCGTAGCGCGGCCTGCAACCGCAACCAAAGTAGCATGGGCGCACGGCACGCGGATGTCCATCCACAAAGACTCTAGAGCATACCCCCAAACCCTAATCTCCAAAGCCCAAACCCTGATCCCTAACCCCTGATCCCTAACTCATGACGCCGGAAGCTTCCGACCGAACGAACCTGATGGCGGTGAACCTCAGCCTGGCGGCCAATGTGCTGCTGGCGGTGGTGAAGACGCTAGTGGGAATCGTCGGACACAGCACGGCCCTGCTGGCCGACGGAATCAACTCCACCTCCGACGTGGCCTACCTGGTAATCGTTCGGACCTTCATGCGCCTGGCCCGCAAGCCACCCGACCGCGAGCATCCTTACGGCCATCGCCAACTGGAAAACATATCGGCGGTGGTGGTGGGGGCGTTCGTGATGACGACCGGCGTGGCCATCTTCTTCGGCGCGATCAACCATGCCTACAACTTGCTGAGCGGACCCAACGAGGGCGTTCCAGCGGCGGCGCTCACGCTTTGGGTCGCCCTGTTCACCGTGATACTGAAGGTGTGGCTGATGATCTTCACCGGCCGCGTCGCTCGCCGCACGCGAAGCATCGCCGTGATGGCGTTGGCGCACGATCACCGCAACGACATCTTCTCGATCACCACCGCCGCGGCGGGGATTCTCTTCAGCCGTGCGGGCTATCCCTGGGTCGATCCGGCTGCCGGGGCCCTGGTGTCGCTGGTGGTCCTCTACACGGGTGTGGAGATCATCCGCGATTCGTCGGCCGAGTTGATGAACATTCTTCCCGACCACACCGTCAACCACCGCATCCGCCAACTTGTCGAAGTCGTGCAGGGTGTGCGGCGCGTCGAAGACGTCCACGTACACCGCATCGGGATGTACCTGCTGGTCGACGTTACCATCGGCATCGACGGCTCGCTGACCGTAAGCGCCGGCAACGAAATTGCACACCGCGCCGAAGAGGCATTGTGGGAAAACGTCCAATACCTGCGCCGCGTTACCGTGCATTATCATCCCGGATAGGCCCGGTACTACCTTCCCAAACACACCACGCGGCCGTCCATCGTTGCCAAGTACAAACGTCCCGCGGCCGCCGCCATGCCGTCCCAGACGGGTGGAGACTCCAGTTCGCATTCGGCCAGCTTGCCGCCGTCGGCCGATGAGACGGCTTGCACCAGGCCGCCGCGGCGGCCTTCGCCGGCGGCGAAGGGGTCCTGTTGGTCGATCTGATCGGTCATGCCGCCAAGCAGCAGAATATCGCCGGCCCGCAGCATCGCGCGGGGACGCATCGAAAGGCCGGCCGTCCAGAGGAACTTCAGGGCGTTTTCCTGGGAAGCTTTTCGGAAGTCCGGCAGGTGCATGTCTGCGTCGGATTGCCGCGGTGTGTTGGCGGCGAACAGGGCGTACTTCGACGCGCCACCACGCTCGACCTTCAACCCCCCCAGGTGCGCTCGCCTGACGCCCCACACCGTGGCGTCGTCGAAGGTGAGCATCAGGCCGTAGGGCACCGAGAGTTGCGAGCCCCAGTTGCCCGGCTTGTAGGTGATCCACGAGTAGGCCACCGACAGGCGGCTGAAATCGCCCGTGCCGAACACCCAGTGTGAACGGTGATTCTCCGCGCCGTCGAGCAGCCTGGAGGTGGAGAAGAGGTGCGGGCTCATGCGGTCTTGCTTTTCGAGTTTCGCATTGAACTTCAGGTGCCGCAAGAAGACCGACTGGCCGTCGCCTACGAGCACGTCGTTGAGCCCGCCTTCCGCCATCGAGAACGCGTCGCTTCGGTCCGACGCCTTGAAGGTCTTGTAGTCGGTGGCGTTCTGTACGAAACGGGTGGCGTACTGCTCGGCGGTTTCGTCCTTCCCTTCACCAAAGCGGGGATGATTGCTGCGCAGCACCGACTGGTGAATCACCTTGCCGGTGGCCGGATCAACGCCGTATAGCGAGATACCGCCGTCGAGCCAGGACGATCTTCCCGCGGCGAAATACGCGATCCCGTCCTGAACCAAGACGTTTCCATGCACGGGCCAGACCGATTCCACCTGATCCAGGACCACGGTTTTGATCTCCGCCGCGGCGGCGCGGAATCGCCAGGCCAGTTCACCGTCGGCCAACCGCAGGCAATAGACCCAACCGTCGGCACAGCCAAAAAGCACCAGCCCCCGGTGGATCGTCGGCGACGAATCTACGCGGCCGCCGGCCGTGAAGGTCCAGAGCCGGCCGCCGTCGGACGCATTCAACGCGTGTACGGTGTGCGTATCGACGGAAGCGACCAGGAGCTTCTCATCGGCGATTACCGGCTGAGTGATCTTCCCGCCGATCCGGGTTTTCCACCGCGGCTGCAACTCGGCCGCGACACGGCAATCGGCCGCTCCGCTTCGCATGGCGTTGCCGCGGTGCGTCGGCCAATCGGCCGAACCTCCGGTTTTCGGCGGCGGAACGCTTCCATAGGCCGGGCCGCGTTCGAGCCGGGCCGCCCTTGTTGCTTCGGCCGCGGCCGTGGCCGCGGACTGGCGCTGCGGGGCGACCGCCCAGAACCCGAACAGTTTCGTCTCCATGAAACAACCGCACGCGTGCGACGGGGCATAGATCAGGCCGTTGCACGGCATGACGCCGTATTGGCACGTGCCGCGAACCCAGTTGTTGCGCGAGTGGTTGTCGGCAACCAGGTCGAGGAACTCGATTCCGCGATGGCCGCTTAGGATGTACCGGTCGGTGGCCTTTTCGCGATAACATCGGTGATGATGCCCAACCGTGCGAAGGTCGGCCAGCACGGTGTTGGTTTTCTTGATTTCCCCGGTACGCAGATCGCGTCCCTCGGTGAAAGTGGCGCCCAGCCACACCAGCTTGCCTTCCGGTCCGGTAGTAACGAACACGTCGGCCGGCGAGCGAAACCCCGGCCTGCTGGGGCACTCCCAAAGCGGTTGACCGTCTGAAGCCGAAAGGACCGAAAGCTTGGCTCCGTCGGCCAGCAGTACGATGCCGTCGTGTACGACCAGCGTTGCCACCGACCAGCCCACCGCCCGGGCCGTTTTAGACTTTCCGGGCTTGCCTTTCTTGCGTTTGGCGGCCTTGGCGGTGCTGTCGGCCTTTGGCTTGGGTTTGTCGGCCACGACGGGCATCCAGTTCCAGATCTGCTTGCCCGAGTCGCGGTCCAGGCACATCACGCCCCCGTCGCACTGGAAGAACACCCGCGAGCTTTCGGCGGCTAATGTCAGCGGGACGGGATTCGCCTCGGGACTCGACCATTTCCAGAGTAGTCCACCCGTCTCGGCCCGCAGTGCGACGATTGTCTTCCGGTTGGGATACGCCGCTTCTCCGCGACGTGCCGGATCGATTGCCGCCTGCTCGGCGGCGGGCGAACCGGTCAGCACGAGCAGGACACCGCCGTCGACGATGAGTTCTTCCGCTCCGCCGGTTTCCTCGTAGGTCCGTACGATCCGGCCGGTTGCCGCGTCGAGCGCCGCGACCGGTTCGCTCATACCCAGCGGCACGTAGACGCGATCGTCAACGGCGACCAGCGTTCGGGGAAGCTGGACCGGTCCGGAGCGGAAACCCTTGCGATGGTACGCCCACGACGACATGGGCCGTTTCCACAAGAGCATGCCGTTGAAGGCGTCGCGTCCGATGACCGACCAGCGGCCCGGCACTTCCATCGTGCCGGCGGGGCCGTCGTCGAGGATGTAAAAGAGCCTGTTTTGCGTCGCGACAACGGAACTGATGCTTGCCAGCGTGTGATGATGGCGTGACCAGATCGGGGCGGCCATCCACTGCATGTGTCGCGGCGGTCCGGCCACGGTGTCGTGGCTTACGGCGTTGCCGCCCGCGTCGTGCAAGTAGTGTGTCCACTGATCGATCTGCTCCGGACGGGCCTTCATGGTTCGGGTCCACTTGCCGCCCTTCTTGACGTAGGCCACGCCCCGGGGGCACAGCACTCGCAAGACCTCGTCCATGGCGATCGGGCCGAGATCCTCCGACACGATCAGATTGACGAGGTTGTCGATGTATGGCAGCCGGCCGCCGTCGAAGCGGTCGATGAACACCTTGCCGCGCAGCCCGAGCCGGCCGGCGTGCGCCCGGGCGTTGGCAACGTTGGCCGCATCGGCGTCCAATCCCTGCACGAGGAAGCGGTCGTCGGCCCGCAGCGCGGCCGTGAGGTTTCCGTCGCCGCAGCCGAGATGCACGACCAGTCCGCCCTCGACGCCCGTCGCATCGAGGATATCCTCCGCCGCCCGGCGCGAGGCGTCTTCGGCCGGGGCCAAAGAGATTCCCGCGGCAAGCGACAAGACGACGGTCACGCAGAGCACGGCTGTCGATTTTGATTTCGCGTTCATTTCGGTGATACTCCTTTTCGTTTTTCGAGAGTCGGGATAGATACAGCAAGTATCTCTCGTTTCGGCTTGCCCGTCAATTGCCGAAGGCGACGGTCTCGTTTAACCCTCAGCCGAAGGCGACGGTTGTTCTGCGAAGGAGCCGCGTAACCAACGGCCTTCGCCTACGGCTTCGGGTTAAACGACCTGATAGAGACCGGAAAGTCATCTATCGGCAGCACCTAAATGTATGGCACACCGTAAGTTATCTGGGAGCCGCTATACATCGCGTCATATTTCTGGTATTCTATATGTGTGTAGAATGGCTCGAATGAGGCAAGAGAACATGCTGTCGATCGTCATACCGGTTTTCAACGAAGAAGAGAGCCTCAGGGCCTTGCACGAGCAACTCAGCGAGGTCGCTGCCGCCGAAGGCTACAAGTTGGACGTGGTATTCGTTGACGATGGCTCGACCGACGGCTCGTGGGAACTGATCGAGCAACTGGCGGCCGAGGACCCTCGAATTCGGGGCTTGCGCTTCCGCCGCAATTTCGGCAAGGCGGCGGCACTCAGCGCCGGGTTCGCCCACGCGCGGGGAGAAATGGTGATGACGCTCGACGCCGATCTCCAGGACGATCCGAACGAGATCCCCGGATTCCTCGCCGAAATGAACAAAGGCTACGACGTGGTCAGCGGATGGAAGAAGGTCCGGCACGATCCCTGGCACAAAGTGTATCCGTCGCGGGTGTTCAACTGGCTGGTCAGCTCGATGACCGGCGTGAAGCTGCACGATCACAATTGCGGCATGAAGTGTTACCTGCGCAAGATCTTCGATGAAGTCCGGCTCTACGGCGAGTTGCATCGCTTCGTGCCGGTGCTTGCCGCCGGGCGGGGATACCGCGTCGGCGAACTGGTCATCCAACACCGCGCGCGACAGTTCGGCCACTCGAAGTACGGCCTGTCTCGATTCGTCAAAGGGTTCCTCGACCTGCTTACCGTGAAGTTCCTCACCGGGTTCGGACAGCGGCCGCAGCACGCGCTGGGAACGCTTGGCCTGGTGTCGTTCTTCCTCGGCGTGTTTGGACTGACTTACATGGCGGCGTGGTGGGGAGTGTCGCGAATCGACTGGTTCGGCCTGACACCGATCCATCTGCACCAGCGGCCGGCCGTGCTATACTCGGTGGCCCTGTTGCTGCTGGGCGGACAGTTGATGTCGATCGGGTTCCTGGCCGAGTTGTTCATCGCCTATCACGATCCGGACATCAAGTCATACTCGATCTGCCGGCGCGCCGGCACCGAACCGGACACCGCCCGAAATCCCTCCGAAAACTCCCCCCCCTCAAGCAAATGACCTCTGCAACCGACGACTCCCGGGCGCAACTCCGCCGCACCGCGTATCTGCTGCTGATCTGCATCGGCACGGGCGCAATGTTGGGACGGATCTTCGCCGTCGATTCGGTCGACAAAATCGGCATGCAAGAGTACCGCCTGAAGCAGATCGGCGATGAACTTGCCCGGCGGCGGGCCGAACTCGAAGAACGGGGCGTCCAAGGCAAGAAGCTACAGCGCGAATTGACCAGGATCGAAAAGGCCCTCTACGACCGGGCCCTGCTGCGACGGCCTTTCCTAAGCGCGAACGATCGCAGCCGCTGGTGTACGCTCAGGGCGCTGGTCGAGAAAGATATGCGAGTCGAAGGGGCGCCCTATTCGATCGACAACGTGATCCAGCAGCCCACCTGGGACACAATCGACATGGTCAAGCACGACGGGCATCTCTATTCGAGCAAGCCGCCGCTGCTGCCGACCTTGATGGCCGGCCAATACTGGCTGATCAATCGCACCACCGGCATGACGCTGGGGACGCATCCCTACACGGTCGGCCGGTTGATCCTGGTGACCTTCAACGTAATCCCCTTGCTGGTCTACTTCGTTCTGCTTGCCCGACTGATCGAGCGATTCGGCACCACCGACTTCGGCCGGCTGTTTGCCATGTCGGCGGCCGTGTTCGGGACGTTTCTGGTTACGTTTGCGATTGTGATCAACAACCATCTGCCGGCGGCCGTTTGCGCGGCGGTGGCGATCTACGCCTTGGTGCGAATTTGGTTCGACGACGAGCGGCGGCTGCGATATTTCGTCATCGCCGGGACGTTCGCCGCACTGACGGCGGCAAATGAACTGCCGGCGGCGGCGCTGGCGGCGGCGATCGGCCTGGCCCTGTTGTGGAAGGCGCCCAAGCAGACGTTGATCGCTTCCTTGCCGGCGGCGCTGCTGGTGGGCGTCGCGTTCTTCGGCACGAGTTGGATCGCCCATCGCAGTCTCAAGCCGGCCTACATGCACCGCAGCGAGGGCGACAACTGGTACGACTACACTTTCGAACGAAACGGACACCAGCACGAAAGCTATTGGAACAACCCTGTGGGCGTCGATCAGGGTGAACAGAAGGCCGCGGTCTACGCGTTGCACGTGCTGGTGGGGCATCACGGCATCTTTTCGCTCACGCCCGTCTGGATCCTCAGCGTGGCCGGAGCCGTGCTCTGGCTGTTGCCCGGGCAGGATCGGCGGCTGAGGGAACTGGCCCTGCTGATCGTCGCCGTGTCGTTGGTCTGTCTGGCGTTTTATCTTTCCCGGGGACCCGTCTATCGCAACTACGGCGGCGTGACCAGCGGGCTGCGTTGGATGTTCTGGTTCGCCCCGCTATGGCTGCTGCTGCTGCTTCCCGCCGCCGACGCCATGGCTTCGCGCCGATGGACCCGCGGCGTGGCACTGGCGTTGTTGATTGTCTCGGTGCTTTCGGCGTGCTATCCCACCTGGAACCCGTGGGTGCATCCGTGGCTGATGGACTACTTGCATTATCTCGGCTGGGTATAAGAGAGGATCTATCTGTTATGACAACCCTGCATCGGTTCTTGTCCTGCTGCGCAGTCTCGTTGATGTTCCTTGCGCTGCTGTTGCCCTCGCTCACAACGGCCGCCGACGTAGGCAAAGCCCCCGACTTGGCTGCGGCTAATTGGCTCTGGGCGCCGAAAGCGCCGGCCGGCGTGGGAGCAACGAGCTTCTTCCGCCGCAAGTTCGACCTGACGGCCACGCCCGTCGAAGCCACTATCGCGATGACGGCCGACAACGGATACGAGTTGTTCGTCAACAACGAACTGGTGGCCGCCGATCTGGGGTACGGTACCGAACACTGGGGCAGCGTCGAGCGGTTCCGCATCGAGAAATATCTGCACGACGGCGCCAACGTGATTGCCATCAAGGGCGAGTGCCTGGGTGGATCGGCCGGCGTGGTCGCCGCCGTCTACGTCAAGACGGCCGATGGCAAGGAAACTTCGTTCGTAACCGACGAAGATTGGATCAGCATTGCCAAGGCCGCACAGAACTGGCCCGAACCGGATCACGACGATACGCTGTGGAAGCCGGCGGCGGTGCTCGGCAAGATGGGCAGCGGGCCTTGGAAAACGCTGGCGATTCCCAATCAGATCACCGACCCGAAGAAGTTGGTGGTCGACCGCGGCGTACCCGGCCGATACGTCGCGCAGCCCAGCGGCACGTTCAGCGAACCGGGGGATGATTTTCGCTGGCCGGCCGGCGTGGTGTTCGTCGAGGGCAGGGCCCCGGTCCATTCGACCAGGGCGGCAACAACGAAGTTCGGGATCCGGGGGACCGAGTCGTCGTTCGAGTACGACACGCCCGCCCCGGCCGTTTCGGGCCACCGGCTCTACGCCATGGTTCCGGCCACCCCCGACGCCGGCGCGCGACTGCTGCTGGATGCCGGCACCGGTCTGATCGCTTGTCCCACCTGTTCGTACGACGGCCGCGAGATCGTCTTCGCAATGGTGCCCGAGGGCGAGAAGTTCTTCAAGCTGTTCCGCATCGGCGTCGACGGCTCCGGCCTTGAACGGATAACGACCGGTCCCTGGCAGGACTACGATCCGGCGATCCTGCCCGACGGGCGGATCGTCTTCGCCACGAGCCGGACCGGCAGCCGCGACGAGTATCACGGTAACACTGCCCGGAGTCTTTACGTGCTCGGGGCCGATCGCGCGACGATCCGCCCGCTGACGTATCACATCGTGGCCGACAGCGCGCCGGAAGTGATGCCCGACGGAAGGATCGCTTTCGTTCGTCACGACAACTTCCTGGAACGCGCGAAGGTGGAAACGCGGATCCACAGCGTGCATTCCGACGGCACGGCCGGGCAAACGCTGATCGGACCCGACCGCGGCAAGATCCAGTACGACCGTCCGACCGGGGCGGAGCATCCCTATAACTGGCTGCGGAACTACGGGTTCGGCTCTCCCGCTCCGCTGGCCGACGGGCGGTTGGCCTGTTTGTCGAACTTCGGCCCGATGATCACCACGGTGCTGCTGCGCGAAAGAGTCGGTCGGGAGCGAATGCCCGCCGACGTACCCTTGTTCGACATCTCTCCGCTGCCCGACGGGCGATTGCTGTGTAGCACTCCGGCCGGCGAGTTGGGTGTCCTCGATCCGAACACCGGCACGGCCGTCAAGCTGATCGAAAGCGAAGCCCGCGACCTGCACTCGGTCGTCTATCTCGGCCCCCGGCCGCAGCCGCGTTCGATGGCCGCGATGGTGCGGCCCGGCGCCGATCAGACTCACTCGAAGAGCGGGTTCCTGCTCTGCCAACGCATCTTCGATACGCAACAAATCGACGGCGATTGGCAACGTGTCAAGGCGGTTCGCGTGTTCCGGGGTAAACCGTTCACGCTGCGAGCGGCACGCCACCAATACGGCCACATCGGCGTGGAAGGGGTCGAGTTGGGCGTGGCCCCGCTGGCACCCGACGGGTCGTTCTTCATTCGCGTTCCGGCCGATCAGGCGCTGGCGATCCAGGCAATCGACGCCGAGGGCCGCCCGGTCGTCAACGAATTGAGTTGGATATACGTTCGCCCCGGCGAGATGCGCTCCTGCACCGGATGCCATAACCAGCGTCAGGCGGCGCCGAACTTCCGCACCGGCGCGGCGTTGGCCTCGGTGGCGCCGCCGGCCGACTTGCGCGGACGCGGCACTCAGCACCGTTTCCGCGCCAACAACGCTGCCAACGGGGGCGTGCTCAACCTGCAAATGGATCGCTTCCGCGAGGCGGCCAGCATCGACCTGTACACCCAGGTGACGCTGCCGCCGGGTTTCGATCCGGGTGAGTTGCCGCCGGGACGAGCGGCGGAAGTCGACCGGCTGACGGAGATTCTCAGACGCGGCGCCGGGGCCGAAAAGGTCTCGGCCGCCGAGCGCTTGGCAACTTTTCGCGATCGCCGGGCGGCGCCGGCCCTGGCCGCGATGCTCGCCGATGCGGATCCCAGGGTCCGCACGGCCGCGGCGCTCGCGCTGGCGCCCTGCGGGAACCGCGCGGCGGTGGTGCCGCTGCTTGCCGCCTTGTCCGATACCGATCCGCACGCGGCCCAGGCCGCCAGTATCGCCTTGGAGCACCTCACCGGGCACACCGAACCGTTCAATCCGTACAACGATCGAGCAGAAACAGCACGGCAGGCCGCCGCGTGGAGGCAGTGGATCGGCCAGCACGATTTCGACTCCATCGAGCAAGACCTGGTGGCCAGGATCGCGGCGGAAGACCCGATCGCCGTCCAGCGGGCAATCGAGGCGCTGGGGCACATCGGCTCCGATGCGGCCGCCGCGGCGTTGCGCGAGTACGTCGAGTCGGGCCGCAAAGACAGCCTGGTTGCCCGGCTGGCGGCGATTCGCGCCCTGGGGCATCTCGGCGACGAGGCGGCTGCGTCGATGGCCGTGCCGATGTTGGCGAAGATCCTCGAAGAGAATACCGTCAAGGCGCCGCTGAAACCGCAAAAGAGTCACGAGTTCGGCTGGGCCGCCCCGCCGGACCACCTGGCCGGGGCCGCCGCCGAAGCACTCGGCTGGATCGCCACGCCCGCGGCCGAAGACCGGCTGGTGGCCGCTTACGCAAAACTGGCCGAGTTCTGGTACTACACCTTCCGGACCGCCGACCACGACTGGCTGATGGGCTGTCATAGCTCGATTCCACACTACCGCATTGCCGAGGCACTCGACGCAATCGGATCGAAGAAGGCCGCCGCCCTGACCGGCAAGTTGCTCGAATCGGTGCCGATTGATCCGGACCGGGGGCTGCTGCATGAGAACGACGCCTACGAAACGCTCACCGGCCGGTTGATCCAACGCAACGGCATGGGGCCCGCGGTCGTCGATGCCTGCCTGGCCGTGCTGGGCGATGAGGACGCCAAGACCACGCCCGAGTTGACCCGATCGGTGACCGTCTCACCGCCGGCAAGGTCGGTAAAGCCGCTTGCGCCGCCCTCCCGAGCGGCACATCTGTTATCGGTGGTTTGCCTGCGGCCGGAAGATGCGCCACGGGTCCGCGCCGCGTTGGAGCGATACCGCTCGCAGCCGCCGTCGCGTATCCGCTGTTGGGTCTGCTTCTTCCTGGCAAGAACGCTCGGCAAGCTTGGCGACAGCGACAGCGCCGCACTGCTGCGGTCGATCGTGGACGACGATCCGACCGAGTTCAGTTTCGGGCTGCCGGACGCGCCGAACGTGTTCATCCACAATGCGATGACGCCGGCCTACCGTGCCGCCGCGGCCGACGCCTTGGGACGGATCGGGGCCCGGCAGACGAGCGACTCGCTGATCGCGGCGGTTGCGAACTACGATAACGCCATGGAAGTGCGACAGGCGGCCGCCGACGCCTTGCGGCGGATCGCCGACCCGGCTACGCTGCCGCGGTTACAGAAACTGGCGGCCGATTATCCCGAGATCGCCACGCAACAGACGCTTCTGGAGGCCTGTGCCGCCATTCGCGAGAAGTGACGTGATAGTCGTTGTTCGCTCCGCGAACAAACGCTTCTTGGGAGAGCGAACTACTGCATTACTTCAACGCTTGTTCGCGGAGCGAACAACGACTATTCGGAGAAATCATGCCCCGAGTTCTAGTTACCCCGATCATGCTGCACAACGTCGACGGTCCTTATCGCGAAATCCTCGACCGGGGCGGTTTCGAGGCGCTCTATCCGCCGGCAGGGATCCCGCTGAAGGATCCCCGCGTGCTTGCCGCGCAGTTGAAGGGCATCGACGCGGTGATCGCCAGCATGGAACCGTACAATCGCGAAGTGCTGGCGGGCGCCGATCTGAGGGTGATCGCCCGAAACGGAGTAGGCTACGACACGGTCGACGTGGCGGCGGCCACCGAGCGCGGCGTTGTGGTGGCGATCACACCCGGCGTGAACCAGGACTCGGTCGCCGAACACGCGATTGCGTTGATGTTGGCCGCCGCTCACGGCTATCCCGGCCGACAGACCGAAGCGTGCAGCGGCGCGTGGAAGCGAAAACCCCTTCCGCGGCTGGGCGGAAAGACGCTGGGGTTGCTCGGGCTGGGGGCCATCGGTCGGGCGGTCGTGCCGAGGGCGATCGGATTGGGAATGAACGTCATCGCTCATGACCCCGTGCCCGACGACGACTTCGCGCGGCGCCACGGCGTGCGGTTGTGCTCCTTCGACGAGTTGTTGGCCGAGGCCGACGTGGTCAGTCTGCACCTGCCGTGTACGCCGGAAACGACCGACGTGATCGACGCGGTGTCGCTCGGGAAGATGAAACCCGGTTCGATTCTGGTAAACACGGGCCGCGGGGGTCTGGTCGATGAAGACGCGCTGGCCGACGCCTTGCGGAGCGGCCATCTCGCCGCCGCCGCCTTGGACGTCTTCAAAGTCGAACCGCTACCGGCCGACAGCCCCCTGGCGAACATGGATAACGTGGTGGCGTGTCCGCACATGGGCGGCATCGACCGGGAAGCACTCGCCGGCATGGCACAACTGGCGGCCGAGAACATCGTCGAACTGCACCAAGGACGCTGGCCGGCGGGGCGGGTGGTTAACGAGGAGATTCGCGCAGCTTGGAAGTGGTAAGGCGGATGTTTTTCAATGCACCGGTGGTCCTCCAGGTGGCGACGCCCAGCGGCATTACCGATTCCTCCTCGAACCAGATCGTCAGTTTGTGGTCTTTGATGAGGAAATCGACGACCTTTTCCTTGTCGATCCAGACTTCGATCTTCTGCTTCGTTACGCGTAGCCTGATGCGATACCACTTGCCGTTGTCGAACTCCTTGTAGACGCAAGTTTCGTTTTCGGCGGCCGGTTCACCGTCGATGCACGACAGCCCGACGATCGGTCCGCCCCATCCGCCGACGATCAGCGTGCAGGGCGACTCGCCGACCGGAAAGGTCATTCCACAGAAGAAATCTTCGCCGTCGACGCGCATTGCATCGAGCGAGATTTCGTAATCGACCTTGGGGAACTTGCCCGTCCAGCGCACACAGGAGCCGGGCTGCCCCTTGCCGATCACCAGTCGGCCGTCCTTCACTTCAACCTTGCCGTGGTGGATGAAGTCGAACTGATCGTCGATCGTCCACTTGCCGAGCGTTCGGCCGTCGAACAGGCTAACCGACTCTTCCCCCACCGCCGGCAGCGGCAAGATGAGCAAGACCGGCAATATCAGTGAGAGGCGTGATGGTCGTGTGATCGTCATGTCGCGTCGTTTCCCATAGTCGTTTCCCATAGTCGTTGTTCGCTCCGCGAACAAACGTTGGTTCGCGGAGCGAACCACGACTAATCCAATCATAACCCAACCATTATCGCAAAGCTACCGATCCTCGAGCTGCCTGAGGATCTCGCGTATCCGCTCGGCGAGGTCCGAACCGGGCGGAACCAGTCTGAGGCCGCGGCTAAACTCCGCGGCGGCTTCCCCGGCGCGGCCTTCGGCGGCCAGGGCCGCGCCGAGATTCAAATAGGCCTCGACCAGCCGCCGGTCGATCCGCAGGGCAGCCCGATAATGGGCAATCGCCTCGCCGGCCTTCCCTTGTTGTGCCAATACGATGCCGAGGTTCACGTGTGCCCTGGCGTAATTCGGATCAAATCGCAGCGCCGCGCGATAATGCTCGACGGCCTCGTCGGGCGCTTGTCGTGCCTCGAGCAAGTTGGCCAGGTTGAAATGGGCCGCCGCCCAGTCGGGGTGTATCTTCAGTGCTGCCCGATAGTGATCCTCCGCCTGCTTCACGGCTTCGGGCGTCGCCAGCATTTCCAACGCCGCACCCAGGTTGACGCGGAGGATGACGTCACGAGGGTTTTCATCGAGTGCAGTGTGATACAGCCCGATTGCCCCGGCGAGATCTCGGCGGTCGATCAGCAATTTTCCCAAGCCAACGTATGCCGGCGTGCATTTTCGGTCGAGTTGAATCGCCGCCCGATAGGACTCCTCGGCCCCTTCGAGGGCCTTGTGCTCGGCCAGCGCATCGGCAAGGTAGCAACGCTCGACGGCGGAGTGCGGAGCGAGCCGCACGGCCTCGCGCAACGCGCGGAGCCCATGGTCCAATTGGCCTTCGGCGATCAGCGAGCGCCCCAAGCTGCCGTGCAGCCGTGCGTTGTCGGGATGGTCGGCCAGGGCCGCCTGATACCACTCGATCGCCTCGGCGTGCTGCTGCTTCCTGGCCGCCATAAGCCCGCGAGCGTGTCTGGCCGTCAGGCTCCGCGGGTTGACGCGCAACGCGTGGGTCAACAGGCTTTCGTCGTCGCGCCAGTGGGAAGTCTGCACGAAGGCGGCCGTACCGAGCACACCGAGCACGACCGCCGCAATACCGGCCGTCGACCGCTTCCACCGCCCGGCCAGCAGCCCGCAAAGCGCCAGTGCCGGACCGAGCATCGCCAGGTAGACGTAGCGATCGGCGACGGTGGAGATCCGTTGAAAAGAGAACGGCACCAGTCCCAGCACGGGCAGCAGCCCTACGAAAAACACGCCGGCGGCAGTCAGCCACAGCCGCCGGTCCTTGAGCCATCCCAACCCCAATAGTACGGCGGCCGGCAACAGCCAGGCAAAGTAGAACCACCATTGTTCGACGGTCCACGCCGGCGAGCGGCCATAGTCGGGACCGAGATGCCACGGGGCCATCAGTTTCAGCAAGTAGAATGACAACGCATCGCCGGCCAACAGCGGCCGGGTCCACGGCGGAGCGACGAACGCCAAGTACCGGTCGGGCTGTTGGTATTTTGTCAGCACGACCCAAACGCCGGCGATCAGCAACCAGGGACCCAGGCTCAAAGCGATCCGGCGCACCGGACGACGCAGCAGGCCAAACTCCAGCGCCGCGATCATCAACGGCACGGCCACCGCCGCCGGTTTGCACAACAGGGCGGCAACAAACACGGCGGTCGCCGTCACGTAGCCGGCGGCCGTCGATTTCCGCGGTTGCATTTTTGCCGCATCCGCGTAGCGAAGATACTGCCAAACGGCCGCCAGCCCGAACAGGGCGCACAACACACCGCGAGTTTCCGATATCCAAGCGACCGATTCGACCTGGAGTGGATGCACCGCGAACAACATCGCACCGGCACAGGCGGCCCCGTCGTGGCGAAACAACCGTCGCAGTATGGTGAACACCGCCAATACGCAGCCGACGTGCAAGGCCAGGTTGCCCAGGTGAAACACCGTGGCACTGAGCGCCCAGCCGTCGTCGTCCGGCGTAGAGCGTTGGGCAATCGCCGCCTCGCCCGCGAAAAACGTGTAGCTCAGCGGAATGTAGAGTCCCCAGTAGGGTTCGGTCCAGATCTCGGCAAGGCCGTGCCACGAGGGCGGGTTGACGTGGGGGTTGTCGCGGATGTGTTTGGTATCGTCCCAGTCGAGAAAGCCGTGACCGCCGACCTGGCCGAAGACCGTCACCGTAGCGACGACCAGCAAGGCGGCCGTCACGAGAGGCTGCCGATTCGATAATCGACCGGAATCATCGGTCATGTGTATCTCTTGTTCATAAACGCATAGTCGATAGTCGTTGTTCGCTCCGCGAACGAACACTGGTTCGCGGAACGAACCACGACTATCCTATCCTCGTTTCCAACCGTTGACAATCCGAACGGGGCTGGATAGGATCGATCATTGTGTGATCTGCACGAGCCAATGCAAACGGATGCCGAACGTGGCCGCCTTACGTGCCCGAATCTCGCTCTCCGCCCGACAAACGTTCGGCGCTGTAATGGTTGCCCTGGCGATGCTCACGGCGGCAGTGATGGCGTCGCTGGGCCTGAGCAATCACCTCTTCTGGGACGACGAGGCCAACACGGCGATCTACGCCAGAAATCTCATCGAGTTGGGCCGGATAACCGCTTTCGACGGAACGAACGTATTGGGATACGCCTACGGCGGTGCCTTGGGCGAAGACCTCGGCCGAGAACTGCGCGTGCCCTCCTTGCCGGCCTACGTCGCCGCGGCCGGCATGATGCTGTGCGGTCAGACCACCTTCGGTGGGCGGATCATGTTCGTCGCGGCCGGCGTGTTGTCGGTCGGGCTGCTGGCCGTCTGGCTGCGACGTCACTTCGGCCCGCGGTTTCCCTGGTGGTTGCCGCCGCTCATCTTGGCCTTCTCGCCGGCCTATCTGTTGTTCATTCGCAACTGCCGCTACTATTCGCTGGGCGTGGCGTTCACGCTGCTGGTGTGGATATTCTGGGCCCCCGGCCGCCGGCGCGATGCCGCGGGCCGCGGGCCGCTTTCCGATCCACGCTTCCTTCTGCGGTGTTGCGGCTGTGCGGTGGCTCTGGTCCTTTTGCTGTCGACCCACTATCTCAACGCAGCGACCGTGCTGGTGACGCTGCCGCTGTTTCTGCTGGAGCGAGACTACCGCAGCACGAGGCAATACGTGTTGTTGGGTGTCGTCTACGCCACGGCACTGGTCTACGCATTGTGGGTGCTGGCCACCGTCAACCCGTTCGGAACCGAATATGACATGGCCGAGGACTGGCTCTTTGGGACCGGCCCGAAGCCGGATGCCCTGTTTCGATTTGTGCGTCATCTTTGGTGGTTGCTGCGCGACCTGGGCACTCACGAGTTTCTTCCCTGGTGTCTGCTGGTCTTGCTGCCCGTGCCGTGGTTGCCGGCCGCGCGTCTGCCGCGAGCCGTGTTGCGATTGCGTCGCTGGTCGTTGCAGGGAATGATCTTGCTGGCGGTCGTGCTCGTGTACGTACTGGTGGCGGCGTTGCTCACGCCCGCCGACATGGCCAAGGGACCGACGGCCGAGATGCGTTACGCGGTGCCGCTGTTGACGTTGGGCGCCGCGCTGGGCGGGCTCGCGCTGGTAATCCTCTGGGAGCTTGCCCGGCCGTTGGCGCCGCCGGCGTTCGTTCTGCTGATTGCTTCGAACTTGCCGCACCTGGGCTTCGTGATCGATCGATCCGACGGCACCCGCTCGTGGTGGCCGCCGACGCTGACCCGGTACGTCGGCGAACTGTTCGACGACTACACGACTGGCAACGAGGCCCTGATCGCGCTGCTGGAGGAGCTTCCGCCGGGCACGACCGTTCGCACCTGGCCCACCTATGCCACGCACCCGGCCATGTTCTACGTTCCCAAGTTGCGCTATTGCGATCAGTTGACCGAAGCGAAACCGCTTCGCGAGGACTTGAGGTCCGCGCTTGCGGATCGCGACTACTTGTTCGTCGAGCGTGCCCGGCCCGACGTGGTGTTGGTGCCGGCACCGTATCTGGCTCAAACGCAAAAGGTGCTCGACGCCCGTTTTGGCCCCGGTACTTACCGCATGCGCAAGACGCTGGCACCGCACTGGAACTACACGTCGAAGCCGGAGATTCCACGGCATTTTTTCAAGCGACCATCGTCCGACTGGCTCCGCTTTCCCGGCATTGTGGTGCTGGCGGCCGTCGACCGCCCGGTGATCGATCATCCGGCCCTGGCAAGCAATGCGGCCGATTTCCAGGCCATGTTGCATCTCGGCTTGGCGCTGAAAAACGCCGGCGAGGCGGAAGCAGCTATTGCACACTTTCAGCGGGCAATACGGATCGATCCCGATCGCATCGAGCCGCACGTGCACCTGGGGGTCTTGCTGCTGACGCGGCGGAAACCGGACGCGGCGGCCGAGCAGTTCGAGACCGCCGTGCGGATCGATCCCAAGTCGGCCGACGCGCGACTGAAACTCGGCACGGCTTTGGAGGAGTTGAACAGGCCGGAAGAGGCTCACCGCCAATACACGGCCGCCCTGGCGATGGACCCCGAGTGGCCGCTGGCTCACTACAACCTGGCGAACCTGCTGGTCAGCCAGGGCAAGTTGGACGCGGCCATCGAACACTATCGAACGGTTTTGCGTCTCGACCCGGAATACATCCGTGCCCGCGTCAACCTCGGCAACGCCCTGCTGGATCAAGGCAAGACAGATGAGGCGATGCAACACTTCCGATCGGCCATACAGATTCAGCCCGATTTCGTTCCCGCCCGGCTGAACATGGCCCGAGCGATGTTGGCCCGCGGATCGCGCCCAGCGGCGATTGCCGAATTCCGCCGGGCGCTGGCGTTGATTCCCCCCAACACGCCGCTGGCCGAGCAGGTGCGGGGGATCATTCGGGAGTTGGAGGAGTGAGGAGAGAAGGGCGAGAGGTGATGGGGGAAGGGTGGCGGAAGAAGAGTGATGGGGGGAAAGGAAGGGGAAAGGGTGAAGGGGGAAGGGGGAAGGGTGGCATGCCCAGAACGCAGCGATGGGCGTGGTGCACCCGGCTTTGCGGTCTCCTGTCAACCACCTGCGCGGCGGAAACGGACCGCGGAACGCCCCCAGCCTCAGGGGGGTCCATTCCCACCGTTGTATTCCTTACAGATTCACCGCGTTCGCCGATTGTTCAGATTCCAAGTAGGTCGGACAGGCCCTGACATACGCGGCTTCCCGGCGGATTTGTGATCCACCGTCCGGCGTTATAGAATGGCGCGATGATGCAGTTTCCTCGACTCTTAGAACGGAGCAACACGATGCACTTGATGCGATTGTATGCGTCGACCGTCATTGCCGTCCTGATCGGCATCCCACTCTTTCCTTGTGCGACAAACGCCGACGACAACTTCGCCGACATTTTCAACGGCCGGGACCTCTCCGGCTGGGTCGCCGCCGGCGCGACGACCTACAAAGACGGCGATGAAGAGAAGCCGGTCTGGACCGTCGAAGACGGCATGATCGTTTGCGCGGGCAAGGGCTACGGGTTTCTTACTTTCGACAAAGAACTGACCGACTTCATCGTTCACGTCGAGTATCGCATGTGCCCCGGATGCAACAGCGGCTTGGGGATCCGCAGCAAAAAGTACGACGGCAAGCGTGGCACGCGGCCTTCCACTTCGGGCTACGAAATGCAGATTGTCGACGACGCCCGACGCGAGCCAAGCAACCATTCCAGCGGCTCGCTCTACCGCTACGTCGCCCCGGCGGTGAACGCCCACAAGCCGGCCGGAGAGTGGAACGTCGTTGAGGTCGAGTGCCGCGGCCCGAACATCAAGATCACCATGAACGGCCAGGTTATTCACGACATCGACCAAAGCCGGATCGAGAAGATCAAGAACAAGCCGCTGTCGGGATACTTCTGCGTGCAGAACCACGGCCGGAAGATCGAGTATCGCAATCTGCGGTTGAAAGAGTTATAAGCACCCACCCTACGAAAACAAATCTCGCTCCGGTTCGATGCACTTCGGCCCCTCGTTGGCCGGGCTGTTGACGAACGTGCCGACCGGATCGGCCGTCATCTCCTCCGGCGGATAGGGAATCATCAACTCGGCGAGCGATTCGCTCTGCACGGCCGGATCCAACCAGGTTTGGTAGGCCGCCGGCCCGAGGATCACCGGCATGCGGTTGTGAATCGGACGCATCAGGTCGTTCGGCTCGGTCGTCAACAACGTACACGACTCGACGTACGAATGCTCGGCTCCCTCCCACGCTTCCCACAGCCCCGCGAAGGCGAACGGGCGGTCGTCTTTCATGCGAACGAAGAACGGCCGCCGGCCGCGTCCCTTGCCTTGCCATTCGTAGAAGCCGTCGGCCGGAAGCAAGCAACGCCGGCGACGGAACGCCGCCCGATAGGCCGGTTTCTCGGCCACGGTTTCAGCCCGGGCGTTGATCATTCGGTTGCCGACAGCCGGGTCTTTGGCCCAACCGGGAATCAGGCCCCAGCGAAGCCAAACCAGTTCGCGCCGCCGTTGCGGCCCGTCGGGCGCAAGCCGCACCACGGCCACCGGCTGCGACGGGGCCACATTGAACCGCGCCGTAAACGGCGGCACCTCGAACACGGCAAACTGCTCGGCCACCACGCTGGCCGGGATTCGGAGAGTGAAACGTCCACACATGATGAGTATTCTAAATGGCCACACCCAAAGTAGCCTATACGGTTTCCCAGAAATCAGCAACGGGGGGGTACGCCCCACCCGGCCGCCGCTGTCGATCGCGTCGACGCCCGGATAACCCTCACGTCCCGTGCAACCGGTCGCCGATAATAGTCAATACGCGGGAGCTTCAAACGGGGCCGTTTGCAGTCAGTCGCATCGACCACGGCAGGGCACGTTATGTCGGCGGTTCACCAGTTTCGGCACCAGACGTACGATAGCGACCGTCCCGCGGCGCCCCATCACCTGATCGGTCCTTGCTGCGGCCCCCAGCCCGGGTCGAACGAGTTCCGCCGGCGGATGCAACTCGTGGGCGACGTGTTGCGCGACCGGGGCGTGTCGGCCATATACCTTGTCCATGGAACGTTCGTCGGCCCCGACGCCCTGGGGATCATCGCCGAACTGGGCCGGGTGTTCCCATCCGCAAGCAATGCCGTCCGCCGGGTGATAAAGCGAATCGTCGACAGAGTAGCCGGCGAGGTAGGCAACTACACACCCGATTTCGCTCAATGCCTCGATTCGTCGATCAATACGCCGGGCAAGCCGCCGATTGCCGTAAGGCTGTTTCATTGGTCGAGCGAAAACCATCATATCGGCCGTGCCGACGGCGCCGTGCGTCTGATCGACGAGTTGGTCTCGGCCGACGTCGAGCACGGCCGGCGCGTGCTGTTGTGGGGACACAGTCACGCCGGCAACGTCTTTGCCCTGCTGACCAATCTGTTGTGCGGTGATGAAGAGAAGGCCCGACAGTTCTTCGACGCCGCGGCGATCTACTATCGCTGGCCGTTGGTCGGATGCGTCGACATCCCGGTGTGGAACCGGGTCGAAAACTCGCTGAGCGAGGGAGTTTCGCCGCTGGCCGGCGTTTCGCTGGACATGGTTACCTTCGGCACGCCGATCCGTTACGGCTGGGACTCGGCCGGCTACGCCAACCTGCTGCACTTCATAAACCATCGCGTTGCAGAAGGCGTTCCCGAGTATCGGGCCGCCTTCCCGCCGACGCTCAACGACGTAATGCGGGCCGCCAACGGCGACTACGTTCAGCAGTTCGGCATCGCGGGCACGAACGTCATGCCGAGCGTGTTTTCTTGGCGAACGTGGATGGCCGACAATCGCCTGAGCAACCTGCTGCAAGGCGAGACTCGCCGCCGCGACACGCTTGGCCGCCTCCAGGCCGGGGCAATCGTCCCCGACGAAGGAACCACGTTGCTGGTCGACTACGGCCGCCAGCAGGGCGGCCTCGCCGAACACATCGCCGGCCACGCCGTCTATACGCGCAAGAAGTGGATGCTCTTTCACGCCGAGGAAATCGCCCGGCGGTTCTACGCGTAGTTACACGGCTTTTCAACGTCGGCCGGCCGCCCGCGGGGGTCACCAGGGCAAGACCCACAAAACAACGACGGTTCGCCCGTCGAAGGCAAGCTCTCAGGGGGCCGCTGGACGGGTTGTTTCTGATCCGCCAGCAGAGATAATGGACAGTACACAGAGAAAAATACAGAAAGCGTGAACCTAGCTTGTCAAATACACGAGGGAGTATCGTCGCTTGCTCTGTGGTTTCCCCTGTCTGCAATACCGGCTGTAATGTTCTGTACAATGGAAACTCAGGCTTGCTGGCGTTTGAATCTTTGTGAAGTTCTTAACGATGTTTGAGGTTAGTAATACAGGGAGACAATTATGCCGAGAAGCAATCGACGCGAATTCCTCGCAACCTCCGCGGTCGGTGCCATGGCCGTCGGCCGGGTTGCCCATGGGGCATCCGAAAAACGTACGCTGAAAATGGGCGTCATCGGCGTCGGCTGGTACGGCATGGTCGACGCGAAGGCGGCGCTGGGCGCCGGCGGCGTTGAAGTCGTGGCGCTGTGCGATGTCGACAGCGAACACCTCGCCAAAAGCGCCGACGCAATCGAAAAACTCCAAGGCAAGCGGCCAAAGCAGTTCAAGCTCTATCAAGACCTGCTCGACGTGCCCGGACTCGACCTCGTGGTCATCGCCGCGCCGCCGCACTGGCACGCACTGATGCTCATCGCCGCGCTGAAGAAAGGGCTCGACATCTACTGCGAGAAACCCCTGGCGTACGACGTTCGCGAAGGTCGGGCAATGGCAGAAGCCGTCCGCGGGTCGGACCGCATCGTACAGATCGGATTTCAACGCCGCCAGAGCAAATCATTTGCGAAAGTGAAGGAGCTTATC
>Ga0180429_10000999_pt1 | contig 24420 bp, 20 predicted proteins | sample SS_ome_FD_132428 | JGI IMG/M metagenome (GOLD analysis project Ga0180429, IMG submission 132428) | Hypersaline lake sediment archaeal communities from the Salton Sea, California, USA - SS_1_S_1 metaG | ecosystem: Environmental > Aquatic > Non-marine Saline and Alkaline > Hypersaline > Sediment ...
CAGGACCGGAAGAAAGGTAGGTACCACACGTGGCGCGCGTACTGGCGTGTGTAGTAGTTCACGCCCAGGAAATCGGTCTTCTGCGCGATGGTCGCCATATCGCCAGGTAGCACCTTGGGCCGGAAGAGCCGTAAACGTTCCAGCAGGGCCTCCGGATACTGGGCCTTGTACAGCCCATCCAGATAGAAGCGGTTCATAAAGAGATCGGCGAAGCGGGCCGCGTCCTGGTGCTTGCGAACGTCCGCGTTCGCGGTGTCTTCGGAGTACGGATAGATGGGGAATTGGCTCAGCGTGATGCCGACCTGGGCGTCCGGCGCCAGCGCACGGATGCGCTCGACCGCCATGCCGTGACCCAGCAGCTCGTGGTGGGCCACCTTGAAGTAGGCCCAGGGATTGGTCTCGCCGGGCGCGTGCTCGCCCACGAAGTAACCGAAAAAGGCGTGCTCCCACGGCTCGTTGAGCGTGATCCAGTGTTTGACGCGGTCACCCAGAGACTTGACTATCAGCTCAGCGTAGTCCGCGAAGTAGCCGGCAGTCTCACGCCCCACAAAACCACGGTAGTCACTGTAGAGCCCCTGAGGCATGTCCCAGTGGAACAGCGTGATGAAGGGCGTGATGCCCTTCTCCAAGAGCGCATCGACCAGCCGGCTGTAGTAGTCCAGACCCTTGGCGTTGACCTCACCCTTGCCCTTCGGTACCACCCGGCTCCAGGCGATGGAGAAGCGATAGGCGTTCATCTCCATCTCAGCCATGATATCGATGTCGGTCTGGAAGTCATGGTAGGTATCGCACGCAACATCGCCGGTGTCACCATTCCTGATCTTGCCCGGCTTGCGGACGAACGTGTCCCACGTCGACGGCCCCTTGCCGTCAGCTTTCCAGCCACCTTCGATCTGGTAGGCAGCCGTAGCCGATCCGAAGTAGAAACCTTCGGGGAATTGCGGGAAGTCGCTCATGCGCTGTCTCCTGGGTGCACCAAGTGGTGTCGCGTGCCCGACCTATGCGGCCCCAGCCGGCTCCTCCGCGGTCACGCGTCGTTGCTGCTCCGAAAACGCCGACAGCTCCTTCTCCCGCTCTAGCGTGATGTTCGAAAAGAGGAGGGGGACGATGCCCAGCAGCACGAAGACGCACGGGACGATGCCGGCACCGACGCGGATCCCCTGCAGGGCCCTGGCGCTCTGCTCTGCGGCGCCGCTGGCAAACCCGTACCACCCGATCAGGGATGTGAAGATCGCGGCCTGGATGCCGGAGACGGGGATGGTGATCAGGGCGTTGAGCCCGGTGAAGAGGCCGGCCTTGCGCACACCGGAGTTCTGCTCGTCCTCGTCGATGATCGCCCCCAACATTGGGCGCCCCATGAGTCCCCCGACCTGAGCGCTGACGATCACGATGATGTAGCCGATCATCACCTGCCAGAATCCCCGGACAAAGGTGAGACTCAGGAAGCCCAGGGCCTGAGGGATCGAGGATATGATCCCCGCGTGCTTGACACCGCGAGCTTTGACGTACCGGCCCAAGAACGGGGCAAAGGCGAACATCACCAGCCCCGGTATGACATCCACCAGGGTCGCCTCCAGACCGGAGAAGTTGAAGACGTGGTCCATCAGGTAGAGAAACGGTGTGAAGTAGAACATCATCGGCCCGCGTCCCAGGACCTGGAAGAGGACGTAGGTGACGAAGGAGCGCGACGTCAGCGCGTTCTTCGCACTGTCGCGCAGGTAGCCAACGAGCTCGCCCTCGCTGGACTGCACATCGGTCTTGTACATCTCAGCTCTGTCATGGATGTTGCGGAGGGCGAACCAATAGAGCAACGAATTGAGCACCATCACGCCCGAGAAGAGGCCGATCGTCAGCAAGCGGTCGTTGGTGCCCACCAGTAGCATGGTGGGAATGATCGTGCCGAGGAAGCCGCCGACGTGGGCGATGTAGGTGCCGATCACGGAGACATCCACGCGCTCGTCCTTGGATGGCGCCGCGACCAAGACGTAGGAGGCATATGCGATGCTGTAGGCCGTCTGCGCCGTGTCGAAGACAAAGAGCAGCGCGAGAAGGAAAGCGAAGACCAGCCACTCATCCCACGACGGCTGAGCGAAGAGCATGGCGAACGACGAGAAGACGGTGGCCGGGGTCGCGACCCGCATGAACCTGACGAACTTGCCGCGGCGGGGCGTGTACTTGAACTGATCGAGCACGACCCCCAACAACGGATCGTTGATCGCATTCCAGATGCCGAAGATCAGATAGATCAGGCCGACATACTTGACGTCCAGCCCGATGATATCCGAGTAGTACTTGATATAGGCATTGTGGATCAGCACATTGCTCAGGGCGACCGGCATCGCCGGCAGGGCTAGGAAGAACCGCTCCTTGCCGCTCAGCCTGCCATGCCCGCCCGCACTGCCGAATAGCTGCTTGAAGCCTTCGAGGATCTTGGCCAATGTCTAGCTCTCGCAGTGTGTCGCGTCCTGTTCCCAAATGCGCAGCCCATAGCGGCTGAGGTAGATCGGGATGTTGCGGTAGAGATGGTCCTCCACCTCGATAGACCGGATCATCTCGCGCTTGACGTAGGATTGGGGCGGACAGAGCAAGGTCACCGATCCCCCCTCACCACCCGCGCCATTCACCTTCCAGCCGATGGCGCCGTAGGACGCCGCGATCTCAATGACCTTCTGCGCATCGTGGCTGACCAGGTCAGGGTGAAGCCTGGCTTGCGCAGCCGTGTTCTCCTGCATCGCCCGACCCAACCCGGCGAAGTCGCCGGCATAGACGGCATCGCGCGACTGCTCGGCCGTACCACGCAGGTCCTGGAGACGCACCGTATCAGGACCCTCGTCCTCCAGCTCGGCGATCACCTTCTTGTGCACGTCCGACGAGACGTGGGATTTGCCCAAGAAGACCAGGGCCAGTCGTCGCTCGAGCTCCCACCACGTGCTGTTGCCCACGAAGATGGGGGAGACAGAGGCGTAGGGATACTCGAACATCTCGATGAAGTTGATGCCGCCGTAGGCCGAGCACAGCTGATCCTGGATACCGGACTGTTGCCTGAGCATCTCGACCTCCACCGCGTGCGCGGTGTAGGCGACCTGGTGCGGACTCAGGCGTCCAGGCGTCAGCCGATCCAGCGCACCGATCAGGGCCACCGTCACGGCAGCCGAGGTGCCCGTCGAACAGCCACTGGGGGCATCCGAATAGATCGTCGCCTGAATAGCCATGTCATCGGGCACGCCCATGCGCTCGATGGCCGCCTCAAGGAGCGGATGGTGGTCCCACCCCGGCACGTCGGGGTTGACGACAAAGCGCTCGCCGTAGTTCTCGGTGTAGAGCACGATGCGGTCATCCACCTCCGAGGCGGGATAGACCTCGATCTGGACCTCGACATAGGGATAGACCCCAATGTTGAAGATCTCGCCGTACTCGGCGAACCACGTGTCGGTCCACCCGCCGTTGTCGCAGATGCGGATGGGGGCCACACTGTTGATCACGCGCAGGGGATGGCGCTTCTGATCTATCATCTCACTCTCCCGGTTCCGGGTTGAAATCGTCAAGGGGCAGACGACCCTTCCCGTAGGTGTCTTGAGGCACGCCCATTATAGCGACAACGCTGTGGAGACAAACGCCGCGCGCATCGGTATCCGGTCAGTCTGTGGACCGCGGACGCCCCGTCCGCATGCGCAACGCCCCCTGTCCGGGCGCGCGCACCTGCGGCGTCCGCCCTTGCTCGCTCGAGCCGGGGCCGGACTGTCCAGTCCGGCCCCCACGGGAGTGAGCCGTACCCACGCTAGCCGCGGCATGCCGGCAAGCTATAATGCGGGTGCTTCACGGGCGACAGCCTAAGGTCGGAGGACGGACATGCCGGACACAGAACACACGCCAAAGCGCATAGTTGTTGGAATCACCGGCGCCAGCGGGGCGATCTACGGCGTGCGCCTGCTTAGGGCCCTCGACGCGATGGCTGTGGAGACCCATCTGGTGATCACCGATCCTGCGGAGATGACGATCACCCAAGAGCTGCCGGTCTCTCCGGCAGATATCAGAGAGTCAGCAAGCCGAGCCTATGCCCCCGACGACCTCGCCGCGCCTATCGCCAGCGGCTCGTTCGCGACCGGCGGGATGATCGTGGCGCCCTGTTCCATCAAGACGCTCTCGGGGATCGCCAACAGCTACACCGACAGTCTGGTGATCCGCGCCGCCGATGTCACCCTCAAGGAGGGACGTCCGCTGATCCTGCTGGTGCGCGAGACGCCGCTGCACCTGGGGCACCTGCGACTGATGGTGCGGGCGGCCGAGAACGGGGCCATCATCTTCCCACCGGTGCCGGCCTTTTACGCTCGCCCGACCAATGTCGAGGAGATGGTCGATCAGACCGTGGGCCGCGTCCTCTCACGGCTGGGCATCACCAACGACCTCTACGGCGTGTGGGAAGGGATGGGCTAGATCACCCGTCCTTCAGCGAAATGATCCGCGTCGCCAGGTCGGGCAGGAACGATGAGTAGTCGAAGTGATCCCAACCGGACATACCCCCAAGGGTGAAGATCGCCATCCCCAGGACATAGTCGTCCTCGCGTAGCCGGTCGTCGTACCACGCCATCTCGTCAAAGAAGACCTCGGCACGGTCCTCGGGATCGGGGATCGCCACGTTGGCCTCGGTGATCGCCAGCGGGATAACCTCGTTCCTGGGGATCAGGATGTCGCGGTAGAGATGCCGGTAGCGTCCCGCGAGGACGCCGCGGTCCACATAGCGCGGCAGACTGGGATCCTGTGGGTCCTGCCCCGGGTAGATGGGCAGCGGCTCCCCCCACATGTCGCTCATCAGCGGCCAACCATACTCGTGGAGCGACAGGATGTGCCCGGTGGCCTTGGCCTGGGCGAAGACCCCGGTCTCAGCGATCGCCTCCCACTCCCAATACTCGGGTACACCCATGCTGTAGGAGAAGAGCGCCAACTTGTAGCCGTTGGCATCTGCGATGGTCATTGCAGCCTTGAAGAAGTTCGCCAGCCACGCGTGGCCCGCCGTGGTCGGCGGGTCCACCTCGTTGAGGACCTCCCAGTAGTCGACGCAGTCCTTGTAGTCCTCCCACCGCTCCATGTGCTCGTCCATGTGGCCTGCGGCGGCGATGGTCGGATCGCCCTCCGCCGTGACGGCCTCCCACTGGGAGTCTGACCATCTGCCGATGGTCACGGTGCCCGGTGAAATCTGCTTGACCTCGCAGAGATAGCCGAACGACAATCCCTTGACCAGGGCCACGGTGCCACCGCCGTCGGCTACCTGCTGGACGAGCGTCGTCGTGCCCCCGTCGCCGATGGCGTGTGTGCCGATCTTGGACGGACCGTGAGGCACCGCCACAGGCGTGGGCGTCGGCGTGGGCACCGGCGTTCCATACGTCCGCATGATGAGCGGTAGGAAGGCCCGATCGAGCTCCTCCACCACGTGCAGGCGCAGCTCGGCGATCTGAGGCGCGTCCACCACCTCAGCAGGCTCGGCATCGATCACCAGCGTCGCGGTGTACCAGCCCAAGGCCCTCCCCGTCGTGTCAACCGTGGCCCACAGGCGGTCCCCGGCGATGCCGGTCGTGGGTGACAGCACCGGGTTGAGCGTGCTGGTGGGTGAGAGACTGACCGTCCAGGTCAGCGCACCCGTGCCCGCGTTGTCGATCAGGAACGACGTGGTGATCGTCCGCGGGACGGCCACCTCGCTGAGAAGGCCCTGCGTCGTCGGCTGCACCGAGAGCGTCGGCGGTTGGGGCGGCTCAGGCGCCAGATCTCCAGGTCGCTTGGCCAGCGCCACCAGCGCGTCGTAGGCCGGGGTCGTCGCGCCCAGATACGTGTCATCATCGCGCCGCAGAGCATAGAAGCGGCTATGAAGACACGGGAACTCCGGTCTGTAGTCGTGCCAGTCAAGGTTCCATGCGAACATCCCCTGCATCCACGGCCAGTGCGTGTCCGCGTACTGGTAAGCCCGCGTCAGATAGTCGGCCTGGGTCTGCGCGCTGACCTCCTGCCACTTGAAGTAGAGGACGTAGTCAGCGTCACCATCGCAGTAGGCGCCGTCATCCGTGGGTTTGCGTATCCAGTTGAACTCGGTCACCCACATCGGCATCGCGCCGAGGCCGTTGCCCACCAGGATCTCGTGCATCTTCTCCGCGCCACGGAAAGCGAAGCCATTGCTCACCAGGTCTGGGTCGCGCTCGGGAGGATAGGCAAAGCCGTACGGATGGTAGCCGAACGCATCCATGCAAGCGCCGGCGCCGTTGTCCAGCATCGTCTGCAGATAGACCCGCTCGTCGATAACGTTGCATGTGTTGTAGTCCCCGCACACGGGCACCCGGCCCACCGGCGCCAGACCGCCGCTGATCACCAGCGCGCCTGGGTCCGCAGCCTTGATCTCATCATAGGCTATGCAGAGCATCTGGGTCAGCTTCGCCGCATCGGGCGGGTTCCCACCCCAATTGGCGTTGCGCACGTTGGGCTCGTTGCCGATCTCATAGGCGTCCACCTTGCCGAGCCCGTCCTGCGCCACGCTGCGGATGCGCAGTCGCCAGGCATTGTGATCGTTGACGTAGGCTCCCACGTTGACGTTGTAGAGCAGGCTCTGCGATAAAGGACTCGCCGGCAGGCCGGAATACTCCTCCCACAGCTTGACCCACTCGAGGCCCAGCGGATCGACGAGACTGGTGATGCGCGATGTGTCGCGCACGTTGATGCCGTAGCCCAGGTGAGGCTCGGGCGCCGCGTAGTCTAGACACGCGGTTGACCCGTAGGACGCCAGCACCGTGTGGTCCGACGTCTTGGCGAAGACCACGGCGACCTCATCCAACGTCAAGTTGCCCACGGTCACAGCGGTCTCGTAGCCGTTCCCGGGACCCAAGGCCAGCAGCGTCCAGTGCCCCAGTTCGGTGCACGTGGTGAGGTTCCAGACGTAGAGCTCGGTCTCGCCGGCGGCCCACGACTGCGTGGGCTCCACCCCCACACGGAGCAAATCGCCGTCCTTGCTCACCGAAAGCGTGGCCTCGGCAGTGGCAGCGGAGACATCGGCCAGATCACTGACCGGATACCAGACCTCGCGCCAGGTGACCTCGCCGCCGGCAGGTAGCGTGGCCGAATCCCAGAAGGTGGGTGCCACGCCGCCGTGGATTTCCGCCCCCGTCGAATCGTCATCGGTCCACAGCCAGGGCGGCAGCGCGTCATCTCCCCAACCCACGGCGAAACCCTTGGCACCGGTCACCGTCTCAGGCGGGAAGACGCGGACCACGCCCTCGCTCTGTACCTCGTCATAGGCGCCGACAAAGCCCTTGATCGCCTGCGGGTATTCGAAGAAGCCCAGCCAGCCCTGCCAGTTGGCCAGGTGAGCGTAGTCGACGTCTTCGTGCTCGGGCCAACTGAAGAGGTAATCAGGCCCCGTAGGCACGACACCGTACCCCGGGAGCCGCTTGTCGTCGGTTGAGTGAACGGACATCTCCGGCGCGTTGAAGACGAAGGTGAAACCCTCCGTGGTGGTGTTCTCCGCACCGGGCGCCAGCGCAGCGTTGATCCAGAACTTGTAGTCAATATCGTCCTGTGTGGGGTTCTCCAGGTGGGGCTCGACCACCAGATGGGCCCGGTCCGCCGGCAGGAAGATATCGATCGCGGCCCGGATGCGGTCGTCGGCCTGCGTATCCCGCACGGTGACGGTCACGCCCGCAGTCGAGGTGATGGCGGACCAGCTCCAGGGCATCACCGACTCGTAGCCGTGCTCCTCGACGGGCAGGCACCACTCGATCCCGCCCGCCGCAAGCCACCAGCCCTGCTCCGGCGGTCCCCAGCGTGTCGGCTTGATGACCGGGTTCTGGTAGAGCTGGTTGTTCCCCGTTGTCTTGTCGACAAGTTGATAGATGCGTCCCCCCAGCTCCGGGAGCAGCGTCACCTGCAGGTAGGCATTCTCCAACACCAGGAGCTCGTAGTCTTGTGGGCTCGGCGTGGGAACGGACGCCTCGTACGCAACCCAATCCAGGACCGGGTATGTGATGTTGTATGTGGCGTTGTAGGCGGTCCCGAGGTAGTCCGCGTAGGGGTATGTGGGTATCGACATCGTCGTGGTGTAGAAGGCCGCGGTCTCTACACGCAGGTCGGGGGCGAGCGGGACCCGTCCGACGTCCAATGGCGAACGTCCAACAGCGAAGCGCGCCTCCGGAAAAGACAGCGCCACGAGAAGCAGACCGGCCACAAGTGCTGCCCATCGCAACCCACGGTATCTCATCACAGTAGCCTCCACATCATACGCGCGAGAGGGCGCCGCTGGCGCCCTCTCGTCGTTCCATCTCGCCCATCCCTACCCTAGGTACCCGCCAACCCCAGCTCTGCCGCGATGCCCTTCATCGCCTCAAGCACGACACTGATGTGCTCGGAAAGCTCCACGCCCAGCAGCGCCGCCCCCTCCTCCACATCCTCGCGCTTGACGCCGGCGGCGAAGCCCTTGTCCTTCCACTTCTTCTTGACCGACTTGAGCTTGACGTCCAGCAACGACTTGCTGGGTCGCACCAGCGCGGTCGCCACGATCAGACCGGTCAGCTCATCGACGGCGTAGATCGCCTTCTCCATGTTCGAATCCAACGACGTGTCGGTCAGATCGGGCGCGTGCGCCTGGACGCCGCGGATCAGTTCCTCCGGCCATCCCAGCCCCCGCATGATCTCGGCGCCCTTGAAGGGGTGCCCCTCAGGACCGAGATCGGGGTACTTCTCGTACTCGAAGTCGTGGATCAAGCCAACGACGCCCCACTTCTCCTCGTCCTCTCCAAAGCGCTTGGCGTAGGCTCGCATCCCCGCCTCCACGGCCAGCGCGTGGTTGATCAGGCTGCGGCTCTTGGTGTACTCGTTGAGAACCCGCCAGGCTTCCTCTCGTGTCGGCCACGTCATGCTATGTCCTCCCTCTCCTCAGTGCGTGATTGATCGCCCGCTAGAGCAACTTGGTGACGGCAAGACCCAGACCGCGCTCCTCTTCGGCGGCGGAGATGCCGGCCTCCGCACCGAGAACCACGACGGAACCGGCCTCAGCCAGGGCCTTGAGGGTCTCGGCGAGGGCCCGGAAGTCATCAACCGTCGTCCCCAGCAGCTGGGTTCGGTAGGTCTGACGATCCTCGTGGCTGAGGTTGATCAGATATCGGGCCATTGCGCTGTAGCCGCGTGCATCGGGCAGCTGATAGGCATCATGCCTGCCAATGGCGCCGATGATGCCCTTCACGAGCTCCTCATCTGGAAGGTCAAGGGTCTCAAGATAGGCGACCGTCCCATCGTAGACGTCCAGGGTCCCCAGCAGGTTGGGATCACGGTAGGACAGATAGCTGAAGACCCCCGAGTGAGGATCAAAAACAGCGTAGACACCGTAGGCGCCACCCTGGACGCGAACCCTGTCCCACAGGTATGTGCGCTGCAGATAGTGTGTGATCACCTCGATGGAGCCGTGCGGCTCATAGCCCAACTTCTTCAGGTTGGCGCCCTTGGCCACGTAGTTGACGTTGGCCGGGATCACCAGCCCTTCGGGCCCCGCGTCGAGCCCGGGTGTCCACGTCTCCACGCGCACCTCGCCGGCCGGCAACTCCGCCAGGAACGCCGCCAGCTTCGGCTGTACCACTGACCAGGCTTCGCCGTCGACCGTGATGTTGCACAGCGCCGCGTTCCTGTTGATGAGCAGGTCGCGTACCCGCTCGAGCTTCTGGAGGACACCCGGCCAATCCGAAGTCACCTCGTCGGACAGGCGTCGAAGGAAGAAGAGATAGTCCACGCCGCCCATCTTCTCGGACAGCCAATAGGCCTCTCCGAACTTGGCCCGCAGACGGGAGAGCGCCACAGCGTGGCCTCCCGGCACCAGACCGGCCTCCTTGCGGGCCTTGCGCTCGGTCAGCATCTGCGTGAACCGGGTTTGGTCGTCAAGATTGACCGTGAGCAGCACATCACGCAGGATTGCCAGGAGGTCATCAACCTGATCGACGGTCGCCTTGCCTCGCAGAAGGGACCAGGCAGCTGTGCGCTCGGCCCCTCGCACCGTCTGAATGAAAGCGGCAGGATGGATGCCACCAGTCTTGCGCCCGATGCGCTGGGTCAGCTCGACGAAACTCTCGCTCTCGGTGCCCATCTCCAACAACGCCGCAGCGAAGAGCCCCACATAGGGGAGCAGATCCTGTGGGAGACTGTGGAGATCGAAGCCCACGTCCAGGTAGACGATGCCATTGGTCGCAAGATCGTGGTACAGGATCTCGGCCCCGTGAGCGTTGGTCACCTCGGTCGGCGTCTTCTTGGGCTCGGGATCAAGATCCGCCAGCGTCAGGCTCGGGATCGTGGCAAGCGCCTCGGGCGAGTCGGGCGCCTCCTGCTGCTCCTTGAGCAAGCGCGCCTGCTCGATGATATCGAGGAGCTGCGGCTCATCCATCGTCTCGCGCACTGCTGCCAGGCGTGCAGCCTCGTCTGCGTCCAGCCGGGCCTGAAGCTCCAGATCCGGCTCCAGCACGACCGTGGTGCGGTGCCCATTGCCCACCAGGTGGTCACGGATCAGGTTGGCGAAGTAGTTCTCGTCCGCAGCCAGACCGGCCTTGATCGCGTCCAAGGACGCCTCAAAGGCCATCGACTCAAACGGGTCGCCATCATGCAGCCACGTCGTTAGAGCCTGGAGCATCACCGTGAGGCCACGGGGGTAGTAGCCCGTGTTCTGCTCACGGAGCTGGAACTCCACGGTGTTCATGGATGCCTCAACGGCGCCGCGGTCGAGGCCGTCTGCCACAAACCTCGCGAGGGTCTCGTCAATCAAGGTCTCAACGCGATCCAAGTCCTCGGAGCGCACGCCCTTCAGGCCCACGGAGAACGTGAGCTGGCGAAGCGCGTCGTCCAGTCCGCCGCCGATCACGTCCTCGCCCAGGCCGGAGTCGACGAGCACCTTGCGAAGCGGCGACGCCGGCGTGGCCATCAGGACGTGTGAGAGAATCGAGAGGGCCAGCGTCTCCACAGGGTCGGCGTTCTCGGTGAGCAGCCAGTTGACCATCGTGAAACACTTGTCGGCCTGGTCCTCGCCGGCGGGGTACGGCTTGACGACCCTGCGCGCCTCTTCGAGGCGTGGCTGTAGGTCGATTGCGCTGTCCACCTCGATGGCTTCATACTCATCCAGGAACTCGTCCAGCTTGCTGAACCGCAGCGCGGGGTCATCGTCCCCATAGAAGAAGATGCGCGCGTTGGAGGGATGGTAGTAGGTCTCGTGGAAGGTCCTGAACTGCTCGTAGGTCAGCTCGGGGATCACGACGGGATCGCCGCCGGAGTCCCGACTGTAGACGTTGTCGGGGAAAAGCGATCGCTCGCTGTAGCGCGAGACCAGGCTCTCCGGAGAGGAATAGGCCCCCTTCATCTCGTTGAAGACGACGCCTTTGTAGGTCAGCGAGCCATCCGGCGCATCCAGCTCGTAGTGCCAACCCTCCTGCGCAAGCACCTCCGGCGTGATCCGGGGATGGAAGACAGCGTCGAGGTAGACATCGGTCAGGTTATAGAAGTCCTGCACATTCTGGCTGGCGATCGGGTAGCACGTCCAGTCACTGGACGTGAAGGCGTTGAGGAACGTCTTCAGCGACCCCTTGGCCAGCTCGATGAAGGGTTCCTTCACCGGATACTTGCGCGAGCCGCAGAGCACCGAGTGCTCCATGATGTGCGGAAGACCGGTCGAGTCGGGCGGCGGGGTGCGGAAGGTAATCCCGAAGACCTTGTTATCGTCCTCGTTCTCCAACGAGAGTACCTCGGCCCCCGTCTTGGTGTGGCGGTACAGCTTGGCCACGGTGTTTAGCTCGGCGATCTCCTGCTCCTTCAACAACTCGTAACCACGATATTCGCTCATCAGCCTACCTCTCCATTGACTTGTTCCCGCGCACCGAAGATCGGCAGCGGATCGCCCATCACGGGCTGTGGTCGCGCCACGTGGAGATCCCACCAGGCCTTCCACAGGGCCGGAATCTCACGGACACGGTACAGAATCAGATAGTAACCGCTGTGTTCGTAGCGGTTTGCGCCATAGCCTATGGCGTCCACCCCAAGCACGCGACACGTCTCCAACGCTCTGGGCAGATGGTACTGTTGTGTGACGAGCGTCGCATCCGCCACGCCGAAGATGCTACGGGCCCGATAGCACGTATCGTAGGTCCTGCGCCCGGCGTAGTCCAGCACGATGTCATCGCGGGGCACGCCCTGGGAGAGCGCGTATTCCATCATCTTGGCCGGCTCGTTGTAGTCCTCCACGCGGTTGTCGCCGCTGAAGAGGAGTTTGCGGACCTCGCCGGCATCGTACAGCTCGACGGCAGCGTCGAGACGCTCTCGCAGGATGGTGCTCAACACACCGTTTGGCCAATAGCCCGCTCCAAAGACGATGGCCACCGACCGCCGCGGCATCTCACCCAGTGACGCCTGCGTGTAGATCTGATCCCGGTACCGGACTCGCAGCGTCCAATAGGTCCGGGCAATTCCGCCCAGACCGAGCACAAACGCGCAAGCAGTCGCGATGGTCAGTCGACGCCACAGGCGACCGAGATTTCTCCTGGAATCACGCGAGACGGGTACGGGCGCCGGCGTACCGTCAGACACGCACCACCTTCTTGACCTCGGGGATGGCCTTCCTAAGGCGGCGCTCGATCACACTCTTCACGGTCATCGTGGCGCCAGGGCAGTTGGTGCATGCGCCCATCAGCCGCACCTTGACGACGCCGGCGGCACTCAAACTGACGAAACTGACATCACCGCCGTCTCGCTTGAGCACGGGCCGGATCTTGCCCAACTCACGCTTCACGCGCCGCTTCAGATCGGCATCTTTGGTCTGCACTGACATGTCCCTCTGTCCGACGAAGGGGCGGCCTAGCTAGAATCGCCAAGCCACCCCTCCATAGCCGTATGATGTAAGTGACCACCCGGCCCGACCCGCGAATGGGAGGTGGTCCCAAGGTCGAAGCATAGCCGAGGCCGATCGGAAGACAACCCCGGACTCAAGGAATCCCGATCGCGGCACTCTCAACCGCCGCCGCATCGTCCGACCAGATCACCCAGACGGAATGCGATCGACGGTACAGGAAAACGGCGCCCTGTCGACCCGACCACCATCGTCCTCGTGGCAGAGCCGGCGCCGCCGTCTTGTCGCGGATCAGACCGCGCACCAGGGGACGGGGAAGCAACTCAATCATCGTCCCGTAGAACCTCGCCGCTGTCATCGCCTCATCCCACTCGGTCTGCCAGACCACCAACGAGCTCTCCTCAGGGCCCTGCCACACCTGCAGCAGGTCTCCTTCCCAACCTGTGATGGCATCGTCCTCAGCGGCTCCATCGCTCCACGTCGTCAGGACAATCCGGAGAAGGGCCTGCCCCAGTGTCTCGGTCGCCGTCAACACCCAGTCCTGTCCCAGTCCCACATCGAGAGGGACCAGCACCTGGGGCTCATGAAAGTCAACATAGCGCTCGGGATCCAGGAGTTGAGCGGTGGATCGGGGGGGTCTGAGAACTGTCTCATCCAGCGCCTCGATCCCACCGTCGAGGTACCGCCGGATGGCAAAGTCGGCCCCAAGACGGAATGAGAGACACGAGAGCGTGTCCAGCAGCGAGTCCTCTATCTGCCACTTGGGACAGACCGCTCGCAAGACCACGTCAGTCACCGAGCGTGACCCCGGACCGCCGGGCTCGATCCCCCTTGTCAACAGCGCGGAGACCAGGGCGTCGCCCTCGGCGACCGCGGTCACCGCCAGCCGCCGGTCCAGCGACGGCGCCTCCTCAACAAGTTTCACCAGGTCGCCATATTGGTCAGGCAGCGGACGGGCGTACCCATAGGCCAATTGCGTCTCCAGCTGATCCAACGGGCCGGTCCAGTCCTGACGCAGATAGAGCTCCTCAACCTCGGGAGCGTAAAAGGCCGCGGTCTGCTCGCCCTGGCCCACGGCATCGAGCCGGAGCGAATCCCAGGACCAGAGATGCAGGGCCTCAAAGAGAATCTGGTGCCGCAACACAAGGGGTTCCCACCGCCGATAGTGACCATAGATGGCCTGCGCCATCGCTGCGTCATCGACGATGGTGAGAGGGGTTCCCCACCGCGAGGCGGACTGCCGGGCGTCCGCCACCTGGCCGGCCACGATACCCGCCCGAGAAAGATCGAACTGCGGCGTGGCAGTCGGAGTCGGCGTGGGGGTCACGGTCGGGGTATGGAAGGCCGTTGGCGTGGGCAGCACAGAGTCATCTGCCAAGGGAGACTGTACCGGCGAGAGTGTCGCCGGCGCCTGCAACGTGGACCACACACTCCACCCCAACAACCCGACTACCGCCACCAGGGCGACAGCCATACTCGCCAGGATGCGCCGTTGGGCTGTGGTCAGACTTCGATACCAGTGCACGCCAATGCCTCTCGCTGGGCGACTGTCACGGTCGCAATACCCCGCGCTGCCAGGTCGAGCAGCTCGTCGAGCTGTCCCCGCGAGATGGGATCCTGTTCCGCGGTGCCCTGCACCTCGATGAACCCTCCCGCGGCATCCATAACTACGTTCAGGTCCACCTGCGCGTGTGCATCCTCCTCATAGGCCAGATCGAGGATAGGTTGATCCGCCTCGATGCCCACGCTGATCGCGCTCACAGGCGGCAGCAGCGTCCCCGCAGGCACGAGTTCGCGCGTCACCAGGTCGTGCACCGCCAGGGCGGTCGCCACATAGCCGCCATTGACCGCTGCGGTCCTCGTGCCGCCATCGGCTTGGATCACATCACAGTCAACGGTGAGCGTGTAGCCATCGAGCAGGTCCAACCGCACCGCACGCCGCAGGCTTCTGCCGATCAGCCGACGTATCTCCTGAGCACGTCCCCCGGAGATGTGAGATCTCGCTGTCCGGGTGTGCGTGGCGCGAGGCAGCAGGGCGTACTCCGCGGTCAGCCACCCTCCCTGTCGGCCCTGCATCCAGCGGGGCACCTGCTTGACGACGCTCACCGCGCACAGGACCTGCGTATGTCCCATCGTGATCATCGCCGAACCCTCGGCGTGACGTATGGGCGCAAGGTCGATATGCAGTGGCCGCAGCGCGTCCCACTCACGTCCGTCCCGCCGCATAAGCTCTCCTTGGGTCCAGTCGGAACCGCCGACCTCGAACAGACAGGCGGATTCCTTACCATCTTCCTACTATTCTAGAAGGCGGCCTGCCCTTGTCAAGACTTCTCAAAATGGTTTGGTTTGTCCTTCCTGGGCTGACAGCTATAATTGGGAGACACGGAAGATGGAGAGTTGAATGACGGAGCTTTGCGGCAAGGGCATCTGGTTGGCGCACGCCGGCGATCTGCAGCGCGCGGCGGAGATGACCACACGAATCGGCGGGGACCACCTTATCGTCAAGGTGGGGCACGGGCCCTACTACTTCCCCGAGACGGCGCGCGAGCACATGCAGCGGGCTCGCACCCTTGGGCTGAGCGCCCTCGGATGGATTCAGCTGACCCCCAAGCATACGCGAGCGACCAAGAAGGCTATCGTCGCAGCCCTGGAACTGGGCTACCAGGCCGTCGTTCTCTTCGCCATGCCGGGGCTACAGGCCGGAGACCAGTTGCGGCTGCTTGCCGAGGACCTTGTCAACATCGAGGTTCCCACTGACAGGCTCTTTCTGGCCTCGCCGCCGCCCGATATCCTCAATGACCGCGAGACGCTCGAGACGCTCGAGGCGCTCGTGCCGGTCTGCCAGGCCGGCTGGATGCCGCTGTGCTTCTCGGCTTGGGGTGAGGATGCCGGTGAGATGATCGACCGCAAGGTGTTCCACGCGCTCGACGAACTCAGCCTGCTGTGGGGGAAGACGCCGGAGGTCTACCCGGTGCTCTCACCGAGCTACGGCATATCCGATGACGCACGCCTGCCCGAGCGATTCATACCGTGGATCGAGGCCGTCGCCCGCCACGGCGTCGACTTCTTCAGTATCTATCACGCTGCCGCGGCGCAGAAGGTACTCTGGCCGATGCTGCAGGCCGTGAACGTACCCTGTATGGAGACCGGCGGGAGAGCTCGGCTTCAAGCCGAGAATATGGTGATCGGTGGTCAGGAGATCACCACGATCCCACAACCCGTCTACATCACCGCAGGGGCCAGCGACACCGTCATGGGCATCATTTCACGCCACGGTCTGAAGCGTGACCGATTCTGGGAGTGGAACGCCCACCTCTGGGACAGCCGCGGGCTGCCCCGTGACCCCGATTATCTCCAGGCCGGTTGGCGGGTCCGCGTCAAGTAGACGCTCCGAAGGACTGTGGTATAATTGCCAGTCGCTGTTACTACGTGGCAGCGCCACTATGGCAACGCTTCCGGGAGAGGAATAAAGAGAAATGAACCTGGTCGAATCACTAGAACGCCAGATGATCCGAACGGATATGCCCGAGCTCAGCATCGGTGACACGGTTCGCGTCTACGTACGTATTGTCGAGGGAGAGCGCGAGCGCGTTCAGCCCTTCCAGGGCACCATCATCCGGCTTCGCCGGGGCACCGGCGTCAACGGTAACTTCACCGTGCGCCGTATCGCCTCACATGGTGTCGGGGTCGAGCGCACCTTCCTGCTGAACTCACCCCGTCTGGAGAAGGTCGACGTTCTGCGTCACGCCAAGGTCCGCCGCGCCCAGCTGTACTACCTGCGCGACCGCCGTGGCCGGGCCGCCCGCCTCAAGGAACGACGCGCCTAGGAGCTTCACCTTGACCGCAGAGGTCAAGCGACCACTCATCGGCATAACCGGGCGGCAGGACTCCTCCGCCCGGTTACTTAATGCCACGATGCACTCGGTCGGCGCCACCTACACGCGCGCCGTCCACGAGGCAGGTGGTACTCCCCTCATCATTCCACCGCTCCATCGTGACCACGACTGGCCGAACCTGTTGCGTCGCCTGGACGGGCTGCTGCTCAGCGGCGGCGAAGACATCGCGCCCAAGCGCTACGGACAGGAGCACAAACCCTGGACCGGACGGGTGGATGAGGCGCGGGACTATGCCGAGCTGGGCTTGGTGCGCGCCTGGGTGACGCTGGGGAAGCCGCTCCTCGCGATCTGCCGGGGCCATCAGGTGCTCAGCGTGGCCCTGGGCGGTACGCTCCTTCAGGACATCTCGACGGCTGTCCCCGACGCCCTGGAACACGCCTACACGCCGACAAGGCCGATGGAGCAGGAAGTCCACGCCGTCGATCTCTCCCCCGACAGCCGTCTCGCCCAGATCCTTGGGGGCACGCACCTCAACGTCAACAGTGCCCACCACCAAGCAGTCGTGGAACCGGGCGATGGTGTAGCCATCGTGGGTCGGGCACCCGACGATATCATCGAGGCCACCGAGATCGCTGATCACCCCTTCTGCATCAGCGTCCAGTGGCATCCGGAAGCGATGCTCACGACCTCGGAGACGATGCGCCCGCTCTTCGCGGCGTTTGTCCACGCAGCGCGCTGACAAGACCCAGTTGCGGTTTGGCGGGACGCCGGCATCACTAGATACAGCAACGCGGCGGGGATCACCCCGCCGCGTTCTCGTTTGAGCCTATAGCCTTGGCGCGCTACGCCGCCTCGACGACCTCATCCGCCGTCTGGAGCGTGATCGGGCGTCCCTGCTTGAATGACTCGAGCTGCTCTTCGAGCTCGTGCCGGCGCACTTCCGCCGCCGCCTGCCCTTCCTGCACCAGTTGGTCGACACCCTCGCGTATCCGCAATTGCAGCTCGGATCCGGACGCTGGCGCGAACAACAGAGAGATCATACCACCGGTCCACACCCCGGCTAGGAATCCCACCAGGAAGACAAAGAACTTGCGCATCTTACCACCTCCTCGGTACCTCACTGCCCCCATTATACGGTAGGACGAGCCTCGCGCAATGTGCCATCGCGAGAGTCGCCATCCGTGCTCAAGCTATGGTGTCGGTGTGACGGTCGGCGTCAGGGTGAGGGTCTCGGTGAGCGGGATCGTCCCGCTGGGAAACGTGGTGGTGGTCAGGAGGAAGGTCCCCGAGAGCACGCCGGTGCCACTGATCGTCGTGGTGAGCGAGAGCCGAGCCGCGACCTCCGCGCTTTCGTCGCGAAGCACCAGGTACCGCGAGACCCAGCCCTCGCCATCCTCCGCCGGGCACGGCTCCGCTTGCAGCGTCAGGACCGGACTTCCGTAGGGACTGTCAACATAGAGATTGTAGAAGAGACCGTGCGTCACTTCGAAGTCCGCATAGCCCAGCCCCAGATCGGGCCTAAAACCGGTGATTGCACGATCGGCCCCGCCATCCCACAGCAACCAGACCTCACGCATAGGTAGCCCGGCGATCTCTGATCGCTCGCGGCCGCGCTCCTCGACCGTGCGCGAGACTTCCAACGAGACGGCGATCGACGGTATGGCCTCACAGGTGAGGGTCTGGGAGACCACGTGGATCGCCGGCGTCTCGGTGATCGTAGGCGTGGGTGTCAGGGAGGGGGTGGCCGCCGGCACCGTCACACGTACCGTCGGCGTGGGGGGCGGGGCCAGCGTTGCGGTGGCTGTCGGGGTCGGTTGGTCCGACGCCGGGTCCGCATCCGGCTCGGCGTCCGTCCCTTGGCCGTCGCCGTAGATGGCGACGAGGGGAGAGGAAACACCGAAGGCTACCGCGAGATCTGCCAACTGCTCGAGCACCTCGACGGGCGCTCCCGTCGTCGAAGCCTGCTCGAACACATCCGCGATCACAGTCCGGAGTTCCTCTGGCGCCAGCCCGTACAGTCGCATCTCGGTCCGCTCACGATCACCGTCCAGCCCGTGAGCCCACGTCGCCATACGAATCCAGTCCTGCCGGTATTCACTGTCGAGCATCGGCGGATAGGTATTGTAGAGCTCCGGCGGCGCCACGAACCATGTGACGATCAAGCCGACCACGAGGCCCAGCAGCATGCCGACAACAGCGACACCCCACACATCCTTCATGGCGCAGACTCCGCCACGAGATAGGGCGCCATCACCGGCGTGTCGACCTCCAACGCTTGCGCCAGTTCGACAAGCGGACCGACCATCATCGAGGGACGACCGGCATCGATCCAGCGCTCGGTCAGGTCCACCAGCGGGTCGGTGGAGGGGGTGGCCTCCAGCCGGCGCAGACGCTCAGAGGCCAGGTCCAGGTCGTGATCGACGCGATACGCCGCGGCAGCGAGGCGGACATACTCGGATTGGTAGTCACTGCGCATCGTGTCTGGGCCAACCGAGCGGGGCTGCATCGGGAACAGGACCCAGCCGATCAGCATCGCCAGCGCAACACCGGCGGCGATGCCACCGAAGAACCCCAGAAGTCGCTTCATGATGCGGCCCATCATACATCGGAAGGGGTCCGCGGCAATGGGTCGAGGCGCGCGCGACCTGTCCGCCTGGCCACCCGTAGGTCAAGCTGCTAGCTTGACCCGCTTGACCCTCAGCGAACCGCGCCGTTGGAGATGAATGGAAAATAGACCATGGCAGGCCCATCCACGGCGGCCTGGACCCCGGCCAGCGCATCCAGCCGCCCCCAACCGTAGACGCTGTTGGGCACGGCAGTGGCCTCATCTCCGCACTGGTTGGACGTCCTGTCGACTGCCGTGAATGCGAGCAACATCTCGGTCATGGTGACCTCGCGCCGCAGGTCAGGCCGAGCCGACCAGAGCAGGGCCGCCGCGCCCGCGACATGGGGTGCCGCCATCGAGGTGCCCGATTTGGTGCCGTAGCCGCCGCCCTGCACCGAAGAGAGCACACTGACGCCAGGCGCTGCAAGGTCCGGTTTGAGGAGGGCCGTCCCGGTACCCCGGCTGCTGAAGGAAGCGATGGTGTCAGCGGGATCGCTGCCGGTGGCGCCAATAGTGAACGCTCCATCGAACATGCCCGGAGGTGCGGAGACCGTGGCGCACGCGGGGCCCGCGTTGCCGGCGGACGAGACCACGAGGATGCCTGCCGCCCTCACTGTATTGACCACCTGCTCCAGAATATCGATGTTGTTGGGTTCACCGCCGGCGTCGCACCCCTCGCTGGGCGGACAGCTCCACGAGTTGTTGATGACGTGCGGTGCCCGGTCGGTGTCGCCCTGGGGGGGATCACCCCCGACCGGATAGGGGGCGAGGAAGAACTCGAAGCACTCCGCATAGCTGGCCGGCGTGCCCACGCCCTGGTCCATATTGCGGCACCCAATCCAGCGCGCGCCGGGAGCCACGCCTATCTGGTGGTCGGAGCCGTCCTCACCGACTATGGTCCCCATGGTGTGGGTGCCGTGGCCGTGATCGTCACAGGGCTCCGCCGAGTCCGGTCCGCACGCCCCCCCACCCGCGTGGATGGCATCGTGCCAGTGGTAGTCGTGGTCGGCCGTCGCGCCGTCCCACCCGGCATATTGAGCCTTGAGCGCCGGATGGTCCCAGTCGTAGCCGGTGTCCTGCCCGGCGACCACCACGCCCTCCCCGTGGTAGCCGAGCGCCCACACCTGGGGCGCCCGGATGCGATCGATGCCCCAGGGCGTGCTGTCCGTAGACTGCAAACCCGAGGCAGCCCCTGACGCGCCGGCGAGCTCATCAGAGGGTAGCGGCACGCGAACACGGGGATTGGCCATCACCTGCGCGACCTCAGGGCGATGTGCCAGCGAGAGTAGCATCGCACGATCGGCCTCGAGCAGGAGGGCGTTCACGATGTAGAAACTGCGATAGGGGACGCCCCGGCGATCGAGCCACGAACGGAGGGGAGCTTGCGAGGCGTCTGCGGTCCGACGGAGGGCCTCGACGACATCGTGTGCACGGCTCTCCGAGGCTTGGCCGCTGGGCAGTGCGCGGAGATCGGCCTGGTCGTTCAGCAGAACGATCACCTCTGCGCTACCACCGTCCGCCGTCGCCGCGTACGCCATCTCGGTCACACCGTCAGGGCGCGTCGGTTCGAGAGGCACGCGGCGACCGACTGCGGTCCCGGCCGGCATGCAGAGCAACGCGACAACGGCAACTTCCGCGGCGAGGCGCGTCCAGCTAATCACCCATCCTCCTGTCTTCAGTTTCCGCCCTCCGCCGGCTCACGCGAACGCTGGACTGTTGTCCAGCGTGAGCAGCCGACACACATCTGCGTTCGCTTGCAACGAACGTCTGCGTTCGCGTGCTCTAGGCGGACAACAGTCCGCCGGTCTGCCCCGCAGGGGGCCACTACCACGACCGCATCACATACGGCAAGATCACGACGTACCACAGGCCGCGCGTCTCGACGCGGATCTCGCGCGACAGCCACGGCGCCTCCTCCACACGCGCCGTCGCCGTGAAGACATCGGCATCGCCAGGGCCTAGCTCCTCAGGCACGGTCACGCTCGCGGTGATCACGTGCGCGGCGCCTGGTGCCTGCACGACACGCGTCGGCACAACGGTCACCGCCCACGATGCGGAGGACCGCGTCAGGGTCACAGTCTGGGTGAGCGTGCCGGTATTGCTTAGCGTGCTCGTATAGACCACGGTCTCGCCGGAACGTCCGTATCCCCCGTGCACCTCCGGCGTGGCCTGTAGCCCGCGCGTGACCGTGATGAAGGCGCCGGTCAAAGGCCCCCAATTGGCGTCGGCATCCTGCCCGCGCACGTAGACGAGGCGACGCCCCGGCAGGACCGCGCCCAGGGGCGCAACCCCAGCCACGACCTCGCTGATCGCATCGTAGGCGCCGTCCACAGCGGACAGCGCGGTGGGAAGGCCCCCCTCCCACGGCGGGATATCGACGTAGACTTCGGCGGCGGCGATGGCCTGTCCACCGGTCGCCCCATCGCTGACCGTCGCCGTGACAGCGACCGTTGCGCTCACACCGTCGACAGTGACCCTCACCATCGGCGGCTCGACATCTGGCCCCGCGGGAAGCAGATAGGGCGCCCGCGCAACCTTCGCGGCATAGACCAGAGCGCCGAGGTTGGGCTGGATCAACGCGTCATATCGCGAGCACGATGGGTAGAAGCCGTCGCCCGACGTCCCCACCTCGAACGTGTACGAGGCCACGCCCAACTCACCGTACGCGAAGTCATCAGTCGACCCCGTGGTAGGATAGAGCAACGAAGCCTGCTTGGCCACATAGCCGTTGTAGGTCGCCATCTTGTGTCCAAGGGCCGACAGACCCGCCGAGTTGGGCGGCAGCGTGTAGGTGTGGCCCCACGGCCAGATCACGAGGTTGCCATAGCTATGCACGGTGATGAAGACACCCGGCTTATCCACCGGCGCAGGCGTGGTCAGATCTTCCGGACGCTCGTCAGGAAAGAGCCCCCGCAGGAACGCCTCCACGATCTGCGTCTCCCCCTCCGAGACGGCAATTGGCCCCTGGTACAGCTCGTAGCAAGGATCGGCACTGGCCCCGCCCCACATGAAACCGGAGTTGCGATTGAGGTCAACGCCGAAGCCCACCCCGCCACAATAGCCGTTCTCGGGGTTGGCGTTCTTGCGCCAGTAGGCCCACGGCTCGCCGGCCTCGTTGCGCACGTGCCCGTCCGGGTTGGCGCTCACCACCACCTCGACAATCTGATGGTCCAGGAGCCAGGTGATGTCGGCGTCCGCCCCGTACTGCGTCAGCAGTCGCTCGATGAAGGCCATCGCCAGCTCTGGGGTGATGAGCTCCCGTCCGTGGATATTCGCCATCACGAAGAGGACCGGCTTGTCGAGGCCCGTTGTCTCGTTAGTCAGGCGCAGGGCGGTGATATCGCGGCCTTCATAGCTGGTGCCCAACACGCGCAGCTCGGCCAGATCAGAATAAGCAGCGGCCCACGTCGCTAGCTGTGGGGCCAGTTCGTCGATTGTACGGTAACAGGGATAACTGGGGATTGCTGCGGGGCGGATCTCAAGAGGAGCGACAGCCTCGACCGCAAATCCCTGATCCCTGAGCCACACCTGCCGTGCAGGGGAGACGAGGGCCTTCAACCGGCCCGAGACTGCCAACGGGTCGCGTTCGACCTCCCAGATGTCGAGCTCGCGGGCCAACATCGCCAGCTCGGAGAGGGAATCGAAAGCGACCCAAACCGCATCTCCTGTCTGGGCAGCAGCGTCGGCGACGACCGAGAGCGTCATGAGGAGGACCAGCAGTATGCAGATACCACGCTTCACGAGGCCCCCTTGTGTGATGGTCACGCCACGTCGAGGGAGGACAGAGGTACCCGGACCCCCAAGGTCAACACCGACTGCCAGGGGAGCCTCAGGCCCGCACCAGCCTGTAGCCTCTGCCGCGCTCCGTCTCGAGACGGAACGGGGCTTGGCTCTCCTCCAGGGCGCGGCGCAGCCAGTGGATGTGAACATCAAGTGTCCGTGTGTCGCCCAGGTAGTTGGTGCCCCAGATGTCGCGCATCAGGCGCACGCGAGAGATCACCTTGCGGGGCGATCGAATGAAGACCTGAGCGAGGGCGGACTGTTTCGGCGTCAGGGGGACCAACTGCTCGTGCCACATCAGGAGATGGTTCTCGATATCCACACAGAGCCCCCGCCACTCGACGGTCTCCGGAGGGCGATCCGGCAGGATGCGACCCAGCCGGTGCACCAGCTGACGCGGCGTCGTGGGATGGCGCAGATACCCGTTGGCGCTGGGCATCTGGTCCAATCGCATGCCCTTGCCCAACAACAGGAACCAGGCCGGTCGCACGAACAGGTCGGTCACCGCATCGTAGAAGCGACCGAGATCGAAGCGGACGGAAGCTACATCAAATAGGATCAGGCTGGGTGGACGCTTGGAGATAAACTGCAGCGCATCGCGACGCACGCCGGTCACCGTGACATCGTAGCGCTGGGCAAGACTCGGCGTCAACTGACGATCCAGAGTCCTGTGAGCTACGACGAAAAGGACTGATGACCGGGGCACACACACTCCTTGGGTGCAGCGGATGGCGCCAGTATACTCGCATGTGGGGACCGGGCAACGAGCCGGCAGCATCGTTTGACCTGCCAAACCCTGTCACTATCATATCCGGGCTGATCGCCGTGAGGAGAGTGCCGTGCCGCCCATCATCCAAGCCCGAGAGCTAACCAAGCGGTACCCCTCCTCGCAGCTCCCCGCCTTCCTGCGTCGCGCCAAGGATGTGACTGGTCCCCTGGCAGTGGACAACGCCACTTTCGACGTGCACGCCGGCGAGATCTTCGGGCTGATCGGCCCCAATGGCGCCGGCAAGACCACGCTGATCAAGATGCTGGCGACCCTGATCTTGCCCACGTCGGGGACAGCCACCATCGGCGGCGTTCCCCTCACGCGGGCAGCGCGCATCCAGCCGATGATCGGCTTGATGACCCACAATGAGCGCAGCTTCTTTCCCCGCCTGAGCTGCTACGAGAACCTGCGCTTCTACGGCGGCCTAGCACAGGTGCCACAGCCCGCGCGGCGGGAGCGGATTCGACATCTGGCCGAGATGCTGGACCTCGCCTCCAAATCGGCGCACGACTACGCGAGCTCCGGCAGACGCTGCCGCTCTTCCTTCAGCGCGACCTGAGGACACAGGTGAGCTATCGGTTGTCCTTCC